>Ga0075429_100000956_pt1 | contig 22897 bp, 21 predicted proteins | sample RhiMetdeltSRZDD3_FD_75295 | JGI IMG/M metagenome (GOLD analysis project Ga0075429, IMG submission 75295) | Populus rhizosphere microbial communities from Tennessee, USA - Rhizosphere MetaG P. deltoides SRZDD3 | ecosystem: Host-associated > Plants > Roots > Rhizosphere > Soil | place: USA... | reverse complement strand
ACCAGGTGCTCATCGTTGATGACGAGGATGCGGCACGAGAGCTTGGGCATCAGCGCGCCTCAGTATAATGGCGCATGCCCGAGCCTCGTCCCGGCAGGCTCGAAGAACTTCAGAGTGCTACTTGAGGGTCCTGAGGGCGTGTGCCAGCCGGCTCTTGTGGCGGTCGCCCGCGTTCCGGTGCAGCACCCCCTTGGCGACCACGCGGTCGATGACGCGCTGCGACGCGCGCAGCACGTTCTCCGCTGCGGCCTTGTCGCCGCCGGCGACCGCCTTCTTCACGTTCTTGATCGCCGTACGCACGGCGGTGCGCAGGCTCATGTTGTGCTCCCGGCGCACCTGCGCCTGGTGCGCGCGCTTGCGCGCGGACTTCGTGTTAGCCATGAATTCGATGCCCTTAGAAGGGGCGGAAGTCTAGCATGAACGCCTCTCCAAACGCATGAACCTCCTCCGGGCCCTGGTCACGGTGAGCGGTCTCACCTTCGTGAGCCGGATCCTCGGGTTCGCGCGCGATTTCATCATCGCCCGGGCGTTCGGCGCGGGGCTTGCCACCGACGCGTTCTTCGTCGCTTTCCGCCTGCCGAACCTGCTGCGGCGGCTGTTTGCGGAGGGGGCGTTCTCGCAGGCGTTCGTGCCGGTGCTCGCCGAGCAGAAGAACAAGACCTCGCCCGAGGAGGTCCGGTCGCTCATCGACCGGACCGCGACCCTGCTCTCCCTGGCGCTGGTCCTCACCGCGCTCCTCGGCATGGCCCTCGCCCCGGTCGTGGTCTACATTTCAGCGCCCGGCTTCGCCTCCGACCCGGCGAAGTTCGGCCTGACGGTGACGATGCTGCGGATTACGTTCCCGTACATCGCGTTCATCTCGCTGGTGGCTTTTGCCGCCGGGGTGCTGAACACCTGGAACCGCTTCTCCGTGCCGGCGATTACCCCGGCGCTGCTCAACGTGTCGTTCATCGTCGGCGCGCTTTTTTTCGCCGACCGGTTCGACCCGCCGGTACTGGTGCTCGCCTGGGCGGTGTTCGGCGGCGGCGTGCTGCAGCTCGCCTTTCAGATTCCTTTCCTGGCCAGGCTGGGTCTGCTGCCACGCTGGCGCCTGGATCTCCAGCACCCCGGCGTGCGGCGGATCCTGAAGCTGATGGGGCCGGCCGCCTTCGGCGTCTCCATCAGCCAGATTTCGCTGGTGATCAATACGATCTTCGCTTCGTTCCTGGTGACGGGAAGCGTGTCGTGGCTCTACTACGCCGACCGGCTGATGGAGTTTCCGTCCGGCATGCTCGGCGTGGCGCTGGGGACCATCCTGCTGCCGAGCCTATCGAAATACCACGCCGACGCGAACCATGAGGAGTACGCCCGGCTGCTCGATTGGGGGTTGCGCGTCACGGTGCTGCTCGCGCTCCCGGCGACCGTGGCGCTCGCGGTCCTCGCCCTGCCGCTCATCGCGGCGCTCTTCCACTACGGCCGGTTCGCGGCCGAGGACGCCTGGATGACGCGCCAGGCCCTCATGGCTTACAGCGTCGGCCTGGTCGGCATCATCATGGTCAAGATCCTCGCCCCGGGCTTCTACGCGCGACAAAACATCGTGACCCCGGTGAAAATCGGCATTCTGACCCTCGTGGCTACCCAGGCCCTGAACCTCGCCCTGATCGGCCCGCTCAAGCACGCCGGGCTCGCGCTCGCCATCAGCCTCGGCGCCTGCCTGAACGCGGCGCTGCTCTACCGCGGCCTGCGCAAGAGCGGGGCTTACAGGCCAGTTGCGGGCTGGCCAGTCTTCCTGCTGAAGGTCGGAACGTCGGTCGGCTTCATGGCAGTGGTCCTCTTCACCACGATGGGCGAGGCGAGCTGGTGGCTCGCCGCCGGCTGGGAGAAGAAAATCCCGGCGGTGATCGGATTGGTGGTCCTGGGGACTGCGGTGTACGCAGGATGTCTGCTCGCTTTCGGCTTTCGGCCGCGCGATTTCTCGCGCCGGGCGGCCGCGTGAGCCTCGAGCGCTTCGCGCTGGCGGTGAGGCGCGAGGAGCGCGACATCGACCTGGCCCAGGCCTGCCTGCTGATCGCCCAGGATCCGTACCCGACGCTCGACGTCGGGCGCTACATGGACGAAATCGAACGCATGGCGCTGCGCCTGCGTGCGGACATGCCGGAGACCCTGGATCTCGAAGAGCGCATCGTGGCGTTGAACGAGTTCCTGTTCGGCGAGCTCGGGTACCGGGGCAACACGCGCGACTACTACGATCCGCGCAACAGCTACCTGAACGACGTGCTCGACCGCAGGACCGGCATCCCGATCACGCTCTCGGTGCTCTACATGGAGCTGGGCCGGCGCATCGGCCTGGCGGTCGACGGGGTGTCGTTTCCCGGGCATTTCCTGGTGCGGGTGCAGCTGCGCGGCGGGGTGATCGTGCTCGACCCGTTCTCGGGCGGGGCGCCGCAGTCCGAAGCGGAGCTCCGCGCCCGGCTGAAACGCGTGATTCCGGAAGGGGTGGCCGACGACGTGCCGGTGGCCGAGCTCCCGCTCGACCAGTTCCTCGAGCCGGCGAGCAAGCGCCAGATTCTGATGCGGCTGCTGCGCAACCTGAAGTCCATCTACCGCGACACCGACAAGCCCGAGCGGCAGCTCGAGGTGCTGAACCGGATGCTGGCCGTCACCCCGGAGGCCCCGGCCGAGCTGCGCGACCGCGGCCAGGTCTACCAGCGCCTGGAATGCTGGCAGCCGGCGCTCAAGGATTTCACCGAGTATCTCGAGCGCGAGCCCGATGCCTCCGACGTCGACGACGTGCGCGTCCGGATGATGGAGCTCCGGGCGCTTTGCTCGCGGATGAGTTGACTTTTCTGACGGCTTGCTTAAGCCTGCGCGGCGATCCCCCGAATAGAATGACCCCGCTTCTTATCTGAGAGGAAGAGAAAATGACCCGCAGAACGTTTCTGAAGAAGGCCGCGGCCGGCGTCGCGGCAGGCACGCTCGCCGCCCCGGCGATCGCGCAGTCGCAACCGGCCATCCAGTGGCGCCTCGCGGCGAGCTGGCCCAAGAGCCTGGACACCCTGTTCGGCGGCGCCGATCTCGTCGCCAAGCGCGTTGGCGAGCTCACCGACGGCAAGTTCCAGATCCGCACCTTCGCCGCCGGAGAGATCGTGCCGGCGCTGCAGGTACTCGACGCGGTGCAGGCGGGCACCGTGGAGCTCGGCCACACGGCGCTCTACTATTACTACGGCAAGGACCCGGCCTTCGCGCTCGCCTGCGCGGTGTGCTTCGGCGGCAACAACCGCCAGCAGAACGCCTGGTGGTACCACGGCGGCGGCGAGCAGGCGCTCGAGCCGCTGTGCAAGGAGTACGGCGTCAAGGCGATCCTCGCCGGCGACACCGGTTGCCAGATGGGCGGCTGGTTCCGCAAGGAGATCAAGTCGGTGGCCGACCTGAAGGGCGTCAAGATGCGCATCGGCGGCATGGCCGGGCTGATCATGGCGAAGATCGGCGTCGTGCCGCAGCTCATCGGCGGCCCGGACATCTATCCCGCGCTCGAGAAGGGCACGATCGACGCCGCGGAGTGGGTCGGCCCCTACGACGATGAGAAGCTCGGCTTCAACAAGGTGGCGAAGTTCTATTACTACCCGGGCTTCTGGGAAGGCGGCCCAATGCTGCACACCATTGTCAACGAGAAAAAATGGAACGAGCTGCCGAAGAGCTACCAGGCGGCGCTCAGCACCGCCTGCGCCGAGGCGAACGTGTGGATGCCGGCCAAGTACGACGAGCTCAACCCGCAGGCCCTGCGGCGCATGGTGGGCGCCGGCACGCAGCTGCGGCCCTTCCCGCGCCCGGTGCTGGAAGCTGCGGAGAAGGCCGCCTACGAGCTCTACGAGGAGCTGAAGGGCAAGAGCAAGCACTGGGCGAGCATCTACCCGAAGTGGAAGGCGTTCCGCGACGAGCAGTTCCTCTGGTTCCGCGTCGCCGAGCACACTTACGACTCGTACGCGTTCAATTCGAAGATCGGCGCCCCGGCGCCCGCGGCGGCCAAGAAGTAGCAGCCGCCGGTCCGCGCCAGGAACCCCGCCGCGGCGGGGTTTTCTATTTGGGCGCGCCGAAGTCTGGCGGCGCCGTCTCCTCCTGCTGCTGCTCCTGCGGCTCCTGCGGGATCTCGATTTGCACCTTCGACGGGTCGATCTTCGTCTGCTCCAAGTTCCCGGTGACGAGCCCGGGGAAGGCGATCACGATGGCGACCATGATGACCTGGATCACCACGAAGGGCACCGCGCCCCAGTAGATCTGCCCGGTGGTGACCCCCTGGATGGGCTTGCGCAGGATCTTGTCGACGTATTCCCGGGCCGGCGCGACGCTGCGCAGGTAGAAGAGCGCGTAGCCGAACGGCGGGTGCATGAACGAAGTCTGCATGTTCACGCCGAGCAGCACGCCGAACCAGATGAGATCGATGCCGAGCTTGTCGGCGACCGGCGCGAGCAGCGGCACGATGATGAACGCGAGCTCGAAGAAATCGAGGAAGAACGCGAGCAGGAAGGTGAGGATGTTGACCACGATCAGGAAGCCGAGCTTGCCCCCGGGGAGGCTGGTCAGCAGGTGCTCGATCCAGAGGTCGCCGTTCACGCCGCGGAAGGTGAGGCTGAAGACGGTCGCCCCCACCAGGATGAAGACCACGAAGGTGGTGAGCTTGGCGGTCGAGTTCATCGCCTGGCGCAGCAGCGACCACGTGAGGCGCCGGTTGACGAGCGCGAGCACGAGCGCGCCGGTGGCGCCCATGGCGCCGCCCTCGGTGGGCGTCGCGACGCCGATGAAGATCGTGCCGAGCACGAGGAAGATGAGCGCCAGCGGCGGGATCAGGACGAACACCACCCGGCCGGCGAGCTTCCAGCCGCGCAGCGGCCGCGCTTCGGGCGGCAGCGCCGGCGCTGCGGCAGGGTGCACGATGGTCTTGCCGAGCACATAGGCCGCGTACAGCCCGGTCAGCACCAGCCCCGGAAGGATCGCGCCGGCGTACATGTCGCCCACCGAGCGGCCGAGCTGGTCGGCCAGCACGATCAGCACGAGCGAGGGCGGGATGATCTGCGCGAGCGTGCCGGAGGCCGCGATCACGCCCGTGGCGAGGCGCCGGTCGTAGCCGTAGCGCAGCATGATCGGCAGCGAAATCAGCCCCATCGAGATGACCGAGGCGGCGACCACGCCGGTGGTCGCGGCGAGCAGCGCGCCGACGAAGACCACTGCGTAGGCGAGGCCGCCGCGGATCGGGCCGAACAGCTGGCCGATGGTGTCGAGCAGATCCTCGGCCATGCCGCTGCGCTCGAGGATGAGGCCCATGAACGTGAAGAACGGCACCGCGAGCAGCGTGTCGTTCGACATGATGCCGAAGATGCGCTCGGGCAGCGCCTGGAACAGCGCCTCGTTCAGCAGCCCGAGCTGGATGCCGAGCAGGCCGAAGGACAGGCCGAGCGCGGCGAGCGCGAAGGACACCGGGAAGCCGAGCAGCAGGAAGACGACCAGCCCGGCGAACATGATCGGGGCGATGTTGGCGACGAGGAACGCGCTCATTTGCGGCCCTGCTCGACGGCCGCCTTCTCGACGTCGAGAACCAGATCGAGCCCGGGATCCTTGTGCTTCTCGACCGGATCGGGAATCAGGCCCCGCAGGTACGCGATGCGCTTGATGAGCTCCGAGAAGCCCTGCGCGCTGAGGAGGAAGAAGCCGAGCGGGACGAGGAGCCGCGCCGGCCAGCGGATCAGGCCGCCGGCGCTGCCCGAGATCTCGCCGCTGGTCCACGCGTTCATGAACACCGGCCACGACAGCCACATGATGAACAGCGACATCGGCAGCAGGAAGAAGACGATGCCGAACACGTCGATCCAGACCTGCGCGCGCCGGGAGAGCTGCGAGGAGACGACGTCGATCCGGATGTGCTCGTTGTGGAGCAGGGTGTAGCCCGAACAGAGCAGGAACACGCCGGCGAAGAGGTACCACTGGAGCTCGAGCCATGCGTTCGACGCCAGGTTGAGCGCGTAGCGCGAGGTCGCGTTGGCCGCGCTCACCAGCACCATGACAAGGACGCACCAGTAGACCAGACGACCGATCCGCTCGTTGGCGAAATCGATCGCCCGAGATAGTGCGAGCAGACCGTTCATGTGCTCCTCCTCCCAGAGGATAGTATCGAACTCGGCGTCAGCGAGCCGGCGTCAGTTTCGCGTCAGTCGCGGACGTTCTGAGCTTCAGCGCGCGCGCTTGTACTGCGGAGTGGAGCGCGGGCTTGTAGCCGAGCGCGAACAGGATTTCCGCGGCCAAGAAGATCGGCGCCACGAAGATCTGGAACAGGTTGTCGGCCAGCGCGGGCTTGCGGCCCTCGAACACGTGGCCGACGAGCTGCAGGATCCAGCCGCCGACGAAGAGCACGCCGAACCAGGTCCAGGCGCTCGCCGCGCCGCCCGCCGCGATCAGCTCCGCGAGCCAGATGAGCGCACCGAGCAGCGCCAGCATGGCGACGGCGAGAACGAAGTCGAGCACGAAGTAGTAGGCGAGCACCGCGGAGGAGAGCAGCACGGCCGCGGTCAAGTCGAAACCGCCCACACTGACACGCAAAAGGCTGAGGGGTACGAGGAGCGAGAGCATGATGAGCGGCACGCCCACGAAATGCGTCGCCTTGTTGCGCGCGTCGCGGTGGTAGGCCGCGTAAATCGCCATCTGATCTTCGAGGGTCTTCACAAAAGCACTATAATTCAGCGTTTTAACCGAGTCCATGGTCGTCACGCACGGCTCTCTGCAGCGCGCCCCGGGCCGGTGTGCGCTGACGATCGGCAACTTCGACGGCGTGCACCGGGGTCACCGCGCGCTCATCGAGCGCGTCACCGCGAAGGCGCGCGAGCTGGGGCTCGCCTCCTGCGTGCTGACCTTCGAGCCCCACCCGAGGGAATTTTTCGACCCGCAGGCCGCGCCCGCGCGCCTCACCCGCCTGCGCGACAAGCTCGAGCTGATCGAAGCCGCCGGGGTCGAGCGCGTGCACCTGGCGCGCTTCGACCGCCGCTTTGCCTCGCTCCCGGCGGAGCGCTTCGTCGAGGACGTGCTCGTGAACGGGCTCGCCGCGCGCTGGCTCCTCATCGGCCGTGATTTTCGCTTCGGCGCGCGGCGCGCCGGCGACTACGCGGCGCTTGCTCGCGCTGGCGCCCGGCACGGATTCGAGGTCGAGTCGATGGCCGACGTCCTGTTCGAGGGGGTCCGGGTTTCGAGCTCCGCGGTGCGTGCCGCGCTTGCGGCAGGGGAGCTCGACACAGGTGAGCGCCTGCTCGGGCATCCGTATACGATCAGCGGTCGCGTGGCCCACGGGGCGAAGCTGGGCCGCAGCCTGGGCTTTCCGACCGCGAACATCGTGCTGCGCCGGCCGCCGCCGCTCTCGGGCATCTTCGTGGTGGAGGTCGACGGGCTCGGCCCGGGCGTGGCGAGCATCGGCAGGCGCCCGACGGTGAACCCGGTGCCGCTGCCGCTGCTGGAGGTGCATCTCTTCGACTGGGAGCGCGACCTGTATGGGGAGCACCTGCGGGTGCGCTTCCTGAAGAAGCTGCGCGACGAGCGCAAGTACGACGGCCTCGACGCGCTCAGGGAGGCCATCGCGCATGATGCGCGAGAGGCCAGGGACTACTTCGTGAACCATGGCTGACTACAAAGACACGCTCAACCTTCCCGAAACGCCGTTTCCCATGCGCGGCGACCTCGCCAAGCGCGAACCGCAGTGGGTGAAGGAGTGGCAGGACAAGGGCGTCTACCGCCGCATGCGGCAGGTCGCCAAAGGGCGGCCGACCTTCGTGCTGCACGACGGGCCACCGTACGCCAACGGCGCGATCCACATCGGCCATGCGGTCAACAAGATCCTGAAGGACGCGGTCTGGAAATCGAAGTGGCTCGCGGGCTTTGATGCCCGCTACGTGCCGGGCTGGGACTGCCATGGCATGCCGATCGAAGTGCAGATCGAGAAGAAGTACGGCAAGAACCTCCCGGTCGAGGAAACGCAACGCCTCTGCCGCGCCTACGCGACCGAGCAGATCGCGAGCCAGAAGAAGGATTTCCAGCGCCTCGGGGTGTTGGGCGACTGGGACGATCCGTACATGACCATGGCGCCCAGCAACGAGGCGGACGAGATTCGCGCGCTCGCCATCATCCTGAAGAAGGGCTATCTGTATCGCGGTCTCAAGCCGGTGAACTGGTGTTTCGACTGCGGCTCCGCGCTCGCGGAAGCCGAGGTCGAGTACGAGGATCGCCAGGATCCCGCCGTCGACGTCGCCTTTGCTCTTGTGAGGCAGGACGTGCCGAAGTTAGAGGCGGCTTTCAAGGCAAGAGCAACGAAACAGGTCTATGCAGTTATCTGGACCACTACGCCTTGGACGCTTCCCGCGAACCAGGCTTTGAACGTTCATCCCGAGCTGGCCTACCAGCTTGTCGATACCGAGAAGGGGCTGCTCGTCCTGGCGGCGGAGTTGCGCGATGCTTCCTTGAAGCGCTACGGGCTCTCGGGGAAAGTCATCGGAGAAGCGAAGGGGAAGGCCTTGGAGCACCTGCGCTTCGCGCATCCGTTCTACGAGCGCACGGCGCCGATCTACCTCGGGGAGTACGTCACGACCGAATCCGGAACCGGCGTCGTGCACTCGTCGCCCGCCTACGGCGTCGAGGACTTCGACTCGTGTCGGCGCTACGGATTGAAGGACGACGAGATCCTCACGCCCGTCCAGGGAGACGGAAAGTACGCTGCGTCGTTGCCGCTCTTCGGCGGCTTGTCCATCTGGGATGCCAACCCCAGGATCGTGAAGGTCCTGCAGGAGAAGGGCGCCCTGCTGGCGGTGGACTGGAAGCACACCCACAGCTACATGCACTGCTGGCGGCACAAGACGCCGGTGATTCTGCGCGCTACCGTGCAGTGGTTCGCCTCCATGGACAAGATCGTCGGCGGCGAAAGTCTGCGGCAAGCCGCCCTGCGCGGTATCGAGCAGACGCAGTTCTTCCCCGGCTGGGGCAAGGCGCGCCTGCACGGCATGATCGCCAACCGCCCGGACTGGACGCTGTCGCGCGCGCGGCAATGGGGCGAGCCGATCCCGTTCTTTCTGCACAAGGAGACCGGCCAGCTCCATCCGCGCACGCCCGAGCTCCTGGAGCGGGCGGCGCAAGCGATCGAAAAGGGCGGCATCGAGGCCTGGCAGCGCGTGACGCCGGAGGAGTTCCTCGGCGCCGACGCCAGGGACTATGAGAAGGCGCGCGAGACCCTCGACGTCTGGTTCGACTCCGGCACCACGCATTTCACGGTGCTGCGTGGTACGCACAAGGAGCAGTCGACCTACCCGGCCGACATGTATCTGGAAGGCTCGGATCAGCACCGGGGCTGGTTCCACTCGTCGTTGCTGACTGCCTGCATGATGGACGGCCATCCGCCGTACAAGAGCCTGCTCACCCACGGCTTCGTCATCGACATGGAAGGTCGCAAGATGTCGAAGTCGAAGGGCACCGGCATGGCGCCGCAGGAGGTGTCCGGGACGTTGGGTGCCGAGATTCTGCGGCTGTGGGTCGCCTCGAGCGACTACAGCGGCGAGCTCGCCATCTCCAACGAGATCCTGAAGCGCGTGGTCGAGAGCTACCGGCGCATCCGCAACACGCTGCGCTTCCTGCTCGCCAACGTCTCCGACTTCGACCCGGCGAAGCACGCGCTGCCGGTGGAGAAGATGGTGGAGATCGACCGCTACGCGCTCGCCATGACCGCGCAGATGCAGGAGCAGGCGGCCGCCGACTATGCGCGCTACCAGTTCCACCTGGTGGCGCAGCGCCTGCAGAGCTTCTGCTCCGAGGACCTCGGCGCCTTCTACCTCGACATCCTCAAGGACCGGCTCTACACGGCGGGCGCCGATTCGAAACCGCGCCGATCCGCGCAAACCGCGCTCTGGCACGTGACCAACGCCCTGGTGCGGCTCATGGCGCCGATCCTGAGCTTCACGGCGGAAGAATCGTGGGCCGTGTTTACCGGCAAGGCCGACGACAGCGTGTTCTTCCACACGCTGCACGAGCTGCCGGTCCCGCCCGAGGGCCCGGCGCTCGAGGCGAAATGGAAGCGCCTGCGCGAGCTGCGCGAGCCGGTCCGCAAGCAGATCGAGGAGCTGCGCAACCAGGACAAGGTCGGCGCTTCGCTGCAGGCCGAGGTGGACCTGCGCGCCGAGGGACAGGACTACGAGTGGCTGGCGAGCCTCGGCGACGAGCTCAAGTTCCTGCTGATCACGTCGGCTGCCCGGGTTCACCGTTCGAGCGAGGCTACGGTGGAGGTACGGCCGAGCGAGCATCGTAAATGCGATCGCTGCTGGCACTACACGCCGGACGTAAACGAAGAGGGCCTGTGCGCGCGGTGCCGGTCGAACCTGCGCGGGCCGGGGGAGACGCGGCGCCATGTCTAAGGCGATGCCCTGGTTCGCCGGCGCGGCCGCGATCGTGCTCGCCGACCAGCTCACGAAGTGGCTGATGCTCGCGCGCTTCGCGCCCGGCGAGCGCCTCGAGCTGACCGGCTTCTTCAACCTCGTGCTGGTGTTCAACAAGGGCGCGGCGTTCAGCTTCCTCGCCGCCGCGCAGGGCTGGCAGACGCCGCTGCTCGCGGCCTTCGCGCTCGGCGCCGCGGTCGTGGTCTCGGTGCTGATCGTGCGCTCGCCGGAGCGGCGGCTGTTGTGCGCCGGGCTGGCGCTGATCCTCGGCGGCGCGCTGGGCAACCTGGTCGACCGCCTGCGCTTCGGCCACGTGGTGGACTTTCTCGATTTGCACGCCGCGGGCTGGCACTGGCCGGCGTTCAACGTCGCCGACTCGGCGATTACCATCGGCGCCGCGCTCCTGATCCTGGACGGCTTCCGCCGCCATGAAAAGCATGCTGTCCCGGTAAAATGAGCTCATGGAAGTGATGCTTGCCAGCCCGCGGGGCTTCTGCGCCGGCGTCGAGCGCGCGATCGAGATCGTCGAGCGCGCGCTCGAGCTGCGCGGGGCGCCGATCTACGTGCGCCACGAGATCGTGCACAACAAGTACGTGGTCGAGGACCTGCGCGCGAAGGGCGCGGTGTTCGTCGAGGAGCTGGCCGAGGTGCCGGCCGGCGCCACCGTCATCTTCAGCGCGCACGGCGTGTCGAAGGAAGTGCGCTCGGAGGCCGAGCGCCGCGGCCTCAAGGTGTTCGACGCCACCTGCCCGCTGGTCACCAAGGTGCACGTCGAGGTGACCAAGATGCTGCGCGAGGGCTACGAGATCGTGATGATCGGCCACCGCGGCCACCCGGAGGCCGAAGGCACCATGGGCCAGGCCGGCGGCGGCATGCATCTCGTCGAGACGGTGGAGGACGTGGCGACGCTGCGGCCGGCCTCCGCCAAGCTCTCGTACGTCACCCAGACCACGCTCTCGGTGGACGACGCCGCCGCGATCATCGCGGCGCTGAAGAGCCGTTTTCCGCGCATCGTCGGGCCCAAGAAAGACGATATCTGCTACGCCACGCAGAACCGCCAGGACGCGGTCAAGTTCATGGCGCCGCAGTGCGACGTGGTGATCGTGGTCGGCTCGCCCAACAGCTCGAACTCGAACCGCCTGCGCGAGGTGTCCGAGAACATGGGCGTCCCCGCGTACCTCGTCGACGACGCCTCCGACCTGAGGCCCGAGTGGGTCGCGGGCAAGCGCCGCGTCGGCATCACCGCCGGGGCCTCGGCGCCGGAGGTGCTGGTGGAGGAGCTGATCGCGCGCCTGAAGTCGCTCGGCGCGAAGAGCGTGCGCCCGCTCGAGGGAATCGCCGAGAACGTCGTCTTCACCCTGCCGCGCGGGCTCGCGCCGCGCGCCTAGCCTTGCTGCTCAGCAGTCCTTGCCGGTGCTCTGCCAAGTGCCGTTCGGGCTGCACTCCATGAACTTGCCCTGCATGCAGAGGCGCGTCCCCGCGGGGACCTTGCGGCCGTCGAGCTCGCAGCTCGACAGGGTGCGTCCCTGCGCAACGAGCCACGGCAGGGGCTTCGGTTCGGCCGGGGCGTTGCTCCAGGCGACGAGCGACAGCAAGGCGGCGCACAACATTCGGAAGGTTCTCATAGCGGTCTCCTTGTCTTGATTCCGATGCGGTCGGGAGCGTCGTAGGCGTTGGGGTTGTCCGCCAATGCGCGCGCCGGCTGCTCTGGTAGCCGCTCCGGCGCGGGTAGAGGCTCGCCGAACCGCACTTCGAGCGCGATCTGGCTTCTCACGGCGATGCCGTCCTTGTAGCCCGGCCTGAAGCGGGCCTCCACGAAAGCTTGGCGCGCCGCCTGCTCGAACTCGCCTGCTGGCTCCGCGTCGGTGACGTCGATGGCGTCCACCGAGCCGCGCTCGCTGATGTAGAGGCGCATCTTCACGCGTCCGGTATCGGGAGCGCCGCTTGGAAAGCGCGGCTCGATCGCGGCGAGCGTGAGCGGCGGCTCGGTCAGCTCTGAAGCGCGGTAGTAGTACGGTTTGGGCAACGCGGCGACTTGCCCTGACCCGGCCGGGCTCGCGGCCGTGGCGCGCGGCGAGGCCGCGGCCGGCCTCATCGGCGTCCCCGCGGCCTGCGCCACGCGCAGCGTGGCGAAAAGCGCGTCCGGCTTGACCGGGGCGCGGCTGGCCGTCTGCCACCCTCCCGCGAGAGCCGCCAGCGCCGCGGCGAGCGCAGTGTGGAGCGCAAGCGACGCGGCGAAGGCGGCGGGGAGCCGCAATCCCGGGAGCGTGTGCGTCATTGATCGACGATCAGCTCTCGCCACGACACGCGGCGCCCGGTGTAGCCGGCCGGCGGAATCGGCGGCGGCTCCTCGCGCGGCTTGCCGGTGTTGTCGACGGCGATGATCTCGCAGTTGCCGCCGGCGGCGCAGACGACGCTCTGGCCGACGAGCAACGCGTCGGGGACCTTCTGGCTCGCCATGGTATTGCCCGGCGCCGGTACGTAGCCGCCGGTCGCGAGGTCGAAGAAGTTGAACCACGAGTAGCCGCCCGCCGTGCAGGTATCGGCGGTCGGCACGTTCGAGGGGATCGACAGGAAGCCGAGCTGGATCAGCGGATCGATGTTGACCCGCTCGCCCGGATCGGGCAGGTCGACCAGCCAGCCGTGCTGGGTCGACCAGTCGGTCGGCGACGTGACCGGCACCACGGTGCGCTGGTCCGGGCCGGGCCCCGGGGTGAGCGTGCGTACCACGATGTCCGAGGGATTGCGCACGTCGGGGATGACCGGGCCGGCGCCGGTGACGGTGATGTCGTCGGCGAGCGCATAGACGGTCTGCGTCTTGAACGGCGGCGTGCGGTCGGTCTGCTCGAGGAACTTGCCGGTGCCGAACATGATCACGCGCTTGAAGTTGATGGTCGTGAGCTCCGGCATGACCGTGATCGGCTGAGGGTTGCCGGCGCTGTCCTTCGCCTGGCCGACCTTCGTGGCGGTCAGGTACCCGGGCTTGCTCGAGTCGAGCTGGAAGCGCCACAGGTTGCCGTCCAGGTCGCCGCCGTAGGCCGCGAGCGTCAGGTTGTTCGCCGAGGCGTCGTCGGCCCAGGCTGCGATCCTGCCGAGGCCGCTCGGCGATGCTGCCGTGCCGGACCCGGTGGTGATGCGGTTGAGGATCTTGCCGGTGACCGCGTCGAGGATATACAGGTAGCCCCGGCCGTCGCCGCCGGTGCCGGCGTTGTTGTAGCCCGAGGTCACCAGCACGACCCACTTGCCGTCGCTGGTACGCTTCGTGGCGATCGGATACGCGTAGCTCAGCCCGACGTTGCAGTCCATGGTCTTGTCCTGCACCGCGATCTCGGCGTCGGTATAGCAGGGCGCGTTCGCCACCGGGCTGACCGAATAATCCTTGTTGCTGAACTCCCACAGCGCCTTGGGCGCGAGCGGGTTGGTGATGTCGAGCGCGTAATAGCCGTTGCCGCCGTCGTTGACGCCGGCGAGGAGAATCGTGCGCCAGTCGTTCTGGCCGGCGCAGGGCGTCGAGATGCAGATGTCGAAGATGCGCGGCGAGCCGTCGGCGTAGTACTTGTGGGTATAGCCGAAGTCGGCCAGGCTGAAGAGCTGGGGCATCACGATCCGCGGAACGTAGGCCCAGCGCTCGACGCCGTTGCCGCTGTTGTTGCCGGTGAACGTATCGTCGGCGGCCGACGTGGTGCCGATGCCCGCGGTCTGGAAATACGGGTTGTTGTTCACGTCGGTCTCGAAGGCGTGAAGCATGCCGTCGTTGCCCGCCGCGTACACCGTGCCGCGGCGCGGAGAGCTCGGGGTCGGAAACTGCGCGGCCGCGCAGGCCGTTCCGGTGCCGGCGGTGCAGGCCTTGAACCCCGCGTAGCCCGGATCGCTGTAGTTGAACGTCGCTTTGCGCGCATAGGCGGGCTGCGCGTTCACCAGGTCGCCGAGCCGGCTCACGCGGGGGCGGTAGAGGTCCGAGTCGAGGCCCTGGTTGGTATTTTCGTTCGACGTGTCGCCGCGCAGGTAATTGACGAGGCTCTGTCTGGTCGCCGCGGCCGTCTGGGTGATGTTCCAGCCGTTATTCAGCTGGGCGGGGTTGAACCAGATCAATTCGTTAGCGGTGCTGAGACCCGCTCCGTCCGCGCACGCCGTGCCGCCGGTACCGGGCCAGCAGAAGCTTTTCAGCTTGTTGCCGACGATATCGCTGGGGTCGTACGTGTAGATCGTCCGATTCGTGTAGGGGTTGCTGTCGAGCAGGTTCGCCGCCGACCAGAGGCTGACGTTCGAGATGTGCAGCGTCGAGAGGTCGATCGTCCTCGCTACCAGGTCGCCGTTCCAGGTCTGCGTCTGGTAGCTCGCGAGGAAGGCGAAGTTGTCGCCCGAGACCGGCTGCAGGTTCGACGTCGCCGCGGCCGCGCCCGCGCCCTTGCGCGCGAGGAGCTGGTTCAGGGTATCGGTCAGGCCCTGCGCCAGCTCTTCGGGGTTCCTGGCGCTGAAGAACACGCCGCGCCCGTTCACCGCTGCGTGCCACAGGTCGTCGAGCGCGGAAGGCGAATCGGCTGCCGGCACCGGCCATTTCTTCGTGCCCTGCTTGATGTCGAAGAAGTCGCCGCTGGTCGCATCCTCGTAATCGGGCCGGTAGGTGAGCTGGCCGTCGAGCCCGAGGCCGATGGTGAAGGTGACCATGTGCTGGAAGCTCGCGCTGTCCTTGGTGGTCGTCGGGACGTTGTTGGTGGCGAAGGTCCCGGTCGTGCGCAGGTCGGTCTGGTAGTAGTACATCGCCACGTCCGCAAGCGTGCCGCTTGCCACCGGCGTGCCGCCGTCGTAGGCGCCGTACGCCTGGGTCGAGAAGCCCGAGTTCACGTTGTCCTGGTTGTCCATCGCGGTGCCGTCGATCTTCTGACCGCCGGTGCCGTTCCAGTAGCCGTCGGTGGCGAGGATCGCGAAGTTCGGCTGGCACGAGGCGGTCATCGTCTCGTCGGCCGCCGCGGTGAGGCCGGCCGTGAGCCCGCTGCCGAACGAGCCCGCGAACATGCGGCCCACCCGCGAGAGCGCTTCCCGCAGCGGCGTGTTGCCGCCGGTGCTGATGCCATAGAGCTTCGCGTACCAGGCCGACTTCTGCGTGGTGTCGAACGTGGCGATATGCAGATACTTCGACGCAACCACGGACAGGCCTGAGGTGGAGCTGGTACCGCAGGTGCCGCTTACCGGGCAGATGGTGATGAAGCCCACGCGGTAGGTGTCGCCAATCGGGACGAAGGCGCGGCCGACCGACGTCTTCGCCATGAGGATGCGCGTGCGGTAATAGGCGTACCAGTTGGAGAAATTGGTCATCTCCTCGTCGTAGGTGCAGGTGGCGCCGGCGCAGTCGGAGCGGTTCGAGCCCTTGGGATAGGAGTTGTTCGACGGCACGATGTCGGTGCGCGAGAACGAGCCGACGCCGATGCGCCGGGAGATCGAGCCGGTGACCGCGTCGCGGCCGCCGGACATGTTGCTCACCGTGGTGTTGATCGTGTTCACGGACACGCCGGACTGGACGGTGCCCATCGCGGCGGCGACAAAGTTGGTGATACCGTTGGCGCCGCCGCTCCCGCCGCGCGCCACCACCTGGTTGTTCGGCGTCGCGCCCATCGCCACCGGCGCCGCAAGGCGCACGTCGCTGCCGTTGATCGACGCCGTGACCGTGTAGCCCGGCGCGATCGTCTGGGCGCACGTATTGATCCTGCTTACCAGCGCTTGCTGGAACGAGGACTGCTCGGGGCCCGAGTTGGTGCCGCCGGTGGCCGTGATCGAGCCGTTTGTGTTCACCGTGACGTTGTTGCCGAAGGAGATTGCCAAGGCCGTCGGGCAGAGCAGGTTGGTGCCGTTGACCGTCACCGTCGAGATGGTCTGCGAGTTGTTGTCCGGGCCGAGGTTGACGGTGAGCCTGCCGATCGAAGCCACGCTGCCGACCTGGCTCGTCGTGACGACGATCGCGGCGCCGTTGCCGGTCGCGCCTGCCACGACCTGGGTGACGTTGACGTTCGAGCCGGACTGCCCGGCGGTAAAGTCGGGCGACGACACGAACGAGCTGATCGCGTTCGTGATCTGGCCCGCGACGGTGCTCGCCGTGGCCCCGGGCGCGACGGCGATCGGGCCGGCGATCACCGCCACGCCGCCGATCGTGATGTTGCTGATCGTCCCGCCGTTGGCGTTGATGGTGCCGACCGCGATGTTGCCTTCGTTCGACACCGCCGCGCAGAGCGCGGGCGTGGTCGCACAGTTGATCGTTTGCACGCGGCCGAGGTGCTTGGCGTTGAGGAACGGGGAGAGCTTCTTGCGCTGGCAGTTCGCGAGCGTGGTCTGGTCGCTGCACCAGCGCACGCCGGAGAACTTGTGCGCCGCGGTCACGTTGGCGCCGGCGGCGCAGTTCGTGAGCTCGCCGTCGGTGCAGAACTCGGGTGCGAGCTGCGTGTGCACCGCCGGGTTGATCGACGAGCCGCTCGCGCAGTTGGTGAGCGCCGGCGGCGCGCAGAACTGCGCCGTTTGCATGCGGTAGTAATATGGCGCGCCGCTCACGGTCTTCACCGCGCCTGTGCCGGTCCGGCCGTACTGAAAGACGAAGTTGGGGAACTGGTAAGCGCTGTTCTGGCGACAATTGCCGCTGGTCGCGGCGTCGGCCGGATCCGTGCACCACACCCGATCGAGATAGCCGGTCACCAGGTTGGTGGTGGCGAAGCTGAGGTACGGGTCGGTCTGGACCTTCGTCCAGCCCAGCGTGTTCGCGGACGTCATGCTGGTCATGTCCGTGCCGTCGGCGTTCGCCCCGGGACGATAGAAAATCCCCGGGTTGTAATAGACGCCGTTGAAGTCGGGGCTGTTGTACGGCGGATCTCCAAAGACGCAGGCGTCCGGACTGTCGGTGATGCCGCTGCCGTCGTCGCCGGCGTCGGCGCAGGCCGCGGTCGTGCCCGTACCGTTGCCGTCGTTGACATAGTCGGGCAGGTAGTCCGAAGCCATGCTGCCCGAGTCGTCGAGGATCACCATGATGTTCGGGTTGATCGAGGTGGTCGACGACCCGAGCGGGTCGGGCGAGACGACGAGGGGCGGCGCCGACTGCGCCGGAAGCACGGCGAGCGCTGCGACGGTTGCGAAGGCGGCCTGGATGAAGCGTCGTTGGAAGAGAGCCATGGTGTCCATGTTTTCTCCTGGCGCTAGTTCAGTACGGCCTGCAAGAAGCTCACGGTGTTGCGCGGACCGGCGATCCGCACCGTGACGCGGTAGAGGACGGCGGTTCCCGGCGGGACATTGCCGCCGCCGAGCGGTTGGACCTGGTTGCTGCAGCCGGCGCAAGGCACGCCGCCGCCGGCGCCGGAAAGCGAGGATTTCACGCACTGCACGACGTTGGGCGCGCCCGCCGTGTCGCAGAGGCGGTGGATCACGTACTTCACCTGGTTTCCGGCGGAGTCGAAGCCGAGATCCCTGGGATCGGTCGAGTTCCAGTCGTAGTCCTGGACTAGCGGATCGGGGTTGTTGCCGATCAGGTCGAGGTTCTGCTGCCAGTTGGCCCAGTAGAAAGACGCCCCAGGCGGGGTGTCGGAGTTCAGGATCGCCGCGTTGGCTCCGATCCATGTCCGCGCGTCCTCGACGCCCCAATCCCCGCCCGCGGTGGCGCCCTGGCGGAAGGCGAGGTTGCCGGCAATCAGCACGTTCGTATCGACCGAGCGCATGAGCGCGATGCCGGCGAGCGACATCGCGACGAGCACGATCAGCGCGACGAAGATAATCGCGCCGCGCTCGCGGCGCACGGCGAGGCGGGTGCACGGACTCATGCCGGCCTCCAGATCATGTTGCGCAAAGGGATCACCGTCTCGAAGACGCGGTGCCTGTAGCAGCTCGGCAGTCCGCCCGGCACCGTAAGCGCGCCGCCGGCCCAGGGGGGTGCGGCCGTGGTGGCCTCGCAGGGGCCGCCCGCGACGCTCGGTTTCTCGAAGTTCTGGCTGCGGGCGAGCACCGCGATGCGCACCGCGAGCACGCGCCGCCATGCCGTGGCGTCAGGCGGTGGCACGGCATCCCAGACATCGACCACGCCGTCGTCGGCGGTCGTGCCCGGAACGGAGCCGTCGTCCTTGCCGTACTGAGCCTGCAGGTCGACGATGTCGTCGACGAGCTGCTGCTGGGTCCCGGCCGCCGGCCACGTGGCAAGGCTGCGCAGCACGTCCTCGGACTGCAGACGGTAGGCGTTAGCGACGTTCCCGACCGAGAACGTGCGCCAGACCGGGCCGCCGGTCGCCGTCGGCGTGCCGAGGTTGAAGACCGCGGCTCCGGCGGTGAATCCGGGGCCGAAGCTCGCCACCGGGTTGTACGGCCCGGTGCGATGCTCGAGGATGGTGGTCCCGGTTTGCACCTTCGAAACCTGTCTCAGGAGACAGGTGCCGCCTTGGGCGACCAGGATCAGGTTGTTGTCCTGGAAGCCCTGGATTCCGTCGACCTTGTAATCGTGGTTCGGCGCGACGGTGGTTTCGCTGATCGCGGCCGGCAACATGCGTTCGTTGGCGGCGCCGTAGAGCACCGTGATGCTGTCCGGGCCGCCCACGTTGTCCGTGATGACCACCGGCGCCAGCACGCGCGGCGGCAACGCGCCCGCTGCCGCGCCCGCGGGGGGGAACGACGAGAAGGCGTTGTAGTAGTACTGCACCGGGCTGCAGTTCACGCCGGCACAGGTGCAGCCCAGCGCCGCCGAATGGTTGACGCCGTATCCGCTCATGCGGATTTCGCGCTCGAGCGTGTAGAGAGCGATCGCGCCGTTGACCTGCGCGGTACCGGCGCCCGTCGTCGAGCGCTTGTAGCGGTCGTTGGTGACGTAGAGGTGCGTGATGATGACGATGCCGATCAGGCCGATCAGCATCCCCACCATGAGCTCGATCAGGCTCATGCCGGCTGCGCGCCGATGGAGGACGGGCCGGTTCATACGCCGGACCCCGCATGGATGCGGTTGAGGATGATCACCTGGCGGACGTCGGTGTCGCCCGGCTGCTGCCAACGCACCTGCACGCGCACTTCTTGTGCTGCAAGGCCGAAGCCCGCGTCCGGACCGACCTGAATCGTCGGCCCGGTCGGGCCGCCGATCTGGACGTTGGGCAGCTGTTGCGCGACGTTGTTTACCCAGGTATCGCGCGCGGCGTAGGCCGCCATGTTGTCGGTGTCGTAGCTCCCGAGGTTCGCGATGTCGACCCACATCTGGCCGACGATCTGGCTGGCGAGGTAAGACGCTTCGCTGCGGTATTTCGCGTCGGTCGTGTTCTTGATGGCGGCGCCCTGCATGCCGAGCAGCGCGAGGATGCCGATCGAGAAGATGAGAATCCCGATCAGGGCCTCGATCAGCATCACGCCTGCCTGGTGTCTGTGTATGCGCATGGCGTCTCCTCAGCAGAATCTCGGATCGGTGTTGTCGGTGACAGCCGGGTCACACATCCGCGGCGAGCCGCCGTTCGAGATGTTGATCTGCAGACAGCGCATCGGTCCCGCGGGCTGGCAATTGCCGCCGCTCGCGTTCGTGACGTTGATCTGCGTGATTGCGCCCGCGCCGCTCACGCGGCCCAGGCCGTTGAACGTCACGGTGGTGGCGACGGCCGCGCCGCTTGTAGCGGCGACCACGGCATTGGCCGTGCCTTCGGCGCCGCTGCGCTTCTGAATGGTGAGCGGGGCGGCAACGTCCGAGGGATCCACATCGCAGAGGCCGGTGGGATCGTTGAGGCTCACGATCCAGTTGGTGCCGGTGTTGGCGAGGACGCAGGCCGCGGTGAACGTGTCGACGAGTTGGAACCGCACCGGGACGTTGCGCCGCAGCGCCTCGGCGCGCGCAAGCTGGAGCCCAGCCTGCAGGCCCTCGGCCGAGGTCCGGATCTGCTGGTTCTGCAGCCAGGTGTTCATCGACGGCAACCCGATCGCGAACAGCAGCGCGAACACCGCGAGCGTGATCAGCAACTCGATCAGGGTGAAGCCGTGTGGGCGCTTGTTCATTGGGAATCAGCAGCCCGAGGGTTTCTTTCGCACCCAGCAGCCGGCGTTGCCGGTGTAGCCTTTGTTCGCCATCTCGGTGCTGGCAGTGACGACGGTCGTCTTGGTGTTGGCGTGGTTCACGGTGAACGCAATCCCGTCGAGGCCCTGCGCCGCCACGCCGGTCGCGGTCAGCACGAATTGCTGATCGCCGAGGCCATTCGGATTCGTCGAGGCGCAGGCGTAGGTGAAGTACCTGGCGTCCGCAGCCGTCGGCACGTTGCCCCCCGGGATGCCGCAGGTGCCGCCGGCCGCGTTGGTGCTGTAGCGCCGGTTGTCGGCGTAGTACTGCTCCATCTTGACGCGCAGGTCGGCGAGATTCCCGGTCGCTTCCGCGAACTTTGAGCGCGTCACGTAGTCGTTGTACGACGGCAGCGCGATCGCGGCGAGGATCGCGATCACCGTGACGGTGACCATCAGCTCAATTAGCGTGAAGCCTTTTTTGTGATGCATTTGGAATCTCCCTTTTTTCGTATCAACGATCCTAGGAAGACCCCAATAGCCCGGCAAAAGGGAGCGACGGGCGGCGCGAATCCCGAACCGAACGGCGCGCGCCGCGCTGAGTGCGGAGTACTAGGTCACGACGCTCGCATTTGCGCAGGTGCCGATGGATATTTCACGCTCGCGAATACGCGCCAAATAATCACGCGTGACCAATTGCTGCCGAGGTTTTCAATGCTGCTCGCGGGGCCCCGATCTACGAGCTGGCGCAGCCGTTCAGAAGGCGCCCCGGACCATCGTCGAGAGCATGCTGCGGACGGTTCTGGCGAGCCGTCGCGAGGCGCGCATTGGTATAATTTCGACCGCCGCGCAACTCGCCGCAGCGGCGGAGAAATCAGGGGAATTCGCTGGTGTAGCTCAGCTGGTAGAGCAACTGATTCGTAATCAGTAGGTCGCCCGTTCGAGTCGGGCCACCAGCACCAAAAAGATCATGCCGGCCACCATCCTCGTCGTCGACGACGACGCCAACGTCCGGGAGTTGCTCAAGCTCCATCTGAGCGCCGCGGGCTACGAAGTGCACGTGGCGGCGGACGCCATCGCGGCGGGCTACCTCGTCCTGCGGAGCCCGCCGGATCTCCTGATCTGCGACGTCAACATGCCGCACATGGACGGCTTCGAGTTCGTCTCCGCGCTCAAGGCCGACACCACCATCCCGAATATCCCGGTGATCTTCCTGACCACGTTCGAGGAGGGCGACGAGCGCGGCAAGGAGCTCGGCGTGGTCGGCTATCTCACCAAGCCGATCCGCGCCGACCGCCTGCTCTCGATGGTGGTGCAGCACGTGCCGGGCGGCAGCTACCCGATCGGCTAGCTAGGGCAGGGGCGCAGCTCGCTGCCCTCGAGCTGGCGCGCGAGCTCCCTGAGCCGCGCCTCGAGCGCCGGGTCGATTCCCTTGACCTGCAGCCAGAGCTTGGGCAACGCGGTACCGCGCTGGCCGGCGAGCGCGTTGCGCACGCCGAGCTCGCGCAGCGCCGCGAGCCGGGCGAGCGCCGCCCGCTCGCTGCGGAAAACGCCGAGCGACAGCGCCCACGGGATATCGGTGTCCTCGCCCATGATGAAGTAGTCGTTGATCCCGAGCGCCTTCAGCTCGGCGGCCTGCCTGAACGCGCCCGCGCGGCTGCCCTGCGACGGAATGAATACCCACCAGCCGGCGGTTTCCTCGAGGCGCCTCTGGCTGACGCGGGGTCCGAGCGCGAGCGGCTCCAGTGCCTTCTCCGCGCGCGAATACTCGGCCACCGTGAAGCTGCCCCACTCGAGGCAGCCGGCGGCCGCGGCGGACGCCGGCGGAACGATCTTCAGCCGCTCGGGCTCGCTCGGCCGCAGGACCACGCCGTCGGCCGCGGTTTCGCCCGCGGAGAAATAGCGCGACCACGCGAAAAGCAGCAGGTTCGCCGCCAGCAGGGCGAGGAACACGGCCCTCATTTCGCCGTCCCGGCGAGGCCCAGGGCGATGCGCGCAAGCCCGTCGAGCACCAGGTTCTCGACGTAGCGCCGCGGCATGGCGAGCTGGTCGACCAGAGTGCGCCCGGCGCCGCCGGAGACGATGCACAGGGGATTCAGCTCGACGTCGCGGAACACGCGATAGATCCGCTCGACCGCGCCCGCCTGCGCGTGGCGGCAGCCGCTCTCGATCGCGTCCAGCGTGTTGCGCGGCGTGTCGCTGTAGGCGCCTTCCGACATGGGCAGGCGCCCGGTGTGCTCGTGCAGCACGAAGCGCATCAGCTCGACTCCGGGCAGGATGCAGCCGCCGAGGAACACGCCATCGCCCGCCAGCATGTCGACGGTGGTCGCCGTGCCGGCATTCACCACCAGGCAGGGGCCGGCGTGCAGCGCACGCGCCGCGATCAGCGCGGCCCAGCGGTCCGGGCCGAGCTGCTCCGGGCGCTCGTAGTGGTTGCGCACGCCGCCGCGCTCGGCCTCGGCGCGCAGCCACAGCGGCTCGGCCTCGAA
>Ga0075429_100000954_pt1 | contig 22917 bp, 24 predicted proteins | sample RhiMetdeltSRZDD3_FD_75295 | JGI IMG/M metagenome (GOLD analysis project Ga0075429, IMG submission 75295) | Populus rhizosphere microbial communities from Tennessee, USA - Rhizosphere MetaG P. deltoides SRZDD3 | ecosystem: Host-associated > Plants > Roots > Rhizosphere > Soil | place: USA... | reverse complement strand
GTGTAGAGGGTCCTGAGTTTCTGTCCTGCGGAAGCTGTCTAGAAACTCAAGCACATCAGTCCTTGTCAGGTCTTTGAATGGCCTGTTATCATGATATGTACTGAATCTGCATAATAACGCGATTGCGTTTTGTCTGTAGGTGTCTGCGAGGTTAACTTCTGTTTTTAGTGCAGATATATACTCAACAATAATAGCGGCATTAGTTTCATTAATCGAACGCAATAGCTTAGCAAATGACGCCTGTAGTCCTGCTGCAGTCTCATCAATCTTCCTTTCCAATAATACGTCTGCTTGTTTGGTGGTTGGGCTTGAGGTTTCAGCCTGGGATAACATATTATCAGGCTTGAAGAGGGATTTGGAGGCTAATAAGTATAATATCTACATATAATATGAAACGTGTGAGTATCCTTTCCTTTAGATTCCGAAATGCAGATGAGGATGGTATTGGCTTCGATCTTTGATAGGAATGGATTCTATTTGATTGATAATAATTTTGCTTGCTAGCGGTTAATCAATTGGAATCCAATTATGGCCAAGACTATCTAAAGCCAAAGAATATTTAGAGATTTTAGGTTACAACTTTAAATTGTAGCTTTTTCCGTTTAAGAAATTCTATGAGTAGGTGCGCGTGCTTTTCATTTTCCATTTCAAGGCTGAGATAGACCCCCGCAGTTCCGGCTGCAATATCAGAGCTTAGTCTATCATGTACTACCTCTACGATGTTAACACTTAAATCGGCGATACCATCTACCACGCTCTTTAAAGCTCCGGGTTTATCTGGCAACTGAATAAAAATCTTGAGCATTCTACCCATCTGCATAAGACCCTTTGCAACTATCTGTCCGAGCAAGTACATGTCAATATTACCGCCAGTCAATACTGATACAGTCTTCTTGTTTTTTCGGCCATGACCATCGGATATTAAGTATGCAAGACTTGCCGCTCCTGCAGGTTCTACAACCATTTTTGCTCTTTCCATTAGCAGGAACATTGTCTTCACTATTGAGGAGTCATCTACGGTCACTACGTCGTCAAGATACTTAGAGGCAATTTCGAATGTCAACTTACCTGGTGCTTTTACAGATATCCCATCTGCGATAGTATAGCCCGAATTTGTTGACGTTAAATATCCATTTGCTAATGACTCTTTCATTGCAGGAAATGCCTTAGATTCTACGCCTATGATTTTTACATTCGGTTTCTTTGATTTGATTGCGATAGCCGTACCGGCTGCTAATCCACCCCCCCCTACAGGTAAATAAACCTCATCGACATCAGGCAAATCATCAATCAGCTCCAGTCCGATGGTACCCTGACCGGATATGACTTGCGGATCATCAAAGGCATGTATAATAGTACGGCCTTCTTCTTTCGCAAGTTCTTGTGTGCCAATCCAACACTCATCATAATCAGATCCTCTTAACACAACCTTTGCATCGTAAGATCTTGTAGCTGCCACTTTGGCGGGCGATGCGCTATGAGGCATCACAATAGTACACGATATACCCTTTTGTGACGCAGCGTATGCGACACCTTGCGCATGATTTCCCGCCGATGCAGCTATTACTCCGTGTCTACTTTGCTCTTTTGATAACAGGTCTAATTTGACGAATGCTCCACGCACTTTAAATGAACCTGTTCTTTGCAGGAATTCTAATTTTAGGAATAGATTGGTTCCAGTAATTCTCGAGAATGTTTCTGATGGCTGCAAAGGCGTCTTTCTTATTGACGTTCCCTCCAACAGTTTCCTCGCCTTGAATACATCATTGATAGTGGGCAAGGTAAAACTCGAATCCTGTACGCCTTCGATACTCATTGCTACTAATAATGCATGATATTATGTCATAATTATAATTTTAGTTGTGAACTCTGATCACGTTCTAATAGACATTGTCTTTGGGATAAATTGTGTCCTTTATCAAAGTTTCAGTGAACAGCTGAAATATATAATAAAATTTGCACGTTGTATATTTGTTTGACAAATCACTAGTGATATACCTTCTGCTCTCCTGTTCATGTGCTAATAACGATAGATCTAGATTACAATCGCCTCCCATCCTAGATTGACAAAGTTTGATGATTTAATTGATCCAATCGTAACAGGATTATATTCCAACAACAAGAAGTATGGTATCTTCAACCATAGATTGAGGTTTTCATTTATTGAAGTCTATATTCTACGCTATACAAATTCCAATTTGCTTATTTTTAGAATCTGAAAATCTAACATAGATTTACAAAAAAATAGCACAGGCAATTTATCAATTTTGTCCTGCATAAGCTAGATTGCAAAAGTTGAAAGCGGTTACTATTAGTATGTATACCAGAATCAGCCTAGACAGGCAAAATCTGTTAAAGTCCAAGAATTAAAGTGTACGTTGCACCGTAATTGATAAGTTATGTGATAGTCGTATTCTTTAATCTATTTGCTAGTTTATTGAGTTCACTTGAGATCCGGTTGGTATGTTCTTTTGTCACCCTCTCCGTGTTAACGTAAGGATCTCCTCTTGCCATTTTCTGATTCCTGATAGTTTCAACGTCAAAATACGTCACCAGACCTTCTTCTCCCTGCATCATTCTATTATAGTCAATGAGTACCGGAGAGATCTGGTAAACCTCTATCAACAGATCGTTTAGCTCAGCGTACAGCTGATCCTTACTCACACGCATCTGTTCGAATTCAGGGAGCTGCTCTTCTAAACCCTGAGCCTTTAGTTCCAGCGCACGAAAAAACTCTTGATCTTCATACAGTTTTGTGAACAATTCTTCAAATTCTAGCTCAGAATAGCCAAGTTTCTGTAGTTCATGTAATACCATTGTATTACCTCTTTCGGATAATAATGAAAAGAGGTTTGCCGCCTTTTCAGCTATATGAGATAATTCTTTTTGAATTTCAATAACCCGTTTGTTTACCCTATAATAGGGGAGAGTGTGAAATTGAATTCCAAAAAACCCGTAGACATGGTACTTGCCAAAATGTTGGCTGATTTGAAAGTATACACGATGAAGGTCATCAGTATTTGACTTTGAAACCACGCTGCTGACCCATCCGTCTAAGGTGTCACTTAGTTTTTCAAAATAAGCAATAATTTTAGATAGGTCGAACGTAGTAGACTGAGAAATGCTTCCATCCCCAAGCATAACAGGCCTTTCGCTTGTTTCGAGGTAAATTTTTGCACCATCAAGATATGCATTTTGTACATGTTCAAAGGCCGAATTTACCTCATGGGAAAAATAGTCATCGGCTTTGAACGGAATTCTCATAATGACCTTTTATTCTGACGGGATAATTATGTCTTTAACTTTGGTGTAATTTAGTGTAGTCGTGTATCATAGCTTACAGAATTATTTGATAGTCCTCGTACTCAAGCCCCACGTCGCGGCAGGCGGGATAGATATTGAATCGAAACCCTGCTTAGCTACGGACCGCTTTAATTGTAGCTTCTACTTGACCCGTTTCACTAAAATTCCCTAACATGTTATACTATCATATTCTGGATATTCTGGGGCGGCAAACTCATCACTATTGACTCCCAGCTTCCATTGGTTGGCTGCTGTCACAGCGTATATTTCACATTCAGAAACAGTTGCTGTCCCCTCGTTTACCATTTCTGCCATAAGGTTACCATCAAAATTTGCATGTCCTAGACCAAGGGCATGTCCCATTTCATGTTTTGCAACTTGTTCAATAATTGCAGGATCAAATTGGTAATCTTCTAATCCCTTGAAAACAGTTATTTGTGCTTTAGCCAAAAAACCGTATGAATCGGATACGGTTATGGTTTGTCCTGCTATTTCTTCCTCCTCGCTATTATCGTCGAACTCGATTGTTATATCAGACGATCTCTTGCTTGAACCTTCTTCAAGCTCTAGATGTTCTATCCTCGTATTCCATTCCTGTACTGCGTTTTTGACTGCCTCCTGCTCTCTTTTAGATGAGTCATCATCATCGATATAATACGTTAAAACCCCATCTTTCAAAGCTATCCCCCAGGCACAACATATTTGAATAGAGTCCTCTTCCTCGAAATCCTCGTCATCATCGTTACCTTCGTTGTCTTCGCCTGAACTTGCTTCTGCAAGGGACAATGAGGTAACTGAATCAGAGGATGCAGGTGGTACCGTTATCCATATCAATGTAGTAAGTAAGAGATACAGTACATGTATGCGCAAAGCTTAGTATATTATATATTCAGTCTAACTTATATGAGATTGTTGTTTACAATCTCGTAGAAAACTTTATTCTAATATTTTTAAGATTATTATGAAACATTTGGCTCCATTAAACAACTAGATATTTAATATGAACAAGCGAAGTAAAAGTTATGCTTGGTGGTGGTCACAATGCGAATGGAAATAATTAAACTACCTCCAGAATTTAAATCAACGATTCCGAGAAAGGGACGTGATAGTAATTTCATAATCTGTAGAATGATTATATTATTGAAGAATTATCTAGTAGAAATATTTGTTCTACTCATATTTAATACGATAGTAGCTGTATTAGTGATACTTATGTAAAGTACTTACGAATTAAGAATAATAGAATTCTTACGAAGTGTTTTAATAAAATAGCATTGGCAATGTCATATGACCGGATCCGGTAATAAGTCGAGAATTGTGTCTGTTGTAATATTAACAGTAACAATAACTATCGCAACTAATGGTTTGTATAACTTTGGACTAGCGTTAGGTCAACAAAATTATGGAGAACCAGAAATCCCGCAAGCTATTTGCCTTTATTCAGACCAGAAATACTACCTGACTCCTCATATATATAACGATGGCGAAAAATCAAGTACTATTGACTTTCCAGACTTACCAGATGATCATATGCCTCAGATGATAGTCAGAGCAGGGGACGAATTAACCATGGAGTTTGACGGCAAGAAACCCGTCAATGTAGAAGCCCTTCTTGTTGACTATGATGCTGATACCACTGAAACCTACCCACTTGAAAAAATAGATGAAAATACCTTCAGGGCTACAGATGCTGGTATAAGGACACTAGAGGTAATCGCAACCTTTCCAGATAACGAACACGTGTCGTATACCACATTAGTTGATGTAGAAGACGAGGCATAGAAGCACTCCTTCTTTTAATGAATTAGAATATGTATAAAACACATGAAGTTTTTTCTGTTGTGCGTGATGTCTTTATTTTTACATGTTGCTATATTTGAGAAATAATTTAATGTTTTAATTAATTCAGTATTTTAAAATGGAAAAAATTGCAGCCATTATTGGCAATAAGGCTCACTACGAGGAGATCAATTTTCCGTCGCTAGTGGTTAATAGCAGTATTTTCTAGAGTCACAAATCTATAATCGCTATCTTTGGAAACTATATTGAACCGATCGTTAAAATAAATATAAGGATGCTCGTTGTAGATATGTTTATCCATTAGATCATGGATGGAGTCAAAGTATTCGATTCTTTTTCTTCCTTTCATTCTCAAAACTTCATGGGTTAAAACATGAGAAATGTTTGCACAATTAGAATCAGCCAGATACTTAATTCGTTCTCCCTCCGAAAGAGCAGATTTGTCTTGCGGTCTCTTCCATTGGATCATTCCGAAGTTTTCCGATGAATAGGCTTCTGTCGGACAATCAGTCCATAGCGGTTTAAAAAAAGTCAAATAAAAATGATAAACGGATTTACCTCTCTCTTTATGGTCCCTTTGAAGATAGCCAAGAGACATTCTATCAAACACCCTCCCTGGAACTACAGGTAAAATATCTGCCTCAACAATAAAGTCCATTTCAAGATATCGTTTTATCCACCAGTGGTAAAATCGAGAGAGAGAGTATACATAATCCCAATCTTCCTCTTGTCTTTGTTGCCACTCTTGTTCTTTAGCTACATATATGAAGAATAGCTTTGTAGCTTTTTGCATCCAACGTCTTTAGAAAGTATAACATCTATGTCTATATATTTTTACCATGAATGCAGAAGTTAATGATAGAATTTTGATAAACTACCTGTAAGACCTTAGGTCGATCTTGTCAACAGAATTATTTTCACAAGATTGTTAATACCTCAGAGTACTGCTTGTAGTTTTTGACACAAGTTGCCTTTCTACCTCATCCAGCCTTTCGACAGAACCAACATTCTCCAGAATATTAGAAAATGATGGATCACTGCGAACTCTTTTGAAAAATGAAAGAACCTCCTCGTTCGTTACTCCATGCTTCATATCATAGGCAATATTTTTTCTGACATTTATTAGATTATTGTATTTTTTGTGCTGTCTTTTTTGCCAAGAAGAAGCATTATCTGACAATCCTGTTATGAATTTAACAACTGTCTTTTGCATATGTTCAACATGCCATTCTCGCATCGGATAGCTATTGTTTTGATTAGTCAAAAAAGTACATAGTATATTATATAAAGCCGCAATATAACCTATTTGTTCCCCTGCTGTCTGCTAGTCTAAACTCCTATTTGTGAACTAGAATTTGCCTACTCGCTAATGTAATGAAAAAATTAGTTAATCAATCCTTACATATTCTTACCATAGATAATACCATTGGGTTACGATAACACGAGTAAGGTCAATAAATAATGAAAACCAGATTTCAAAGTTTCCTTGGCTGTCTCAATTGCCTTAGCATACATAATACCTTTTCCTCTCTCATTCCATACATGTATGTCTGTACTAGCTTCAGTTAATGGGGTTTCAGACGGGGAGTTGTTATAATAAAATATACGACAGTGTCTTTAGGGCAATGTATGGGTGGTCTATAACCTCTGGGTAACATTTGTAAATTTGATAGAACTATGAGATTGTGGCATATCCCTCTTAAATTTTAGAGTAGGGATTCTGGTAACCGGTATGGAAAAATTGCCTATCCTCATTATGGGTCAAAAGTCGTGGGAATCGCGCTAGGATTACCTTCAGGTACCCGATTTTAGTGCACACCATGTTTGTAACATTCGCTAAACTAAGAAAATCCAAGGGTTGTTTCTCAATCTAATACAAAAAATGAAAAGAATGACTTTGATCCACTTCCTCTGAATTAGGTCCTAGCAATGACAGTGCCGATTAAACCCTGTTCCTATAATCACCCGCCCAACCTAATGTTTCATTCTTTTTTTAATTTCACGTATTAGTTCACCGTTTGAAATTGGTTTCTGTATGAATATTTCTTCATTCAATGCACAGTATTCTGGTGATAATTCCTCTTCTCTTTTTTTCCGTATTTGTTCTTGCTCTGCGTCCTCATAATATGCTTTGTCTGCAGCTGTTATGAAACAGATCTCAATTCTGCTGTCGATGTTTTTCATTTGATTATATAATCTGAAACCATCCATTTCAGGCATCTTAATATCAAGAATAGCTAAATCATAATAATCTGGTTTAAAATTAAACAATGCTAATTTAGGGCTATTAAAAGAATGGACTTTAAAGCCATCAGCTTCTAACGCAATACTAATTGCCATAGTAATATCGGGTTCATCATCGACCAGCAAAATTCTTTTTCCAACTTTCATCTTAATTAGATCAAAAGAAATTGTCGTGAGAATATATATTTCAATTCAATTTTCCTATCCTATAATTGGATCAGTTACAATGACGTCTGCAAATAAAATTGTCTGATCTACGCAGTAAAGTACCAATCATTACCCTTCGCATTTCTTTATCTACTTAATAAATATAGTTTAACTTTGTTAGTCAAAGTTACTAAAACATGGATTTCTAGGAGTTACTTGTAAGGCATACCTTCAGTACTGTTCTAAAGGCTAGAAAGATGTACATAGCGTCCAGTTTCTCTTTCTACCAGAACAGAACTTAGATCTTAAAGCAGCTAATGAATCCAAAAGACGAACCAAAATTGATGATCCTGATAATGTCTCGTTGTAATTTTCTTCCAATATTCTCTATTTTGGAGTTCGATTTATCGGTGGTCATCCCAATTCTATTGAGCGGCAAGCACAGCTTTTAAATAACCTCTAAATATTTTAACCAAATGAAAAGTATACGATTCTCATTGATCACGACCGTATCAATATTATTAATCTCTTTACTATCGAGCCCGGTAATCGCACAACAAGAAAAGATTATTAGAGAAGAAAGGAATATAGGAAACTAGAATTTCTACTTTGACAGGATGCTAATAATTATATTGAATGATTTACTGTAGACCTGCTAATGAACAAAAACGAACTAACGAATCCTACGATATCGTATGTTATTGCTATTACTATGCTGTCTGCAGTGGCCTTCGTCTTTGTTGTAAGTACGGAGTTGCATCAGAACGCGGTCGGACAGGCCGACGAAGTCTTTAACGAAAACGCCACTTTCATTCAAGAATTAGAGGGTGGAAGTCCCGCAGCTACTGCTAATCAAACAGGAGAATCAGGAGCAGCAGCCACGAATCAAACAGGAGAATCAGGAGCAGCAGCCACGAATCAAACAGGAGAATCAGGAGCAGCAGCCACGAATCAAACAGGGGAATCAGGAGCAGCCACGAATCAAACAGGAGAATCAGGAGCAGCCACGAATCAAACAGGAGAATCAGGAGCAGCCACGAATCAAACGGGAGGAGGCGGCGATATCCTCAGTAGCATTTCTGAAGAACTTAAGGGACTCTTCGGGATGAAGTAGGATAATACCAAACTTATTTCTTAGAATTGAGAGGAATCGACATAAATCTAGGTAAAGTGTCGCGATAAATCTTCAGTAATTCCTGCGTCAATGGACTGTAGGCTCCTCTTTTGGCTTCTGTATCAATTAAAAATGTAGCTGTTATGATATTTGATGTGTTTACTTATGTAAATATAAAAAGGATTGGAAGCTGCAATGACTTGTTTGCCATTACCTGCTTCCTTCTTAACCTCCGAACTCATATTCGTCAACACCAGCTTTAATTAGTTTTAGGATAGCTGCTAGCCCAAGTACTGACTGATACGTGTCACCCTACTCCAACAAATCGTCAGATACTCCATGCTCAACGCACGGTGTTTACTTATAGTTGAGCAATGGTTCTAGTTTTGTATTCTAATTCTAATTAGGTACTTTAATTGCTAGAGGTTCTTCTGGTTGGTAACAAATGACCTTACCCGACCTACCCTTCACTAGGACGAAATTATAATTGAGCCATCCCTACAATCTTGTGCTAATGTGAAGTCGTAATACTCAGAATAGGTCAGCTTGTACAAAATTATATAAATGTGAGTTTCAAAGTAGCAAGAAAAGGAGGGGTTATCGAGTTCTACTTTTTCTTCTTTTTGGTAGACTTTTTCTTTACAGATTTTGGCATCGACGATACAGGAACCTTCTTTTGAACGGTCTTTTGAACTTGAGTTATCCCTCTTTGTATTTGATTTACTTGAGACCGAATCTGATTGGTTATCTCTGATTGTCTTTGTGCTGATTTTGTTTGCTTCTGTAAGGTTTGAACTAGTTGAGTTATCTTGTTAATTTGCGCCGCCTGCTTATCTAGTTGCTTTGAAACATCGGATATGGACTTTTGAATTTTTCTTATAGACGCCCTCTTGCCTTGTGTCTTAGGTTGTGGCTGCGGTTGAGTAGCAGTCGTGACAGAAGGCTCTTCTGGCTCACCTCTCTCCTCACCTTCAACGACTGCCTTATATACCCCGCCGGCTACTGATGGTTCCAATTCATTCTGGTCTTGCTCTTCTCTATGTTCTCGCTCTCTGCTCGATAAATAGGCATCAATATTTTCCTCTTCTGACATTATTCTTGGTATTATATGTGGTAATAATTAATTATTGTGGTATTTGTTATGCTCGGCGTACTACTTTTCAACATATTTGACCAGAATTGTAATAATTACAGTTTAAATTTCTCCCGTTTTCAGGACATTGTCCCTTGGCCAGAATCTATCTTGTAATGCCTCGATTTTTAACATGATATAGGAAGACGGGAACTTATCAAAGATTTGCAGCTATGAAATAAGTCCAACAATAGAGGAATCAATGAGTGGGATGCCAGAGTATTAGCTGGTAACCATGTTAAAATTCCCTTAGGATGAACCAAGACTATTACAATGTAAGATAATGGAAAAAATTACGGATCAGAATCACCTCGTAAATTCTTGCCGCTCTTTATCGTCTTCCTATAGTTTCGTAAGTCTCTAAAAAATTGTAGTAGAAGGTTATCGGTTACAATGTGAAGGCTATAATATAATGTGTTTTGATAGAGAAAATTGACGCACAATCCTTATTACCAAAATTTCTTTGATACCCTACAGACCACTAGGGTAGGAGCCTGCACGATTGGCGTGGTTGCGATTCCGGTTGTCCGGTAGCCAAAACCTACTATATTAAAGCGCATATAAACACGGATAATCAAGATTTATTTCTCTTCCTTATATCAAAAATTGATAAAATCCGAATTCATCATAAGAGAAGTTCTAGTGGTACAGTTCGGTAACTTGTTCTGCATATAAGTTGGGTTTTCCATTTTACTTTACCAATTGTATATAACCAAATGTAAACTGCATCTGAATTTTATAGAAAAAATCAAAACATTTGTGATGTTATCAAGTGCCTTTTTCTTACGGTTGCATTATCCTTTCCAGTTGTAAGATTTTATCAAGACACCGCGAGTCAGGTACAATGTTCTGTTCATAACCACTACCCTACTCGGTATTGTTAGGGTAATCTGGAAGAAACTAGAATCGAAATTGGGGCATTTCTTATGTATACTCGTTAGATTAAGCAAGATACTAATGCTCGCCAAGAATTAATTTTTCTCTACTTGTATTATGTCTGAAGCATCGACAATTTTGTCGACATAAATTCCGTTCCTGGTGTCTTCCACTATCTTGTATTTTCCTCCGCTCTTGTGAATAATTCTGGCTCGGATAATTGCTCCGTCAAGGGATACGATACACCAATCGCCTTTCTTGTCACCGTTCATTTCTGATTACCTTATTTAATTGCTGAAGCTGGAAGCCGATGTTTTGTACTCCGACCAAATGACACCCATGCATATTTTCATACTTAAATACCCAGTTAGAATCTTTTCTGGGATTAGCGTTAATTTTTTTCGAACCTTCCAATTTAATACTCCAAGCAAATCATTTGATTATGTGCATTATTAATCTATACCCTTTTTCCAAACTTCAGACCGACCATGCCAAAATTTCACTCGAGTTAAACACAAGATTAGTGTTGGGGTGATCGCATTAGTAGATTCAGCAGCTTTCTTGGTATTAGTTCCTATTCAAACTCTCAGAATTCAACGGAAATTGATCTATCAAACTACTAGATTATGACAAATCTTGGGATTTGTTTATTGTGAGTCCAGAAAAATAATTAAAGGTTGTCACTCAAGATTAGCTCGAGTTGTTGCACGGCCCATCTGTTCTTACTCGGGAAGAGATAAACAAGGTAGTCTTATAACTGAGTACCTATAGTACAAAGAAGAATTTCTAGTAGGTGTTTAAAATCTCTTGAGAAGAGTGAACATCCAGCCGAAAACGATCTGTCTCTTTTTCATGATCGCATTCTCATCTACAAAATAGATTCTGTATAAAAGGCAACAAAGAGTAACGATGTAATGTTGATCCAATGAAGATTCCTCTCTTCAGTATAGAAAGCCAATAGTAATTAAAATTGGGATTTGCGCACATAAATCTGATATGCTACATATTTATTATCTGTTATTTGTCACGATCGCATATACGCCACCAGCAGCATAAGCCAGAGATATAAAGATACGAGATAGCATTATGATGATATCTTCCTGAATCACTACAATACTCGTATGCATTATATATGTAACAGGAAGAGCTGCTAATGATACTATGCCAACAATTAGTTGTTCACGGTAATCTATTCCGTTATAATACCTTAGCAGTAGGTAAGTTGAAATATTTCCTAACCCTATCCCCACTAATACCAAATATGGTAAAAGAGAAGGATAAATAGCTATCACAGCAAATGGCCCCGCCCAACATATTCCATTTAGAACTTTGACCTTTCCCGGCCATCTAAAGCTATTTTTCATTCTACTCTGGAGAGTATGAACAAGGCCACGTTTATTGTGAAATAATGTGAGAAAGGTAATTGCAAAGCTTCCTACCCATATTATGGGGTAATAGTACACCGGCACTTTGTTTACAGATGCTATTTCGGCAATAATTGCAGCCAGAGCTATGGATACGGCTATGGATATGAAAAATATCCCGAAAATAGAACGCTGATTATCATTATCACTTCTCGTTTTCATTTAGCTATTATTTTTTTATATATATCCATGATTGCGCGCCGACTATTAATAAGGATAAACAATCTGTGGAATGAATACCGTTTTTATATACTTATATTTTCGATTCCTGGTCTTCATCTGGCTCTAATGTAGTAGTATTTACGGCCTTTATCAATTATGTCCTGATCAATCCATCGATGTTATCTAAAATCTTAAAAAAGGATGTTACACATTTTAATTAATGACCAAGCAATGGAAAAGTTAAATGCTCGCCTGATAAGAGAAAATAAAGGCGCTATCGATATTGGACTTGCAAAAGAGGCTCGCCACGGAGTCATAGAACTCCTTAATAGAGAACTGTGTGATGAAAATATTCTTTACATAAAGACCAAAAATTATCACTGGAACGTCGTTGGATCAGATTTTAGTGAAAGGCATGCCTTCTTCAGAGAACAGTATGAAGCGCTAGATGAAATCATAGATGAGCTGGCAGAGAGGATTCGCGATCTTAATGGGAAATCACTAGGCACATATACTGAGTATTTGGATCACGGAAAATTAAAGGAATCACCTGGAAATTATCCCAATGACATGACTATGATATCCAATCTACTATCTGACCATGAGCAAATAATCAGAACTATTCGTAAGGATGCAGATAGATGCGAAGATGAATATCATGACATGGGGACAAATGACTTTTTGATTGGTACAATGGAAAAACATGAAAAGATGGCGTGGATGCTAAGGGCCCATTTGGCAACTGAATAAGAAAAGTTATGACTGATCAAACTGACGATGAGATAACCAAAGGATAACAAAGCGATTATGATTTGTGAACGGACTGAGCTGTAAATTCATGGCTAGTATTATCAAAATTATTGCGTGATTTCAGAGGTTTATAGAATAACCTATTTCAGAAATATTGGATAAATATTACAAGTTCATAATGCACTCAAATATGGCAGGTGTCTCTGATGAAGATTAGAGACGCGTATAGCTACAGAGTTGAACGTCCTAGCAAATGACATGGCTAGTAATGACATATTCCAATCCCAGACTGTTCATGACTTGTGCTCTCGTCAAACATAGGCCTGTGACCGATCTAGGAATACTAATGCCGTGACCCAATCTGGAAAAAAAGTTATATCATCCCCCGCAACCCTATTCATGTGGTCCAAAGGTCAAGACAGGTTTATGTTACTCTTTTCCTTCTGGGACTAGTTAGTGGTGCCATTGCTATTGCAGTTTCCTTATATCTACGAACATTTTCTGGCACAATATTCATCCCCGAACTCGCTTCTCAGACCTTATTTTCGATTACTCCCGGAGAGATTGAATCAGAAGCCGTTGAAACATTTGGGCCCCTTGCAAAGTATTCTGCATTCATTGGTGCTCTAGTCGTTAATCTCCTGGTATACGGGATTCTGGGTCTGTTTGACTACAAGATTTATACTAGGTTCAAATCAGAGTATTCATTCCTAACAGCCGCGGTTACATCAATTGCAATATCTTATGTTGTTATTTTGATTATATCGTTTATGCTAATTGCCGTAGCAGATATTACAATCCAATCCGTTTCAATCCAAGGATTAGTTATCAACCTCATTCCACCTCAGATCGCATTTGGGACTACATCTGCATATTTTTATAGAAATATCGAACCGAAAGCGTTAAAAGTCAAACGCGAAGAAGGAATAGCTTCCCCTGATGCATCATCTGGCTCGATATCAGGAATTGACCAGAACCGGAGGCTCATTATCAAGGCAGGGCTCGCTTCTATCATTGTTGCACCACTTCTATATTTGGGCTTAAATAATCTACTATTTCCTCGTGAAAGCGCACAATCTCGTTTGCCGCTTGCGTCTGAAATCGCATCTAAGCCGAGGCCAGCTGGATTTGAGGACCCAAGGCTTACCGCGTTACTCGCCTCAGAAATAACTCCCACGGATCTTTTTTATCGGGTAGACATTAATCCCGTTCCACCAATTGTGGACGCCAATTCATGGAGGCTGGTTGTTAAGGGTTTGGTTGACAAACCATTGTCGATTAATTATGACCAATTAAAGGCAAAGGCATCGGTCACCCAGATTGCTACACTTGAATGCATTAGTAACAAGATAGCGAACGATTTTATTGGCACTGCAATATGGAATGGAATTAAATTAAAGGGCCTCCTCGAGGAATCCGGTGTAAAATCTAATGCCCGATATATTGTTTTCAGATGTTCAGATGGCTATGACGTAGGAATACCATTGGAGAGAGGACTCCAGGAAGGTTCCATTCTGGCATACGGTATGAATGGCGAGGATCTGAATGCCAAGCACGGTTACCCTGTAAGGGCAATTATTCCCGGCTTATACGGAATGATGAATCCAAAATGGATAACAGAGATTGAATTAATCGACAGAGTTTACGAGGGGTTTTGGCAAAAAAAAGGGTGGGCAAATAACGCAAAGTACAATACTCATTCATATATCGTAATTCCAGGGAACGCCCCCATAAGGAAAAATTTTAGAAATCTCGGATCGGTGAATATTATGGTAGGTCAACAGATTCCCATCGCAGGTGTTGCATTCGCTGGTGATCGAGGAGTGGCAAGAGTACAGGTAAGCACGGATGAAGGGGCTACTTGGAAAGATGCAAGAATCAAGAGCCCTCTATCTCCATATAGCTGGGTTATTTGGACCATCGAGTTAGATGTTACTGAAAAGAGCGATTACAAAATCACGGTAAGAGCAACAGATAAAACCGGGAAAATTCAAACAGGGGAAACAAGAGAACCCTTCCCAAATGGTGCAACTGGTTACCATATGGTTGACATACAGTCCGTTGGTTAGAGGTCGTAGATATATCATAATATTTCTAATAGCCTTAAGGACCATTTACAATGGATGTCACATTCGTTTTAAAAATGCTAAACGATAGACTTTGCTAATTATGCTTGCAATCAGAATGGTCTATAATCTTTGGGAAGTTTGCTCGATTATCTTGAAGCAATATCCAATTCATGGGAGACATCAATCGCAATCATTGGAGTTACTAGTTAGCTCCTACATAAGAATTGTTGATATAGGTATTAGTTAGATCACATTTCAGAATTTCAACTGACATTACTGCACCTGAACAATCCATTGAGGAAGTCAAGTTATAATTTGAAGGTCCTGATTCAGCAACGCTGTACATACCCATTTCTAATTTTACAACTGTACCAGAGGAGTTACCAGGAAACGATGTCGGTTTGGCATTATTGCCATGCACTTTTATTGTAAAATCCGAAGGTACACTAGTTCCACCATTTTCGTTAAGTACCTTTTTTGTAACCATAAGTGTTCCCTCTATTCTGTCGCTGGAGTTTGTCAGCGATATTCTGCTATATGATACAATTGGATTATTGTCAATTTCTCTTGCCTCTGGTTCTTCTCCATTTGCATAATCTAAGAAATTGTATCTATCATTCTCAGTAGCTGATGAGAAAAAATTAGTCCAATGTGCATAAGAGAGGAGGATGCCAACAAAAATCATAATCGTAGTGGTTAGAAACTTCACAATTATGGTCAATTCTTATGTCTTATATGTAAGTCGTTTTTTATAGCCTTAACTCTGTAACAAACATTCGAACCATCAAATGAAGCTGTGCCGTATTTTACTGCAATAACGAAACTTACACCTTGCATAAGGAATTTACTCCCTTGATTCTATCGAGCATTTTTAATGTTCATCGAGCACTAGTGACGTGATGGTCGACCCGATCTATAAGAGAATAGGAGTATAGTTGTCAATCCTGCGTTCCTATATTTGATTAAATACTTGACGTAGCGGCTCGTAATGAAAAGCACTATCGAGTTAGACTTGAATCTTGGAGAGAATAAGAATAATAATATACAACTTTTATTCACTCCATCACATTGGTTTTTTCTCCAGAATGTGCATCCATGAAATGTTTGTCAGCCTCATCCTTAGAGAGAAACTCCTTTGCACAAATTGTGCATCTAAACGTACCCTCGTCATATTCTGACATGGCTAAATGATGAGAAATTGAGGTATTTAATAGTAAAGACTCAATACCGAAGGAGGTCGGTTCTATCAAGTAGAATAGACAAATTGATATATCCATAAACATAAAGGTACTCACAAAACCAAGCGTATTCCCTAAAATAAATTGGACTCCTATCAACCTCAAAAGGCAAAGGGAAAATTCAAATGGATTCAAATGGATAAGAGTATCAACAAAGACTTGAACACGAACGAAATAGATCTACCGACCAAACAATATTCTCTCTTCGATAGCTTTGGCAGAGTTGCAAGAAAACTCAGGATATCCCTAACTGACAGGTGTAATATGCGATGCAGATATTGCATGCCCCAAGGCAATGTTAAGTGGTTCAAAAACGAGGATATTTTGACCTATGATGAAATTATCAGGCTTGTTGCAATTCTTACAGACCTTGGCATTGAAAAAATACGCCTAACAGGGGGCGAGCCCCTACTAAGACCTGCGCTTGAAGATTTAGTAGCTTCATTGAGAAGAATAAACGCGATAAAATCAATTAGTATGACAACTAACGGCCTTTTGCTTGCAGACAAAGTTAAACGTCTAAAGGAAGTCGGTTTGGACAGCGTAAATATTAGTCTCGATTCCTTTGAACCAGCAAGATTTAAGGCAATCACTGGAATAGATGGACTCGAGAAAGTTTTGGAGAGTATAGAAGCAGCGAGGAACATAGGACTAAAAGTAAAAATAAATACAGTCATAATAAGGGGGTGGAATGAAGACGAAATTGTGAATTTTGCCAAATTCGCTAGGGATAATGAGAATACCGTGCGCTTTATAGAATTCATGCCTCTGGATGGTGATGCAATATGGCAGAAGGACTTGGTTTTTTCGAAAAGTGAAATGATGAATGTAATAATTAATAACATAGGAGATATTGTACCTCTCAGTACTATCAACAATAGAAACAATAGTACGAATAATCCATGCGTAGATCCTGCATCAATCTATTGTTTTGCTGATGGCAAAGGGAGTATAGGGTTCATCCCCTCAATCACTGAACCTTTTTGCGGTAGTTGTGACAGGATCAGATTAACTTCTGATGGTAACCTATTAACTTGTCTATTTGAAAAGCCAGGACATGATCTACGATCTATGCTGCGCGCTGGACGTCCAGACCATGAAATTAAGAAACAACTGATAGCCAATGTGAAGGAAAAACCTGAGGGGATAATTAGGATCATAAAGAGAAATAAGTTAGAACCTTCACTTAATATGATGCATAGAATAGGTGGTTAATAATTATAAAGTGACAAGTAGTAAAAGGTCAGTTATTAAACCACTCAAAGTCAAGTTGTTCGCAATAGCAAGAGAGATGGCTGGTGGAAAGAGGGAAATAGAACTAGAATTTGAACAAGAATCAGTGACTATCACCGAAATTAAAGAGAGAATCTTACAAGTCTATCCTCAGATGAAATCCATTCCTTTCGTTATTGCAGTAAATTATAAGATTGTGGCTGAAAAGCAGCAGCCGTGCGATCACGCTAATACTTCTAATATACTTGACTCTGACATAACTGCACAGGATGAAATAGCACTTCTACCACCCATAAGTGGGGGTTGATGGAGAACATATTAGGCTAGATAATTATGATCAGTATTACCAACCAACCAATTGATATTTCTAAGTTGATGAATGACTGTCGAGATGAGTCCGCTGGTGCAACAGTTCTTTTTTCAGGCTCTATAAGAGATCATAATGAGAAAGGAAAAGTGATCGGAATTTATTATGAGGCATATGTAAAAATGGCAAAAAATACTTTGACAGAGATTGAAAGTGAAGTCCTTAAAAAGTGGGATGTAAAAAGATTCGTAGCGATACATCGTATTGGCAACCTTTTGGTTAACGAAATAAGTGTGGCAGTTGGTGTGACTACAGAACATCGTCAAGATGCATTTGAAGCTTGTAAATACGCAATAGATAGCATAAAAGCGAGGACACCAATCTGGAAGAAGGAACTAGCTGAATCAGGGAATAATACTTGGAAGAGTGGAATCCTTCCCCTCAATGTTGAAAGCATTCTCGGCAATGAAGACAGATAGAATAGCCACAATCAGTGACAACGAAGGGGGGATGTTTGATGTTGCCGACAAAACCGATACACTACGGACCGCTACCGCGCAGGCAATAATTAGAATAAATCCTCAGACGTTGAAACTTGTTAGAGATGGCAAGACTCCTAAGGGTAACATTTTCAACACAGCAAGAGTATCGGCTACCCTGGCAGCTAAACGGACGTCAGATATAATACCGTATTGTCATCCTATCCCAATAGATGACGTAAAAGTTAATTTTGTTTTGAATGATGACGATTTGGCAATTGTGATCAAGGTTCATGTAAAAACTGTGTGGAAGACAGGCGTTGAAATGGAGGCTTTGACAGGTGCCTCTGTGGCCTCACTAACGATCTATGATATGCTAAAACCGGTAGATGAGTCATTGTCAATCGAGTCGTTGAAACTAATAGATAAACAAGGTGGCATAAAGAATCTTCCTAGATTTATTGCACCACATAAGTTAACTGCTGCTGTTCTTGTTGCCAGCGATTCAAGAGGATATAACGAGGATAAATCAGGTAGGTTTATACTTGATAAGCTCAAGGAAAATGGATTTGAAATCGCAGAATACAAGATAGTTGCTGATGATGTTGGGAAGATCGAATCTAGTTTGAAGAAATTCTGTGATGAATTAAGGGTAAATCTCGTTGTGACCACCGGTGGAACAGGCACAGGTCCGCGTGATGTTACACCTGATGTTACAAGAAAGGTTATTCAAAAAGAATTGGCAGGGATAGGAGAGACAATCAGGTCATTTGGACAGAGGAGGGTACCTTCGTCTATGCTGTCTAGAGGAACATCAGGAGTAAGAGAGAGGACATTAATAATTAATCTTCCCGGGAGTGTGAAAGCCGTCTCTCAATCCCTTAATTCCTTGTTTCCGGGAATACTGCATGTATTCGACATGTTAGAAGGTAAAGGACACTAGAGATTTTGAAAATCATCGTTTACCACTATTCTACTACTCATTTCATCAGATAGTACAGTTTCGCTTATGAAGTTGAACTACTAATTCCTATCTTCTCATATGTAAGCTTAGATATTTTTTAATGTGGGGGCTTTTTTTGGAAATGGAGTGGCTCTTGGAGACCATTGACATAACAATAAATGCAAGGACTTTGTATATAGTATCCGTGTCTTCTTTCCCTATCTCTTCTATGCTTAGCCCAACTGATTCAGCCAAGAATAATAGTGTAATTATCCTTGACAGAAATAAAACAGCTGCCGATGCGGTTAGTGTAATGAAGGAGAATTCCGTTCGTTGTGTTCTTGTTTCAGGATCAGAAAATAACAATATTATTGGGTTGGTCTCAAAAACAGATATACTTTATAGAGTTGTATCGTTGCACAAAAACCCAGATAAAGTCGCATTAAAGGATATAATGTCATCGCCCATAATTTCCATTCCTTTAGATATGTCGATCTCGGACACTCTTTCGGTAATGGAAAAACATAATATCAGACAGGCAGTGGTTAGCTCGGGTTCCACTAATATATATGGTATTATAGACCGAGAGGATATAATTACGAAAATGGAAAAGGCATTTGTACAAATGGAAAATGCCTTTAAAATGGATTCAACAGCTCCTCTTTGTATCATGAATCCACTGGCATCCTCGCATGTAGAAGAGGGGAGTTCTTTACTAATTTGTCCCCATTGTAACACGAAACATGATACTAAAGAGTTGTTATCAAGTCATATAAAAGAAACACATGCGTTTTCTGACGCCCTATCTTGAATGGCAGCTTTCCTAATTGAACAAAAGGTGCGGAAGCCCGACCTTATTTTTATGACCGACACCAATAGACATAATTTATCTATCATTAGACCGATTAAGCGTATTTAGACCCTTTATATAGAGAAGTTAAGCTGCTGATAGGGACTAGTGTTATCTTCGGTTAACTCCTGAGATAATAGGAGTAGGTTTTGGTTACCGGACAGCCGGAATCGCAACCCCATCCAATCGTGCAGGTTCCTACTTATGGGGTCTCTATAATTGGTGGTATCCACAATATCTGTTACCGGCTAGATAAAGGTTAAATCCTAAACAGCTTCAAAAGAACCGGAGAGTCTACTGAGCTGATGAGTTTGTCTCAAAAGAGTTGGTTTGGAAGTCCTGTTTGGATACTGTACGCTATTTTGTATGATTGCTACTAATATTTTTTGAACCAAATAATCATTTTTGTTTACCTGTATCCTATTAGTAAGGAATTTGATGTCCTCAATCCATGTATACTCAAGACGGTGTAACGATTACGTCGCTCTTAGTCTTAGCGGTAATTCTAACATCTTTAGTTGTCTCAGGAATTACCACAAGCCCCGTGCAAGCAGAGACAGGACAAGGAACTGACATTTTCAAAGTCATAATGACGATATTCGGAGTTGATGAATCTAAGGGTGATGTAATTGCAATTGTTACTGCAAAAGATGAAGCAGCAAGAGTAAAGTTATTCGACGCAATCGGACCTGAAGCAGTTCCACTAAATGCTAGTGAGGGAGGAGGTCATCTTATCGAATACGTAGCAACGTTTCCAAATCTCACTATAAACCCAGGTGAAGAATACAAAGCATGTATAAGCACAGTCAAGGTTTTAGAACTGGAATGTAAGACGGGTAATAATTCTCCTGCTTCTAGACCTGAGTTCGTAGATCTAACCTTAAACGATAGCGGCAGCGATGATGCTGATGTTGAACAACCAGTTGCGGCCAATGAAGACAGCGGAAATGGAGAAGGAGACGATAATCTGAATGTAGTCGAAGATGATAATGTGAATGCAACAGATGATGATAATGGCTTATCACAAGGCATGTCCCGCATTGGTTAACTGGATTAGATAGCAGCAGGACTAGTCACTTTGATAGTATAACCTTTAGTCTATTTTTCAAGTCTGTGGTATTCACGGGCTTGATTACAAAACAGTCTATTCCTAAGTCATTAATAATATCTGAATCTATATCTTGAAGGGAAGTCAAATCAGAGGCAGTCAAGAAACATATTTTTAACGTTTTATCTATTTCTCTTAGTTTTCTACATAGTTGAAAGCCATTCATTCCCTGCATCCTAACATCCAAAATCGCCAAATCATAATGGCCAGGTTTGAATGCAAACAAGACAGATTCAGCGTCGTTGAATGTATCAACTTCAAAGTCTCCATTTTCCTCCAAGGCCGTCTTTATTGTAATATTAACATCTGGTTCGTTGTCGACCATAATAATATTACTTGTTCTCGCTCTTGACTCTTCTTCTGATGTAGGTATCTTCATATTCAACTACTCTAGCAATTTTACACTTAGATAGAAGGTGGACGACACCCGGTCAGTTACCGAATGCACTATCTTCTTCAGATTCACCTTCACTTTCTTCTCCAGAATCTTCGCCCTCGCTTTCGCCTGATTCTTCCTCTTCGCTAGATTCTTCCTCTACTTCTTCCTCCTCACCAGTGAATCCTTCATTCTGTTCTTGTTCCGCTTCTCCAGTCTCTTCCTCCTCAAACAATTCGTCCTCTACTGGTTCATTAGGAATCTCTACAGTATTCTCACCGACTAATGGCAATACTACTGGCTCCTCCAGATTCTGGCAATCAGGACTTGTCAGATCAGTGGTGCAAGGATCTACTGGATATTCTGGTTCTGGAGTTATCGGCTCTGGTTCTGGAGTTATCGGCTCTGGTTCTGGAGTTATCGGAGGGGTTATCGGCGGTTCAATGCAGTTAGGATCGGATTCTGGACATGGCACTGGTGGTACAGGAGATCGGTCATTAGGAATACATTTTCCATTCTCATAGTGATATCCCTTGCCACAATCATAGTCTATTATAAACTTCAAAGTATAATCGCTATTGACTCTTGTTATTTCTTTGTCGACTATCTGATTTGTCTGGTCTCCGATTGCAATGATAGCCTCATAAGCCCTATCATCGTCTACCACGACGTCCAACGTGTAGATTCCTTGGGCGTAACCGGTAAGGTCAATCGCACCATTGCTGGTTATACCTATGGCCTTTTGGTTGTCCCTTGCATCGGTTGTAACTGCCTTTGTATAGTCGACGCTATCTTTTACAGTAACCTTATCGTCAATCTCAGTAGATAATACGTTATCGGCCGTTAATTGGAAGCCCGATACTCTGTTTGGCTTGCCGTTATCGTTTGTGACCTTAAGTTCCATTTTCGCACTATCTCCATTGCCAGTTATGGACAGCAAGTTTACTTTAGAATCAGCATTAAATTCTTTGTCCAAGGTAAGCAAATACCTGATGGGAACAAATGCAAGGATTATCACCACGGAACAAAATAACACGTGGAGTGTAATCCGACATAATCTGGGCAAAAATTTCTCATATTTTTGGAATCAAATGTTTACACATTTTTTTGAACACCTGCAAGACCAAGTTGAAGTTGTAACAGAATATGATGATACCACAATTTCAATTAGATTAAAGGAAAAGTAGATGATGCTGGGCGCGGAAGGACAGGCACCCAAATACAAAATCTGAACAGAGGTTGTCAGAAAGAGGTTGTCAGAAAGGCAAGAATTAAAGGTACTGGCTACCATATTATAGCAACATTATGACTAACTATTGAAGGATACGGGATATATTCAACAAGGAACCCCAGAAATCCCCT
>Ga0075429_100000952_pt1 | contig 22939 bp, 37 predicted proteins | sample RhiMetdeltSRZDD3_FD_75295 | JGI IMG/M metagenome (GOLD analysis project Ga0075429, IMG submission 75295) | Populus rhizosphere microbial communities from Tennessee, USA - Rhizosphere MetaG P. deltoides SRZDD3 | ecosystem: Host-associated > Plants > Roots > Rhizosphere > Soil | place: USA... | reverse complement strand
TGCGTGAGCAGCATCCGGCCGCCGCGCGGGAGCTCGAGGTACGCGCCGCCCTCGACGAACCGCAGCTTGACGCTTTCGGTGCTCATGCGGCGAACCTCGCAGGCACGACCATGGCGCCCGTCCCGGTGATCGCGCCCGTCATCAGGTTTGCGGTGAGGTCGACGTAGCCGGCGACGCCGACTCCGGCGTAGGTGCGCGTGACGGCGCCCGCGTGCACGTCGGCGACGAGGCCCGCCCCGCGGACGTCCGCGTGCGCGGTGAGGTTGTCGCCGGTGGGGTAGAGCATCTTCCCGCCGGAATCGACCGAGATGCCGTAGCCGCCGGTCCAGCCGAGCCCCCAGACCTTCGCGCCGTTCCGCAGGCGCCCCGTTCCTTGAAGAACGTTCATGGCCGCGCCGGCGCCGCCGTCGAACGCCGCAAAGTCGGCATTCGCAGCGACCTCGATAAGCGACCCCTCGCGCGCCTCGAGCTGTGCTTCACCGGCGACGAGCCCCGTTTGCGCCATGCTCGAGCCGGCGATCGCGATGTAGGCGCCGGGCGTGGCGCCGCGGATCGTGCATGCGATCGTCGAGCCGTAGAAGTCGAGCTCGCCTTGCCACACCTGCAACGTCGCGCCGGGGATGTTCACGAGGCAGCCCGTCACGACCACCACGTCATTGGTCACCTGCAAGCGCGTGTGAATCGCGCCCAAGATGCAGTTGAGGAAGAACACCGGCCCATTGCCGCACACGAGGCCGTCGAAGCCGCCGACCTCGGGGAACTCGAGGTCCTGGTACTGCACGCCGGCCGGCCCGCGCGCGTTGTGCAGAAACGGCCCCTCGATCCGCGTGACGCTGTACACGCGATAGAAGTCGTTCACGCCGGGATTGACCCGCGCGAAGCTGCCCGCGTTCCAGAAGAGCACGCGCGCAGTCTTCGCGGCGGTCTCCTTGGCGATGGTGCCGATCGCTCCGGTCTGCGCCCCGCTCGCGAGCTCGACGAGCCGGCCGAGGCAGCCGGACGCGGCGAACGACACGGGGAGCGTGCCATCGGTGACGAGCCCGTCCACGCCCGGCGACGCGGCGCTATTCCAATTCTGCACAGCGGTGAAGCGGCCGCCCTCGCGGATCGTCGTCTTCTGTCCGCGGATGATTGCGCCGTTCGGATAGGCGCCGTTCAGCACGTAGTAAGGCTCGGTGAGGTGGCCCAGGATCTGGATCGTGTGCACGGCCGCGGTGACAGTCCCGGCGCCGATGCGGCGCGCGTATTCACCGAGCGTGCGGAGCGGCGCCGCCGCATTGCCGCGGTTCGCGTCGCTGCCGTTCGTCGGATCGATCGCCCAGTCCGCTTGCGCGAGCCACTCCGGATGCTCGGGCGGATAGAGCGCCGCTTGCGAGCCCGGCACGAGGTCGACCGGCACGCGCCAGCTGTCGACCACGACGAGATCGCTCCCGCCGCGGGGGTCGCGTTCGCCCCGATTCACGAGGAGCCCAGTGCGCTCGAGGCCGATCGTGCGCATCCCACGGGCCCCCTCAGAACTGCAGCTCGAAGATCACGCGCACGACCTGCGCGGCCCCGCTCGTGATGCGCATCGAATCGGCGCCGGCGGGAAGCTGGACGTAGCGCGCTTCGGTCGACACGGGCGCCGCCAGGATCGGCGAGCCGGCGAGCGGGCCGGCGAGGAGATCGACGACGGTGGCCGCTCCAAGGCTCGCGGGCACCGTGGAAAGGATGGTGTAGCCGCGCGCGAACTTCGGGATCTGCTTGATGACGGTGGTTTCGGCGGCGAGCGTCCAGAAGATCGTGCGCGTGGCCGGGCGCGCGTGCGCGTCGGACAAGTAGCTCACGGTGCCATTCACAGAGAGCTCGGTGAAGGTGGCGGCCTCGCGCGCGTCGCCATCGGCGCGCACCTTGATCTCGAGGCCATCCGCCGCGGGGAGGGCGAACACCGTACCGCCGGCGGGTACGTCCACCTCGACGCCGCGGTGCGCGGCCTTGCCCACCGAGAACGCGAGCTCGGCGACCACCTCGAGCCGGCCCGAGTAGGTGCGGCTCGCCACGTAGGAGATCGCGACGCCGACTTTGCTTGGGTTGCGGCAGAAGCGGGAATCCGAGCCGAGCCGAAAGAGCTGCTCTGACTTCCCGATCTGCGACGCGTCGAGGGTCGAGCGAATGAAGCGCGTTGCGCCGGCCTCGCCGTCGTCAATGTTGTGCGCGTGCATATCGGGCACGGGCGGCATCGGTCTGCCACCGTCGCGCGGGATCAGGTCGCGTCCGGGCGCTCTCACGTCGGGCTCCCGTTCGGCGGCGGCGCCGCCGGCGAGCTCGCCGCCGCGCCGGTGATGCGCGACACGGCGGTGACGTCGAAGATTTCGCCCACGGCGTCCTTTGCGGCCTTGTCCTGGGCGAGCGCGGTCCAGAGATCCTGTAGCTGCTCCTCGTCGAGGATCTCGAAGAGCTTCGCCCGCTGGTCGTCGCGGAGGCTCTTCACGATCTTGGCCGTCACCGTACTGCCCGACATGCTCGCGAGCGCCATCGGGATCGCGCGCTCGAGGTGGGCCCAGAGCCGCTCTTTGCGGCCCTCGCTCGCCTCGAGCTGTTTCGTTTCGAGCTCGCGTTCGTGCTTCCGATCGCTGAGCTCGGCGACCTTGGCCGCCATGTCGACGAATTGCGTCCCGATCTGGCCGCGAAGGTTCTTCACCTCTTCCAGGAGCTGCGCGTTTTGCACCATCAGCGCGGCCGCCGTGCCCTCGGAGCACTTGAGCATGTACTCGTGCATCCGGAGATTCTGTTTCGCGAGCGCCTTTTCCCGGCTCTTCGGCACGCCGAGATCGTCGAGCTCGCCGCCGTCGATCATCCACGCGATGGAATCGAGCGTGCGCCCGCGGATGCTGAAGCCGGTGAGGCGGTAGCGGCGCCGGCCCCCGAGGCTCTCGGCATCGGCGCGCGCGGCGCGCTCGAAGCGCCGGGCGAGCTCGCCGGCGGCCGGGCGCTTCTTCCTCGGCAGCTTCTCACTCGCGAGCTCGCGGGCGTCTTCGCCGTGCTGCCCGACCTCGCCCAGGTGGACGAGCACGAGCTCGGCGAGATCGGCGCGCTCGAGCGCGTCGCGGACGAACGCTTCGACGTTCATGCGGCCTCCGCGCGGCGATGGGCCGCAAGCGCCTGCGCACCGAAGTAGGCGATCGCGACGATCACGCCCGCGGTGAGGATGTTGGAGAGGGCGCCGGTGATGTCCTCCTTGCCGATCGGCTTCGTGGGCGGGGTCTCCGGGCCCACGATCGGGCGCTTCGTCGTCGGCGTCGCACCGAGCGCGACGAGCTCGTCATACTGCGCGGTGAGCTCGAGCTCGCGTTGCTCGACCTCGTTCCACAGATTGAGGGTGTCCCACAGGGGGCGCCCGGCGACCGAATCGAAGTTCTGGGCGTACCAGATCTTGAAGTTGGCGACCCACGACGCCCATCGTCCGAAAAAGAGCGTGGTGGCGTCGCTCGGCGGAAGGGTCTGCCCTGCGGCGAGCACGTCGGCGTGGAACGCGTTGACCTCGCGCGCGAGCTCGGCGCCGTATTCGCGCACCTCGTCGGCGTCGCGCTCGAAGATCGGCCCGCCGACGTCGCCAGGAGCTCCCGGCGACGCGTTGAGCAGGGCGAGGATCATGCGTGCGCCGCGCACGGCGGCCCGCTCATGGTGCCGCGCCCCGCCGACGGAGCTCCCGACCCAGACGCGCACGGGCGGTCCCCAGTGGCCGTAGGGCACGCCCCGGTACACGCCGTCCTGGTGCCATTCGTAGCGGGTGATCGAGCTGATGGTCCCCGGCCAGGTCGATCTCGGCGCCGGCCCGCCCGTCGGCGGGATGAGCGACAGCCGCGCCTGATCGGCGAGTGCGCGCGCGCGGGCGTCGTTACTCGCGAGGTCGCTCGAGCGCGATGGGTTCAGCTCGGCGAGCGGGTCGAGGTGCGGCCGGCGCTCGCCTTCGTTGCGCCAGAGCACGTAGTACCACCACCAGCCCATCGACTCCGCGGCCCCCTCCTCATCGGAACGCGCGCGCGAAGACGGCCACGTCGAAGTTGAAGTCGGTGAGCGCGCTCACGGCGCCGGCGGCGCCCTCTTGCAGGCACGTGATCTGTTTCACCGTGTCGGACGTGTGGTTGACGCCGACGGCGCGGAGCTGGCTGGCGGCCTGCGCGGCGCGCGGGCACGCGATGATCGCGGCCTGCGTCGCGTCGACGCCCCCCGCGGCGAGCGTCAGGTTGTAGTCGCCCGCGCCGGTGCGGGCGATCTGCGTGAACATGCCCGAATTGACCGCGAAGAGCGGGCCGACCTGGGCGGTGATCGAGCAGATCCCGAGGAGCCGAAGTGGGTGATTGTGCTCCCGCATCAGGCCGAGGACGACGTAGTCGAATGCCGCGTCCGTCGCGACGCTGGCGGCGCCGGCGGCGCCCTCCACCATGGTGCTGAAGCGTTTCGAGACGTCGCTCGTGTGCGAGACGCCGATCGAGACGAGCCCCGAAGCGGCGAGCACGCCGCGCGGCGTGACGAGGATCACGCACTGGGTAGCGTCGAGGCCGCCGCCGACGAGCGCCATCGACGTGTCGCCCGCCGCGAGATCGCCGAGCGCGCCGGAGTAGTACCCACCGCGCCAGAGGTACGTGGGAACGCCGCCGGGGAACTGGATCGAGCCGGCCTCGAGCACGGCGAGGCCACCTTGCTCTTTCGCCAGGCGATCGAGGATCGCCACATCGAACGGCGTGTCGACGAGCGTGGAGGCGCCGCCCATCGCGGCCTCCTTCCCCGTCGTGAAGCGCTTCGAGATGTCGCTCGTGTGCGCGACGCCGATCGACACCATGGCCGATGCGGCGATGATGCTGCGCGGCGTGGTGAGGATCACCGACTCGCCGGCGTCGATCCCGCCCTGTGCGAGCGCCGCGGACGTGTCGCCCTGCGCGTTGTCGATGAGGGCGCCGAAGAAGCCGGACCGGAGCAGGTACCCCGGCGCAGCGGCGCCATCGATCGCCATGATGTCTCGTGCTCGCGTCATGCTGCCCTCCGGGACGGGCGCCAGCCTGCGCGGCGGGCGCGGTAAGCGCGCGCGCGCAAGAGGAGCTCGTGATCGCTCATCGCGCGCCGCATGCGCGCGCCTACCTCTTCGTCGTCGTCGTCGTCGATATCCCGTTCGGGGGCCTCGGCGATCGCCGCGCGCGCGGCTTCGATGAACGCGGCGGCTTGAATCATCGCCTCGTCCCCGTCGGCCGCGTCTTCGTAGATGTCTTGGATCTTGTCCTGCGCGCTCGAGTTGCCGGCGTTCGCGCGGCGGACGAGCTCGGCGGCGCGGCCGAGCCCGCGGAACATGACGACGCCCTTCCGGCCGTGCGCCTTGTACGCCTGCGCGGCGGCCTTCAGCACCTTGTGAGCGCGCCGCGCCTTGCGGTTGCCGCGCTTGGCTTTCTTCTGCACATGCTTGATCGCCGTGCGCGCCGCGGCCTGCGCTGCGCCGCCGCCGCCCTTGCCTTCCGCCTTCGCGATCGCGTTGTCCACGGCGGCGCCGGCGGCGTCGATCGCCATGCCGTCGAGGTTCGCGGCGGCGATGATGGGCCCCACGTAGGGGATCGCCGTGACGGCGGCCTTCGTAACGGCCTTGAAGGCAGGCGTGCGCGTGATCTTGCCCACGGTCGTCCCCAGGTCGTTCCAGAAGTTGCCGACCTCGTCGCCGGCGACCATGCCCATGTCGCTCGGCGCCATGTTGGTCAGCATCAGCGGCCCAAAGGGGTCGCTCGCGGCGTCGAGCATCGCGCCGCCGCCGAGATCGATCGGGCCGATCGAGCTCGAGGCCTCGAACAAGTCGCCGTAGCTCTGCTGGCGCCACGGATCGTTCCGCGAGCTCCAGCCTTCGGGATCGGCGCCGACGTAGTGACGCGGCGGAAGCCGCAACGGCAGTTGCTTCGGTGGGCGGAAGCCGTGCCAGTTCTTGAAGGTGCGCGTGGTCGGACCGGCCTCGTGGTGGTAGCGGACGAACCGCGACGCGAGCGCCCGGAACTTGGCGATCCACTTGTGGACGAGCTCGGCCGGCACGCGGGCGCAGAGCTCGAGCTCGCCGAGCCGCGCGGCGACCGCGTACATGTTGCCATGGCGCTGCGGTGCGTAGATTTCGACGAGCGGCGCGGGCATCGGTCAGGCTCCTTCGTGGCCCGGGGGGGGCGCATAGCCGCGATCCCCCGGCGGACTGTTGTCGGCGACGAGCGGCGGCTCGGGCGGCATCTGACGGCCGCGCTCGTCGCGATCGGGATGCGGGTAGCTGCCCGGTCGGTTCGGATCGTCGGGCGTGCTGCGCGCCTCTTTCGGCTTCGGCGCGTTCCGGCGGCCGCCGTTGCCCTTCGGCTTCGGTGCGTCGTCCGCCGAGCTCGCGGACTGGCCGTGCGCGACGGGCGGGAGCGTCTTCGACTCCGCGTTCCAATCGAGCGGCAGCTCGACGGTGCCGTTCCAATGCGTCTTCAGGCGCGCGGTCGTGAACGGCACGCCCTTCTTTTTGATCTCGTGCCAGCGGCTCGGCTCGCCCGTGTAGTGCGTGGACACGAGGTAAGGGAGGTCGCCCAGCCGGATCTTGAACGGCGTGAAGCCACGCGCCTCGTTCTTCGCGCGCGCGATCGCGCGGAGCTCGGCCGCTCGAGCGCGGAGCTTGCTGGCGGCGCGCGGGTACTTCGGCTCGAGGTCGGTGGCGAACGCCTCGAGCGCCTCGGGGCTCGCGTCGGGCTTCACCAGCATGGCGAGCACTTCGGCGCGGAGAGCCGCGGGCATGTCCGCGTCGAGCCCGTCGTCGACGATCGGCGGCGGGAGCGGCACGGGCTTGCCGCCCGGCGGGATCGGCGGCTGGTTGTCGGGCATCGGCTGCTTTCCCGGCGGTTGCCCGGGGATCGGCGGGCCGGGGTTCTTGCCGAGCTGGTACGCGTCGATCATCATCGCGCACGGCATGAGCGGGTGAGCGATGATGTGGCGCGCGGCGGGGTTGCCGACGACGAGCAGGCGCCCGGGCACCTGGGGCGCGGGCAGATTGAGGCTCCCGTGCACGTCGAACCCGATCTTGGTGACCTCGACGGCCACGTGGTTCGCCGGCAGCACGCCCTTTGCGGCGAGCGCGGCGCGCGCGGCCGGATCGAGCGGCAGCGGCCGCACGTGGTAGATCACGCACTGTTTCAGCCGCTGCGCGTCGATCAGGATCCCGATCCCGCCCTCGTCGCCGGCGGAGATGTCCGCGGGCTCGAGGTAGCTGTCCGAGAGCATGCCGAGGAGCGCGGCCGAAACCTGCGGCTTGAAGTAGCGCACGGGCTGCCCGTTCACCTGGCGGATCTCGGTGAGCGCCTGCACCTGCGGCGGCGCCGTGTCGCCAGGCTTCGGCGGCGGAAGCTGCGGCGGGCCCGGCGGCACCTCGGCAGGCGGCGCGGCCTTCGTGTCGGTCGCGCCCAGAAAGAGCGCGATGCCGGCGAGGGCGACGGGCACGACGAGTTGGCCGGTGGGCATGGTTTCTACATTCCGAGCTTGCGCGAGGGGTCTTCGATCGAGCCGTCCGCCCGCTCTACGAGGATGTGATAGAGGTGGCCGCGCGGGCTCCACCTCGACTTGAAGACGGGGCGCGCGGTCCGCTCGCCGGCGAGGACGAGCTCAGCGGCGCGCCAGCATGCGAGGTCCTCGCAGTCGCCCCAGCGTTGCGCGAGCACGTGGGGGATCGAGAGCCAGCGCTCTTGCCCCTCGGGCTCCCGCTCGTAGCGGACGCCCGCGCGGTAGAGCGCGGGCGTCGCCGGGTGCATTTCGAGGTACTCGAGATCGAACTCGAAGAGAGCCCTGAGCAGCGCCCCCACCGCACGATCGGTGAGCGCCGGCGGCTTGAGAAGCGCTGCCCAGGCCACACGCGCGCCTCAGTAGACGCGGGTGCCGAGATCGATGCACTGGAACGAGGCGCGGAAAGGCGCGTCGGCAGCGCTGATGTTCGTCACGGAGACGTCGATCGGCGAACCCGCGGGCACCTTGCGCACCTCGATCGGCGCACGCTGCGCGCCGGTCGACGGGTCGAAGATCGCCGCGCTGACGGCGTCGCCCGTGCCGAGGAAGTTCAGCCGGCCCATGAGCATCGACGCGATCGTGAACGACGGCGCGAGGTTCGGATCGGTGAAGAAGTCGGTGATGCGGATGGGCACCGACGGGACGACGCGGATCACGGCCGTGGTGAGCGTGACCACGTTGCCGATGCTGTTCACGGCGATGTGGATCTGCGGGATGCGCCCCGCCTTCGTGAGCTGGTTGAGCCGCGAGAGATGGGTACGCATCTTCGATTTCTTCCCTCGGTTGCGGAACGCGCGGGCGAGCCGGGCGAGGCTGCCCTTCTTCAGCCGGCCGCGCCGACGCGTCGCGCCGACGAGCTCGAGCAAGTCCTCGCCGCTCACGACGTCGTCGCCGCTCACGTCGTCGTCGTCGTCGCCGCTCACGTCGTCGTCGTCGTCTTCGTCGCCGGAGACGCCCAGCGCCGCGAGCACGTCGTCTTCATCCGCACCGACATCGTCCCAATCGTCGTTCATGTGTGTTGCCCTCTGTTGCGCGCTCTACCGGCGCGCCGAACCTTGTGGATCCCCCGCGTGTGGCGCCGCTCGTCGCCGAGCGGCTTCGAGTCAGCCGCGCGCGAGCTCGCCGAGCTGCGAGCGGAGGTCGTGGAGGTTCGCCGGCCGCGAGCCGAGCGCGCCGGCGACGCCGCTCGTGCCCTGCGTGGACAGGCGCGCGTGCATCGCCTTGCCGAACTCCCACGCGAGGAGCCCCGCGCCGGTGTTGCCGATGAAGCCGTTTGCCTTGCCGCCGTAGCCGAGGAGCGACACGGCGCACGCCGTGGCGCCGGCGAGCATGCCGAGCCCGACCCCAGCGATCTTTTTGTTGGGGTACTTCGCGTCCAGGGCGCCGCCGACGCCACCACCGAGGATCGCCCCGGCCATGTCGACGACTTCTTCGGCCTTCTTCGCGGCGCGTTCCTTCGTGCTCTTCGCGCGGCGGTTTGCGGCCTCGAGCTCGTCCAGGATTTTCTCGTTACTCGCCATTCGGTGAGCGTCGCGCACGAACCCCGATCGCGTTAGGCTTGGTGGGTACAGGCCTGGCGGCCCCGCCCAGGCCCCCCCAGCGCGTGCTACTTTCTGATGGGTTTACGACGGCTTCCCCCGTCGGCGGGCGAATGAATCCCCCTGGTGACGGTGGAGGCCAAGGGCTATGCACGCGGCGCCAATTCGTCGCCGAGCTGCGGCGCGCGGGCCTCTCGTCCGCGAGTTACGACAAGCTCCGCGCGTGGGAGGAGAAGGGTTGGGCGACGCCAGTGCGCCGCGGCTCGAGCACGAGCACGTGGGATCAGACCGTTTGGTATCGCCGCGCGGACGCGCCCCTCGTCGTGCAAGCGGTGCGCGCGAGCTCGCCCGTCGCGTCGTTCGCCGGCGAGCGCGACGCGCGCTTGCTCGAGCTCTTTCGCGACGGGAAAACGATCGTGGACGTCGTCGTGTCCACGCGCACCGAGATCGACGACGTGCTCGCCGCGCATCGGCGATTCGTCGCGCTCAGCGCGCACGTGGATCTGGTGCTCGACGTCGCCGACGTGGCCCGCGCGCGCGAGCTCGCCCGCACGCTCGGCTACGAGCTCCGGAGCGGCGCCGAGCTCGTCGAGCTGCTCGAGGGGCTCGTGCGCCACGCGCAGAAGTGCGAGCGCATGCGGCCGCCGCCGCCGCCGCCGACGAGCCGCAAACGCGCCCGTTGAGCATCGGGGGGATCGTGCGTAGGTTCCGAGGGAAAGACTCGCGGTAGAAGGTAGCGGCGGAGCTTTCTCGCGCATCTGTTGCCCCGCGAAAGAGGGGCCCCGCTGCTACCTGCTACCGCGACTTTTTCCCGCCGCCGCCCGTCACGCGATCGACGATGCCGGCGACCTCGTCGGCCACGCCTTCGACGCCGCTTGTGATGCGCTCGAGGATCGTTTTCACGGCGCTCGGCCCGTCCGCGCCGGGGAGCTTGCGGATCTCCACCGGCTTGCCGTGGCGGAGGATCAGGATCCGCCTGTCCTCGTAGAAGTGGATCGCGAGCGGCGGCGGCTTCGGTCGATCCTCGCCGTAGAGCCGGCGCCATGCGTCGTCGAGCCGCTCGTCCTTGTCGAGGCCGTCGGGCCACACGCGCGTCGCCACCTCGAGCAGGACGCCGAAGATCCCGAGAAGCGGGCTCACTACTCGCTGTCCTCGTCGGCGATCCGCGGGCGGCGCTCGCCGCTCACGATCGGCGGCGGCGGCGGGCCGTCGTCGCGAGCTCGCCGCGGACGGTGCTCGGCCTCGAGCGGCTCGGCCCGATCGGCGAGCTCGCCGAGCTCGCGGCGGATGTTCTTGGTCAGCGCCACGGCGGCCTCTTGCCCGTCGACGTCGTCGAGATCGTCGATCCAGTTGCGAAGGGAGGCGAGCTCGTTGGCGATGCGGCGGAGGTCGGTGGCGATCATGGTGGTGGTGGGCCTTTCTCGAGGTGATCGAGGTCGCTGCGGAGCGCCTCCCAGCACGGCGGGCAGAGCCCCGCGTGGCTCGCGATGATCTCGTGCGCGGAGCTCTTCGCCACGTCGACCATGGTCCGGAGATGCACCGAGCTCGCGCCTACGCCCTCCTCCCATCGGAGCTCGGCGCGGTTCGTGAGCTCGAGGAGCTCTTGCGCGATCGCGAGCGGCGCGCGCCTGCGAGACGGGCATCCCTTGCACTTCAATCGGGAGCCCCGAGCCGCGTGGCGACGACGCACGCGGCGAAAAGCCGCCGAAAGCGCGTCCGGTTCTGCACCTCGAGCTCGATCGGCTTGGTGCGTGAGAAGCGCCGCCCCTGCGAGATGGGCAGCCCGCGAAGGAACTTGAAGTCGTCGACGGTGCCTTTGTCGATCTGGAGCTCGATCACTTCGAGATCGACGTCGAAGAGCTCGAGGTTCGTCCGGATGGTCCGGCGCTCGCCGGGCTCGAAGCGCTCGAGCAGCATGCACCGGATGAGCTCGGCCGCCATGCGCTCAGTCCCGCGCCGTGGCCTTGCGCCGTTCGCGGCCTTCCTCGCGGAGATCACGAGCGAGCGAATCGAACGCCGCCGCGATCATGTCGAGCTCGTCCGGATCGATCGGCGGAAGCCCGGTGCTGCGCCGCAGCTTGTCCAGTGTGCCGATGAAATCCGCTGTGCGGAGCGGCGCGGCCGCCTCCTCGAGGCGCGCGCGGCAGCCAACGCAAACGGGAAAGTCGTGGATCACGTGCTCGTCGTCGTCGTCGTGGGTTGCGTCGTCGACTCCGGCGCCGGCGGCGGCCGATCGGTGGCGGGCGTCTCGGGCGCGGACTCCTCGAGCGCCTGGTGGTCGCGCACCTCGTCGAGGATCGGCGCGAGCTCGGCGAGCGCCTCGCGGAGCTTGCCGACGAGGATCGCGCGCTGCCCCGGCAGACGCGCGCCCGGCATGCCCACGCACACGGCCTCGATCGCCGTGGTCGCTCTCTCGAGGTGGGTTCGGACGTCTCCCGTGGTCAGCGCCGGCCGTTCTTCGGTTGTCATCTGCTCAGGTTCCTTTCGTCTCGCTCACACGTCATCAGCGCATCCGTCCGCGCACGTCCGACAGCAACGGCACTGCGTGACCTTGTCGTCGTAGACGTCGGAGAGGTAGGGGCACTCGTGCGGCTGCGCCGACGCGCGGCGGCCGCAGCCGACGCGCGGACACGGTCCTAGCGCGCGGGTTGCTCGCGCTGACAGTGCTTGCACACCTTGGCGCCCTTGCGAATCGTCTCGTCGCAGTACGCGCAGCGCTTCCGGCTGCGCACCGTCCCGACGACGAACCACACGATCGCTACCACGATGAGCGCCCCGAGCAGGAGCGAGATTTCCGACACACCTGGCCGTGGCATGCGGACGCGATGGTAGCAGCGGCCTCATGGGTGGTGGTGGCTCCCATGCTCGAAGAGCGGAACGCCGCCGTCCCGGAACGCCGCGCGCACTTTCTCGAGCTCGCCGAACTTCGCTTCGCCGGTGACGTACAGGTCAACGCGCGAGGCGCCCTTGCCGAGCTCGACGGCGACCGCGAGCGCGATCGGCTGTCCGCTCGGCCGGAGCTCGAGCCCGGTGCCGGTGAGCCGGAGCTCGAGCAGCTGCGGCGGCGCTGGCGGCGGCGCGCCGCCACCGCTCCCCGGGCCCTGGTTCAGGAGCCACAGAAAGCCGAGCACGAGGCCCGCGCCGATCGCGATGCCACGGCCCGTGCTGCCCGCCATAGGGGAGAACCTGTAACAGGACCCGGGCCGGCGTCAACGCGCACCGATCCCGGTGAAGAGGATCACGAGATCCTCCACGTGCCGCGTCCGAGGATCTCCAGATCCTACAAGTAGGGTTCTAGATCCGCAGAACTAGAGAGAGAGGGAGCGCCCTCCCACTCTGAAGTTGATCAGGTGTCCAGGATCGTGCGAGGCTCGGAACCTTCATGGCGCTCCCGACCGACCTTGCCCCGCGTCGCTCGAGTGTGCCCGTTCTGCAACCCAAGGCCTGCGATGACGGCGCCCCGAAACGAAAACGGGCGACCCCTTGCCAAGGCCGCCCGTGGAGGTGTTTGTGCCACCTACGCTCGAAAAGGCTACCGCGCGCGGCGCGTGGTCGTCAACTTTCTCCCCGCTGAGAGCCCAGCGAGCGATCTTCCGAGCGGCGTACACGTCGCCGGGGACCCGGGCTGATGGGTCGCCCCTGCCGAAGTCGATCCGTGGTGCGTGGTGGCCGCAGGTGTGGACGCTGCAAGCCGTCCTCGGAGCGCTGCTCAGCTGGGCCAATACGAAGAGCGGGATCGTAAAAACGTTCTACGACGAGCTCGCAAGCAACACCGGTCTCACCGCCGACACGGTGAAGCGATGCTGTTGGGCGCTCGTCGCGCTCGGATTCGTCGAGCCGCTCAAGGTCCGCGGTTGGAAGGGCGTCGCGTACGCCGTTCGCATCGGCCAAGAGAGCGCCGTGGCGGTCGCAGCGCCGGCGCCGGCCCTCCCCCCCCCCGCCACGTTCGGCACGGCGGAGGGGCTCGACGTCGAAGCGCTAGTCGAGCGAATGCTCGGCGCGCGGGTTGACGCGATGCGCACTGAGCTCCGCGCAGAACTTCGTCGCGAGCTCGAGCAGCACGGAAGCGGCGGGACGGCGCCGAGCTCGAGCGCCGTTGCGCCGATCATGACCGACCCACCACCACTAGCGGACGAAGCGCCCCCGTCGTCCGGCGGTCGACTTAAGCCCACTTATTTGGCCGGCATGCGGGCGGCGCTCGCGACGGCCCACAGAGCCGCTCAGGAACGCCGATACGGCGGGATGGGCGACGACGCGCGGAACGTCCGGCCCGAAGCCTGGAAGGCCGCCACGGCGCTGCTCGAGGCCGTCGTGGCCGAGTCGGGCGCCGAGCTCGAGCGCGCAGCCGGGGCGGTCATGACGGCCTACGTGGCCGAGCCGGGCCGCCGTGACGGGGGGCTCGTCGACGAGCGACACCCGCTCGATTGGTTCCACTACTACGCGCACAAGTTGAAAGCGCCCGCGCTCGCCATGCTCAGGCGCCGGCGCGACGAGGCGCCGCCGGACGAGCACGTCGTCGACCACGCGGCCGTGATGGCCGAGCTCGAGGCGAAGCGCGCCCGCATGTCGGGCAGGGCGGCGGCTTGAGCCGTGCGCGCCCTTTGCCGCAAGTGCGGCGCTGAACTGGACGTTCGGCGCGGCGAGGTTCCGCAGTGGCGTTGCGACTGCGGTGGTGAGCTCACGCTCGCCGAGCCGTCGCGCGCCGGCGAGCTCGTCGCCGCGCTTCTCGAGCGCCAGCGAAGCGCGCCCCGTCTGATCATCGCGTCGAAACGTCGGGAGTGACGCCCCGGGCCGCGACGGCGCTCCGCGGCTCGGGCGGGCGCGACTTGTGGAGGTTCTCATGCACACCAAAGGCGATCCGAACTGCGACAACTGCAAGGGCTCCGGCGAATTCGGCGAGGGTGTCGAAGCGCCGTGCTCGTGCGTGTTCGTGCTCGAGGCGAGGCGCGCCCTCGAGCTCGAGCGGCTGCCCGTCGACGCGAAGCCGTTCTACGAGGAGGAGCCCTGGCAAGATCCGCTCGAGGATCTGTTGCTCGATGCGGCGGTCGAGCTCGAGCGCGCCGGCCTGCCGACCCTCTCGCGCGCCGTCGAGCTCGCGCGCGCGAGCATTCCACCGGCGCTCGCGCGGCAAGCGTTCTGCCTGGAGACTCTCGACGGCGTGCTCGCCGCCTCGAGCGATCTCGCCACGCGCGTGCGTGCGCTCAGCGCGGAGGTGTCGAGCGATGCCGCGCAGTGACCTCGTTACGACCATGCTCGACGAGCGGCGCGCACGGCTCGCCGGCGGCGACACCAGCGGCCGACCGACCGACGAGCAGATCCTCGAAGCGTGTCGCGACAAGTGGCGCGAGGAGGCCGCGCGGATCTGGGCCGGGCTGACTACGCCCATGCGGCGCGACGTGCTGCGTACCGCCGGGGCGTTTCTCGGCGGCGAGGGGCCGGTGACGATTCTCACGGGCAAGGCTCTCGAGCGGCGCGGGCTCGTCGAGCACACGGATTGGCGGCGCGACACGCCGACCGACAGCGCGCGCCTTTGGTCGCCCACGGTGCTCGGGTGCGCCTTGGCGCAGGCGTACCGCGAGAGCGCGGCGCGGTCCGGGCTCCGGCGCGTGCTTCCGGCGAAGAGAGGAGGGTGGCGCCATGCTGCGGTGTGAAAGCTGCGAGCGGAAGTGCAAGCGGGTGATCCCCGTCGAGGGATGGCAGGTCCGCGACAAGGGCGGCGAGCTCCGCCCGTTCGAGGTGTGCGTGCGCTGCTACCGCGATATCGATCGCGTCCGGAAGCGGGCGCGCGCGCGGCTCGGCGATCGGTCGGTCATGGCCGGCGCTCTCCTCATCGCGGCCGCGGCCTTGCTTGCGTGCTCGAGCACGACCGAAACGGGCTCGAGCTCGAGCACCACGGCGGCGAGCTCGAGCTCGAGCGCCGGTGGTGGCGGCGCCGGCGGCGCCGGTGGCGAACTCGGCGGCGGAGGGCAGGGCGGCGAGCTCGGCGGCGGCGGCGCCGGCGGCGATGGCGGAGCCGGGTGCGTGCCTGCGGGCGTCCCGTGCCGCGTCGACGTCGACACCTGTTGCGACGCGAGCGCCGTGTGTTGCCCCGGCGGCGGCGACATCGGCGCATGCATTCCCGCCGCGCAGTGCGGCGGCGCCGGCGGCGCGGGCGGTGGGGCATGAACCTTCCGCCGGTCCTGCTCACCGATCACGAGCTGCTCGAGGAGCTCGGCGAATGCACCTACGACCTGTTGCGGCGGCCCGACTGCGCCGATCGGCGGCGCGCCGACGAGCTCGCGCGCGAGGCGCGGACTCGCGCAGCGCGAGCCATGACCGCCGCGGAAGCGCGGGTAGCGCCGTGAAGTCGCGCAAGCCGGTGCATGCGCCAGCGATCGGCGGCTACTCGGAGGAGCTGCCGAACGCGCACGCGGCGCCGCGCACGCTCTGCGGGTACCCCTGCAACAACGGCGCGCGGATCACGACCGAAACCGCGCGCGTCACCTGCCGTTTCTGCCGCGCGCAGATCCGGCGCCATCCGCAACTAGGGAACCGCGTCGCGTCCACCGGGCTCGGCGCGGAGTCCTAACCTTCCTTTCGTTGACGACTCGAGGTGATGACGATGAGCGAGCAACAAACGATGACGCGCGATGCGTGGGAACAGCGAGGCCGCGATCTGTGGGGCGACGACAAGCGCGAGTGGCTGTTCGAGTGCCCCGTCTGCAAGCACGTGGCATCGGCGAACGACTACCAGCGCGCGGGCGCGCCGCCCGGGGCGGTCGCATTCTCCTGTCTCGGGCGCTGGATCGAGGGCGCAAAGGCCGCGTTCGAGGCGAGCGGCAAGGGACCGTGCACCTACGCGGGCGGCGGTCTCTTCAAGCTGAACCCGATCACGATCACGGACGGCGACGGCGGGCCCGTCGTCGGCGAGTTGTTCGCGTTCGCCACGCGCGAGCCGTCGCCATGAGCGACCGACCAACGCGAGACGAGATCGGGCAGGCGCTGCGACGAGACATCGAGTGGCGCGGGCGCGACGACGGGAACCGGAGCAATGCGAACGCGGCGGCGCGCGATCGGGCGCTCCTCATCCGCGAGCTGCAATGGTGCTGGGCGCGGCTCGGGTTCGACGTGATCGGCGAGCCCCTGCCCGAAGTCGACGGGCCCGCTCCGGAGCCGATGCCGGTGCTGTTCGATTGCGGGTGCTCGCACCTGAAGGTCGGCGCCGGCATGTGCGACGTCTACGACGAGCGCGGCCAGCTGAGAAATACGGGCACCTAACAATTCTAAAGTCGACGACGAGGGAAACGATGAACGAGATCGAAGCAGCAATCGCAGAGTCGCGTCGCCGTGTCGCCGCGCTCTGCGGCAAGTCTGGTCCGCTGGACCGCGTGGTGCTCGAGCAGATCGATCGACTGCTCGTGGCTTACGGCGAGGTGGTGGACAAGAACGAGGAGCTACGGGCGCGCGTCGAGGTGCTCGAGGGTGACGTCGTCGCGGCGGCGGGGGAGCTCCTCGTTCCCATGCCGTCACCAGGCACGGAGATGGCCCGCGTCCTTCGGGCGAACGTGCTCCTCCGGCACGAGCGCGACCAGCTACAGCGCCGCGTCGCCGACCTGACCACGGCACTTGCGCTGCACATCGCGGACGCGCCGGGACAGGCCTCCTAACTTCCGAAAAGAGGATCACTCCACCATGAAGCTGACACCCGAGTTGATGGCCGCGATCTGCGCCCGCCACCTGACCGCGCGCGAAACGCAGGAGATGGGCTACGGCGGCCCGCTCCGGCGCGCGAGCCGTTCTCCACGTGAGCGCGCTTCGCGCCGCACGTCAACGCGTCTCGCCATCGGGCGGCGGCGGAGGCGCCGGAGCTTCGTAGGGCACGTGGACGAGCTCGGCCGCCGCGAACTTCGCGCGCTCGCCGCGCCGATCGTAGCGCCGCGTCGTTTCGAGCTGCGCGTGGCCGACGAGATCGGCGATGACGTTCGCGTCCTGGCCCACCTCGAAGAGATCGGTGATGTACGTTCGCCGCGCATCGTGCGGCGAGAAGTGATCGACGCCGGCGCGCCGCGCGAGGTGCGAGAGGAATCGGTTGATGCTACCGAGGGCGAACCGATCGCCAGCGCGGAAGGCATGGCCGCAACGCGTCGACGGATAGAAGAGCGGGCCTGGCTCTTCGCCGCGGAACGCGACCCACGCAACGATCGCAGCCGCAGTGCCGCGCGGGATCGGTGTACGGCGCTCCTTGTTCCCCTTGCCGATCATGCGCACGGCCCACCCGCTGAGGTCAGGCGCGCCGCGCTCGAGCCCGCTCGGGTAGTCGAGCGCGCAGAGCTCGAAGCGGCGCACGCCTGCGCCGTAGAGCGTGGCGATCATGGCCGCATCGCGCGCGCCCTTCGCGGGCCTGTGGTCGTCGCGGCAGCACTGGAACAGCGTGCGGATCTCGCCGGCGGCGAGCTTGCGCCCGGCCGGCAGGCGCACGCCGCGGATGGGTGCGAGGTCGATCGCCATGCGGTGATCGCGTTCGCTCATCAGATCAAGCCGCAGTGCCGCGCGCAGCACGCCACGGAGCGCCGCCAGGTAGACCTGGCACGAGCTCGGCTTGTACCTCGCGACGAGCCACGCTCGGAGCCGTTGCGTGTGCGCCGCGCGGAGCAAGTGCCATGGGAACTGCTCGAAGGGCTCGCGCCAGCCGAACGCGCGCTCGGCGATCGTGCGGAGCGCGATCCGCATCGTCGCCACGCTCGCCGCGCTGGTGAGCGACGCGAGGTAGAGCACGGCGGGGTTTTCGTGGAGGGGCGCGGCGAGCTCGGGTGTGAGCGCGCGTCCCGGGATCGGGATAAGCGAAGTCGACACGGACACCACCTCATCGCCGAGCTCGTCGAGCTCGGCCGCGGTGGGGGTGACCGCGAGCTCAGTCGGCGGAACGCCGTCCAGCATCGTCCTCGTCCGCCGAGCACGGTTCCGCCGCGGCGAGCTCGGCGGCGCGCTCCTCCTCGAGCGCCAGGCGCATCAGCTCGAGCCCTACGGCGCTGGGCGCGGGTGCGTGCGGCCCGGCGTGGCCGGCGGCGAGCTGGCAGGCGACGAGCCCCTTTCCGGCCACGGTGAACGATGCGGAGCAGCGGGCGGGCGACACGGCTCGATAATAGGTCTTAAGTGGCCTACTTTCGAGCCCACCGAGCCGGTTATGACCGGGTGCTGGCACGAAACTTTCCCACGGGAGAACGGCCCGCGCGCCACATAGAACCGGCCTAGGACGCGGCGCGCGATCCGTCGCCCGAGTACTCGCGCTCGAGCTGCGACAGCTTCCGCCAGGCATGGGAGACGGCCCGCGAGCCCGGGTAGAGGTCGGCGAGCTCGTCGCCGGGGCGCGCGCCCCACAGGCGCCAGAGCCACGCGACGAACTTCGGCGGCTTCATGCCGACAAGCGCGTCAGGGTGCGAACGGGGACGCGACGCGATCGCGAGCGTCAGCACGTCGTCGACCGGCTCGACCACCTCGCGGCCGCCCCACACGATGAGTGGCTCCCACGCGTTGAGGGGGCGGTGCGCGCGCACGCGGCGCGAGCCGCGGACCCACGGGCACACGCGCGCGTCCGCGGGGCAGAGGGCGAGCACCCACCGCAATGCGCTCGAGCTCGTCGACAGGGCCCAGCCGTCGGGGAAGTCGCGCACCAGGCGGGCGACGAGCTCCACGTGATCCACCTCGGGCGATCGGTAGTACCGCCACGCCAGGCCCGGATACGGCGGATCGGCGTAGCCGAACCGTCGCGCCGAGCTCGGCGCTGCAGGGGCGACACGTCGCCGGCGGCCGCCGAGGTCCTCCGCGACATGTCGAGCCGAGCAGCTCGAGCTCGCCGCGACACGTCGCCCGGCGCCGGCGCCGGCGGCGGCGACGCGTCGCACCTCGAGGCCGTCGGCGCCGGCGACGCGTCGCCCGTCGACGCCGAGGCCTTGGGCGACGGCACGGCCGAACCTGTGCGCCGCCTGGCGGCATGGCTTGCCGCACGTTCGCGCGTCGCGGCGGCGTCCCGGGGGCAACGGCTTCTCGCACCAAGCGCAGAGCATCCCCGAGCGATACGGGGAGCCGTCGCGGCCGTCAAGCGCCGCGGCGCGCGACGGCTACGCCGGTGGAGGCTCGCGAACCTCGCCGGTGCAACGCCAGCGGCGGCCGTCGACGACGAGCTCGAGCGGGTGCCCCTCGTGCGAGGTGTGAAACACGAGGGTGAGTGCGCCGACGAGCCAGCGCGGCGCGCGCGTGTGGAACTTCTGGCCGTCGCCCAGGCACACGAGCTCGAGCTCGACGAGCGGCTCGCTTGCGCCAGGCAATCGAGCGACGTCGCCGCCGATCTCGAGCTCGAGCTCGTGCCGGCAGTGCGGGTGCCGCGCGTGGCATCCGACGAGCACGGCGGCGAGCTCGGCGCCGAGCTCGCCCAGCGTGGGCCGCTCGAGCTCGCCGATCACGAGCCCGCACGGCTTGCAGCGGACCTCGGCTCTCATCGGCGGCCGCCCCGTGCTTTCGCGAGCGCGATCGCGAGCCCGAGCATGGTGAACACGGCCCCGAGCCCCGGACCATCGTCCGACGGCACGACCACAGCGCCGCCGCCGCGGCGCATCACGGCCGGCTCGCCCAGCGACGCGGCGATGCTCTCAGCGTTCTTTTCGATCCCGAGCGCGTAGTTGCTCTCGGGCGCCTCGAAATAGCCGGTGGCGCGCATCGCGTGCGCGACTGCGCTGGCGTCGCCGGCGCGCATCGCTTCGGGCACGCCCGGGCGGCGGTAGAGCTCGCGGATCAGGTCGGCGGCGCCGGCGGCCGGGGTGGGGTAGCGGCGGAAGCATGCGCCGTACTTCGATCCGTCGGCGTGCGTGTCGATGTGCTCGATGCACTTCGCGGGATCGCACGGCGGGCGCTGCTGGCACTGAATGGCGCCCCAGTTGTTCACGCCGGGACCGAAGCCGCTCCCGTACCGGCCTTCGAACCGGCCGATCGCGCCCACGCCCTGGAGCTCGGCGAGCGTCGGCGACACGATCCCGCGCGCGGCGAACGCCTCGAGCAGGACGGCGCGGGCTTCGGAATCCGTCATCATGGTGCGCTCCTCGCGGCGATCGGCTGGCCCTGTTTCGTCGCGACGATGAACCGTTCGCGGTTGCCGAGCCGGCTCGAGATGCACGCGAGCTCGGCGGCGAGCTCGCCGGCGCCGCGGGCGGACAGCTCGACGGGCCCGAGGTGCTCCCAGCCGCGGAAGTCCTGGCGCCAGATGTAGAGCCAGCGTCGCGGGTGGCGATCCCAGCCGCGGCCGTAGCCGTCGAGCTCGCCTTTGCGGAGCTCGAGCGGCTCGCCGGGCTCGCGGATGAGGATCGACGCGTCCGGCAAGCGGCATCCCATGTCGAGCACGTCGAAGAGCTTGTAGAACTGCGGCCGCGCGACGGGCAGGAAGTCGCCGAGCTCGAGCACGAGGTGCGAGCCGCGCGCGCGCTTCAGGTAGAGCGTCGCGCGCAGCCCGTTCGGAACGTAGGCGCCGATCGGCATGGTCTCAGCTTCCCGGCGTTACGAGGAGGGCGGCGAGCTCGGCGAGCTCGACGGCGGCGATCCTCGACGTGGCCGCATCGACGGCGCCGCTTTCGACGATGCCGCGGCTCTTCTGAAACGCCTTCGTGGCCGCGGTGGTGTCCGGCCCGAATTTATCCGGTCGGAGAAGCGTCGGCGTGACGCGCAGCACGCAGAGCACGCGTTGCCACGCGTCCACCTCGGGCCCGACCATGCCGGGCTCGAGCCGTCTCACAGCCACACCACGCTCGAGGCGGGCCCCGGCGATGGCGGCGGCGCGGGCGGCACGATGACGGCGGGCGCCCTCGGTGCGCTGCTCGAGCTCGAGCTCGACGACGGGGCGGGCGCGCTCGAGCTCGGCGAGCTCGTCGGCACGGTGGCGGCGGCGCACTTCGCGGCGCAGATCGAGTCCGGATCGTCGGGGTTGCAGACGCGCCGGGCGAGATCGGCCATGCGCGCGGCCGCGTCGATCGCGGTCACCACGGCGGGCAGCGCCGCGCAGCTGACGAGGAGGTGTGCGGCGCCGAGCACGAGCACGGACGCCGCGAAGAGCAGCACCGGGGCGAGCAGGGCTCTTAGGTCTCTCACTTGCGCCTCCGTTTCTTCGAGTGGCGTGCTTTCCAGAGGCCCGCGGCTTGCGCGCGGCTCTGACCCTTGGCCATGACCTGGCGGATGAAGTGCTCGCGGCCGGTCGGCTTCTTCGAGCGCTTGGTGCGGCGCTTGCGACGCGGGCGCGGCGCGGCGTGGTGGCTGCGCGCCGGCGCGGCGCGACGAGCTCGGCGACGGCGGCGCCTCGGCTTGCGGCGCTTCTTCTTCGGGCCGGTGCGGACGTGAACGCCCTTCTTTGCGAGACGGCGCTTGGTGCGACGACGCGCGAGCGCTTTTGAGAGACTCTGATCCATGGGTTCCTTTCGCCACCTCACATCGGGAGGTGGAACAGTTTTGCGATCACGTAGGCGATGAGCATCACGATCGCGCCGCTGCCCCCGCCGGCGCTCATGAGCGCGGCGGCGCTCATCCCGCCGCGTCGCTCGAGGTTGATCTGTGCGACCACGCGCAAGAGGCCATCGCCGGGATCGCCCGTCGCGTCGTTCGGGGCGCGGCCAAGCACGAGCTCGAGCCGCGAGACGGCGCCGGCGAGGCCGGAGCCCTGCCCCGTCTCGTCGGGGTTCGGTGGACGGCCGACGATCGTGCGCAGGTTCGATGCCTCGAGGTGGAGGCGCGTCACCTGCCTTCGGAGATCCTGCACGATCGCCGGAAGCATGTCGGGGTTGGTCTGTCGCGAGGGGTCGGGCATGGTTCACTTTCTCCGCGCGGCCTGCACCTCCGTGAGCATCGGGTGCCGGGGGTGTTTGATCGGCCCCTCGTCGCTCACGAGGGCGCAGAGCTTGGGATCGCGCATCACGTCGACGAGCTGGCGCTTTTGGCCGGCCACAACCATGTCGCCGCGCACGAGGTGGATCACCTGCGAGTAGTCGACGTGGTCGGCGTCGTGCCAGTTGGACACGCCTTGCAGCACGGGGAGGCCGCCCGGGCTCTTGAACGTCGCACCCTGCTTGTGCCAACCGAAGTTGATGGCGTGGTGTGCGTCGACGAGATTGCTCGTCGCCCAGTCCTTGCCGCCGTCGCGCACGAGGCCGCCGCGCCCGGCGCGAGCGCGCTCGACGGCGAGGTGGTGCGCGATCATGCGGTGCGTGCGCGCCATGCGCTTGTTCGGGATCTGGTTCTGCGGCACGAGGCGCGCGTCCGCTTGGAGGAACGCGAGATCGCCGATCCGCGTCGTGGGCAAGTAGGCGTCGAAGAACTCGGCGACCGCGTCGGCCATCGGGTGGCGCACGTTGACCGAGCACGGCCCCTCGTAGAGCCCGCCCGCGTACGCCTTCAGAAGCGGCTCGTAGGGCTCGGCGCCGTCGGGGGTGAAGAGCCCGTAGCCGTTCGGCCCGCTCGGCTCCGGAATGCGCGCGCGGATCGGGACCGTCACCGGCCGCGCCGAAACGAACACGGTGCCCTGGATCTCGCCGCGCGAGCAGTCGACCGGGCGCCAATCGAACGGCAGGGCGAGCCCCTTGAAGATGGCGGTGAGGATCCGTCCGTCGCGATCGTGCGACTCGAGATCGCCGAGCCCGACCATGTTGTCATCGCTCGGCGGCGGCTCGTCGTCCGGCGGCGGCTTGCCCGGTGGGCCAGGGGGCGGGATCGTCGACGCGGCGGCGGCGCCAGCGACGACGAGTCCGACGAGCGCAGCACCGAAAACGATCGCGGGCTTCATGTCGGGCTCCCCTCATCTGTTGGCGCGCGCGAGCTCGGCAGCGTCGCCGGCGCGGGCTCCTCGTCGGTGGAAGCGTCGTCCG
>Ga0075429_100000951_pt1 | contig 22943 bp, 20 predicted proteins | sample RhiMetdeltSRZDD3_FD_75295 | JGI IMG/M metagenome (GOLD analysis project Ga0075429, IMG submission 75295) | Populus rhizosphere microbial communities from Tennessee, USA - Rhizosphere MetaG P. deltoides SRZDD3 | ecosystem: Host-associated > Plants > Roots > Rhizosphere > Soil | place: USA... | reverse complement strand
CCGTCTTCTGGAAGGTGCGACTGCCCAACTCGCTGCCCTACTTCTTCGACGGACTCAAGATCGGCGTGTCCGGCGCGCTCGTCGGCGCGATCGTTGCGGAGTTCGTCAGCTCCAGCAAGGGCCTCGGCTTCCTCATCCTCAACTCCCAGTACACCTTCAACACGACCGCCGCGTTCGGCGCGTTCGTCATCCTCACCGTCCTCGGGCTGCTGCTGTACTCCAGCGTCATCCTGCTCGGGCGGCGGGTCATGCCCTGGTACAGGCCGAACTGATGCCGGCGATCGTCGCCGTCGAGGATGTCGGAAAGATCTATACGACGGTGAAGGGCGACGAGGTCGTCGCTCTGGAGGACATCTCCCTGTCGGTCCAGAAGGAGGAGACCGTCGCCATCGTCGGGCCGAGCGGATGCGGCAAGAGCACGCTCCTCCGACTGATCGCCGGCGTCGAGAAGCAGACCGGGGGGAAGATCGAGCGCGCGACAAGCGACGGGCGCTTCGTCGTCGGCTACGTCTTCCAGGACTCGAGCCTCATGCGGTGGCGGACCGTCTACGACAACATCAAGCTGCCGCTGGAGGTCACCGGGAAACAGAACTACGAGAAGATCGACCAGCTCATCGAGATGATCGGCATGAAGGGGTTCGAGAAGGCCTATCCGATCGAGCTGTCGGGCGGCATGCAGCGGAGGGTCTCCATCGCGCGCGCGTTCGTTCACGAGCCCTCGATCGTCCTGATGGACGAGCCGTTCACCGGCATCGACGAGCTCACCAAGGAGGGTCTGCAGCACGAGCTCGGGACCATGCTCCGGAACCTGCGGGCCACGGCGATGCTCGTCACGCACGACATCGAGGAGGCCGTGTTCCTCTCAGACCGGATCTTCGTGATGTCGCGCCGCCCGGGGAAGATCGTGGACGAGGTCCCGGTCAAGCTCCCCCGGGACCGCGATCCGTCGATGCGCTCGAGACTCGAGTTCTTCGAGGCGGCCAAGCGGGTCCGGGAGAAGCTCCTATCGATTCGCGCCATGTCCGTCGACCTGGAGACCGGAACCGCCTAGGCGAACGCGGGCATCACCTTTTCCGCGAACGGAACCATCACCTTCTCGTGCTCGATCTCGGAGCGCGGCGCCGAGAAGCAGCGCAGCCAGATGTCGTCGATCCCGAATGAGTTGATCTCGCGGATCTTCGCGATGCAGTCCTCGGCGGTCCCCGCGACGGAGAAGCGCTTGATCACGTCGTCCGTCATGTAGATCCGGTCCTTGTAGGCGGCCTCGATCCCCGGCCGACCGCCCTCGCGGCACCTCGACAGGAAGGCCGGCAGCTCGGGATGGAAGCCCCTCAGGATCTCGGGATACGCCTCCGGCGACGTGTTGATGATGGCCTGCGTCACGAACCAGCGGACGTTCTCCACTGCCTGCTGCCCGTCGTCCGAGATCGACGTGTACACCCACGAGATCAGCTTCACGTCCTCGAGCTTGCGCCCGGCCTTCGCCGCGCCGGCCTTCACGCGCTCGACGGCGAACTTCAGTTGTTCCTTTGAAACGTACGTCGCGATGAGCGCGCCGTCGGCGAGCTCGCCCGCGAGCTCGAGATTCATCGGACTGCGCGTCGCCAGGTACATGGGGATGTCTCGCCTCGTGTCGAACCGCAGCTGCGCATCGGTGAGCTTGAACAGCTGTCCGTCATGAGTCACCGAGTCGCCCGCGAGTAACGCCCGGATCATCACGATCGTCTCGCGCAGCGCCTGGTTCACGTGCTTGCGCTCGAGGTGCATCTGCGCGAACCCCGAGCCTCCCGCGCCGAGACCGAGGACCGCTCTCCCGCCCGAAAGCTCGTCGAGAGAGGCGATGGCCACGGCGAGCATCGCCGGGATGCGCGTGAAGGGGTCGGAGACGCACGGGCCCAGCTTGACCCGCCGTGTGTTGAGCGCGTCCGCGGCCAGCGTCACGAAGACATCCTTCTCGCCCGCGAAGCGCTGATCGGCGTGGACGACGTATTCGAACCCGAGCTCCTCGGCGAGCTTGGCCGTCGCCACGACCTTCTTGAGCGGTTCGACAGGCGCCATCCCCACGCCGAACCTCACCTTCGCCACTCTCTCAGGCTCCGCTCGCGAAGAGGACCTTGCCGGGGCGCTTGCCGGTGTGCTCGCCGCGCTCGATCACCACTGCCCCGTTCACGAGCACGTACTCGATCCCTGCTGGGTATTCACGCGGCCGCTCGAACGTCGCGCGGTCGGCGACCGTCTTCGGGTCGAACACCGTGACATCCGCGCGCCAGCCCGATCTGATGATTCCGCGCTTCTCGAGCCCGAACCGTGACGCGGGCAGGGACGTCATCTTCCGCACCGCCTCCTCGAGCTTCACGAGCTTCTTCTGTCGCACGAACTCGCCGAGCACCCGCGGGAAGCAGCCGTAGTTCCGTGGATGCGGGTAGTAGTCCGCCGCCAGCTTCCCATAAGGAGCGAGTGCCGAACCGTCGCTCGCGACCATCACGAAACGCTGACGGAAGATCCGCTCGATGTCCGCGGGCTCGAGCACGTGGAAGATCATGCTCACGCGCCCCTGCGCTTTGCGCAGCAGCTCGACGGCCGTCTCGAACTCGGAGGTGCCCTTCAGCTTCGCGACCTGCGCGAGGCTCTTTCCCTGCAGCGATCCATCCGGCGGATACTCGGAGATCGTCATCCGCGATCCGCCACCTCGCATCGCGAGCGTCTTCGCGAAGGCTGCCTCGATCTTTTCCTTCTGAGCCGGATCGGCCACGCGTTCGACGAACGAGCTGACCCCGCCCTCCTGCGACCACTGCGGGAACAGCAGGAAGAGGGTGCTGCTGGCGGCGGCGTAGGGGTACTGATCGGCCATCACGTCGACGCCGTCCCTCTGCGCGCCTTTGATCACCGCGAGCGCCTTCGCGCTCTTGCCCCAGGCTTCGCTGCCGAGCGCCTTCATGTGCGAGATCTGGACCGGCACGCCCGAGCCGCGGCCGATCGCCAGGGCCTCGTCGATCGCGGCGAACCAGTCCCCGTTGTCGCCCTCGCTCCGCATGTGCGTCGCGTAGAGACCGCCGTGCTTGTTGACCACCTTCGCGAGCTCCACCAGCTCGTCGACGCTCGCGTAGCCGCTCGGGACGTAGCGCAGACCCGAGCACATGCCGCGCGCGCCGCTCTTCATCGCCTCCGCGACATGCGCCTTCATCTCGGCCAGCTGCGCGCGCGACGGCTTGTCCTTGCTGTAGCCCATCACCGCCATGCGTACGGTCCCCTGGGCGACCATGGGTACGACGTTCACCGATGGACGGGCGTTCTCGACCCGCCGGTAGTACTCCCCGACCGTCCGCCAGTCGACGTCGATACCGAAGGGCTTGGTCCGCTCGCGGATGTCCTTCAGCGCGTCGCCGACCGCCGGCGCCAGACCCATGCCGCAGTTCGGGAACACGTGCGTGGTCACGCCCTGCCGCACCGCGCTCTCGGCCTTCGGATTCACGAGGATGGTGATGTCCGAGTGCGTGTGGACGTCGACGAATCCCGGCGAGACGACGAGGCCCTTGGCGTCGATGGTGGTGCGCGCGCGCTCGCCGTCGATCGCGCCGACCTTGGTGATGATGCCGCCCTGGATCGCGACGTCGGCCCTGCGGAGCGCGCGTCCCGTGCCGTCGGCGACGCGGCCGCCGCGAATGATCACATCCAGCATGTCGCCTCAGCGCTCCCGCTCACGAGGCGACGCTGATCTTCATCTTTCCCATGCCTTCCCTGCGCATGCGCGGGGCTTCATGAGCGAGCGCGTCGAGACCCTCGGTGATCCGGCCGACGAGATTCGTCGCGAGCGGACCGCTGATCCCCCGGATCGCGCTGTCCCGCTCGTACACGAAGCCGATGACGGGATAATTGCGCACGTCCCGCGGCCACTCGGGCTGCACGAAGATCGCCGGCTTGTAGTACACGACGAGATCGCCGACGGTCTGATAGATCGTCTGGTTCTCATCGGGAATGTCCTGGTCATCGAGCACGACGTAGACCTCGCGGCCGTTCTCCATGCTGTGCACCGCCTGCCGCTCCACGGGGAGGATCCGCTTGAGCCAGGCGGTGGTCCGCGGCGCGTCCCGTTCGTCGAGCTCTGCCAGCGCCTCGACCCCGCCCAGCGTGATGCGTACCTTGGTCAACCCTCGAGCCTCGTGGCCACGAGCTTCTGCAGGCCCTTGTGCCGGATCTCCTCGCACTTGCGCAGGAATTCCACCGGAGCGTCGATGAATCTCGCGAACAGAGTCGTGACCTGGAGCTTCGAGTCACGCCCGGTCCGCGGCGGATCCTCCGCTGCGAGCCCACCGCCGGCGGGATCGCCGTAAAAGATCGCGAACTCGGACAACTCTCGCTGGAACTGCGCGCCGTAGGCGAGCTGCTTGCCGCGCGACATCTGCGGGGACCGCCAGAAATACACGATGTCGCCGGGAGCGGTCGTGCCTCTCCGCGGCCGGCCTTCGGGGGGCAGCCGGAGGATCTTGTCGCCCTCCAGATGCAGCATGATCTCGCGACTCGCCCAGTTCGCGTGGATCGACATGCCTTCGACCGGGAGGATCTTCCATATCGCGTCGCAGGTCTTCGGCACGACATCGTCGAGCATCTCCGCCACGGCCTTCGTCCCACCCAGCTCGAACAGGATCTTTCTCATGGGCTACTCCACCTTCTCGATGAGGAGCTCTTTCTGACCGCGATAGATCATGTCTTCGCACGCCTTCGCGAACTGCTCGCGCCCGGACGAGATGTTGGCGAAGAGGTTGACCGCCTCAGGTCCGCGCGGCCCCTGCGGCCGGGTGTCCCGGTCGTACACGATGCCGAGCTCCGCGGACTCCGACCGGCCGTACGGAGCACCCCGGAAGTAATGCGCCGGACGGTAGTAATAGAAGATGTCGCCCGGCATCGGCAGGTAGGTCAGGACGTTCTCGGGCTCGAGCACGAGCTCCTTGTCCAGATGGGCGAGGACCTGATGCCCGGACCAGATGTCGTGTATCGCCTTGACGCGGATCGGGAGGAGGTCCCAGATCGCGTCGCAGGTGTTCGGGCAGTCGTCCTCTAGAAGATCGGCGACCGCGGAGGCGCGGTCGTCCGAGAACGAGATGCGGATCCTGCGAGCCATGCCGCGATTTCTACCAGACCCACGCAGAATCGTCCTTCTTAGATGACGAGGTCCCCCGGTTTCGCCCTGGCCGCGCTGTTCTTCGTCGCGGTCGGCATGCGAGCTCAGCTGAGCGGACTCCCTCCACTGCTTTCGCAGGTCGAGGCCGAGTTCGGCGTGTCGCACTCGTGGGGCGGCTTCCTGCTGTCGCTCTCGTTCGTGACGATGGGTATCGGCGCGCTGGCGACGCCCCTGACGCTTCGCTCCGTCGGATCGGTCCGCGGGATCACCTTCACCACTGCGGTCATCGTCCTGTCGGGTCTCGCGCGCGTAGCTGCACCGAGTGCCGCAGCCGTTACGGCGATCGCTGTTCCACTCGGACTGGCGACCGGACTCCAGACGGCGCTACTGCCGGTGGTGACGAAGGAGCGCTTCCGCCAGCTCGCGACGAACGTCTACGTGATAGGCATCAGCGTGGGATCCGGTCTCGCGCTGGCGGTGGCGGCGCCGCTCGCCGCTGCGACCGGCGGATGGCGTCCCGCGGTGCTGACGTTCTCGGCCATCACCGCCGTCCTGGCCGTGCCATGGCTGTTCGTGCGCAACCGAGTGGAGACGCGGACAGAGTCGCCAACGCCCTTCTTCCGGTGGCGAAGCTCGGCGGCACTGCTGCCCATCGCCATCTTCTCGCTCCAGTCGGCGCTCTTCTTCGGTCTGAGCACGTGGCTGCCGACCGCCTACATCGAACGTGGCTGGACGGCGACGGACGCCGGCCTGCTCGCGAGTGCGCTACTGGTGAGCAGCATGGTCGGCAGCGCCGCGATCGCGCCGGTCACACGGACCCGCGAGTCGACGCGGCTCTGGTTGATCATCGCGGCGCTGCTCGCGGTCGTCGCGTGCTTCGGCCTCGTCGCGTTACCAGACCTGGCCTGGGCATGGTCTGCGCTGGCGGGCGCCTCCACCGGCGCCCTGCTGGTCTTATCGCTCAGGCTCCCTCTCGACCTCTTCGAGAGCGCCACCGACGTCGCCGCGCTCAGCGGCCTCATCTTCGCGTTCGGCTACTGGACCGGCGGCGCAGCACCTTTCGTGCTGGGCGTGCTTCGTGATGCGAGTGGGACCTTCGACGCGAGCTTCGCGGCCCTTGGCATCCTGTCGCTGGGGCTGCTCGCGATCTCCGTCTGGCTCAGCGTGCGGAGTCGGGCAGCGTAGCCACGCAGTCGATCTCGACGAGCACGGACGGAGAGCCGAGATCGCAGCCCACCGCCGCTCGCGCCGGCGGGTCGTTCGGAAAATACGTCCGGTAGACGGCGTTCATCCGGTCTCGGAGCGAGAGGTCGGACATGAAGACCGTGCAGCGCACGGCATGGCTGAGGTCGGTCCCGGCTTCCTCGAGCAGCGTTTTGATCTTGTCGAGGACGCCCCGTGTCTGCTCCTCGACATCCTTCCCTTCCGCGAACGACTGACCCGAGACGAAGACGAATCCGTTGGCAACGACCGCGCCCGAGAGCGGACGCCCCGACCTACCTTGCGCGCCGACGATGACCTTTCGCATGACTGCTCCTTTTCGGACTGATCTTGGGTGTGACGCGCGTGCTGCGTGAGAGGTCGGATTGTGTCCTGTTACCGACGCCTCGTCTGAACAGCCCCGCTACAAGGCACCCACGTTCCCGAGTTCGAAGGCGCGGCTGAGCTACTCGTCGACCGCTCTGTCGATCGTGACATGAGCTGATCAAACAGAGAGGCCGCCTCTCGGCGGCCTCTCTTCTGTTCGGGACCTGAGCGTGATCAGTCCGCGGGTTCTTTGAGATCCGCCTCGGTCGGCTCGGCGTCCGCGATGTCGTCGAGCTCCTCGGCCGTGTCGTCGTCCTCGTCCTCGTCGTCGAGGTCCTCCAGCGACAGCTCTTCGGGCGGGAGCGTCGGAAGCTCCTCTTCCTCGTCGGTGCCGAACATGGCCGCAAGTGCGCGCGCCTTCGGCATCCAGTCGAGCTGCTCGCGGCGTGAGGGCAGACCCGTGCCGGCGGGGATGAGCTTGCCGATGATCACGTTCTCCTTGAGCCCGAGCAGGCGGTCCTTCTGACCCATCGTCGCGGCCTCGGTGAGGACGCGCGTGGTCTCCTGGAAACTTGCCGCCGCGAGGAACGAGCTGGTCGAGAGGCTCGCCTTGGTGACGCCCAGCAGCACGGTCTGCGCCGTGGCCGGCTCGCCGCCCGCTGCGATGGTGCGCGCGTTGATGTCCTCGAACTCGAAGCGGTCGAACAGCTCCATCGGGAGCAGCTCGGTGTCCCCCGCCTCTTCGATGCGCACCTTGCGCAGCATCTGGCGGACGATGATCTCGATGTGCTTGTCGTTGATGGTCACACCCTGGCTGCGGTAGACGCGCTGGACCTCGTTGACCATGTAGCGGTGCACGGCCTCGCGGCCGGAGATGCGCAGGATGTCCTGCGGGTTCGCGGATCCTTCGGTGAGGAAGTCGCCGGCCGAGACCCTCTGTCCGTTCTCGACGTTCAGCCGAGCGGTGTGCTCGACCTCGTACGCGCGCTCCTCGACCTCCTTCATGGCGATCGTCAGCTTGCCGTTGGACGCCATCTTCAGCGTCCCCGAGACGGGCGACGGCATGTCGGTCTTGCCCTTCGTGCGCCGCTCCGGCTTCGCGATGGGCTGGCCGGCCGTGACCTCGTCGCCGTCGGCGATCGCGAGCACGTATCCCGGCGGGACGCTGATCGGAACGATGTAATCCTGTGAGTTGCGCACGAGGATCTTCCGCGAGCCATCCGGGTCGCGGACGATCTCGGCGATGCCGTCGATCTCGCAGATGATCGCCATGCCCTTGGGCACGCGCGCTTCGAAGAGCTCCTCGACGCGCGGGAGGCCCATCGTGATGTCCTTGCCCACGGCGGCGACACCACCGGTGTGGAACGTGCGCATCGTGAGCTGCGTGCCCGGCTCCCCGATGGACTGAGCGGCGATGATGCCGACCGCCTCGCCGGCGTCCACGAGCTTGCCGCTCGCGAGGTTGCGCCCGTAGCAGGCGCGGCAGATGCCGTGCTTCGCGTGGCAGCCGAGCGGCGAGCGCAGGCGGACCCGCTTGACGCCGGCGTCGGCGATGACCTTCGCGAGCACGTGGTCGACGTCGTCGCCGCGCTTCGCGATGATCGCGTCGGTCTTCGGATGCGTGACGTCCTGCGCGAGCAGGCGTCCGAACATGCGGTCCTGGAACGGCTCGACGATGCCCGGCTCGTCCGCGCTCACGAAGATGCCGTCCTCGTCACCACAGTCCTCGATGCGGACGATGACGTCCTGCGCCACGTCCACGAGGCGGCGGGTCAGGTAACCGGAGTCGGCGGTGCGGATGGCCGTGTCGGCCAGACCCTTGCGGCCACCGTGCGTCGAGATGAAGTACTCGAGGACCGTGAGGCCCTCGCGGAAGTTCGAGCGGATCGGGAGGTCGATGATGCGGCCCTGCGGGTCGGCGATGAGACCGCGCATGCCGCCGATCTGACCCATCTGCTGCGTGTTACCGCGGGCGCCGGAGGTGGCCATCATGTACACGGATCCGCGGCGGTCCAGCGCGTCCATCATCGAGTGGATGACGGTGCTCGTCGCGTCGGTCCAGATCTTCACGGTGTGCTCGTAGCGCTCCTGCTCGCTGATCAGGCCGCGCTGGAACTGGCGGTCGATCTCGAGGACCTTGACCTCGGCAGCATCGACCGTCGCCTTCTTGTCCTCCGGGATCGTGACGTCGTCGATCGAGATGGACACGCCCGCGTTCGTCGCCGCGGCGAAGCCGAGCGACTTGATGCGGTCGACGACCTCGGCCGTCATCTCGTTGCCGTGGACCTCGAACACCCGCGTGACGATGTCCCGGATCGCGCTTCGGTCGAGCGTTCGGTTGATGAAGCGCATGTCCTCGGGGAGGATCGCGTTGAACAGGACGCGGCCGACCGTCGTCTCGACGATCTTGCCGCCGAACGGGAAGCGGACGGGCGTCTGGTACTTCACGAGGTCCATGTCGAACGCCGACTGCACCTCGTTGAAGTCGCCGAAGATCTGCGCCTCGCCGTCCTTGCCCTTGACGGCGGGATCGAGCGTGAGCCAGTACGTGCCGAGGACCATGTCCTGGCGAGGCGTGACGACGGGCTGGCCGTCGGCCGGCTTCAGGATGTTGCGCGTGGAGAGCATGAGGTTCTTGGCCTCGGCCTGCGCCGCCGCGGAGAGCGGGACGTGCACGGCCATCTGGTCGCCGTCGAAGTCGGCGCCGAACGCCTCACACACGAGGGGATGGATCTGGATCGCGTTGCCTTCGATCAGCTTCGGCATGAACGCCTGGATGCCGAGGCGGTGCAGCGTGGGCGCGCGGTTGAGGAGGACCGGGTGGTCCTTGATGACCTCCTCCAGGACGTCCCACACCTCTGGTGACACGCGCTCGACGTAGCGCTTCGCGCTCTTGATGTTGTGCGCGAGGCCGCGCTCGACGAGCTGACGCATGACGAAGGGCTTGAACAGCTCGAGCGCCATCTTCTTCGGCAGACCGCATTCGTGGAGCTTCAGGTCGTTGCCGACGACGATGACCGAGCGGCCCGAGTAGTCGACGCGCTTGCCGAGCAGGTTCTGGCGGAACCGGCCCTGCTTGCCGCGGAGCATGTCGGAGAGGCTCTTGAGCTTGTGGTTGCCGGTGCCGCTGATGGCACGGCCGCGGCGGCCGTTGTCCATGAGGGCGTCGACGGCCTCCTGGAGCATCCGCTTCTCGTTGCGGATGATGATCTCGGGCGCGCCGAGCTCGAGAAGCCGCTTCAGGCGGTTGTTGCGGTTGATGACGCGGCGGTACAGGTCGTTGAGGTCGCTCGTGGCGAACCGGCCGCCGTCGAGCTGCACCATCGGGCGCAGGTCCGGCGGGATGACCGGAAGGATGCTGAGGATCATCCACTCGGGCGACGCGCCGCTGCGCAGCAGCGCCTTGATGAGGCGCAGGCGCTTGATCGACTTCTTGCGGCGCTGGCCGGTGGTGGTGCGCATCTCGCCCTGCAGGCGCAGCGCGTCCTTCTCGAGATCCATCTGGCGCATGAGCTCGAGGATCGCCTCGGCGCCCATCTGCGCGCGGAAGAACCGGAACTTGTCGGCGGCCTGACGGTAGTCGGCCTCGGTCATGATCTCCTGGAGCTTGATCGACTCGGCGTCCTCGCGACGGTTCTTGGCCTCGTCGCGGACGACCTGCACGTCGGGAGCGATCTCCTGGCGGACGACACCGAGGTCCTGGTCGGCGCGCATGCGGATGTCGGCGATCTTCTTCTCCGACTCGCTGCGGACCTGCTCCTCCTCCTTGCGTCCACCCTTGACCAGCGCGTCGAGCTGCTTCTGCAGCGCGCGCTGCAGTTGCGTGAGCATGGACTTGGTGACGTTGTCGCCCTTGCTCGCGAGCGTCAGGTCGGCCTGCTTGAACACGATGTCCTTGGACGCGGGCTTGCCGACGTTCTCCTCGAGCTGCTCCTTCACCTTCGACGCGGCCGTCGTGAGGGCGTCGCTGTCCTGCGCGAGCTGCTCCTCCATCTGACGGACCTTCTGCTCGGTCGTCGTCCGTATGCGCATGATCTCGGCGTTCGCGCGGGCCTCGATCGCGCCGGTGCGATCGGAGATCGTCTGCTCGAGCCGGCGGATCTTCGCCTCCGACTCCTCGGCGATCGTCTGCATCACGCGCTCGCGCTGGTGCTCGTCGATGTGCGTCACGACGTAGAGCGCGAAGTAGAGGATGCGCTCCAGGTTGCGCGGCGACATGTCGAGCAGGATGCCCAGGCGGCTCGGCGTCCCCTTGAAGAACCAGATGTGCGACACCGGCGATGCGAGCTGGATGTGGCCCATGCGCTCGCGGCGCACTTTCGCGCGCGTTACTTCGACGCCGCACTTGTCGCAGATGATGCCCTTGTAGCGGATCCGCTTGTACTTGCCGCAGTAGCACTCCCAGTCACGCGTCGGGCCGAAGATGCGCTCGTCGAAGAGCCCGTCCTTCTCCGGACGCAGGGTGCGGTAGTTGATCGTCTCGGGCTTGGTGACCTCGCCGCTCGACCACGAGCGGATCTGGTCCGGTGAGGCGAGCGAGATGCGGATCGCGTTGAACTCGTTGACTTCAAGCATCGCTACGCTCCCTGCTCAATCTCTCGGCTGCGCCGAGGAGACACGCTCAGGGCTGGTCGATTCGCTCCTCGTGGCAAAGCCACTCGTCGCTCAGTGTTCACCTTATTCACCACTCTCAAGACCGCTGATGTTGATCCCGAGGTCCGGCGACGAGTACGCGGCAGCGTCCTCGATGAACCGGATCTCCTCTTCGTTGTCGTTGAGCACCTCGACCGACAGGCCGAGCGACTGGAGCTCCTTGATGAGGACCTTGAAGCTCTCCGGAACTCCGGGCGGCTGGATGTCCTCGCCCTTCACGATGGCCTCGTACGTCTGGACGCGGCCCATCACGTCGTCCGACTTGACGGTGAGCAGCTCCTGAAGGATGTAGGCCGCGCCGTATGCCTCGAGCGCCCACACCTCCATCTCGCCGAACCGCTGGCCACCGAACTGCGCTTTGCCACCCAGCGGCTGCTGCGTGATGAGCGAGTACGGGCCGGTGGAACGCGCGTGGATCTTGTCCTCCACCAGGTGGTGCAGCTTCATCATGTAGATGTAGCCGACGGTGATGTCCTGCTCGAAGGTCTTGCCGGTGCGGCCGTCGCGCAGCTCCACCTTGCCGCTCTCGGGCAGCCCGGCCTCTTTCAGCGCCTTCTTGATCGCGGGCTCGCGCGCGCCGTCGAAGACGGGCGTCTCGACGTGCAGGCCGAGCGCCTGTGCCGCCCAGCCGAGGTGCGTCTCGAGGATCTGACCGATGTTCATGCGCGAAGGCACGCCGAGCGGGTTGAGCACGATGTCGACCGGCTTGCCGTCCGGTAGGAACGGCATGTCCTCGACCGGGAGGATCTTGGCGATGACGCCCTTGTTGCCGTGGCGTCCGGCCATCTTGTCGCCGACGCTGATCTTGCGCTTCTGCGCCACGGCGACCCGGATCATCTTGTTGACGCCCGGCAGCAGCTCGTCGTTGTTCTCGCGGCTGAAGACCGCGACGTCGACGACCTTGCCGTGCTCGCCTGAGGGCAGACGCAGCGAGGAGTCCTTCACCTCACGCGCCTTCTCACCGAAGATCGCGCGCAGCAGGCGCTCCTCCGCCGTGAGCTCGGTCTCGCCCTTCGGCGTGATCTTGCCCACGAGGATGTCCTGCGGGCCGACCTCGGCGCCGATGTAGACGATCCCGTTCTCGTCGAGGTCGGCGAGCGCTTCCTCACCGACGTTGGGGATGTCGCGCGTGATCTCCTCGGGACCGAGCTTGGTGTCACGCGCTTCGCACTCGTACTTCTCGATGTGGATCGAGGTGAAGCGGTCGTCCTGCACCAGACGCTCGGACAGGATGATCGCGTCCTCGTAGTTGCCGCCCTCCCAGGGCATGAAGGCGACGAGGATGTTCTGGCCGAGCGCGAGCTCGCCGTTGTCGGTCGAGTAGGAGTCCGCGAGGACCTGCCCCTCCTCGACCTGGTCGCCGACCTTCACCAGCGGACGCTGGTTGAAGCAGGTGCCCTGGTTGGTGCGAATGAACTTCTGCAGCTTGTAGCGGAACGCGTCGCTCGCGTTCTCCTCGACCCAGATCTCGGCGGCCGAGACGGAACGGACCGTTCCGCTGGCGCGCGCGAGGACGACCTGGCCCGAGTCCTTCGCCGCGCGGTACTCGATGCCGGTGCCGATGATCGGCGCCTCAGGGCGAACAACGGGAACCGCCTGCCGCTGCATGTTCGAACCCATGAGCGCGCGGTTCGCGTCGTCGTGCTCGAGGAACGGGATGAGCGCCGCCGACACGGAGACGATCTGCTTGGGGGACACGTCCATGAAGTCCGCGTTCGCCGGCGGCGCCTCGTGGTACGCGTCGCCGCGGTGGACCTGCACGCGCTCGTCGAGGAAGTAGCCATTCTCGTCGAGTCGCGCGTTCGCCTGGACGACCGTCGCGAGCTCCTGCTCGTCGGCGGTGAGGAAGACGATCTCGTCGGACACACGCGGGCGATCCTTGCCGCCGTCCTTCTCGATGCGACGGAACGGCGACTCGATGAACCCATACGGGTTCACGCGCGCGTACGTCGCGAGCGAGCCGATGAGGCCGATGTTCGGACCTTCCGGGGTCTCGATCGGGCAGATGCGGCCGTAGTGGCTGTAGTGGACGTCGCGAACGTCGAAGCCGGCACGCTCGCGCGAGAGGCCGCCCGGACCCAGAGCCGAGAGGCGACGCTTGTGCGTGAGCTCGTCGAGCGGGTTCGTCTGCTGCATGAACTGCGACAGCTGGCTGCCGCCGAAGAACTCCTTGATCGCGGCCACGACGGGCCGGATGTTGATGAGCTCCTTCGGCGTCGCCTTCTCCGGCTCGACGATCGACATCCGCTCGCGCACGACGCGCTCCATGCGCAGGAGTCCCACGCGGAACTGCTGCTGGATCAGCTCGCCGACGGCGCGTACGCGACGGTTGCCGAGATGGTCGATGTCGTCCGCGTTGCCCTTGCCGTTGTTCAGCTCGACGATCTTGCCGACGATGCGCACGAGGTCGTCGTTGGTGAGGGTGCGCTGCGACATCTCGAGGTCGAGGCCGAGCTTGCGGTTCAGCTTGTAGCGGCCGACCTTCGCGAGGTCGTAGCGGCGGAAGTTGAAGAAGAGCGACTGGACGAGGTTGCGGGCGTTGTCGATCGTCGGCGGGTCACCCGGACGCAGGCGCTTGTAGACCTCGACCAGACCCTCGTTCGTGTTCGTGGTGGGGTCGCGGTCCAGGGTCGACTGGATGTACTGGTGCTCGACGTCCAGGTCGATCGCCGTGAAGAGCGCCTTGATCTCCTCGTTCGACGAGTACCCGACCGCGCGCAGCAGCGTGGTGACCGGCAGCTTGCGCTTGCGGTCGACCTTCACCGAGATGACGTCCTTGTTCGACGTCTCGAACTCGAGCCACGCGCCGCGGTTCGGGATCAGCTTTCCGTAGAAGAGGCGGCGGCCGGTCGTGGGGTCGTCGACGGCCGTGAAATAGACGCCCGGCGAGCGCACGAGCTGCGACACGACGACGCGCTCCGCGCCGTTGATCACGAACGTGCCCTTGTCGGTCATCCACGGGAAGTCCCCGAGGAAGACGTCCTGCTCCGAGACCTCACCGGTCTCCTTGTTCACGAGCTCGACGCGCGCCCAGAGCGGCTTCGAGAACGTGAGGTCCTTGGTGCGGCATTCCTCTTCGGAATACTTCGGCTCACGGAACTCGCTCGAGATGAAGCGCAGATCGAGGTTCTTTCCGGTGAAGTCCTGGATGGGCGAGATCTCGGTGAAGAGCTCACCCAGACCTTCCTCGCAGAACCACTTGAAGCTGTCGAGCTGCGTCTGGATCAGATTCGGTAGCGGCAACACCTCCGGCAGTGAGGCGAAGTTGCGGCGAACGCGCGAGGACGAGGACACCCGGTCGAGGGTGATGGACATAGACGGACCCTCCTCAGGCGCTTAAGTGGGGCAGACAGGTAGAGAGACGGGGACTGACAAGTGGCAAGATCGATATCGTAGGCCGTAATCTGCCGGTCGGTCAAGCGGCGGGAACCGCTAAATCTCTACGCGGGCCGAGACCTTGTCAAGACCCTTTCCGGCCCAGCGAGGCCGGACCGCCCGAGACGTCAGAAGTCCGTAAAACGGGCCGTTTGACACCCTTTGGGGCGACACAGCGGGGCCGCGCCTGCGTATTCTCGGCAGCCAGATGAGCGACCCGAAGGTAGGCGAAAGCAGCTCCCCAGCCTCGTCGAAACCGGTGCTGACGCGCCGGACCGTGCTCGGCGCGGCCGCGGCGGCCGGTGCCGGCGTCGCCGCCAGCCGCCTCCTCGCCCTGGCGAACGAGCCGACGTTCGAGCGCGTCCCGCTCACCGGGACCGTCGCGAACAAAACCGGCCTCGACTGGATCGCCCCACTGGGGAACGAAGCGGCGCGCGTCTCCCACCTCCTGCGGCGCTTCACGTTCGGAGCGTCCGCCGCGGAGCTGGAGCAGGCGCAGGCCGACGGGTACGCGAGAACGGTGGACCGCCTCCTCGAGACGAAGACCGCGGAGCCGCCGGTGCTCGCTGGCGCCGACGAGGCGAGCCAGGAGAAGCCGCTCAACCCCGGAGCGCTCCAGCAGTGGTGGATCGACTGGATGCTCGCGAGCCCGACGCCGTTCGCGGAGCGCATGACGCTCTTCTGGCACGGACATTTCACGTCGGACTTCCGTAAGGTCGGCAACCAGTTCCCCTACCTGTACTGGCAGAACCTCACCTGGCGGAAGCACGCGACCAGCGATCTGAGGACGATGCTCTTTCAGGTCACGATCGATCCGGCGATGCTCCGCTATCTCGATCTCGGTAACTCCACCGCGCGCAATCCGAACGAGAACTACGCGCGCGAGTTGATGGAGCTGTTCACGATGGGGCCCGACGCGTTCACCGAGGACGACGTTCGCGCCGGCGCGACCGCCCTCTCCGGCTGGCGCGAGCCGCTGACGCAGGCGATGGTCGACGCGAACCTCCGGCGCGCCGAGATGCGCGGGCAGACGCCTCGCAACCTGAAGGCGGACACGGTGAAGACCGGGATCTTCGAGCCGCAGCGCGGATACCGTGGAGCGCCGCTCAAGTTCCTCGGCGAGACCAAGGCCTGGAGCACGGACGCCGTCCTCGACAAGATCCTGCAACAGGACGCGACCGCGCCCTTCATGGTGCGCCGTCTGCTCACCCACTTCGTCACGCCGTCACCGGCCGACGCTTTCGTCGCGCGCCTCGCGGCCGGATACCGACGGAGCCGCTACGACACAAAGGCGCTGCTGCGCGACATCCTGCTGAGTCCGGAGTTCACCGCCGCGGACACCTACCGCGCGCTGATCAAGTCGCCGACCGAGCTGATGATCCACACCGCGAAGGCGCTCGGCGACCGGACGCTCACGCGGCTCATCGCGGGACAGGGTCAGGGCATGGGCCAGATGCTCTTCGATCCGCCCAGCGTCGGCGGCTGGCCCGAGAACGAGTCGTGGGTGTCGTCGAACACGATGCTGGCGCGCGCCAACTTCGTGACGTCGGCCGTGCAGGCGGTGAAAAAGCTGCCCTCCGCGGGAAACGCGCACAACACGCAGATCGACGGCGTGATGTCGGAACAGACGCTGAAGCTGCTCAACGATGCGATGGACGATCGGCGCCGCTGGATGGTCCTGCTCGCGTCGCCTGAGTTCCAGCTGAAATAAGGAGCACGAGAGATGGTCGCCAGCATCGACAAGATCGGACGCCGCGAGTTCCTCCGTTCCGGGCTCGTGTTCGGTGCCGGCGCCGCCGGACTTGCGGCGGGTTACGCCGCGGTGCCCGACGTCTTCGCCCGCGCGATGTACGCCGCGAAGCAGGAGAAGGTCACGAACGACAAGGTCCTGGTGATGATCCAGCTCGCCGGCGGCAACGACGGCCTGCAGACCGTGATCCCGCTCGCGGACAGGTCGTACCGCGACCTCCGGCCGCAGCTGTCCCGGTCGGCCGACGATGCGCTGCACATCTCGACCGAGTTCGGCCTCAACAAGAACCTGGTCGGCACGAAGAAGCTGTGGGACGACGGCAAGCTCGCGATCGTGCAGGGCGTCGGCTATCCCGAGCCGTCGTTCTCGCACTTCGACTCGATCCGCGTGTGGGAGACCGCCGATCCCGATCGTCGCCAGCAGGACGGCTGGCTCGGCAAGACGATCGCGACGAATTACGACTCCGCGGGCCACCCGCTCGTCGGCTGCGCCTGCGGAACGACCGGCATACCCGGCGCGCTTCGGGACCTCGAGGCCACGCTCACCGTGGTGAACAGCCAGCAGAGCTTCAAGTTCAACGGCGGCGACGAGATGGAGAAGGCGATGGGCGCCCTCTACACGAGCACGCCGGGGATCTACGGCGCGCTGTTCGACACGGCGGTGACGACCGCGCGAGACACGGTCGCGCAGCTGCGGACCTCGGCCGCGTCCTACACGCCGATGGCGCAGTACTCGGACAACGCGAAGCTCGTGTTCTCTTCGAAGAACCAGCTCGCGGCGGCGCTCCAGCTCGCGGCCCAGCTCATCGTGACCGGGACCGGCGTGAAGATCCTGCACCTGACGCTCGGCGGATTCGATACGCACTACACGCAGCAGCAGCGGCACGACGACCTGATGGGCTACTTCGACCAGGCCGTCGCGGCCTTCTATACCGACCTCGCGGCGCACGGCATGTCCGACCGCGTGCTCATCGCGACGTGGTCCGAGTTCGGGCGCCGCCCGAAAGAGAACGCGAGCGCCGGGACCGATCACGGCACGTCCGCGCCGGTCTTCCTGATCGGCGACGGCGTGAAGGGTGGCCTGTACGGCGCGGCGCCGAGCCTCACGAAGCTCGATACGCGCGGAAACCTCGAGTACAACGTCGACTTCCGCTCGGTCTATCAGGAGATCCTCGAGGGCCACCTCGCGGTCGACGCGAGAGAAGTCTTCGCGCAGACCTTCGACAGGCTCGCGGTCTTCAAGGCGTAGCCGTGGGCCGCGCGACGACGCTTCGTGCGGGGGCCGCGTTGGTCGCGGCCGCCACTTTCGTCGGTTCGGGCGCTTACGTCAGCGCTCATCCGAAGAACGACGCCGCGCCGCTTCAGCCGCCTGCGCAGACGCAGGTCGTCCTCGTGATCCCCACGTCACGGGGTGCCGCGACGCCCAGCCCGATCCCTCGCGCGACACGCTCCCCACGCATCACGCTCGCTCCCGGTGTCAAAGCGACGGAGCTTCCCGGCATCACCTACACGCACGTGTCGTAACGCGGCTACGTGCGTTTTCGCGGGCCGTCGGCCCCTCGCGCGCGCACGACCCGTAGGCACGCGCATCTCAGTACGCTGCGGCCGTGGAGCGGCGGCGTTTCGAGTCGCTCGGTAGCGAGTGCGAGCTCTATGCGATCGGCACCGATGCCGATGCGCTGGCGGCCGCCGAGTCCTGGACCCGGCGAATGCATGATCGGCTGACGCGCTTCGAGCCGCGCAGCGAGGTCTCGCGATTCAACGCGTCGGGCGGCCGTTGGGTCGCCGTCAGCCTCGAGCTCGCGGCGCTGCTTCGCGAGTCGCTGCGCGCCTTCGAGGTCAGCGACGGGCTCGTGAACGTCGCGGTCCTGCCGGCGCTGCTCGCCACCGGATACACGCGGGACTTCGACGCCGGACCGACAGCGGCGACCGACCCGCCGCCGGTCCCCGCATTGCCTGAGGTCCTGCAGCTGCGCCCGGGCGAGGCGCGGCTTGCCGGCGGCGCCGCCATCGATCTCGGCGGCATCGCGAAAGGCTGGCTCGCGGATCGTCTTGCCGAACAGCTCGCCGAGAACGCGCTCGCCAATCTGGGCGGCGACCTGTTCGCACGCGGCGGCGGCGAGACGGGCGAGGGCTGGCCGGTCGGCTTCGGGGGCAAGACACTCCTGTTAAAGGACATGGGCGCGGCGACGAGCGGAACGACGAAGCGCGCGTGGCCCGGTGGCCACCACATCATCGATCCGCGCTCGGGACTGCCGGCCAAGAGCGACCTGAGGGAGGTCTCGGTACTCGCTTCGACCGCGATCGACGCGGAGATCTACGCGAAGGTCGCACTGCTGCTGGGGTCACGCGACGCACCGAAGTGGCTCGAGGGTCGATCGCAGGGCTGGTGGCTGACCTAGTGGCTGAAAACCAAACCGGGACCCTTGCGGGCCCCGGTCCGGCACCTTTCGCGAGCCCACCGACAAGCAGTGGACCGGCGGATGACAACGATATCGGGGTGCGTTCCGCTACCGATACCGGTAGCAGAACGTTTGGGCTAGCGCGCGGTCACTTGAGCTCGACCGTGGCGCCCGCGTCCTCGAGCTTCTTCTTGACGGCGTTCGCCTCGTCCTTGCCGATGTTCTCCTTGACCGGCTTCGGAGCGCCATCCACGAGGTCTTTTGCCTCTTTCAGGCCCAGTCCGGTGAGCTCGCGGACCGTCTTGATGACGTTGATCTTGGAGGCGCCGGCCTCCTTCAGGATGACCGTGAATTCGGTCTTTTCCTCGGCCTCTGCCGGGGCCGCGCCGCCGGCCGAGGCGCCGCCGCCGGCGGCCGCGACCGCGACGGGCGCCGCGCTGACACCCCAGCGCTCCTGCAGGAACTTGCCGAACTGGGCGATCTCCATGATCGACCAGGATTCGAGCTCGCCCGCGACCTTGTCGAACTTCGGGTTGCCTTCGGTAGCCGTTGCCATGTCTATCTCCTTCTAAAGCGTTACTGCGCGCGTGCGGTCAGCACGTGGATGAGGTTCTGAGCCGGTGCCTGGAAGAGTCCGGTGAGCTGAGCGAGCGGCGCCTGCAGGCTGCCGACGATCTGGCCCTGCAGGTACGCGCGGCTGGGCAGCTTCGCGAGGGACTGGACGTCGTCGACGGACATCGCCTGTCCGCCGATGTACGCGCCGAGGATCTTCAGCGCCTTCAGGACGCGCGCCTCGTCGACCATGCTCTTCGCGAGTTCGACCTCGTCGACGTCCCCGAGCGCGACGGCCGTCGGCCCCGAGAGGAGCGATGCGAGGCCGCTCCGTTCGGTCTTGGCGGCGGCGCGCGTGAAGAGGCTGTTCTTCACGACGTGGTACTCGACACGCTTCGGGCGTAGACGCTTGCGCAGCTCTTGCAGCTCGCCGACCTTGAGGCCGCGGTAGTCGGTGACGATCACCGCGGTCGACCCGCTGAGCTGTTCCGCCAGGGCGTCCACGGTCCGGCTCTTCGCCGGGATGCCGCCACCCTTCCGCTTGACCTTGGGTCCCGTCTTCAGTTTCGCCATGGTCACCCCCTACGAACTACAAAGCCCTCGTTCCAGCGGAAACGAGGGCCAAGACGCGGCAACGCCGCGTTTCGTTCTCGCCTCCGCAGGACTTATCCCTTTCGGGCGCCGGCTTCTTTGGCTATGAAGTTGTGTGCTCCAAGAATTATGCGGTCGCGCGACCCGAGAGTCCAAGCGTCGCGCCGAGATCCAGCTTCACGCTCGGACCGTGCGTGCTCGTGAGATGCGCCGCCCGGACGTACTGACCCTTCACGCCGGCCGGTCGGGCGCGGTTGATCGCCTCGACCACCGTCGCGAGGTTTTCGACCAGGGCCTGCTCGCTGAAGGACGCCTTCCCGACGATGGTGTGGATCACCGCCGTCTTGTCCACCCGGAACTCCACGCGGCCGCCCTTGGCGTCGCGCACGGCCTTGGCCACGTCGAACGTCACCGTGCCTGACTTCGGGTTCGGCATGAGGCCGCGTGGACCGAGAACGCGACCGAGCTTGCCGACCTGGCCCATGAGGTCCGGCGTCGCGATCGCGACGTCGAACTCCATCCAGCCGCCCTCGATCCGCTTCGCGAGATCCTCCGCGCCAACGACGTCGGCGCCGGCTGCCTGCGCTTCACGGGCCTTCTCGCCCTGCGCGAAGGCGATGACGCGCACCGACTTGCCGGTGCCGTGCGGGAGCACCGCCGCGCCACGGACCATCTGGTCGGCGTGCTTCGGATCCACACCCATGCGCATGTGCAGCTCGACGGTCGTGTCGAATTTCGCCTGGCTCGTTTCTTTGACGAGCTTCACGCCTTCTGCGGGCTGGTACTCACGAGCGCGGTCGATCTTCTTCGCCAGCTCGCGATAGCGCTTGCCGTGCTTGTTCTCTGGCATGTTCCGTCCCCTTTCGGCCGTAAGGCCTGCCGTCTCTCGCGCGGTCTACGCCACCGCCCGGGCGGTGGACCACTGATGTTAGGAGCCTATCTCCACGCCCATGCTGCGCGCGGTCCCTTCGACCATCTTCATGGCGCCTTCGACGCTTGTCGCGTTCAGGTCGTTCATCTTCGTCTCAGCGATCTTCTTGACCGCGGCGCGGCTGATCTTGCCGACCTTCTCCTTGTTCGGCTTGCCTGAGCCCTTCTCGATCCCGGCCTCGCGGCGGATGAGGTCCGCGGCCGGTGGGCTCTTCGTGACGAAGGTGTACGAGCGGTCCTCGAATACGGTCACGACCGCGGGTACGACCGTCCCGGCGAGCGACGCGGTGCGCTCGTTGTACTCCTTGATGAACTGACCCATGTTGATGCCGTGCGGGCCGAGCGCGGTGCCGACCGGCGGCGCGGCGGTGGCCTTTCCCGCCTGGATCTGGACCTTGACGACCGCTTTGACTTTCTTCGCCATCTATTTCACCAGCTTTTCGATCTGCAGGAAGTCCAGCTCGACCGGGGTTTCACGGCCGAAGATGGACACGAGGACCTTGACCTTGTTGCGCTCGGGGTTCACCTCGTCGACGACACCATGCAGGTCGGTGAAGGGACCGTCGGTCACGCGCACCGCCTCGCCCTTCGTGAACGCGACCTTGTACTTCGGCGCATCGAGCTTGATCTGGCGCAGGATCGCGCGCACCTCGGTCTCGGTGAGCTCGGTCGGCTTGTTGCCGCTGCCGACGAAGCTCGTCACCCCTGGCGTGTTGCGCACGACGTACCAGGAATCGTCGCTCATGACCATCTCGACGAGCACGTAACCCGGGAAGATCTTGCGCTCGACCGGATGGCGCTTCCCGTTCTTGATCTCGATCTCTTCCTCGGTCGGAACGAGCACCTGGAAGATCTTGTCGCCCATATCCATCGACTGGATGCGGTGCTCGAGGTTGGTCTTCACCTTGTTCTCGTAGCCCGAGTACGTGTGGATGACGTACCAGCGGCGGCCGGTGTCGACAGCCGGTTCGGCCGTTGGCGCCGCGGCTGCGGGCCGTTCCGGCTCGGGCTCGGGTGCCGGCGCGATCTCGGGCTCGGCCTCCGCGACGGCGCCGGCGCGGCGCAGCAGGCTCTTGGCCTCGTCGACCGAGACCTCCTCCTCCGGCTCCGCGGTGCCGAGGAACGCGCGCGCGGCAAGGGTCGCCTCCTCGTCGGACAGCTTCGCGGCGTCGATGCCGCCGTCCTGCTCCGACGTGGGTTCCTCGGGCGCGGACTCGTGGCGCGCGGCTTCTTCCGGCGTATCCGGGAGGTCCTCGGGGGGCGTAGCGCCCCGGTAGTCGTCCTTCTCGTCCATGCGGCTTCCCCTAACTACTGCGGCGCTGGCGTCGGGGTCGGCCCACCGACGATGCCGTTGGTGATGGTGATCGTGAAGAGGTTGTCGAAAAGGAAGATGTAAACGGCGATGATCGCCGAGATAACGAGCACGATCAGCGTGAGGCGGAGGACCGTCTCACGGCTCGGCCACGTCACCTTGCGGAGCTCTTGCCACGCCTCGCGCGAGAACTCGATCGGTCCCTGTCGCGGGGCTCTCGCCGTTGTCGCCATTCCTATCTATCCATTCCTTCCAGCACGGCAGGAGAGACTCGAACTCTCAACCTACGGTTTTGGAGACCGTTGCTCTGCCAATTGAGCTACTGCCGTATGACCGCCTACGGCGGTCATACGGCAGCTGCACTTTGGCCGAGTGCGCGAAGCGCACGAGGCCAGTAGTGCAGACACCGCGCGTCCGCCGAGGTACGACAAGCCGTCCATTTATCTAGTCTCCCGGTGACTCGTGTGTTTCCGGCACCGCGGGCAGAACTTGGACAGCTCGATGCGGTCCGGGTCGTTCTTCCGGTTCTTCGTCGTCGCGTACGTGCGCGACCGGCACGTCGAGCACGCGAGCGTGAGGATCGGTCGGTTGTCCTTAGCCATGTCCTACTTACTCCAGGATCTTCGTCACCACGCCGGCGCCGACGGTCTTGCCGCCTTCGCGGATGGCGAAGCGCAGACCCTCTTCCAGGGCGATGGGGGTGATGAGCGTGACGGTGAGCGAGGCGTTGTCG
>Ga0075429_100000947_pt1 | contig 22975 bp, 18 predicted proteins | sample RhiMetdeltSRZDD3_FD_75295 | JGI IMG/M metagenome (GOLD analysis project Ga0075429, IMG submission 75295) | Populus rhizosphere microbial communities from Tennessee, USA - Rhizosphere MetaG P. deltoides SRZDD3 | ecosystem: Host-associated > Plants > Roots > Rhizosphere > Soil | place: USA... | reverse complement strand
GGAAAGAGAGAGGTTATTGTTCCGGGAGAGCTTGAGACCACGAGTACTCAATTGGCAAAAATGAAGGAGTATGCAAACAAACCTGCCCAACAGTTAAGAAAAGATGGAGATCCGGAAACTGCATTCAAAAATGCGGCTAAGATTATTGAACGAACATACAATGCCCCGTTCTTAGCACATAACTGCATGGAGCCAATGAATTTTTTTGCTCATGTCACGGATGAAAAAGCTTTGGTAGTGGGACCTCTGCAGGCACCAGGTTGGTCAGAGCCAACTCTTGCAAAACTTTTAAACCTGCCGGCAGATAAGATCGAAATTCAAATGACCCGAATGGGCGGAGGGTTTGGCCGAAGAGCATATTCACATTATATGTTTGAAGCAGCGCTTATCTCAAAAAAAGTGAAAGCTCCAGTCAAACTTATATACACACGGGAAGATGATATGACCTATGGTATTTATCGTCCTATGTACACGGCTACCTATCGTGCTGCATTAGATGCGAATAAAAATTTAATTGCATTTCATGTAAAAGGCGGTGGCATTCCTGAACATCCAATTCATGCAAACAGGTTTCCTGCGGGTGCAGTTGATAATTATTTAGCGGAAGGTTGGCAGATACCATCCAATATTACCATTGGAGCATTCAGGGCTCCACGATCAAACTTCAATGCGGCTGCAGAGCAATCCTTCTTAGATGAGATAGCAGAAGCCATGGGTAAGGATCCAATAGATTTCAGATTAGAATTGTTGAAACGGGCCAAAGAAAATCCTGTTGGTAAACCTAATGACTACGATGCGGACCGTTATGCAGGAGTATTGAAACTGGTGAAAGAAAAATCGGGATGGAACAATCCTGAAAACAAAAAATACAGTCGTGGAGTTGCTGCTTATTTCTGTCATAATTCATATGCCGCCCATGTGGTGGACATGATAAAGAGAGATGGACAACCTTATGTTGAAAGGGTTTTCAGCGCCATTGACTGTGGCATCGTTGTAAATCCTGATGCAGCAACGAACATGGTTCAGGGCGCCGTTGTTGATGGAATTGGAAATGCATTTTACGGGGGATTAACTCATAAGGATGGTGCTGTAGTTCAAAATAACTTCAATCGATACCGGATAATCAGAATGAACGAAGCACCAAAAAAGATCGAAGTTCATTTTGTGCAGAATGATATTGATCCTACAGGTTTAGGTGAACCACCTTTTCCACCTGTATTTGGAGCCGTAGCCAATGCATTGTATAAAAACACAGGCGAGAGATTTTATGAACAGCCATATAATTTACAATTGAACAAGACCAGCAAGGCTTAAAAATATTTTTAATCATTTATATTTCAATCATGATCACATTAAATATTAATAAGAAAAACTACAATGTAGATGTAGATCCTGAAACACCATTGCTATGGGTGCTTAGAGATGTTATTAATCTTGTGGGAACCAAATACGGCTGTGGTGTTGCACAGTGTGGAGCCTGTGTCGTTCACCTGAATGGTGAAGCCGTTCGCTCATGTGTTACAAAGGTGAGCAGGGCGGTAGGTCAAAAAGTCGTGACCATTGAAGGTCTATCAGAAAAAAATGATCATCCTTTACAAAAAGCCTGGATAGAATTAGATGTTCCTCAATGCGGATACTGTCAATCGGGTCAGATCATGTCGGCGGCAGTTCTTTTGAGAGAAAATAAAAATCCAACTGAAAAGGATATTGATCTTGCGATGTCAGGTAATATTTGCCGTTGTGGTACTTACCTGAGAATTCGTAAAGCAATTCAATTAGCAGCGGAAATACAACATATAGGAGTAAAGAATCCATAGATACAAATTCTGATCCAGTAAAGTCATTTATATGAATCATCATTCCAATTTTAAAAAGCCATATTTCCTGCCGGTAAAAACAATTACTGTTTTAGGAACGATGCTATCAATAATTGTATTGATGAGTTTTGGTTTCAAAAATGAATCCACGGTCAGCAATACAAAGAATGAAATAATCAATAAGGATAGCATTGAATCGGTTAAAGCTTTTATGGATGTATATAAAGTCTTGATGAGTCCACGTTGTATGAATTGTCACCCTGCAGGTGATGTGCCATTGCAGGGAGACGATAGTCATTTACATAACATGTTGCCACAAAGAGGCAAAGATGGTAAAGGTATTTATACAATGAAATGTTCCAATTGTCATCAACCAACAAATCTTGCAGGTTTAAATATGCCTCCGGGAAATCCCGACTGGCAGTTACCACCTGGTAATATGAAAATGGTTTTCGAAGGAAGAACGCCAAGTCAATTAGCCAAACAGTTAATAAATCCAAAAACAAACGGAAATAAAACTTTACAGCAATTAATAGAACATGCTGATGATGGCTTGGTCAAAGCTGGATGGGATCCTGGTGAAGGACGCACAGTTCCGCCGTTGAGTCATGAAGAATTTAAAAAAGCATGGACCACATGGATAAAGACCGGGGCTTATGCTCCGAGGCCTTAATAAATAATGTCCTTTAAATCGTTTAATTGGATTGGCGTAGAGACAAGGCATGCCTTGTCTCTACGGTGAATAAAATCTATCGTCTTTCCAATTTGCCGGATTACTAATTATATAGTTTTTGATTCGATAAAATTCATCTTTGTCCCGGATTATATGATCATGAAATCGTGATTGCCAGCCAAACGGCACCCTGCTTTCATTACACAGTTTTGTCACTACCGATTTGAATGAACCAACCATTGCTGATATCGTGTTCCTTCCCTGGTTGCGGAAACGGAAATGCGGCTGTTTGGGTTTTGATTCCGATTGTGGTGATTGATCAGAATCAGATTGTCGTAGAGACAAGGCATGCCTTGTATCTACATAATAAGGTCTCTCAATCAAAACAATTCCATGTACATGATTCGGCATAATAACAAATGCATCCAAATAAAAATATGGGAAATGATTTGGAATGTTCATCCAGCATTCTGTGGCGTATTCACCAATCTTCGATAGTTGCATTTCAGAATTTATAATCTCGCCAAAGTAATGTTGTCTGCAGGCTGTGCAGATGGTGAGAAAATATGTCGCATTACTACCATAATCCCATTTTGACAACCTCGCGGATGGAATCCGGTATCTGTGCAAAAATTTATCGGGCATTGGCTGAAATAACTAATAAGAGTATGGATAAATCTCGATTAGATGTTTGGGTACTGCAATTTTTTAGGCGCCAGATTTTCTGTTGATGAGATGTATTTTCCTACGAATGCGGTTGTGTCATCACGGAATTGGCGTAGAGACAAGGCATGCCTTGTCTCTACAATACAATTATGTTGAATGAGGCTCTCGAAATTCACGACCATTTGAACTTCGCAAATGATTGTTTCCTATTTGTAATTTGCCAGTCTAATATCTCTTTAGCTTTGTGCTATGATTTCAAATTGAATTTTATGAAAACAAAAATTCAAAAAAGAAAATTAGGAAACAGCGGACTTGAAATTTTCGCTCTCGGTCTCGGTTGCATGGGAATGAGTTCAGGACTCGGCCCCCCGGCTGATAAAAAAGAAATGATCACGCTTATTCGGAAAGCCGTTGAAAAAGGAATTAATTTTTTTGATACAGCTGAAGTCTATGGACCATTTACAAATGAAGAATTAGTTGGCGAGGCATTAGAACCATTCAAAGGAAAGGTTGTGATCGCAACGAAGTTTGGATGGAAACCAAATGCAGAAGGTAAATGGTTTGATTTGGACAGTCGTCCTCAACATATCAAACAAGTTGCAGAAGCTTCACTCAAAAGACTACGAGTTGATACAATTGATCTGTTTTATCAGCACCGCGTTGATCTCGATGTTCCTATTGAAGATGTTGCCGGTGCTGTGCAGGAGCTTATCAAAGAAGGTAAGGTGAAGTATTTTGGCCTTTCAGAAGCTGGAGTGAAAACAATCCGTAAAGCGCATGCTGTGCAACCTGTCGCTGCTTTGCAAAGTGAATATTCTTTATGGTGGAGACAACCTGAATTAGAACTATTACCAACACTTGAAGAATTAGGAATTGGCTTTGTACCATTCAGTCCGCTTGGCAAAGGATTCCTGACAGGAAAAATCGATGAGAATACAAAGTTTGATCCTTCTGATTTTCGCAATATTGTTCCCCGTTTTTCAACAGAAGCCCGTAAAGCGAATCAATCAATGATCAATTTGCTCACTGAAATTGCTACAAGGAAAAATGCAACGCCTGCACAGGTTGCACTGGCATGGTTGCTTGCTCAAAAACCATGGATCGTTCCGATTCCGGGAACAACAAAATTGCATCGATTGGAAGAAAACATCGGTTCGCTTAATATTGAATTTAGACCGGATGAACTCAATGAAATGGATAATGCTTCTTCTAACATTAAAGTAGAAGGCGAACGTTACCCTGAACATTTACAAAAACTAGTGGGCCGCTAAGTGATCAACACTTTGTGTGCTTTGTGCAGCCTTTGCGGACGTTGTGTCCTATGAAAAATACAGGAGCACAAAGAACACAACGGATCACTAAGAACACCACGATCTCAAGAACCCATTGTTGAGAAATGTTGTTGGGATTTTATTTTTTTCAAAAGCCCTCAACCCTGCTTTTGGTATTTTTATCACTAATATTGTTTCATGCAGGATAGTTTTATACAATTCATATACCTGGTGCTGATCATTCTTGCGTTGGTCATGCTCGCAAACAGGTTGCGGCTCGCGTATCCTATCATACTTGTGCTTGGTGGATTGGCTTTAAGTTTTTTTAATGTCTTTTCAAACATTACTATCGACCCCGACCTGATATTTTTTATTTTTCTTCCACCACTACTTTATGAAGCAGCATGGCAGGTATCATGGAAACAGTTTTGGAAATATCGGCGTGTGATCATGAGCTTTGCATTTCCTATTGTTATTCTTACCTCTTGTGTTGTTGCATTCGCGTCTTATGCACTTATTCCCGGTTTTACGTTGGCGCTTGGTTTTCTCTTAGGTGGAATTGTCTCTCCGCCAGATGCCATTTCTGCATCCACTATCATGCGGCAGGTAAAGGCGCCGAAGAGCCTCGTCAGTATTGCTGAAGGAGAAAGTCTTCTGAATGATGCATCATCGCTGGTCGTATTTCGTTTTGCATTAGCAGCAGTTATTACTGGCCAATTCAATTTTAAGGAAGCAACGATAGATTTTTTCCTTGTAATTGTTATGGGAATATTGATAGGCCTCACCATTGGAGTGATTGTCTTTTGTATCCATCGTTATCTGATCGTATCATCAAGTGTAGAAATAGTTTTAACGCTGGTTACGCCTTACATTATGTATTATTTCGCGGAGCATTTCCACTTTTCCGGAGTATTAGCTGTTGTAAGCGGTGGTCTTTTTTTATCAAGCAGGCGACAATCCATGCTTACCTATAGAAGCCGGGTACAGGGAGTAAATGTTTGGGTGAATTTTGTATTTGTTTTGAATGGTTTGATCTTTTTATTGATAGGTCTTCAATTGCCATCTATTGCACAACAACTTGGAGACACAAGCCTGACCAAAGCAATAGGGTACGGCCTGGCGATATCTTTTGTATTGATCGTTGCCCGATTCCTTTGCACTTTCGGCGCCTCTGTATTTACTCGTTTTATCGGACAGTTCATTAAAGTGGCCGAGCGAAATCCTGGTTTTAAAGGACCGATAATTCTTGGATGGGCCGGTATGCGGGGCGTTGTGTCTCTTGCCATGGCCCTGTCAATACCCTTATTTATAAATGGACAAGCTTTCCCTTATCGTAACCTGATCCTGTTTATCACGTTTATTGTCATTCTTGTCACATTGGTCTTACAAGGTCTTACGCTTCCATGGGTAATACGAAAAGTAAAGCTGGAAGAAAGACCGGGTACCATCCCGGAGGAGGAGCAGGAATTGATCATTCATAAAAAAATTGCAAAGGCTTCACTTGAATTGATCGAAGAGAAATTTGATAGTGAACGTAAACAGAATGAGCATCTGAAGGTTTTATTTTCAAGATTGCAAACTGACTTAAATTTCTACCAGCAGGATCTTACAGAGCTTGCTAATTCAAAAGACAATACATTGATCAGCTATCAACGCATTTATCTTGAATTGTTAGAACGACAAAGAGAAATGCTTACTGAAATGAATCGTCGTGATGAATTCGATGAAGACCTGATCCGTAAATATCTTGGATTGATCGACATGGAAGAATTTAAGATCAGGGAAAAACAAATTCAGGAGATTTAATGAAATATCTCTTAAGTTTTCCTCATTCGCACATACTGTTTATTCCATACACATACTTGTTCTGATCACGTTCGCAAGGCATAAAAAGACCTAAACTCTAAAATTATTTCTGTAAAAACACCACAAAGTTTCCGAAAAATAAACTCGCGTCTTGATGTTTTTCTCATTGCAGGCGTAAAGGCTAAGACTAGTTTTACGAAATGTTTTTGGTTTCTTCTCAGACGAGGATCCTCCTTCCCATCTTTTAAACTTTCCCTTTATAGTCAGTGGAGGAAACTCGTTTGGGAAGAAAACATGTCAAAACCTTTTTAGACGAGTCTCCTCCCTGATAAGTAACCCTACAGCCTTAAGATTGTAGGGAGGGGCTCGTCACTATAAATCCGTTATTGACGTTTATTCACACACTCAAATAGATAAGGTGTAACTCTTCTGGGAAGGAATAATTTACTTTATTCGACCTGGAAGAATTGCATCAGGGAAAAATCATTGCGGGAGATTTAGGTAAAAAGAAAAGCGTCCACGGATCAGGACGCCTTTCATCTATGATGATCTATGAGAGCTTATTGAATCTTTACCAGTTTGATAATCTTTCTTTCATCACCCTGAACGATTTCTGCCAAATAAAATCCATTATTTAATTTATCACCAACCTTTACATTTGAGTTAGCGGCTATATTTTCTAAACGATTTATTTCTCTTCCTTGTATATCAAGAAGCCTGATGTTTACAGGCAGATCATTGTTGCTTTCAATTGAAAGAGTAAATGAAGATCTGCTTGGATTTGGAAGAACTGCAACTTTGAAAGATTTTCCAACAAGAGACTTGTTCCTTGTTACAATTCTTGATTGGGCTGAACAAGGATCTTGTCCGCATTGGCCTAGTTTGTCACCGGCATGACTTGATAAATGGTCTTTAACCGAATTCACATTTACCGCTAAAGTTTGTCCATTAGCAGGATTGCCCGGAGGTGCATGACAGATGTAAACTTTTTTACCATCAGTTCCCGAAACCCTAATATCCAATACACAGATCGTAATGCTACAGGTCGCTGTACAACCATAAGTATTTGTAACAGTAACCGTGAAATTATAAACTCCTTCAGCGCTTGGCGTGAACACCGGATCTTCACAGCTTGTACAACTTAAACCACTTCCACTCCATGAATATGTAAATGGGGAACCACCGCTTGCAGTTACATTGAGTGTTACATTTTGCGGTCCATAACCGAGATAAATATTGGTTGGTATTCCACCAGTGTAAACAGTATTTGAAGGAACTGCAGCAATTGAACAAGAAGGAACAACTCCGGCAACCGTTACAGTAGCACTGCATGTTGCTACATTACCTGTTCCATCAGTTACAGTAAGCGTTACTATGTTTGCTCCAATATTTGAACAATTGAATGATGTTTTTGAAATGCCAAGTGTAACAGGTCCGCATTCATCATTACTACCGTTGTTTACAGCAGCAGCATTAATAGACGCGGTTCCATTTACTAAAGTAACAGAAGCCGGTTTGCAAATAGCAACAGGCGGTGTTACATCTATAAATAAGAAATACGCTACCGGTGCATCATGATCAGAGATCCTTTCGGGTCTGCTTGCATCGTTTCGATAGATCTCCGGAAAATCTGCATCAACTCTAGCTATCGCAAAACGACTTTTTACATTTAAAGCATTTTGATTTACTAAAATATGATCAAGCACCTGTGCACTCCCTTCAAAAACATATGAATAGCGCTGATCAGGTGTATGTGTATCTACAAGGTCAGTAAGATTGGGATTTACAAGGTCGGGGGAAGCCAATACAACATTAGTGGCAGGAGTGGGGGCGCCTTTAATTGTTCCGATCAGATCAACATAACCGTCACTAAATTGGAATGCATTGTAATCACCGACAGAAATAATTATTGCATTCGGATTTGCAGTTTGGAAACTCTGGATAAGATTTGCCAAATACTCCGCTTGTGTTTTTCTTTTTTGGCGAACCCGATTACCGTCAACAGGATCATCGATGTTATTCAATGAACGAAGATGGTTAACGATAACTGTAAATGGATAGGGTGTTGCACAACCAGGATTATTAAATGTTGCATTCAAAACAAGGGGTGGACGATCATTCAATAATTCCTGCGCACCATTATTTGGATTAATGAATATTTCATTTTTTCCATATTGAATTACGTCAACAACATTCACTCTTCCTGATTTTACAAGAAAACCAACATCGATTCCACCCACATCATTTCCTTCGACGAGGTACGCGACATAATTTGGATTCGGTTGACCTGTGGCAACCGCATCAGCATTTACTTTAGCAGCTAATGTTTGCAATACAGTTAGATTTTCTATTTCTATCATTCCAATTACGTCTGGTGAACGAAGAACATTACGAATTGCAAGCGAAGCTTTATTCAAGCGATTATTATACGCAGCAGCGGTAAGAATGGGTTCACCTATCAATGGATCATTAACATTATCAAAAAATCTTTCAAGGTTAAATGATGCTACGGTCAATTCCTCATTTGTTTGCTGAGGAACTGCAGTAAATGTTAAATTGTTATTTGAAATAGCTGGCAAGGGCGACGTTGACGGAAGATCAACATCGATCAAATAGTATCTGCCGGAAATATCTAATACACCAATAAGATTTGTAAGTACTGCACCAGTGGTCACGTCGATGATCGTTCCATTAAACAATCCACGGCTTGCAACAGCGATCAATTCAGGATTTGCGTCCCAACGTGTAACTGTAGCAGGTGCCCCAGCAGGCAAAGGATCGGGCAATTGAATCCCCGGCTCACGGAATGGTCTGTTCACCCCGGTAACTACACCATAGAAAAATCCTGAGCTGGTTGATGTAGCACTCGTTTCTGTGATGGTTCCATCGGTTGGTGCAACTACAGTGAGTGAATTTACTTTCACTCTCATTCCTTCATATTTTTCTAATTGATATAATCCGCCGTTAGGATTGGTATCGCCGCTGGTGATTATTGCCGCGGCCGGTAATGGATTACCAGTACTTAAAAGCGTGATAGTAACAAAAGTTAATTCTGTTTGCACAAGCCCATTTGGATTAGCAGGAGGAACAAATTCGCTAACAGTTCCTGTAACACAAAGTGAATTACCAACAACAACTGATAATGGAGGAACTCCGGCTGTGAATACAAATATGCCATCCGAAGTATTTGCATCGCCATCACCAACCGGCATTTGTAAAAAGAATCCGTTTGTTTTTATACCTGTGACAATTCCACTTGTTGTTACGATATTCCCATTCAAAGGAGATAAAAGGCCACTACCTTGTATTTGTGCAATGGTATGTGTTGGTGAACAATCATCATTTACGATAGTTCCTGTTCCTTGCCCGTCACCAATTGTTGCACCAGTTACATTTGTAACATTAACAAAGAATGTTTCATTGGCTTCAGGGGTACCGTCTCCATTTACCAAAACAGTAAATGAATATGATGAAGTACCAGCAGGAATTGTTTGTGCCGTGAGTGATTTCGAAGTATAATCACCAGGCGCAACGGCTGTGTTGTCGGCAGTGGCAATATCAAAACTTACTCCGCCTTCTCCGGCAGGAGATGACAGGCTTACTGTAAATGTAAAAGAAGTTGTTCCGCTGTTTCCTTCAAGTAATGAAACATTATTAATAGCAATGCTGTTGCCTCCGGTACTTGTTGGAGTCAATGAAAAATCATCAACGCTAAGACCATCATCAGCACCTGCAGCATCAAAACTCAACCACCGAATATAAAATGTAGCGCCATTCGGGATTGATAAACCAGTTATTGCAAACGATATGGCAGCTCTGTTTGCAGCAGCATTTCCATCTAATGGGCCAACAGTTCCTGCATTGATTGGTCCTGAAAAATCAAGATTATTTAAATCAGTCCATGTTCCAGTAGTAAGACTTGTTGCATCTAAACTGTATTGAAAATCTATTCTGTCAGTTCGTCCTGTTGCACCCAATCTCCATTGTTCACCGGTGTAGGCAATGGCAAGGGATGTAATGGTACCTCCCGTATTATTTGTGAACCCTGCACCAATGGTTGGATTCAGACTTCCTGATTGAAGTCCACCGAACGCTCTTTCGGAATTACTTGCTGCACCAAAGCTATAAGTATCACCAGCATTGCCTGACCCGGTTCCTGCAGTATAGAGGGTATTTGCATTTGTTCCTGATTCAGAAAATAGCCAGCCAGTTGGAACTATACTTGAAGTTCCGGATAAGGCAAGTGTATTGAAGTCTTGATTGTATGCAGGGCCGGTTAATGAAACTTGTGAATTAGTATTTGTAAAAAATAATAGTAAGGTTGATAAAAGAAGAAAGCAGGTTTTTCTCATTTGCAAAAATGTTTTGGGAAAATAAAAGTAGACTTAATCTGCTTTCACCAAATAAACAAAGAATAAAATTTTTATTAACTCTCGTATTTCTACGAACAATTTGTCAGCCCGATTGTTTTAAAAGGATCACTCCTTCGAGCAATCTTAGTTTTTTGATGCTGAAAACTTCCGTATAACCTTTTTGAAGAAGAACTTCTTTTTGTTGAGGATTTGCATAAATAAAATAGATCGTTCGCGAATGTTCTTTTACTGAACGGTCTATTTTTTCCAGGAGTTTCTCCATGATCTCGTTATTGAACGGATTGTAAAGGAAAAATACTTTATCGCTCTTATCAATTGTATAATTCAATATATCCTTACAGTAAATAGTAAATGTTGTATCCCGAAATTGTGCTTTGATTTTATTGATGTTTCTCTCTGCTGCTGCACAGAGTTCCCTGGCGAAATCCACGCCGGTAATATTTTTAAAACCATAATGAGCGGCAACCACCAGTACTCTTCCTTTTCCGGAACCAATATCAAGTATACTTTTTTCACTCGGGAATAATTTGCGAAAATTTTCGAGAAGGTTTTCAAGAATATAATAGTTCAACGCTTCGTATGGAGAACTTTTACTTATATCACCTTCAGCAATGGTAAGCGCTTCGAGGCTCACCGGTTTTATTGTATTGACATTGTATTTTGGCCCACGTTTTATTTCATGCCATGTAATAAAAATAGCCAGTGGCAAATTCCAGTTAATTGCGACGTAAAAAAAGTTATATATATTATGAAAAAACTTTTTCACAGTTCACTGATACGGAAATCAATCACCCGAAGCTGAAGTGTTTTATTTCCGTTCCATTCATTTTCATCAATTTTAAAAACAAGATCGACCGGTTTTTTCACCTCTAATAAATGAAATTTATCTGCCATTTTAAAACCGATACCGGTAAAGACTATATTATTTTGTTTGAGCGAAAATTTTATGTGGTCTTCCTTCACAATCTTTGACCAACCGGTGTTCCAAACTTTTTTTGCAACAAAAACCGGGCGAAGATTTTCGGGGCCAAATGGTTCCATCTGCTGAATGATATTGTAGAATGGCCATTGTATATCTGTAAAATTTATTTCGGCATCAATAACAATTTCGGGGATCAATAATTCCGGATGAATTGTTGCCGAAACGATTTCTTCAAATTTATTCCTGAACGCATCGATCTTATCCAGCTCCAATGTCAATCCGGCAGCAGCAAAATGACCGCCATAACCAAGCAGATGTTCTCTGCAGGCATGAACCGCTTCATACAAATTAAACCCCGGCACACTTCGGGCACTGCCTGCAGCATAGTCACCACTTTGGGTCAATACAATTGTTGGGCGATGGTAATGTTCGATCAATCTTGATGCAACGATTCCAACCACACCTTTATGCCAGGTTGATTTAAAAACAACAGTTGATTTTCTTTCCTTCCATTCAATATTGCCAATAATAAGTTCTAATGCTTCGTCAGTTATATTTCCATCGGCTTCCTTTCTGTCAGTATTATCACTTTGTAACATTTCTGCATAATGCAACGCTTCATCGTACGATTCTGCAATAAACATTTGCACCGCTTTTCTGGCGTCATCCATTCTGCCTGCAGCATTCACTCTCGGTGCGATCATGAATACAAGATTATTAATATGCAATTCTTTTTTCAAGCCACTTAAAAAGCCAAGAGCTTTTATTCCATTATTAGGATTTTCATTTGCCTTTTTTAAGCCATAATAAGCAAGAATTCTATTTTCACCGGTCATGGGAACTATATCCGCCGCAATAGCTGTGGCAACAAGGTCAAGACATTCATAAACATCTTCATTACCTAAATTGAATTGGGGAGCAAGAGCCGTTATCAATTTGAATCCAACACCGCATCCGCACAGTTCTTTGTATGGATAACTACAATCTTTTTGTTTGGGATTTAGAATAGCAACAGCAGGTGGCAACTCTACATCAGGCAAATGATGATCGCAAACTATAAAGTCAATTCCTAATTCCTTTGCATATTTAATTAGTTCGCCGGACTTTATTCCGCAATCAAGTGAAATGATAAGGCTATACCCGTTTTCTTTTGCAAAATCAATCCCTGCTTTACTTACGCCATAACCTTCGCGATAGCGATGCGGGATATAGAATTCAACAGTTGAGTGAATTTTTTTCAGGAAGCGGTACAGGCAGGCAACAGCAGTTGTTCCATCTACATCATAATCTCCAAACACAAGGATCGTTTCATTATTATTTACAGCATGAATAATCCTTTCAACAGCTTTATCCATGTCTTTCATAAGCCATGGATCATGAAGGTCTTTTAATTCGGGGCGGAAAAAATCTTTAGACTGTTCGAAAGTTTCAATACCTCTTTGGACAAGTATGTTACATAGTACAGAAGAGATTTTAAGCGATTGCTTTAGCAGGTCAGCCTTTTGTTTATCAGCTGTTAATATTTTCCATCTTCTTTCCATCAATACTTTCTGTTGATAACAAAATTGATAAGGTCTTCAAGACCTTTTCGTGAATCATCATCTGGAAATTGGTAAAGAATATTTTTCGCTTTGGTATAAAATTCATTCATTTTATCGGTTGCATATTGAATTCCACCTGATCTTGTGACGATTTCCGCCACTTTTTTTACCTGTGCCGAATCCTTGTTTTTATTTTTTATGATGTAAATAATCTCTCTTCTTGTCTCTTTATCACAGGTCTTTAGTGTGTAAATAAGCGGCAGCGTGAGTTTTTTCTCCTTGATATCGTTTCCGGTTGGTTTGCCAATCTTATCGCTGGCATAGTCAAAAAGGTCATCTTTTATTTGAAATGACATTCCTACATATTCACCAAACGATCTCATTTGTTCTGTTTTTTCTTCACTGTTTGAGGATGACCATGCCCCGGCGGCGCAGGCTGACGCCAATAAAGAAGCGGTTTTATTTCTTATTATCTCATAGTACACTTCTTCATCTATCAAAAGTGTTCTTGCTTTTTCGAGTTGCAGCAACTCACCTTCACTCATTTTTCTTACAGCATCAGAAAGTATATGCAGGATCTTGTAGTCATTGTTATCCAGAGAAAGCAATAAGCCTTTAGCCAGCAGGTAATCACCAATTAAAACCGAAGCTTTTGTTTTCCATAATGCATACACTGAAAAAAAACCTCTTCGTTCAGCAGAATCGTCCACTACATCATCGTGAACAAGTGTGGCAGTATGTAATAACTCAACCAATGATGCCGCTCTGTAAGTGCTTTCTGTAATTGGTCCGCAAAGACGGGCCGACAACAACACAAACATCGGGCGAAGTTGCTTTCCTTTCCTCTTAACGACATATCGCATGATGCGATCCAAAAGAGGAGCCCTGCTTTTAGCTGCCTCTTTGAATTTGACTTCAAAGGCTTTAAGTTCATCTTCGATCAATGCAGTTGGTAAATTCATTTTTAAAAAACAGAAGCAATATACGCATCAAAAAGTATTAGACTTATATGAATAGATGACTTCATCATTGATTTTGTAGAACAAATTCCACAATGATTTTGAAGTAATAATTCACATAAAAATTTGGTTTTTAAGCATCAAGTTATATTTTTGCCTAAATTTGGACATTCGTATTCTCTTATCAAAAACTAACTCTCAGTTATGGCAAGCAAAAAGTACATTTTACTGGCTGGCATTATATGTCTGCTGGCAACAGGAAGTTTTGGTCAGGTAGGCACAGGTGGTTATGATGTGAAAGATTCTTCCCTTATCCCCGCTAAAAGAATGCCTCAGCATTCAGAATTTCTAAACGGAACTTACAATTTTCCCGCAAAACCCCGAAACCAATGGGAAATAGGTATTAAGGCAGGTATGTTCGCTATCAGCGGTGACGTGCCGGGTCTTACACCCACTCCAGGATTTGGCGTTCATGTTAGAAAAGCATTTGGCTATGTTTTTTCTATGCGACTGGAATATATGTATGGAATTGGAAAAGGATTGCATTGGTTGGGTGCTAACAACTATGGTCGTAACCCGGCATGGTTGGGTAAAGGTTATGAAGCTCCATTGCAAGGATTGCATCCATCAACGGGTCAGCCTGCAAATTTTGTGGCTGGTCTTCCTGGTCCGCCATTGTGGAATGGTTCTGTGAACACAATGGATAGAGTTTTTTACAACTACAAGACCAAAGTTCAGGACCTTTCTTTGCAAGGGGTGGTCACTTTGAATAATATACGCTTTCATAAAGCTAAGACCGGGTTCAATCTGTATGGTTTTGGAGGTTTTGGTGCCACAGTTTATCGTGCCGATGTGAATGCTCTTGGTGAAAATGGTCAAAATTATGCCGCTCAATTTGCAACAATAGCAGATGGAACTCATAAAACAAGAAAGGATACCCGTGATGCCTTAAAGGATATTATGGATGATACCTATGAAACTCCCGCTGACAATCACGGCGACAGAAGGCCCAAACTTTTTAATAAGACATTAAAGCCCACGCTAACTGGGGGTTTCGGTGTCGCATTCAAATTGAGCAACCGACTTAACCTTGCTCTTGAAGACAGAGTAACTTTCACCAAAGATGACTTGCTTGATGGTCAACGTTGGCAGGAAGCGCCGATAGCTGTGCCTTCTTTAACCAGGGATTTCGATAGCTATAACTTCTTATCACTTGGTCTAAATATCAACATTGGTGCTAAAGCAGTTGAACCACTTTGGTGGCTTAACCCACTTGACTATGCATACAGCGAGATCCGCAATCCTCGTTTAATGCGTTTACCAAAACCGGTTCTTCCTGATAGCGATCTTGATGGTGTTACCGACCAATTTGACCAGGAACAAACTCCTGAAGGTTGCCCGGTTGATACACATGGTGTAACTCGTGATACCGATGGTGATGGTGTTCCTGATTGTAAGGATAAAGAGCTTATTACTCCAACATATTGTCAACCTGTAGATGCAGATGGTATCGGTAAATGCCCGGTTCCATGTCCGGATTCAACTTGTCCAGGCTGGGGTAATGTGAAACAAGATTGTATGCAACTCTTAGGCGCATTACCAAGTGTTACATTTGGCAAAAACTCAGTTAGACTGAGTGATGATTCTAAGAGATTACTTGCAGTAGTTGCCGATCGTATGCGTAACGCTCCTGGTTGCAATGTGGTTGTAACAGGTTATTGCGCTGGTAACAAAGTTGAGCAACAAAGAAGCTGGGATAGAGTGAATGCGATCATTAACTACCTGATAGAAAAAGAAGGTGTAAGCGGCGATAGATTGATCTTTAAATATGGAGAAGAAGGTGGTGATTGTGAGACGGTGGATATTCGCCCGGCAAATGCAGGTGAAGAAGGACCAAATACAGTTCCTGCTCCTCATCCGAATCTGAGAAAAAATTAAATAAAGTAAGCTTTTGATACCAAAAGACCCTTCTTACCGAAGGGTCTTTTTTCTTGCGAGCCTGAAAGGCGAAGCAAATTCTGCCACTCGGCCATAAATAATGCTTGAGAAGTTTATTTTTCCCGATAAATCGGTATCGCAATCAGTATTACAATAATCTTAACCTCAGAGGCTTGGAGCCGATTAATTTTTGAATCAGATTTGCCGGATTAAAACTATCTTTGCCCACTTTTTATGAGAGTTTTCCTTTTTATCATTATTGCAGGTTTATTAAGCAGTTGCAACGGGATCAATAAGATCTTAAAAAGCAAGGACCCCGAGTATAAGTTGCGAATGGCTGAACAATTCTATGTGAAAAAGAAATACCACCTGGCGCAGGCAATTTACGAAGATGTGATGCCTAATTTCAGGGGATCGCCGCTTTTCGAAGACATTTATTATAAATATGCTTATTGCGCCTATTACCAAAAGGATTATCTGAACGCCGAGAATTTATTTAAGAGTTTTCTTGAAGCTTTTCCCAATAGCACAAAAGCTGAGGAGCTCGACTATATGAGAGCATATTGCTTTTATAAGATGTCACCTAAGATACCACTTGACCAAACCAACACTATTAAGGCAATGGGCATGCTTCAAACTTTCATCAATACACACCCAAATTCTCCAAGGAATAAAGAGGCCACAGAGCTTATTGATATTTGTCGTGTTAAGCTGGAGGAAAAAGAAAGACTGGCAGCCCAGTTGTACTTTGATCTGGGCCAATTCAGAGCGGCCGGTGTTGCATTTACAACCTTAGTCAATGATTTTCCCGAGTCGGAAAAAGGCGATGAGTATAAGCTGATGGTTATAAAATCTTATTTTAAATTTGCTGAATTGAGTGTTGATGAAAAAAAGGCGGAGCGGTATGAGCAGGTTATATCAGAATGTAATGATTTTGTGGATCGCTTCCCTGAAAGCAAATTGGTGAAAGAAGTTGAACGCTATATTTCATTATCAAATAATAATATTAAAAATCTGAACAATGAGCAAACTAAGACGTCAACTTAGTGTTGGCACCAGCAACATAGTTGAAACAAAAAATTTAAATGATATAAAGGAAAAAACGAGCAACCTTTACGAGTCTATATCTATTATTGGTAAAAGGGCCAACCAAATAAATATTTCCTTAAAAGAAGAATTACATAATAAACTTGAGGAATTTGCAAGCCATACCGATAGCCTGGAAGAAATTCATGAGAATAAGGAGCAGATCGAGATCTCCCGAGCCTACGAAAGAATGCCCAACCCGGCTTTATTGGCAACACAGGAGTTTATGGAAGACAAAGTGTACTTCCGTAAAGGAGAAGATGAGCTTTTTAGTTAATCAGCCAACAATGGTTTTTAACCGGTTAAATAATTTAGCGTTCCGATGTCTCGGGACGCTTTTAGTTTCTGATAGTTAGTTTTAATTTTATAGACAGATGTTAGAAGGTAAAAAAATATTGCTTGGTGTAACAGGAAGCATCGCTGCCTACAAGTCTGCATTTCTTGTCAGGCAATTAATTAAAGCAGGTGCTGAGGTAAAAGTGATCATGACGCCTTCTACTGCAGATTTTATTTCCAAACTCACCCTTTCCACCCTTTCCAAAAATAAGGTTCTGGTTGATCTTTTTGATGAAGATTCATGGGCCAATCATGTAATGCTTGGTCGCTGGGCCGATGTAATGCTAATTGCTCCATTAAGCTGTAATACACTTTCAAAAATGGCGAGAGGTCAATGCGATAATTTGTTGTTGGCAGTTTACTTGTCAGCCACATGTCCGGTCGTGGTTGCGCCTGCAATGGATGAGGATATGTGGCATCATCCGGCGACGAGAGAGAATATTCAAAAATTGCTTTCATTTGGAAATAAGGTGATTCCTGTCGATAAAGGTGAGCTTGCAAGCGGGTTAGTAGGAGATGGTCGTATGGCAGAACCTGATACCATCCTGAAATATATTGAGGATACTATTTTTGCTCCCCAATCCTTAGCCGGTAAAAAAGCTTTTGTCTCTGCAGGACCAACTTATGAGCCTCTCGATCCTGTTAGGTTTATTGGGAATCATTCATCTGGTAAAATGGGTTTAGCAATTGCTGAAGAATTATTTCATCGTGGGGCAGATGTTACTTTGATCATGGGCCCTTCTTCTATTGATCTGCCAAAATCGGGAATTACCTCCGTACGGGTTAATACAGCAGAAGAAATGTATACGGCTTGTACAAGCCAATTTGATAAATCAGATATTGCCGTTATGGCGGCTGCTGTTGCAGATTATACTCCGGCAGAAGTTGCTGCAAATAAAATTAAGAAAACGAATGGCGAGCTGGTAATTGAACTAAAGAAGACAAAAGATATTTTAAAAGCTTTAGGCGAAAAAAAATCAAAAAAACAGGTATTGGTTGGATTTGCTTTAGAAACCCACAATGAAAGAGAATATGCTCTTGGTAAATTAAAAGACAAGAATGCTGATATGGTAGTGATGAATTCACTCAACGATAAAGGTGCAGGCTTTGGCACCGATACAAATAAAATCAGCATCTTTGACAAAAGCGGCAAGGAATTTAATTATGAACTCATGTCAAAAAAAGAAGCAGCTAAAAATATTGTTGATACCATCATCCAGTTATACTATGCTCAATAAAACTATTTTGCTCGTTGCATTTTCTTTTATTTACCTGCTTGGTAACTCTCAGGAGATCCAGGCACGGCTCACTGTAAATGTTAATAAGGATAAAGTTCCGACCCAGATTGACCGTAAAATTTTTCAAACCCTTCAAACTGTCCTCACGAATTTTGTCAATAACAGGAAATGGACAAATGATGCATTCCAGACATCTGAAAAAATACAATGCAATTTTCTGCTGAATATTAACGATGTGATCGGTACAAATGTTTATCGTGCCACACTTACCGTGCAGGCTGCAAGACCTGCTTATAATTCAACATATCAATGCCCTTTAATAAATTTTATAGATGATAATATTGTGTTTAGGTATTTGGAGTTTCAACCTGTAGAATTTAATGAGAATCGAATACAGGGAAGTGATGCACTGGTATCTAATTTAACTGCAGTATTTGCCTACTGGATTTATACTATCCTTGGTTTCGATTATGATTCATTTTCTCTTCGGGGCGGCGACCAATACTTTCAAAAGGCACAGAATATTGTAAACTATGCACCAGAGTCAAATGAGATTTCGGGATGGAAAAATTTTGAAGGCCAGCGAAATCGCTATTGGCTCGCGGAAAATCTTAACAGTAATCGTTTCGCACTTTTTCATGATGCGATGTATGCTTACTACCGGCATGGCATGGACCTGTTATATGATAACGAGGACGAAGGAAGAAACGGTGTTTTAAATTGTCTTAATTATCTTTCAACAATTAATAAAGAAAATCCTAATTCTATGATCATGCAATTCTTTTTCCAGGGAAGAAGCCAGGAGCTGGTAAAAGTATTCGGCAAAGCAAAAAAAGATGTGCGGGACCGGGCATTAAATCACTTATTAAAATTAGACGTTACCAATGCCCGCATTTATAATGATCTGAAATGAGAATACTTCTTTTTTTTATTATTTCTATTGTTGTGTTTGGTTGCATCAGGGATAATCGGATCCCCAAAGGGATAATACCTCAAAATGAAATGCGAAAGATCATGTGGGACCTGATGCGTGCAGATGCTTATGTATCTGATTTTATTATGAAAGACAGCACCCGCAATAAAAAAATTGAAAGCGCAATACTTTATGAACAGATCTTCAAAATACATTCAACAACCGAAAAAGCGTTTATAAAAAGCCGTGATTTTTATTCAGAGCGTCCGGATCTGCTGAAAGTAATAACCGACTCGCTACGGAGTGATGAAAGAAAAGTGCAGCAATACGAGAATTACAGCAAGCCTCAAACAGATACTTCCGTCAAAACGATAAAATTGAATAAGAAGCTCGAGAAAACCAAGCAGTAGTTATACTTCCTCTTATTTTTGCTTAATAATATATTGTATGAATAAAGTTGTAAGTGGGGCCGATGAGGCAATTCATGATATTGAAAATGGCGCCACAATTATGTTAGGAGGTTTTGGATTATGCGGGATTCCTGAAAATTCAATTGAGGCATTAAGACGTAAGGGTTGCACAGATCTTATCTGTATTTCAAATAATGCAGGTGTTGATGATTTTGGCCTGGGCTTATTGCTAAAAACAAGACAAATAAAAAAAATGATGAGTTCTTATGTAGGAGAGAATGAAGAATTTGAAAGGCAGTTATTAAACGGAGAGCTTGAAGTAGATTTAATACCGCAAGGAACACTGGCAACAAGGATCCAAATGGCAGGAATGGGTATTCCTGCATTTTTTACTCCTGCCGGGTATGGAACAGAGATCGCATCGGGAAAAGAAATAAAAGAATTTAATGGAAAGATGTACTTAATGGAAAATGCTTTGCATGCTGACTTTGCAATTGTAAAAGCATGGAAGGGCGATCGCTTTGGAAATCTCCTGTTCAGAAAAACGACCAGGAACTTTTCAACCTCGATGGCAAAGGCTGGAAATATTACAATAGCAGAAGTTGAACAATTAGTTGAACCGGGTGAGTTAGATCCTGATCATATTCATGTAGCGGGGATTTATGTGCATAGAATTTTCCAGGGTAAGAATTATCAAAAGCGAATAGAACGAAAAACTGTACAGATAACGAGAAAATAAGAAAACACAAATTCCAATTGGTATTTGGAATTTAAAAAATTGGAATTTTTAATAATTATGCCACTCGATAAATACGGAATTGCAAAACGAATTGCGCAGGAATTGCGGGATGGTATGTATGTGAATCTTGGAATCGGTATTCCAACTCTTGTCGCCAATTTTATCCCGCCGGGAATCAGCATCGTCCTTCAAAGTGAAAATGGAATGTTGGGTATGGGTCCTTATCCTGTCGAGGAAGAAATGGATCCGGATCTTATTAATGCCGGGAAAGAGACCGTAACGATTCTGCCCGGTGGTGCATTTTTTGACAGCGCTGAAAGTTTTGGAATGATACGGGCTGGTAAAGTCGATCTTACCGTGTTAGGTGCCATGGAGGTTAGTGAAACAGGTGATATTGCCAATTGGAAAATTCCAGGAAAAATGGTAAAGGGAATGGGAGGTGCAATGGATCTTGTTGCCAGTGCAAGAAATATTATTGTTGCCATGATGCATACGAATCCCAAAGGGGAATCAAAACTATTACCAGCTTGTCAATTGCCATTGACCGGGGTAAAATGCGTTAAAAGAATAGTTACTGACTTAGCAGTGCTTGATATAACTCCCCAAGGTTTTAAACTTTTAGAAAGGGCTCCGGGTATTAGCGTTGATGAAATTAAATCCAAGACTGCCGGTAAGCTGACTGTTGAAGGCGAAATTCCTGAAATGAAGATCTGATGTCTGAAGTCGGAGATCGGAAGTAGGACGGAAAGAAATAGTTTCAATCAGGATTCCGACTTCGGACTTCATACGTCATACCTCAGTCAACAAGATTATTTTTTACAGCAAAAAATACAAGACCTGCAGTATTCCTGCTTCCGAACCTTTCCATTAAGCGATCTTTGATGGCCTCTACTGTTCTTGCACTGATCTCCATTTTTTGAGCAATTTCCTGTGCAGTAAATTCCATGCAGATATAACGAAGAACATCTCTTTCTTTATCATTGAGAGTTATTTCACTGTTTAAAGAGGGAACGACCTTCTGACGGGCATGTGAACGTTTCAGCAAAATCCTATTCACAAAATTGTTGAGGTAATATCCTTTTTCATAGACATCCATTATAGCACGGCGTATTTCCTGGGGTTCGGCATTTTTAAGAAGGTAGCCATTGGCCCCATTTTCCATCATATGATAAACAAATCTTTCATCTTCATACATGGTGAGTACAATGATCTTTATTTGCGGGTATTGCTTACTGACGAATTTTGTCGTTTCAATTCCGTCCTTGCCCGGCATCCGCAGATCCATTAAAATAACATCGGGCTCATTACCTGGAATGCCTTTTATCAATTCATCGCCATTTTCAGCTTCCTGCACGAATTTTATATTGGTATAGGGGCGAAGGGAAAGGATAACTCCTTTCCGGAAGATCTTATGATCGTCTGCAATTGCAACTTTAATAATTCCCATAGTGATCAGATTGCATCAAATTTATTGATTAAATCAAAGCGGGAACGGATTTGAACTATTCTATTTTACTTATCAGGTGTAAGGGTCATCTTTAGGCACTTCAATTGTTACCTTATAATACGTTTGTGAAATATCTTTTTCAAAGAGAATTTCGCCCTGTAACAACCGAATGCGGCTACCGATATTTTTTAAGCCTAAGCCGATATTACTTTTATTCAATTTTTCAAAATCAGATTGTACAATACCGCGGCCGTCATGGTGGATGCGCAGGTAGAATTTGTCGCCATGTACATTTTGGGTCAGGTGGATAAAACTCGAGTTACTATGCTTGAGAATATTATTGATAAGTTCCTGTATAATGCGGAAAACAAGCAGTTCCTTTTCCGGTTTAAGCCGGTCCTTATAATCATGAAAACGCTGGCTTGCATTTACAGTGCCGCTACCACTTATTTTTTGAAAAAGATCGTTGATGGCTGATTCCAAACCAAAGTTTTTAAGAGTCGGCGGCATCAGGTCATGGCTTATGTTGCGGATCAATTGAATCGTATCATCGATGATCTGTCTTGCCTGGAAAATGCTTTGTAGCTGGTTTACCTTATCCTGGTTCACCAGGTTTTCATTCAGGTATAATCTTGCGGTGGCAAGTAATGGACCCGCATCATCATGTAAGTCTGCAGCCAGGCGTTGACGTTCTTCTTCCTGCATTTTAATTGAAGCATTGAGCATCATTTTTTGCTGCTCTATTTCCATTTGCTGCAGCTTTTGCTGGAAGCGCTGCACTTTTCGTTGGTGCATAATAATAAATACTACAAGCCCGATGGTAAGGACCAGCATGCCGAT
>Ga0075429_100000946_pt1 | contig 22987 bp, 33 predicted proteins | sample RhiMetdeltSRZDD3_FD_75295 | JGI IMG/M metagenome (GOLD analysis project Ga0075429, IMG submission 75295) | Populus rhizosphere microbial communities from Tennessee, USA - Rhizosphere MetaG P. deltoides SRZDD3 | ecosystem: Host-associated > Plants > Roots > Rhizosphere > Soil | place: USA... | reverse complement strand
CCTGCCGATGTGGAATATTCAGAGACAAGCCGAAGCTGGATGCTGTATTTTGGGGTGACTCGTGAGGAATGCCTGAAACTGCCACTCGACAAACAGTTCAGCATTATCTACAGTCCCAATACCTATAATTCAAAATCGGTCTGGCGTTTGGTGGTCTTCAAACCCGCCATGCACAAGAATCCCTTAAACCCCACCGCCAGGAAAAGCCGGATGTATGAGGTGGTCAGTACCCGTCCCCTGAATAATTTTGAGGCCGGGGAAGCGCTTGCCTACATCGAGGAGCATTACGCATGAGCGAAACCAATATCCGCTGGGCAAGCCATACCCTGAATTTTTATGATTGGCATTGCAACAAAGTGAGCGAGGGTTGTAAGTTCTGTTATGCCGAAACCCTCGCCAAGAAATACGGCAAAACCTTTGAAGGCGCTCCTAACTGGCGCGGCGCAAATGCCTATAAGGAATTGCGGCGGGCGGGGTTAAAATGGGTGATTGTGGGCGGGGAGTCGGGCGAAAAACGCCGTGCTTTTGAGAAGGTGTGGGCGGAGCAGATTCGTCAGTGGTGCGAAAAGGCGGTTGTGCCTTTTATGTTCAAGCAGGGCAGTGCCTTTCGCAGCGAGGCTGACCGTTTGTTGAATGGGTGTACCTATGACGAAACGCCCTTTGGTCAATTCAAAGCAGCGCCCAAAAGTGACATGCCCACCGAAGGCAAGTCGCGGGCAAAAACCCTTCCGCCACCCCTTGACCCGAAAGAAGCCGAACAGGCGGCGGCGCTGGCAAAACTCGCCAGGTGGAACGCGGCGGTGAAGGGGGAGCAACCATGAAAACCTATGGCGAAAACCCCTTTGGGGCAGGGGGATTATTCCTGGACATACCCAAGCCCAAGCGGAAAAGAAGTAACGGGACTTGCAAGGCGGAACTCAACATCACTACCCGGCGCTTGACCCGTGCTGTGATGTACCAATGGGCATTGGAGCAGTGGGAAAACGAGCGCACTTCGGAACGCTGGATTGAAGTTCAGCGCTGGGCGCGTTATTAACCATTGACAAAATTTAACAGACGTTTACAATAACCATTGGCGAATAATTAAACCCTAGACCGTGACCGTTCAAGGAGAAGTGGCTATGTAAGCCAATGGTTTTTTGCAGGCTGGCGCGATTACGTGGCATGGGGTGTCCCACCCCCTCGAATAGTGGGTGTAAAAGACGGCGCTCCGGCACTTTTTCGCTCATGCGCGACTCTTTTAGGGAGGGGTGTTACGTAATGCGCTGTGATGAATGTTTTGATTGCCCCAAAGATATGGTCGAGCAGGCAAACGGGATTAGTGTTTGCCCCTGCTGTGGGGCGACCAATTTAGGACTTCCCCTCGTTTATCGCACTGGTTTCCCAGCCCTGCCACCAGGGATTCCCGATGACGATTACGAAAGGGCTTGTGAGATTGCTGGGGCGCTAGGGTTGCCCATGAGTTGGTTGACCGAATCGATTATCCTCCCCGGATTTGCCGAAGCGATAAAGAAAATCAATGAAATCGCAGAGGAAATCAAGGCGCATGACCCGAAAGCCGAAGACCGACGGCGCAGCAAAGCCGATATTCAAAACAAGCGCAAGGAAAACCGTAAGCGCCGACACACAAAACCACGAGGGAACAGACGATGAATCATATCCACAAAACCGCCCTACATTCTAAAGGAGGTAAACGTCCCGACCTTGATAATCGCTATTTTCGTTCATCGTGGGAGGCCAATTGGGCGCGTTATCTAAATTGGTTGGTAGAAGTGGGTAATATTCTACGATGGGAATACGAAACGGAAACTTTTGAATTCCCCGTAAAAAAAGGGTCAAAATTCTATACCCCCGACTTTAAGGTATTTAATACAAATGACAGTATTGAGTATCACGAAATCAAGGGTTATATGGATGATAGGAGCGCAACAAAACTAAAAAGGATGAAAAAATATTATCCCGAAATCAATGTTATTACGGTGGATAAGGAAGGGTATTATGCAGTGGCTAAACAGATGCGTGACCTTATTCCAAATTGGGAACGAACACCGAAACATATCTAATGGAATTAGAGGAAAGCAGCGTTAGGAGTGAATCATGGTTAGTTTTATACCAGAGAAACCCACCAGTCCAGTGTTGGACGTTCCCTATTTTGAGGATTCTCAAGAGAAAAAGGTGATGGGGTACGGGGTCAAGCGCAGTGTGGAAAGCCTGCAAAAAAGCATCTACGATTTACTGATGCGCCTTTCAGCAGGGGCTATCCATTTCACCCCCGGTCAGTATCCGGGGGCAACCAAGCGCTACGGATTCCAGATTCATTTTAAGGTGAATGGGATGCCGGGGCGGATTGATTGCGCGGCGCTGCCCATGCGGATTGAGAACCCCAAAAAGAAAGACCGGACACTAGCCCAAGCCTTGTACATCGTGGAGATGTGGTTACAAGCCGAGGTGAATAGTATGATTTACCGCCCCGGCGCAATCACGCTCCTGCCTTATCTGATTGGGGTAGGGGGCAAAACGGTCACTGAGGCATTGATGGAGCAGCAAGTTCTCCCCGATTTAGCAGGGTACTATCTTCCCGATGGGAACCATCATGGATGAATTGCAATTTGTGGTGCATCAACGCAATAACCAACTGGAACGCGCCAATAAACGACTCCGTGAGGCGTTGGAGGCAGTAGGGGGCAACCTTGCTTCCTTGCTGGCGTATATACAGAAATACGACCTGCCAGAGCGCGGCAATTACCTGGACAATATACGCGATATTGCCCAGGACGCCCTGAAACGCACCAAACCGGGGCGATTACCCAAAGAGTCGAATGGTGAGGTGAAATAAGCCCTTGTGCTGTTTGTACATATTTGCTATAATCTGTTTTGTCGGGTCGAATTCGATGGGTTATCTTGCTTAGTTATCCCATGAAGCAAATTTATCCGACACCTTTTTGTCGGGGTGGAGCAGTAGTAGCTCGATAGGCTCATAACCTATAGGTCGTTGGTGCGAATCCAACCCCCGGCTTGCCAGAAATAGGGCGCACAAGCGGCCTTTGGGGGCAATGAACCCATAAACCGCGAACCCCTTTTGGCGACAAGCGGCGATTACCGTGCCGCCGGAATAGTAAAAACAGGGTCAGGGGCGCTCCGATAGGCGGGGCGCTTTTGATTCCCCAACTTGGGATATTTGGGATATATGAAAAAGGGGCGGGGGAGTCGCAGGATGCGCTATTGGGAATCCATCGGGGTCTGAAAAGCCGAATCCCCTATTCTAAATATCTGGTATCATCTGTTGTCATTTGTTCTCGTACGTTAACGTGAAATAACCCCCTCCCAAGCGAGATTATTACTATTTTTGAGAAGTCGGCTTTACCCCTTTTATCCCAATTTTGGATTATAACGGTTCTTAACAGACCATAACAGATATTTATGGTTATAGGGGGCTATAGGGGGGCTATAACGGTTTATGTTTTAGGGAATTTGCCCATGCGTCTCTTTGTGACATCGTTCGCAGAGTGGGAATACCTTTATCCAATTTTCGCGCTCATAGCTCTCATGATGATAATTGGTTGCAGGTTGAGCGCAACAGACACAAAGTTGAGTGGAGAGGTGAGGGAGTTTCCCTTTTTTAATTGCCCTTGCCACCGCGCTTCGAGCAGCTATTTTCATAGGGTGTCGCTCACGCTTTCGTTTCAGTTTGCCTCTTTCATATTCCTTTCCCTTTTCTCCTTGTTTCCATATTTTTTGACAAGGTTTACAAAGGTGGAACAGCCCATCTTTTCTACTTTTGTCACGAAAGAAATAGACAGGCGTGGCAGGATATTCACACTGACACTTGACGCAGCGTTTCAGTACAATCGGGGCATCCATCGGGTCACGTCCTTTGGGTCAAGCGCCGGATGCTTCTACATCGCGGCGCACCTTTAATCCCCTTATTTTACCTTTTACCCTGCCTTTTTACTAGGATGGGATATATACAGATGTTTAGTATGTGCTATAATGAGCGCAGACCACCAACAGCAAAGGGACGGTATGACCTACAGTCGTAACCCCATCGGCCTCCACATTCAGCGTATGGCTTCGCCCAATGACGATTGGGTTCGTGACCACGTACAGAAAGCGCAGTACATGAGTTGCACCTCACTGGATGCCTCCGGGATGGCAGCGGATTTACAGCGGTTGGGCGTGCAGTATTCAGTAGCTCGGATGTACAGTTACGAACCCGACCCCACCAAACTGACGGACGAAAATGCGATAAAGGCATTTGCCGAAGCGCAGTACAAAACGGTTTCGGGATGGGCACGGGCTTCCGGCAATGACCGCATTCATATGTACATCAATAACGAGCAGGGGCATAGCTGGCAGCGCTTGGTGATGTACCGCTTCATGATAGAAGCCGCCGTGCAAGACCCCCAGGGCCCGGTGGGGATGGTGTTCCTGAATGGTTCGCCGGGGAACATCAAGACGGGCTATTGGAATGAACGCAACGAATTCCAGGACACGGAATTCATGAAACTGCTGATTATCCTGGACAAGTACCGCAACATCAGACTCAAGAGTGGGGCATATGCCTTTATTTTGGGGGTGCATAACTACACCTCACAATACTGGTGGATAGCGGTCAACGCTGGGGCGCATCGCATCCCCTTGTGGGACATCCCCAACCAGTTTGACAACGGCGAACTGCATATTGACTGGTCGAAAGCCCAAGACCACCTGGGGCGCGAATACCAGGGTATTCGTTATGCGTTGGGGTATGTGTGGGACGACAACAAACGCACCTGGCTGGCAAGCGCAAATGTCAAGCGCCGCCCGGATGGGACATTTGTTGAGCCACCCTGGATACTGGTCACGGAATGTCTGTTTGACAACATGGAGGATGTGAGGAACGTCCACAAGGATGTCATCGTTGACCCGGTATTGAATCCCGATGACCCCCACAAACTGCCGGAAACGAATCCGCGTGGCTACCATACCCTTGCCACCCAATGGAGCAAGTGGTTTCAGGATACCCCCGGTCACACCCTGGTTCGCATGTTGCAGGGCGCGTGGAAGCATGTTTACGAACCAGAGGGGTATTTCATTGGCCTCAACAATTTCTGCTTTGGCAATACAGGCGGACATGACACTTATACTGTGACCCCCAAAGCAGTGGCCGACCCGGCTTATTTTAATGCTATGACTCCCTATCGCCGCTTGATACCGCGCCATTTCTTTGCCGCGACCCCTTTTATTCCGCTGCCCGACCCAATCCCTTTACCCCCACCCACAGGAGAACCCCCGATGCCTGACCCAACGCCCACGCCAGCACCAACCCCTGCTCCGGTAGTCTTTCCAAACGAGGTGGTGGTGAAGATTGAAATTGGCGTGAATCTGCTGACCTTACTGTTGGCACTCATCAACAAAGACGTGAACGGAGTCGCGCTGGATGCCAAGCAAACCCCCTGACCCTGAGTATTGGTGATGTGGACACTTATTCGGAATGCCTATGGTGCGACCATTCCTACAAGAGTCTTGTTTCCGATACTAATTTCTAGTCTTGGATTACAACGATTGCCTATCTTGGTAAAACTACCGTATCCAGAGCAGTTAATTGTAAATTACTGGCAGTATCAATTGGGACTTCCGAAATTGCAGCGATTTCGCTATAATTGATAACGGTAATTACAATAAAGGTGAAACCTTGCGAGAAGTCTACATTTATGTTCTCATTGACCCTGAGACGGACGAAAAGCGCTATGTCGGAAAAACTGTTGCACTCAGGAAGCGTTATGGCCGACATTTTGCGGGCGGTAATTCAGAGAAATTGACGTGGTTACAATCCTTGAAAGCACGAGGGTTACTGCCGATTATGCAGGTACTTGAGACGACCACCAATGTGGCATGGCCGGATAGAGAACGTTGGTGGATAGCGGAGGGCAAGCGGCTTGGATGGCCTTTACTCAATGCTGATTCAGGAGGTTGGGGTGGCCCTGACCCCAAACCTACAACGCGAGAGAAAATGCGAAAAGCCAAATTGGGAAGGCCGTTGCCGGAATCGGCAAAAGCAAAACTCAGTCAGTATTGGACAGGTCGTAAGCGACCCGGCGTTTCCGAAAAATTGCGTAAACGTCCTCATACATGGGGTTCAAAAATAAGTGCTTCTAAAATGGGCCATTCAGTATCCGATGAATCGAAAGAAAAGATGCGGCGAAAGCGACTTGAATACTTTAATCGGAAGGGGCGTGCTGCCGATAAGGTACTCGACTACTTATTTCAGCATCCAGAAGATGTGAATCTTTCGTGTCGCCATATTGCTAAATCGTTGAAAACCAGTCCTAAACAAGTTGCCAACGCCAAGCGTTTATTAGGATTGGATGTACGGAATAGAAAACCTAGGAAGTCTCAATCTCACTTGGGTGTGAAGTAAACGCTATTTAGGTATACAATGCCAAAGGGTAAATCTAATCCGTTAAATTCGGATAAAAAAGCGAAGGCCGCCGAAAGGCGTGTTCTGGCATTTGACCTTCGCAAGCGCGGATTGAGTTATCGAGAGATTGCCAAGAAACTTGAGGTGAGCTTAAAGCAAGCCTATGACGATGTGCATGAGACATTAAATAAACTTGCCGAGATGGAAATCGAGTCTGCCAAAGAACTCAGACAATTGGAACTTGAACGGTTGGATATAGTTATCAAGGGGCTTGAACCAATGGCGACCATTGGGCATGTACCTTCGGTAATGGCTTTCATCAAAGCGAGTGAGTCGCGTCGTAAGTTACTAGGGTTGGACATGCCCACTCAACTAGATGTAACGAGTGCTGGCGAGAAATTGTCCCCCATTCTGATTACCAAAATGGACATTGATGAACTGTGACCCATGTTGTACGGCAGGTGGGCGACGACGACTCGGAGGGGTTGAAATTCTATGGCGGCGCGAGGGAATTCTGGCGCTACAAGGGATTTGAAGCCTTGCTTACAGGGCCATACCAAACCGGAAAAACCATCGCCGCCCTGACCAAACTCCATGCCCTTCTCTGTAAGTACCCCAACGCCCGCGCGGTGATGCTCCGCAAAACCTATAAGAGCCTGACCAAATCCGCCGTTGTCACCTACGAAAAAAAGGTGCTGCCGTTCAGCACCGAAGACCCGCGCTCTGGTGTGATGAAATGGGGTGGGGAACGCCCTGAATTCTATCAGTACATCAATGGGTCACGGTTGGAATGTGCCGGGATGGATAACCCCTCTAAAGTGCTGTCCTCCGAATATGATTACATCTATATCAACCAGTTAGAGGAATTAAAGATTGGGGAGTACGAAACCTTAACCGGACGCGCTACCGGACGCGCTGGCAATGCACCCTATCCTCAAATAATGTCCGATTGCAACCCCGGCGCACCTACCCACTGGATATTGGGGCGTAAGAGTCTACAACGCTTTACCCAAATGCACGAGCATAACCCCACATTGTTTAACCAAGAGACCGGGGAAATCACTGATTTGGGCATACGCTCAATGGCAATATTGGATGCCCTGACCGGGGTACGGTATAAGCGGGGTAGGTTGGGGTTATGGGTGGCCGCCGAGGGCGCGGTATTTGAGGAATACGACCCGGATGTGCATATGGTGAAAGACCTGCCCAAAGACCCCTTTTACTTCAAAGCGTTTTATGCAGCGGTGGATTGGGGATGGACGAACCCCGGCGTGATTCAAGTATGGGGTAAGGATGGGGACGGCGTGCTTTGGTTGGTACATGAGGTGTACAGGACGGGGCAGCAAGTGAGCAGTTGGTGGATACCCAAGGCCAATACACTCAAAGAACGTTACCGTATTGAATTCTTTTATTGTGACCCAAGCCGCCCGGACAACATTGCACTATTCCGTTCCGCTGGAATTCCCGCCATTGAAGCGGACAACACCATTGAGACGGGCATTGATTTCATCAAGCAGCGCTTGACGACCCGGCGTATCAAGTTGTATGAGGACGCCCTAGAGGAAACCGACCCGGAATTGGAAATGCGCCATTTGCCCACCTGTTTGGCGGAGGAGATTCCCTTGCTGGAATGGGCAAAGAGCGCCCAAAATAGCATCCAAGAAAAGAACCCCAAAGACGAACCCGCCGACCTGCACAATCATGGAATTGATTGCGCCCGCTATATCTGCAACGCCATTGATAAGGGGCGGGGCGTGTTTGCGCGGGCATTGTAAAGAACTATAAAAGGGTATTGACAGCTTAGCAGATATAGATTATACTGTCCTTTATGGTTTCGTATGCCGATATTTCAACTTAAGCCACGTGGAGAACATTTCCAAACGAGCGCAAGAACCCGCCCAATGAAGCGGGTTTTTGTTTGTGATACGCTATAAGTATTAACCCGACCACTACTTACGGCGCGTTCACCCATGCTCAACGGCCCGATTTCACGAACCTTTCGACCCCTGGCGCACACCAAAGCTTTTCCCTTTATGCTCCCGAACTGGACGGACTCCGGTGAATTTCACTGGAACATGACCAGCGTCCAGAGTTACATGGAGGAGGGGTTTGGCAAGAACGCGGTGATTTACAGCGCCATTATGCACAAGGTACGGGCGCTCACCCAAGCCCCCCTACGCGCCTACACGGGCGATGAGGACAAACCCAAATTCGCCCCCAAAGACAGCCCTTTAGCCTTACTTGCCAAGCGCCCCAACAGTTTCCAGAGTTGCATGGAATTCATGCAGCAATGCGTGGTGTATAAGAATCTGAGTGGCAACTGCTTCATTTACATGGAGAAACCGAGCCGCCTTTCCACGTTACCCACTGCTATGTACAGCCTCCGCCCTGACCGTATTAAAATCCTGAGTCAAAACGGCAAGCTGGCGGGGTATATGTACAAGCCGGAAGGGTATCAGGGCACAGAGGGCGGTTTCCCCATTCTGCCCGAATACATGATACACATTCGCTACCCGGCGGCGATTGACCCCTTAGAGGGGCAAGGGTATGGCATGAGTCCCATCCAACCCGCCGCGTATAGTGCCGATGTGGATAACCAGTTCAGCAAGTTCCTGTATATGTTTTTCCGGCATGGTGGGGTAGGGTTGGCAGCGCTGGAATTTGAAATGCCCCTGAATGACCCGCAAATTGCCCGTATCCGCACCGAATGGCAGGAATTGTATGGCGGGGCGGAGAATTGGCCGAAACCGCTGGTGCTGGACAATAAGGGCAAGTATCACGCCCTGACCCCGCCCTTCAAAGACCTCGCCAGCCGCGAGATTGATGGGCGCAACGAATCCCGTATCCTGGGGCCATTGGGTGTGCCGGGGATGCTGGTCGGCATGGCAAGCGCAATGGACAGAGCCACCTTTAGCAATTACGAACAGGCGGACAAAGCCTTCTGGCAGACCACCATGAACGCCGACCTGCTCCTGTTTGAAGTGGAATTCGAGCATTATCTCCGCGATGGGGAAATGTTCGTGAAGTTCGACAAGAGTCAAGTGCCTGCCCTGCAACTGGACATGAAGCAGTTGGCGGATACCTGGGGCGTGTTGGTGGACAGGGGAATGCCGCCCGTCATTGCCGCCAAGGTAGTGGGTATTGAGGTGGAACGTTACGAGGGTGACGACATTAGTTACCTGCCCTCTGGTACAAAGCCTGCTGTGACCGATAAGGATTGGTACAGCAGTGAGCAGGAGGCGGCGCGGGAACGCTTTGCCCCCAAACCAGAACCGGACGAGGAGAATGTCCCACCCAAACTCCCGCCAGGGCAACCCAATAAATTCCTGCCTGCCCCCCACACCAAAGAATCCGACGCACTGGAACTGAAAGCCGCCCGGATTGTGGAGGAGCAAAACCGCATTACGGAGAAACACGAACCCGCCTATTACAAAGCGGCGCGGGAGGTGTTTGGCAAGCAGGAAAAGGAAATCCTGGCGTTTGTGACCGAAGCCAAGCAGAAAGCCAAACAGCAAAAGTCCAGCATCAATTGGGACGTGGTGCAACATGCCGTCCTCGATTACCTGAATGGTGTGGGGGTAGAGGAATGGCGGCAAACCTTCGCCCCGGTGATTCGGGGGTTGATTGAGGAGGGCGGCGAGTTTTGGGCGCTGGAATTGGGCGAGGAATTTGATGTGGTTAACCTGTTTGCTTTAGACTGGTTTGACCGCTACACCCTGCGTTTTGCCACCGAAACCAACACGACCACCACTGAACAAATTAAGGACGTGATTCAGCAAGCGCAGTTTGAAGGGTGGAGCGTACCAGAAGCCCAAGCCCGATTACAGCAGTTATTCCAACAGTGGATGCAGGGCGACCTTACGGCAGAGGAGTTTGAATGGCTGAACGCCCGGATGCCCGATTACCGCACCGAAATGATTGTCCGCACGGAAACCATTCGCTCCTTTAATGCGGGGACGGAAGCCCTCTATAAAGAGTGGGGGGTGATGCGGAAACAATGGTGGGCGGCCTACGATGACCGTCTTTGCCCCTTCTGTGAGCAAATGCACGGCAAAATTCTGTTTGTGGGCGACAAGTTTGCACGGCTTGGGGAACGCCTGAGCGTGATGGATGAAAGCGGCAAAGAACATCGCATGACAGTGGGGTTTGACGATATAGGCTATCCACCCCTCCACCCGAATTGCCGATGCTGCTTATTGAATGCGTAGGATGGCATGTTGCGACCCATTGGCACGGAACTTGAGGTGATTTACCATAGCGCGGCGGCAAGCCGTGAGCGACCCCATACGATTGTTGTACGATGGAGAATAAAGGAACACGTCCTGGATAGTCAAGGCGCGTGGGTAGAAATATGGGAATTCGTGCGATGTGAACGCAATGGGTTCCCGCCTTTCTACCAAGATCCGAAAACGAGGGAAATTAAATGAGTAAGCACAATAAGCCGTTACCCGTTGGCGCAACACTGACCAACCGCTTTCAGGGGTTAGACCCTAAATTCGTGGAACGCTACCAATTCAAGGAAATGGTGTGCGAGGCGGTATTGGTGGGGGCGGAGGTCAAGGAGATTGAAAACCTTGACGGCACAACCTCGCCTATTGGGGAAGTGACGGCACTGGTCAATATTTACGGCATTGTGGATGATGGCGATGATGTCATGGAATTGGGCGTGTTCACAAAATCCATCACCGAACAGTTCCGGCGGATTCGTTGCCTTGACCAGCACAACACCAACTCGGTGATTTACGTCGTGGGGAAACCCATAAGCGTGCAGGAAATCGGCAAGGGTGAACTGCCCCCGGAATTGTTGCAGCGCCGACCAGAGGCAACCGGGGCGCTTAAAACCGTGACCCGCTATATGTTGGATGACCCCACGAGTCTGGCGGTGTACCAGCGCGTGAGTCGGGATTACATCAACGAATACTCCATCGGCTTTTTCATCATCAAATTTAACTATGACCGCATCACCGACGAGGTAGGCAAGAATCGCACGGTGCGGCGGATTACCGAAGGCAGTTTATTAGAGTACAGCAATGTCATTTGGGGCATGAACCCGGAAACCATGACCACCGATGTAAAGGAGCGCGAGATGCCGACAGCAGCGGAAATCAAAGAATATGGCCCGGATGGGCCAGAACGCAAATTGGGCGAGTACGTGAAAGCCAGCGTGTATGATTGCTGGACGTACTGCATCAACCAACTGATGAGCGAGGGCATGATTAGCGACACTGAACACCTGGCGCTTGCCGAGGGTGGTCTGGAAATGCTCCGCATGATGGGCGCGTTGATGGGGAATGACATCGCCTTACGCCCCTATGAATACATGCCCATGTTTTTCATGTGGGGGAACGATTTTATTGACCGCCAGATTAAAGAGGGGCGGGTGTTGTCTACCGCCAACGTGGATAAGGTGAACGCCACCATTGGCGATATTGAGAGCGCCGCCGGGAAATTACGCGAGATTTTACAAGCGGCGGGCATTTCTGATAGTATGGAAGATAGCGAAGAAGATAAAGCCAACCCCCAACCAGCCGAGCCGGGGCAGGGCGCACCTGCACAACCACTCACTGAGCAAGAACGGGCAGACCTTCTCAAGCAAATTCAAATGACCGAACTCGAATTATTGGAGGCACAAGATGGTCGCACCAATCGCGGACATCCCCTCAATTCGGGCGAAGGCGGACGAATTGCTGAAGGAAGCCAAAACCATCCTCAGTAACCCGGAAGCCACCGCCGAACAAAAGGTGACAGTCCAACAAATGATTGACGACGCCAAGCGCTTGCAGGGCGAAGCAATCCAGATGCAGCACATTCAAGACCTTGAGCAGAGTCTTGGTGCGGCGGGCGCAAGCGCCAGTCACGCCAATGCCGACGAGAGCAAGGGCAACGGTGACATCTTTGATGTCCCTTATATGCCCGACGGCTCAAGCTATAAGACTGTCGTTGGGTATATTCGCGCCATTGTCGGCGCAACCCCCACCCCGGTCAACCCCACCCCCAAGCCGAGCAAGAATCTGGTTTGGTTTGATGACAGCAAGGATGTCCAGTCGCAGAGTGGCGCACAACGTAAGGACATGGTCGAATCCGTTGGCGCAAGCGGCGGTTTCCTTGTCCCACCCGAAGCGTTCACCAACGTACTGGCCGCACAACAGCAATTGATGAGTCTGATTCGCAGCCGCGCAACCATCATTCGGATGCGCCGCCGCCAGATTCAAATTCCCGTGCTTGACCAAACAGGCACAACCAGCGGGCGTCCGCATTGGTTCGGTGGGTTACGCGCCTACTGGACAGAAGAAGCCGGACTCAAAACCCAAAGTGATGCCGCGTGGCGTCAGATTACCCTCGTTGCCCACAAGTTGGCGGCGTATGCCCGTGTCAGTGATGAACTCATTGACGATGCGGTGATTTCGCTGACCGACTTCCTGATGGGCGCGATGGGCTTCCCCGGTGTCATTGCCTGGATGGAAGAAGATGCGTTCTGGAACGGAACGGGTGCAGGTCAGCCACAGGGTATCATTCCCTCCCCGGCGACCCTCACCTACAACCGCGAAGACCAGAACAATGTCGTCTACAACGACCTGATTGCGATGCTGCAACGCTTCCTCCCCAACGCCAACGGCATTTGGGTAGCCAGCCAGAGTACGCTCGGCGCGTTGCTGAGAATGTCCGGCCCAAGCGCCAACCCGAACTTCGTTTGGGGGCCGGGGCCATTGGGACAAACCGCGTTGGGCGACGTGCCCGGTGTGCTGTTGGGGCGACCCATCTATTTCAGCGAACACCTGCCCGTCATGAGCAACACCAGCGTGGGCGATATTGCGTTGGTTGACCCGCGTTATTACCTGATTGGAGACCGTCAGGCGACCACGTTGGCATCCACCATTTATGACCGCTTCCAGTACGATGAAACGTCCTATCGGGCGGTGCATCGCGTGGATGGTCAACCTTGGCTTTCAGCCCCGCTCACGTTCGCTGATGGTTCAACGCAAGTTTCCCCCTTTGTTATTCTCGGAAGTAAGAGCACGTGATGCCTAGCGCGGCATAAGGAGATACGAACTATGTTTACAGAACGATTCAGTGAACGAGCGCAGGTCTTGGCGGTCACGTACCCTGCTTCCTATAGCTCGGAGCAGAACACGGCGTTTGTCAACGTGGGCAATTTCCACCGTTGGGCAATCCTGATTATTGCTGGCAACATCGGCACGAGTCTGGATGCGGACGTGGAAGTGACTACGGATGGCGTCAGCGCCGACCTCGCCACCCTGAGTGGTAAATCCATCACCCAACTGACCCAAGCCGGGTCGGATGATGACTCAGTGGTCATTATCGAAGGGCGCAATGAGGAATTGACGATTGCAGGCGTGCATCACGACTGGATTCGTCTGGAAAGCACCCCCTCCGGCGCATCGCTGTATTGCGTGGTCGTGTTGGGTATTGAACCCCGCTCCCAACCCGTGTCCACCAGTTTCTTGGATGAGGTCGTGGATTAAGCCCTCGCAAGTCCCCCTTTCCCCTTTGGTACTGAAAATCCCCGCTTGCACTCGCAGGTGGGGATTTTTTCTGTTATACTCTGTATGGGATTCCTTTAACCCATATCCATCCTCTCGAACACCCAACCTCTCCCCTGGTTGGGTGTTCACTTTTGTAAACATCTGTGATATTATGTTTGCGGAAGGGGAATCATGTACGTCAAACTGAAAACCACCAAACAAGTTTCGGTGAACGGCAAGCCCACCTTTTTTCAGGCGGGTGATTGGGTCGAAATCGGCAAGCAAACGGCGCTGCGCTGGATTGCCGACGGTGAAGCCTACACCCCTCAATACGGAACGGCGCTGCGGGATGGCTTGCTCCCCATCGGTTGCGGCGCGGTGGTACGGAACGGCGCTATCCCGGATTGGTTGACCGAATCGCTGGAAACCACGACCCAACCCCCTCATCTTCTGTATTACTTCAAAAATCTCTTATGGGACGCCACCCTGTCCTTCCGCCAAACCTTACTCCTGCCGGGCTTCGACCTGTTGAATACATGGGAGGTGGTTGTACCCTTTGTGGATTACGACACGCTTGCAATCCATATCGGCAACGAGGCGGATAGAAAGCGCACGGCGGGCTTTATCCGGGACTTGCGCGTGCCTGTGTATGAACCCCGCTTGCTGTTTATAAAGCGCAGCCCCCGTACCATTGAACTGATAAACCACTGGCAGTCCGAAATGGCGCAAGTGGAGGGTGGTGATGAGCGCTTGGCGTTCATGCGGGCGTTGTATCGGGTTAAACCGCTGGTGCTGGCAGTGCCCTATATGTGGGGTACACGGGATGGAAAGGACAGGTTTGACCGATGAAAGCCGTAAGGGATGATGGTTTTAACTTTGACCGCATTGCGATTCGTCCAGAGAGGAATGCTCAGCATCCAGAACGCTATCCTTATGTCGAGATTGTTTACAAGCCGGGAACAAAGGAGGTGATACACATTATCACATCCTTTCCACTGGAACTTAGTATTGAGCAAGCCAAGCAGTGTTACCAAGCCCTTGAAATGGCAATTCGCATCGCGGATGGGGAGTCCATTGAGGATGTGAATAAGCTGTGGGCAAGGGGGTTGGAAGGGACAGGTTTGACTGATGGCCACTAAGGTGTTAGACCGTCAAGAATTGGGTCTTATGCTTTTGGATGTATTGGGTTGCATAACCAAGCAGTTGGATTGTAACGGGAAAACAGGGCAATGGACGGTGATTGATGCCGAGGATAAGGATTTCCGTTTCTGCGCTGACACCGCTGAATATGCACGGGAACTGGCGGCGCGTGCTATTGTGTCTTACCGCATTTTCCAGCGATTTCCCCCGAACCTGCGTATTCATATTGAATTACAAGGGGGATGGTGTGATGTAACCATTGATGGAAAATCCTACGGTGTACCCTACACGATTCATGAAGTGGATTTGTTACTTTCTCATGCGTTCTTAGACTGGTATAAGGAGAATAGAAAGTGACCGCCATTGACGGTTTCTTGCTGGTGTTTGCGCTTCTCCTTGTGGTGTATCAATTCACATTGCATCGGCAAACCTCCAAGCGCCAGTATCAGGATGACCTAGAGCGCTATAAGAACGTGGTGGCGACCTACGATTGGCGCACGGTGGGGGAACTGCCGGAGGACGAGCAGCACTTGGCAGTGGCAGCGATTCGGCGGGCGGAAGCGAAAGACCCGTTGTATGTGGAAAAGTGGTCAAGGGATGTGGAATAAAAAAGATACGGGTATAAGTCCTTAAAAAGAAATCATAACGAAAGGGAATATCATGACCATTACACGCGGCAGTGTTCTATTGTTCTTAGGGGCACTTCTCATCGGCATGTTTGTACATGCTACCCCACTTCAAGCGACTATCGTTTCTGTCCTCACGATTGCGATAGCACTAGGGGTCTTTTTCCTTCGCCATTTCGGCAAGCCTGACCTGATATTCGCCATTATCGGGGTTATCCTTGGTATTGTGCTGGCGGTGCTTGGCATAAGTGCAAAAGTTGGCGACCCGGTGCTGGCGCTGATTTTGTTGTGTTTTATCGTGTAGGGACATGATTACATCGTGATAAGTCCGCTTATCAAGAGTAATAAAACGGTTTGTATTTATGACAACATGGTTCACGAAAGCGATTGAAAACATGACCAGCATTTACCATGAACCCATCACGGAACGTTCTGAACACCCGCATGGGGTCGCCTATATCGCATTTGGGGATAAGGCACGATTGGCGATGCAGGAGTCTTGGGCGACCATCGGTAAACTGCAATTGGGGTTGCCTGTTACGATGATGACCGGGGGTGGGGAATTATCCACTGCAATTAACCTTGCTATTCCCGTCCACGAAAAAGACAATGCAGGGTTATCCCGGTGGGCGAAAGTAACCCTTGACCTCTGGACACCTTTCCAGCGCACGCTTTATCTGGATGCCGATACCAAGGTGTTGTCCCCCGATTTTACGGCGGGGTTTGAACTGCTGTACAACGGGTGGGAAATGGTCATATGCATGAGCGACCATCAGGGAACGGGGGCAATGTGGCATATTGAGGAGGAGGAGCGCGAGGCAACCCTGGATGAAATCGGGTTCACCCCTATTCAATTGCAGTGTGGGGTTATGTGGTTTGACCAGACCCCGGCGGTCAAGCGGTTATTTGAGGTATGGCGCGAGGAATGGTTGCGCTGGCGCGGGCAAGACCAGGCGGCGTTCCTTCGGGCGCTGCATAAGAATCCGGTCAAGCTGGCGGTGCTGGGGAAGCCCTTTAACAGCGGCGAGGGCACGGTGATTAAACACGAGTTTGGGAAGGTCAGGGCATGATTTACGTTATCACCAGTGGGGCATATAGCGATTACACCCTGCATGGGGTGGTCAGCACTGAAACCCCTATTGAGCAGTGGTATCAACTATTCTGTGCTGAATTTAAGATACCTGCCCGTAAATTCTATGAAAACCTCGATGGGTGGTCAATGCGGAATGAGTATTACGACCTCAGTAGAGCCGCCAGAAAACGCTTGGCTGAGTTTCCTCATTATGCTTTTATGCTCTGGTTACGGAAGCAAGAAGAGGTTGAGGTTTTGGACTATACCGAATTCAGACAGGAGGGGTAAGTCGAGAATGAACCAAGAACTCAAACCCACACCCATTGTACAGGTCAATATCAGTGGGGATACCAAGACCGTCATTGTGTATCTTGGTGGGGTTACGATTACCTTTACCAAGCAACGTAACTTCGATAAACCAAATCCCCTTGGTCTTTTTTGGAATGATTGCTCGGTGTCTGTTGAACAAAGGTGGAGCATCGCAAATGGACAGCATGTTGAGGAACATGAACTCCACGACCTTGGCAGGTTATTGGCAGAGATATTTGAGGGGCGGTAGATGAATGTCCACGTGGTGGCTTCCGAGTGGGAATCTGACCAAATCCTGTCCCGCCTTGCCCGTATCCTATGTGACCAAACAGGTTATACCGTAAGTGGCACACCTGACCCCACCGCTGATGTGAACTACTTTATCCCGTATATCTGGCACGCACAGAAACACCTGGACTGGAAAGCCACCAAAGTGGCGTGTTACTTTAGTCACCATGACACCCAAGCGCAGGAAAAAGACCGTTGGTGGAAGCAATCGGCTGAACGCGCCGACCTGCGAATCGTGACCGCGTTGAAATACGGGCATGAGGTCAAGCAGTATGGCCCTACCGTCTATGCCCACGCCCCTGTTGACCATCTGAAATTTGCCCTTGCCACCCGCCCTATTCGGAATGTGCCGCGCGTGGGCGTGAGTGGTTACAGCTATGGGGATGGACGCAAAGGGGAGGCGTTGGTTGCCCGCTTGGTCGCCGATACCCGTTTTAATTGGCTGGATTGGCAAGCGGCGGGGCGGGGTTGGCGTATCCCGCATATCGAGGATTACCATTGGGAAAAACTCCAGGGCTTTTATCAGGAGTTGGATATTTTCATTTGCGCCAGCCTCATTGAAGGTGTGCCCATGCCGCCCCTCGAAATGCTGGCAACGGGCGGGCGCGTGGTTATCCCCCGTGACGTAGGGATGTTGGATGAACTGCCCGACTTGCCAGGGATTTATCGCTTTAAGGCGGGCGATTACGACTCCCTTGCCGAAGCGCTACAATACGCCATTCAGGAACGAGGCGAGGTGGACAGGGCAGGACTCAGAGAAGCGGCGGCGGCATGGAATACCAAAGCGTGGGCGCTCGACCATGTAGAAGCGTTTGAGGAGGTGTTTGGGGAGCAGTTACCCGAACAGGAATCCCTTCCTGATTGGCGCGAGGGCGGGCGTACAGGCGTGTATTATGTTGCCATTGGTGAGCCTGCCCGTAAAGGTGTCCAGCAAGCCATCACCAGCTTTCAGGAGTTTATGCCCAACATCCCGGCGGCGCTGGCAGCGGAAGCCCCTACCGGGGTAGAGGACGTGTTTATCAAGAGTGAAATGGTGGATATTGGCGGGCGTTCCCAAAAACTCCGCATTTATAACCTCGCCCCCACCCAATGGCAGTACATTCTTTATCTGGATGCCGATACTGAGGTAATTGCGGATATTGGCTTTCTGTTCGACCTGCTTCAAGATGGATGGGAGTTTGTGATTTGCCGTAACCCGGACAAGTATCATGTGGTGCGGAAAATGGGCAGACCGGACAACCAACCCGAAGTTGAGGAAACCTTGCGGATACTCGGTAGTGAGGAGTTAATTCAATACAATGGCGGAGTCTTTGCCTTTCGGCGATGTGAACGAGTGGAGCGATTTTTTGCGGCGTGGTATGAGGAATGGCATACCCGGTGGGCAAGCCGCGACCAGGCTGCGCTTTTGCGTGCCTTATGGCGTGTTCCCTTACGCATGTATATCTTGGGTACAGAATGGAATACCGTAACAAGATATGATGACCCTGATGATAGCGCGGGAATTCTTCACTATCCTTCGACTGTTCGTCAATGGTCGGGTATTGTTCCGGGGCGTCTGGACTCGCCGGAAGCGAAAAGTAAAATCATCAAATGAGCCAAAAAGTACGGTTGAGGACATGGAAATGACATACCCTATAGACCCGGAATACACAGCAATTCCTTTTCAGGATGATGAAATCATGATTCACGTGCCCTTTTTAGACAAGTTGGTGGCGAATGTTGCCTATCTTCACCAGCAAGTTACCCGTCTGAACGAGGAGAATAGCGTGTTAAAGGAAAGGGTGGCAGCACTTGAAAAAGGTAGGGCGTTTAATGACCGCTTTCCGTAAATTTTCCCTCCTGCTCTATATGCTGGTGTTTATCCCCATTCTAGTGGTCGGGTTTTTCTTATGGGGCGTGTTGGTGTTCGCCGACTTTATCTGTCGTATTTTTAGGGATACCGATTGGGTATCCATACTTGAGGACAACCATGAAACTGATTGATAAATCCCCCCAAGACCTGCTCAGTGAGTTGACCACCCAATACCCTGAATTGGAGGCGGTCATGGCAGAAGTGCGGGCAACTGTTCCGCCCCTTAAACGCGAAATTGCCGCCTACCAAGCGGCGGCGCTCTATGCCCTTACCAAACCCTATGACGGGGGACGGATTCTGGAAATCGGCACGGCATGGGGGTATAGCGCGGCAATCATGGCAAAAGCTGCCCCTAAAGCGCAGATTATCACCCTGAACCCCAATGTTGAGGAGGCCAGGACAGCCCGTAAATACCTTGAACCCTATAAGAATGTAACAGTGGAAACCCTCAAGAGTTGGGAGTATTTACAGGAATACAAGGGCGCTCCCTTTGACCTCATTTTTGTGGATGGCGACCATAAGCGAGTCCGGGCCGACCTGCCTTTTTGGGAGCATGTTGCGCCGGGGGGGACATTCTTTTTCCATGATTACAGTCCAGATGGCACGCCTCGCGCCTGCCCCCCGGTGTATGAGGCAGTGAACGCCTTTACTATCGAATTGGGCAAGACCGAACCCGACATTTTGGTGGTGGACAATAAAGGCGTGGGCATGGCGGGGTTCGTTAAACCCAGGAAAAAGAGTGACCGCCGAAAGGTATCTGAAATCACGAGTCTGATAGGCGGCGCTCATGCCTATTCGATGCTCAGTTGGAATCACCTGTCCGAACTCTATGCCCTCGCCCAAACAATAGAAACCGCTGGGGACGTGGTGGAATGTGGGTGCTGGCAGGGCGGGAGCGCCGCCTTGCTGTATCGTGGGGTTAAACGGGAGGGGATGGAGCGCAGATTGGTAGTGGGTGACACCTTTCAGGGGATGCCCAAACCTGACCCGGCGGTGGATGGGGATAAGGCGCTGAACAAATGGCAGACCGCGAAAGACCGGGGCGAGGCATGGTGTGAAGCGACTCCTCAACAGTTGATGCAGGCTATCCAACGCCTCAAAATTGACCCCCTTGAGGTGAGTGTAGTGGTGGGTGATTGGGCGGAACGGGGATTCGTTGAACTGGAAAGCATTGCCCTTCTCCATATTGATGCCACCCTTTACCGTTCAACCAAAACCGCATTGAAGGGATTATACGACAAGGTGAGTAAGGGCGGTATGGTGACGATTTCCGCTTTTGGACATTGGGGCGGGGTCAAGCGGGCGCTGGACGAATTTCGTAAGGAGCGCAGCATTGATGCGACCCTGTACACCATTGATAAGGTGAACGTTTACTTTCACAAGTCGTAATTATCGGGTATAATTGAGGGGAAATTGAAGCCCGCGTGCTGTAAACACCGGGCATATGACCCAAAGGAGTCGGAGTCCCATGAGTGACCCCATTATACCCCCTACTAAAACGTGTACCAAGTGCGGTGTTGAGAAGCCCGCGACAAGGGAATACTTTCATTATGACAAAAAAGCTAAAGATAGTCTTCGTAATCCTTGCAAAGAATGTCGGAGATCTGAAACAGGAAGATATAGGTTAACTCATGTAAACGAGCTAAGGGAAAAATCTAGGTTATATTACCATCAAAACAAAGATAGGGAACGAGAGAAAAGGCGTAAACACGCTAAAGATCATAGACCGGAACATCGCTTTAGACATTCTTTATGGCGCAAAAGAAATCGTGAAAAGTTGCGCGAAATCAATAGGCAATGGCGCAAAGATAATCCGGAACAATGTCGGGCAGCGTGCAGGCGGCGGCGTGCAAGGAAATACGGGACAGGTGGTAGGCATACTAAGGCAGATATTGAACTTCAATATAGCTCACAAAGAGGTAAATGTTGGCATTGCGGTAAAAAATTGGGACATTCTTATCACGTTGACCACTTAACCCCTATAGCTAAAGGGGGTTCAGATAACCCAAGAAATCTTGTAATTTCCTGTCCGCAATGCAATCAAAGCAAAAACGATAAAATGACTTGGGAATGGAATGGGAAACTGTTATGACGCCAAATAACGTGCGGTGGAGGAAGTCATGAAAAGTGATGGGCAGTGGAAAGGCGAGTTCTACTTGAGTCGGGATTTCTTGTCGAGCGAATTGGAAGACTGGCGGAAAGCCACCATTCGCATCAAAACTGTGTTCGGTTATGTGAAACTGGATACCAAGCGCACCCGCGTCTTTATTTGTGTAGGGAATAATGGTGAAATGGTGCGCTATCGCTGGTATTGGTTTTATCGCCTGTTCAAGTGGATGGGGGTAATGTAGTGATAGATAGGTTATTGACGCTATTGGTTTGTTGCATGATTGTAGTAACACTTGTTTTATTGGGTTGGCGCGTTATACAGTCCGTTAATGAACCATCACCCCCACGACCCTGTTCTGTGTTTGCGGGCGGCGAAAATACCTTTGCCTGCCGGGACGCCAAGGTACAAGAGTGTCTGGCTTCCGAGAAATACACCCGCGAGGAATGTATTGTGTTAATGGGAGGGAAAACGCCTTGAGCGAGACGGTTGCCATTGAGATTAAGCACTATCGGGATACCATCCTGCTCAATACCTTCACCCTACAACTGGATTTTGCCCGCCCCGCCACCGATTCCTATATGCTGGCGCTGGCAGCGGGACAGGACGACCAGTTTGTGTCGGTTCGCACCAGCGATGACTCTCGCTTCGATTGGGCGCTGGATTGGCAGCTTGGAAACCACTGCTGTTATGTGAACTGCAAATCCTATCGAATTACCAATACCAATCCTTTCGGCGTTGTGCCCTTGGGACAAACCCCTATTTATGATGTGGGCAAGCCTTTCCAGATGATTGTGCCCCTATGGGACGCAAATATGACAGCACCCATCGGGAATTACTGGATACCCGGTATCGGGTATGGCTGGAAAGCTTGGCGCGTGGAGAGCGTGCATGACCAAAAACCCCTCCCGCTGTTTAAGGGCTTCAAACTCAACGACATACCCACCAACGGCAGCAAGAAATGGGATTTTCAGGACGGGGTGGTAATGGGATATGACTTTGCGACCCGTTCCTATTTGGTCAAGGTAAGCGACTCACAATCACGCTGGGCGATGGCGGATGATAATGAGGTTGGAAAGCGGGTCAAGGCATGAACGAGCAAGTGACATACGAACAATTTCGGCATGGGGTTTTATACGACACCTTCACATTAACAATATACGATGGCCCCGAATTTCTAAGGCGTGCCGATGGACACAACACCCTTTTCCAAAGCGTTTACCGGGGGTTGGTACACTGGCGGATTCGTTGGACTCCCTATGCGGTATTCTTATTTGCCAAGCGGTTTGCTACCCAAGACCAGCCCATCGGGCGCTATCGCTGCATTTATCCTATTTACCCAGACGGCAGAATAGGGGGAAGATATGCCTTATTAAAACGCCGTTTTGAGGTCAAGAGTGTGGCGCCGTATTTCAGGAACGAACATGGCGCCAAAGAGGGCGAACCCAACCCGAATGGATTAGGGTGGCACTATCGCCTTGGGGAGTCGGTGGATGGCATAGCGACGGCGCTGGAACAGGAATTTGGCGACGATGAATACCTGGTATATTGTCCACAAGACCCCCGGCGTTGGGTCAGTATCCATGAGTCCCAAATCTCTCCCTTTTTGCCCCCACCCCCTATCACCATTATTGACTGGACAAAAGTAGGCACGTATGAATAGACTCAAGGTGTTGGTAGTGGTTAAAAATCGGGTGGCTGCGTTTGCC
>Ga0075429_100000945_pt1 | contig 22997 bp, 26 predicted proteins | sample RhiMetdeltSRZDD3_FD_75295 | JGI IMG/M metagenome (GOLD analysis project Ga0075429, IMG submission 75295) | Populus rhizosphere microbial communities from Tennessee, USA - Rhizosphere MetaG P. deltoides SRZDD3 | ecosystem: Host-associated > Plants > Roots > Rhizosphere > Soil | place: USA... | reverse complement strand
TATTGCGTTCACAATATATTCAGAAGAGAAACTGCATTGAGCTAACGGCAAGGGTAGTTCTAGAGCAGAAGACCTTAGCAGACAGGCTATTTGCTCAATCCTTTCGCCAGTACATTGTAAGAAAATAATGTTTACGCGAACGGTAAAATCCCACTTCTCCAGTTTACTTGAGCCGAGTTGAGTTCTCTAAAACCAGATAGTTGTTGAACTAAGAACTGGTTCCGCTCGGCACGAGTTTGATAGTCGCAGACTGCGCCTCGGGGCTCACAACCGTATTGATGATGTTGGCGGCATATCGGCGATACTTTGTGCGGTACGCGGCGTCAATCTGTTCGTTGGTCTCGGGGTCTGTCTCCTCCAAGAATGCGACATCTTTTTCGACTCCGCCTGCTTGGATGCGGCCTTCGTGGCGCGTCTGGGTGCCACGGAACCAGGCGGACGTTCGCCCGTTCACGGGTCGGACGTAAAGTCCATCACCGACGCGCACGACCCAAATCGTCGTCGGCTTTCGCAGCGTGCCATCGCGTCGAAGAGACGCGATCTCTAACTCTTCTGCTTTCCCTATCTTATTTAGTTCATCACTCGTCCACGTAGTCATGGGTTCTTCTCTCATGGGCGCAGCAGTGCCTTAATCGCGCGGCGTTCATCCATGGCGCGATAGCCCTCTGCCACCTGTTCCAGGGACAGGGTCAGGTCGAACACCTTACCAGGGTTGATCTTTCGGTTCCAAATCAGGTCGATTAGGTAGGGCAGGTATTGGCGCACCGGGGCGGGACCGCCGTGTAGATGGACGGTAGACCAGAACAAATCCATCGCGGATATTTGCATGCCGTGGAAAACCCCTACGAAGCCAACATGCCCGCCAGCGCGAGTGGACTGGATGGCTTGCATCATCGACTCCTGAGTTCCGACTGCCTCGACCACCGAGTGCGCGCCGAGCCCATCAGTCATGTCTTTGATCCGTGCCACGCCTTCATCGGCGCGCTCAGTGACAATATCGGTCGCGCCGAACTCCAACGCGAGCTTTTGCCGATCCTCGTGGCGGCTCATCGCAATGATGCGTTCGGCACCCATTTGCCTGGCGGCGAGCACCGCGCATAATCCCACCGCGCCGTCGCCGACAACCGCAACTGTTTTGCCAGGGCCCACCGCGGCTGCGTCGGCGCCAAACCAGCCGGTACCGAGCACATCGGAAGCAGACACCAAGCTTGGGATCAGGTCATCCGGTGGAAGCTCCGGCGTGGCTACCAGCGTGCCGTCCGCCAGCGGGACGCGCAGCCAACCCGCCTGCGCGCCGCTCATTCCTCTGGCGTCTACGCATCGGCTCTGATACCCGGACTGACAGATAGGGCAGGTATTATCTGAAGCCCAGAACGAACCGACAACGAACTGTCCAAGCTTGATGTGCCTGACTTCGCTTCCAACTTCCTCTACGATGCCGCAGTATTCATGGCCCATCGGCTGCGGTTGATTGACTTCCGCGATGCCGCGATAGGGCCACAGATCAGACCCGCACACACAGGCTGCCGAGATCCGCAGGATGGCGTCTGTCGGTTCCATGATCGTTGGGTCAGGACGGTCCTCAAAGCGCACGTCTCGGGGTCCATAAAGCATTGTTCCTTTCATGTATATCTCCTTTATACTAGTTCTTATAAAAATTCCGAAACCATAATTTTTGACTTGGCATCACTGTTTTGTTTAGGTCAATGCCAAACTAAATGTTACTTGGATACTGCCACTGCCAAGCGTGTCTGCTAGTCCTGACACATCCTCGATGTAACCGAGCCTCGTATAGCTGTATGGGGTAGTGAAACTCTCATAAAAGAGCACTAGCGTATCAGAACCGTACAACATCAAATCACCGGTCTTAATAGTTCGCACGTCTTGAGAGTTGGCTGGCAGTCTATTCGGCATTTGGTAGTATTTTTCATTGCCATTCAGTTCAATCATGGTTAGTTCCATCGGCAGCATTGCCAGCAATGCTCTTGATGAAGCATTATCAAATAACTTGACCGTAAAGATCTTGTTTCCGATCTGAAGGTTGATAGTCATCATGAATTCCCTCCCTGTTATGGTGTGGTGTACCCGCCGTCTACAACGAGTACGTGACTTACTACTAAGCTGGCGCCAGAACCGCTAAGCCAAAGAACGGCATCACTCTCTTCTGTCCAACCCAGCCGTCTTATGGGCAGGTTTCTCTGAAAGTCTTCCCTGACCCTAGTTGTTATATCCGCAACCATCAGTGTTTCGATGTTTCCTGTTTGGCTTGTCGACATCAGCGGACGATCTCGACGATGACGCCCTGGCCCTCAAGCTGTTCAAGTTGATCGAGCGACGCGTCGTAGGTTCCGAGATGAATCGTCTGGTCTGAATAGCCGATCCCGGCGGTGTTGTAGTAGAAGCCGATGTTACCCCATGGGACGTAATAGATGAGATCGCCGTCTTCAGGGTCGGAACCGGGGGAGCCGGTGTGTGCGAGCTCGCGCGGGAGGTAGGCGATCTTCTCACGGCCGGCGAACTCCTCCCCCGTCAGAGTTAGCGGGAGCATCGAGAGAAAGTCGCGGACCGCCGGATTGTCCTGGTCGATCGTCACATCGACTGACGTTGATCTGGCGGTGAACCGCACCACGGTACCAACGATCTCGTCCGCACTTCCATCTGGTGTTTCAGACGACGAGGCGGGCAGCGTCGAGGGCATAGTTGATGCCGGTTGTGTTGGCGTTGGCACAGGCTCGCTAGGTGCCGACGGCACAGCGGTTGAGAGGGGTGTGGACGTTGATGGGGACGCGCAGGCGGCGACGAAGACAGCCACAAGAATGGGCAAGATTATTTGATAATAGAGTTTAGCCATTTTTTTCCTTATCATGCGGTGGCACCACCATCTACGGAAAGCGCCTGGCCGGTCACGAAACCTGCCCCAGGGCTGCACAGCCAGAGAACGGCTGAAGCAATTTCCTCGGGTTGACCAAGCCGCTTCATTGGATTGCCGCTCACCATGTCCTCCATAGCAATCCATCCCTTGGCTACCATATCCGCAACCATTGGCGTCTCGATAGCTCCCGGGCACACGGCATTGATGCGAATACCTCTAGAGGCATACTCAAGCGCAGCACTCCGGGTCAGACCAATCACTCCAAACTTGGATGAATGGTATATCGCCCGGCCGGGGAGTCCGATCAGACCGCCAATGGAAGAGTTGTTGACGATGGCTCCATTGCCCTGCTCGCGCATCTGGCGTAGCTCGTACTTCATGCAATTCCAGACGCCGCGGAGGTTGATCGCGATCACGCGATCGAACTCTTCGCCGCTAGCGTCAGCGGTTTCAATGGCAGGCGACTGCACACCAGCGTTATTGAACGCCGCATCCAAGCGACCGAAGGTAGATACAGTCTGTTCGACCAAGGCTGCCACTTCAGCCTCGTCAGTGACATTGCAGCGGATCGCAAGCGCTTGATGCCTGGCAGCCACCAAATCTGCTGTGGCAGCGTGAAGCGCATCCTCGTTGAAGTCTGCCAGCACCACTGCAGCGCCAGCCTCGGCGAAAGCTTTAGCGGTTGCCAACCCCATACCCATCGCTGCACCCGTCACCAGGGCAACTTTGTTCTCAAAAGACAAGTTCATATATTTTTCTCTTCTCAAGGTTTTGATTTCAACTTTGATATTGCTCGTCACTAACCTGTTCCATCCAGTCAGCGGCTTTACCCTCTGCCTGCTCGACAATCGAGATATGCGTCATGGCTGAGGTCGCTGTCGCGCCGTGCCAATGTTTCTCGCCCGGGGAAGACCACACTACGTTTCCCGGTTGAATCTCCTCGACTGGTTTACCCCAACTTTGAACCAAGCCGGAACCAGCCGTTACGATCAACGTCTGACCCAGCGGATGACTGTGCCAGGCTGTTCTCGCCCCCGGCTCGAATGTCACGTTCGAGATGGACACGCGCGCCGGGGCTGGTGCCTGATGCAAGGGTTCAATTCGCACATTGCCCGTAAACCATTCTGCCGGGCCTTTGGCGGAAGGTTGTGAACCATTTCGTTTGATATCCATTTTCTAAACTCCTTCACTTCTTAATCTGATACGGTTGTCTATCAATCAGTCGAATGTAGAGATCTATTTCTGGTTGATTGGGAAACCAACTCCAGTGATTTGCTCACATGTAGCGAGAAATTCGTCCTGCAGTGCAGTGTTATCGGCCGTTGGATGATGTTCGGCTTCTCTTTTGTGATGAAAATACCGGCCACTGACTTTCACCCTATCATCTGCGCTTACAGCCAGCCATGCCTGTGTCTCAAACCCTTTCTCGAGATCATCGGGTGCACCGGGTCCGCCCATCTTCGTAGGCACCCAGCCAGGGTCGACGGCATTGGCATACACATCCCGCCATTTGCGGGCTACGGCTTTCGTGAATAGCACCACATAGAATTTGGAATCAGAGTAACTAACGTTCGCCTTCCCGGAAGTTAATAGATCCAGGGAAGGATGGCCATGCAAATGCATATCCGAACCGAGGTAGATCAGTCGCTGCGGCTTTTGCATCAAGCAGGTCAGAATGTAAGGAGCCAATGTGTTTGCGGTGAAAAGCTCTTTGCCTGAACCCCGGTCGATCCCGGCATTATGGATTACGGCGTCAAAGCGACCCAGAGCGTTCACATCTGCGGCTAATTGCTTTGTATCTTCCATATTAGCCAAATCACCGGTTAAGACATCTTCGGCATTCGGGACGCCTTCCAACGTTTCCTGTGCTCTTTTTTCATTGCGTGCATGCAAGACAACCTGGTGCCCCTGCTGGATCAGTAACTTTGCCGCCATTTGTCCTAATCCGGCTGATGAGCCTGTAATAAATATTCGTGCCATTTTTACCAAGGCTGACTGGTTGGACCAAGTGTAAATTCACTCACGTTTGTATCTTCCGGTTGATCAATTGCAAACGCTACAACATTCGCTACTCGATCTGGTGAGATGCCATACTTATCATACAGCGCTGTCATGCCTTCAGCCATTTTTTGATCGGTAATCGCACCCAACAGTTCAGTGTTAATGGCGGCAGGATAAATGGTGGCCGTGCGAATATTGGTTCCTTCTTGAGCAGACTCCATGCGCAGTACTTCCATAAAATCACGTACGAACCATTTTGTTCCACCATATATCGCCCCACCCGTATAGCTTTTTAATCCGGCAACCGATGAGTTTGCGATAACATGCCCGGACTTTTGGCGAATAAATATTGGCAGCACAGCGGCAATACCATGTAAAACACCTTTGATATTAACATCAACCATTTGATGCCATTCATCGGTTTTCAATGCCGAAAGTGGAGAATTCGGCATTATGCCAGCGTTCAAGAAAATAACATCGACTCTTCCAAATTTTTCCCTGGCCAGTTTAACGATGGCGGCATTATCCGATGGGTTTACTACATCCATCATTTGATAAACTGCTTGTCCGCCGGTATTTTGAATTTCATCAACTAATTGTTTTAGTTTATCTTCGCGTCGTGCGCCCAATACAACCTTAGCACCTTTACTGGCAAGCAATTTCGCCGTTGCTTCACCAATTCCGGATGATGCACCGGTAATAATCACAACTTTGTCTTTAATCATAATCGTTCTCCTTTATCACTTATGCCTTTACAAGTCACAAAGTGGGCTTTTTACTCTGCACTATGCCAGTTTGCGACCGCAAATTTAGTTTTATTTTAGAACTATAGCACGCAAGATTGGTATAATGATTCTCTATAATTATTGCCTGATTCTGTGAAGTTTTGTAAGATGGAAGTAAGAATTCCATGAATACCAAAAAATCCCAACCGATAAAGCGCGATGCGCGAGTGGCGGAAGCCTATCAAAGTGAATTGGTTGAGCGAATTGCCCGGGCAATTGCTGAAGACGGCACAGTGGAGCCATTCAAGGATGTCTACCTTCGCCGCTTTTCCTCACCGACCGAACCGCTTCTTAATCTGGCTGCCCCTAACTTCCATGTAATTGCCCAAGGCAGCAAGGAAGCCCAACTAGGTGAAGAACGTTACCGGTACGACCCTTATTATTATTGCATTGGCACAGTAGAACTCCCCGTCGTTACCCATGTTGTCGAGGCATCTAGCGAGCGGCCCTATCTGAGTGTCAGCCTGGAACTCGACCCCACCCTTGTCGGGTCAGTCATGAGCGAAGCAGGGCAAACTCCACCATCAGAGCCTACTGATGTACATGCCTTCAGTATCAACTTATTGGATGTCGATCTCCTGGACGCTGTGGTTCGGCTCGTCAGGCTCATCGAGAATCCAACCGAAGCACCCGTCCTTGTGCCGCTCGTGAAACGAGAAATCGTATACCGGCTTTTGATGGGAGAGCAAGGCGAGCGCCTACGCCATATTGCAACCTTTAGCGGTTATACCCCACCGATTGCAAAAGTAATTGAGCGCTTACACCGAGACCTTGACCAACCGATGCGGATAGAAAATATTGCGCGTGAATTAGGGATGAGCGTATCCGGATTCCATTACCACTTCAAAGCTGTTACAGCGATGAGTCCTTTGCAATTTCAAAAGCGTTTGCGACTTCAAGAGGCCCGTCGCCTGATGCTGGGAGAGGGCCTTGATGCAGCAAGTGCTGGTTACCGCGTTGGATACCACAACGCCGCTCACTTCAACCGGGAATACAAAGGTTTGTTCGGCCTACCACCAATGCGCGATATCGAACGATTGCGGGGAGTCACAAAGGGAAACATCGGCCTGGCAGCTGATTAGTAGCTCTCAATCTTACTTTGAGAGTGGTATGATGAATTTATGACCACAGCCACCGCCCAAGCGAATCCCAATATAGCTTTCATCAAATACTGGGGGAACCGCGATAATACCCTGCGCCTGCCCTCCAACGGCTCCATCTCGATGAACCTGGATGGACTGTATACGCGCACCACGGTCAGTTTTCAGCCGTCATTACCGTATGATGAATTGATCATCAACGGGCATGAGGTGATGGGTCATGGTCTGGACCGCATCGCCTATATCCTCGACATCATTCGCGGGATGGCAAATATCCATGCGCGCGCCGAGGTGATGAGCGAGAACAATTTTCCCTCGGGCGCCGGGATTGCCTCTTCCGCCTCGGCGTTCGCGGCGCTGGCGTTGGCTGGGAGCACCGCCGCGGGACTGAGCCTCAGCGAGCCCGAGCTCTCGCGCCTGGCGCGGCGCGGGTCCGGGTCGGCCTCCCGCTCCATCCCGGGTGGATTCGTGGAATGGCAGGCAGGCACGAGTGAGGAAGACTCGTTTGCCTTTACGATCGCTGGTCCCGATCATTGGGACTTGATGGACTGCGTTGCCATCGTCAGTGCGGCCCATAAAAAGACCGGTTCTACAGAAGGCCATTCGATCGCACCCACAAGCCAGCTTCAGGCTGCACGGGTGGCAGATGCACCGCGCCGGCTGGAGATCTGCCACAGGGCCATCCTCGAACGGGACTTCGATGCATTTGCAGCCATCGTCGAGCTGGACTCGGACATGATGCACGCGGTCATGATGACGTCCACGCCCGCGCTGCATTACTGGAAGCCTGCTTCCCTGGACGTGATGCATTGTGTCCGTGGATGGCGTGCGGAGGGAATGCAAGTCTGCTACACGGTGGATGCAGGACCGAACGTGCACGTTATTTGTCTTGAAGATCAATCACAGGTTGTGGAGCAGAAACTGCGCGAGATCCCCGGCGTGCAGAATGTGTTGGTCGCGCGCCCGGGAGGGGCCGCGCAAGTCGTGGCGAACGGGGATTGAATTCGCTCCTTAGGGCAGCAAGTATTTCTTGATGTTCGCCTCAAAGTTGGATTCGTAATCGTCTGGCAAGTCGCTGGGGTAGTGAATGTCATTCTCAGCAGCGCTATACGCTACCATCACCACGATGCTTACATCCTCTATAATGCCCACTTTCGGCCGTTTGGTATTATAGAGGATTTCCTTGACACTTTCCGGGACATCACTGGAAAGCACGACACAGAGTATAAATATAGTCTCTATCAATTTTTTGCTAAGTGCCTTGCCGTAGGAATTGATGTCCTTTTCCAGCTTGGTAAAACTTTCATCGTCCAGACGGTCCACCTGGACAAAATGTACACGAAAGTGGTCCTTGGTATTCAACCAGCCGGTGCGGACCATTTCCATAACTTTTTTGAACCGGATGCTTCCGGCACGCTCGCCGCGTAGTTCCTCGTATCCGTCCGCTGTAAGCCGAGCGGTGACTTCATTTATGTACGCGTCGAAATCTGCAGTAGATATCGCCGGAGCAACCGCGGCGGGAGTGGGCTCAGGAGCTTTGACAGACGCGGACGCGGATTCCGCCGCTGGCATTTCCGGCCGAGCATGGGCAAGACGTTTTTCCAGGGTTGTGATCAGGCTGGCGAAGTTGCTATTCTCATGCATCTCGGGCGTGAGCGTGTTCATATCCTTGAGGAAAAAGGTCAGGTTGGAAACGCTATCCCGTATCTCGTCGTAGCTGTCGATTTCGTCGCGCATGCCTTGCAGGTTGGCTGCACTGACTGACCGCATGGCTTCATCCAGCTCTTTTAATTTGTCCTCCCAGTGTTTGATGTACTTGATGCGGTTGACCGGGTTATAGATATCGGCATCCCCCAGCACAATCGGAAAGACCCGATCGTAGAAATCCTTGTTCCTGGCAATTTCCACGAGTTCATACATGCAGTTGGGTGATTTCAGGTATTTATCGCTGATGACGACAATGACGGCATGTCCTCGGCCGATTTGCTGCATAAAATCGCGGATCATGCCTTTGAACCCCAGGTCACGCTTATCACGGATCACCAGGATGCCCTTGGCTTGCAAATCGGCATCCAATTCATTGACGATACGTTCGCTTTCCCCGCCCCACGCATAGGAAATGTATACCTGATGATTGTCGCCCATTTTGCCTCACTTGTGTTCGATGGATCCGGGTTTACAAACGATATTATATAACGGGTTTTCTATTTCATTGGGTGGTGATAAAGATGAAGCTATAGAGCATTGGAAAGCGGCTCGGTGGGGACAGAGCGAAGATCGATCTCAATGGCCGAGAGCAGCAATTGAATCCCCAGAAGTACTGAGAGAGTCGCGAGCATGACGGTCCCGGTCGGTGCGGGAACGCCGATACTTGCATACCGGATCCATTTATAGATTCCAAACAACAGTCCGAAGATCAGGAGAGGCAGGCCTGCCAATAAATAGATGCTGCCCATCGAAAAATCGTAAATGAAATTCTTGAGGACCAGCCGGCGAAGGAACGTGGAGAGGAGCTTGGATGGAAACTCGAACAGAATTCGATGGATCAACAGGCTCGACACCTCACCCTGATAACGCGCCGGCATCGGGACATCTTTCACCACCGCGCCGATCAGATACAGGTTGGCAAGCATGGAAGTCTCGAAATAGTAGGTTCGATCGATCCTGTCCAAAGGTAACTCAGCCAGCACATCGGAGCGGATCGCATTGAACCCGTTTGTGGGGTCGAACATGTGCCAGTAGCCTGTCGCGGCTTTGGCAAGGAATGCCAGCCCCATATTGCCCACCCGCCGGATGAAAGGCATTTGCTGCAGGGACCTGAAATCGCGGAACCGATTTCCCTTGGTGTAATCCGCCTTACCCTCGATGAGCGGCTCCAATAATTTGGGCAGGTGATCCATGTCCATCTGCCCATCGCCGTCGATCTTGACGACCACCTGCGCCTCGAGCTCCAGCGCCTTTTGATAGCCCGTGACCATCGCGCCGCCTACGCCCTGATTCGACGGATGACGGATCAACAGGATGCGATCATCCTCTTTGGCGGAAGCGGTCACGAGGTCCGCGGTGGAGTCGGGTGAGGCGTCATCTACGACAATAATATGTTTTATATATGGAGGTACAGCCTGTAAAACGGGCTGAATGTCCCTCTCCACACGGTAGCAGGGAATAACAGCCGCAATCGTATAATTCTGGAAGGCAATGGCTTCTCCTTGTGGGCCATTTCTCAAATCAAAGCTGCGTGAGGCCTGGGTCTGAGGAAATGTCATTCCACGGCAATGATAAATTGGTAATGCGGCTGTCCCCCCTCCTGCACTTCCACTTCCTGACCCGAATACTTGTTGCGCATGACATCCGCGATGCGATTTGCCTCCGCGTGGGTCAGGTCCTGTCCGTAGAAGAGTGTAATCAATTCCTGCTCGCCAGCGTTCGCCTTTTCGAGCAGTGCCATGCAGCCTTCCTCCACCGAACCCGAGGAAGCTACCAGCTTCCCATCGAGCAGGGCAATCACCTGTCCGCTTTCCACTTTCACGCCGTCGATCTCCACCGAACGGGTCGCGGTGGTGATCTCTCCGGTGCGCACGTGTTCCAACGCTTTTGTCATCTTCTCGGCAACAGAATTCAGCTCCTCATCTGGATGGAGTGAGAGCATCGCCGAAAGTCCCTGCGGAATAGTTTTGCTTGGCACCACCCTCACCTGCTTGACCGTCACATCCTTTGCCTGGTTGGCTGCCATCACAATATTCTTGTTGTTCGGCAGGATGATGATCTTATCGGTCGGAAGGTTTTCGAACGAGTTCAAAATGTCCTGCGTGGACGGGTTCATCGTCTGCCCGCCCTCCACGACGGCTGCCACGCCGAGGCTGGCAAAGATGCGGCTCAATCCCGCGCCCGGCGAGACCGCGACCACGGCGATCTGCCCGGGCTCGACCTTGGTGAGTGGAATACGACCGGCTTTGCTCTTCTGGATATCGTCCATCTGCGCCAGCAGGTTTTCCATCGCCACTTTGGTGATGGTGCCGATCCCCATGATGTAATCGATCGGCTCATAACGTTTCTCGAGCGGCACGTGGATGTGCATGCGGTACATGCCTTCGCCTTCCCCCACCTGGATGGAAGTGCCCATCTGCTCCAATTGTCCGTAAAACCGTTGCAGATCAAAATCACTCGCGGGCAAGAAGTCCACCACCACTTCGTAGTCCTGGCCCTCCTCCACCTGCTCCATCGCGTCCTGTAGATTCATCGAGGAGATCGGCTGGACCGTCATTGTAGGCGTCTCGAGCGATTCGCCGTACACATGCCGCAGCATCCCTTCGAGGATAAAGAACAGGCCCTTTCCGCCCGAATCGACCACACCTGCCTGCTTGAGAACGGGGAGCAGGTCGGGCGTCTTCTGCACGGCAGCATCGGCAGCCCTGACTGCCACCTCCAGGATCTGGATTGCGTCTTCTGTCGACTTGAGAGCCGCTTCTGTGGCGAGGGCCACTTCCTTGGCGACAGTTAAGATCGTCCCCTCCACCGGGCGGACGACACCCTTATAGGCAGTGTCACGCGCTTCGCCAAACGCTTTCGCTAATGTGGGTCCATCCAGGATGTCCTTGCCATGGACGCCGCGCGCAAACCCGCGCCACAACTGCGAAAGGATCACACCCGAATTCCCGCGCGCCCCCATCAGAGCGCCCTTCGATACCGCTCCCGCCATGTCGCTGATGCGGCGGTGACCGAGGTCCTTGATCTCATTCCAGGCGGACTGCATAGTCAGGACCATGTTTGTGCCTGTATCGCCATCGGGCACCGGGAAGACATTCAGCGCGTTGACGGTCTGCTGGTTGGTGCGGAGCCAGGTGAGCCCCGCTTCCACCAGCCGCTTCATCGACTGGCCATTAATCTGCTGCCTGCGGAGTTTCTCGACACGTGCGGTATCTACTGCCATGGCACTTTTGCTCCTAGTCCGGATTGCTTACGCGTAGCCCCGCTACGTGCACATTCACGGAACTGACCTTAATCCCCATTGCCTTCTCCACATGAAAACGGACGGTATTGGCAACGCTCGCCGCCACCGAGTTGATGCGCGTCCCGTATTCCACAATGATATGGATCTCGATATCGATGTCCTCACCGTTGTATCGGACCACTACGCCGCGCGAAGGCTCACGCGTGATCGACTTGACGATGCCATCTGCAATATTCATCGGCGCCAGCCCCACCACCCCATACGACTCGAGCGTGGCACGATAGGCAATGGTCGCGATCGCGTTCGGAGAGACGTGGATCCCGCCTAATGATGTTGTTTCTTCGCCCATGAGTTCCTCTCGTATTCCTATATTAACATCTCACCTTGAGGAAGGTTGCGATGTATGGTAAAATGCCGTGCTTTCGAAAAGGGCAACTGAACCTTGTACTACCCGGAATTATAGCAAGAAAGGATGCTGCAAGAAAATGGCTAAGTGCGCAAACTGCGGTAAATCAACCACCTTCGGTCATAATCGTTCATTCTCCCAACGCGCCACCAACCGCTCGTTCAAACCGAACCTGCAGAAGACGCTCGTGATGGAGAAGGGTCGCGCCGTGCACAAAGTGTTGTGCGCCAAGTGCATCAAGACCCTCAGCAAGACCGCGGCGTAAGGTTTTTCGATCACCCGACAAAGGTCACGACCAGACAGGTCGTGATTTTTGTTTTAACGAACTACGGAGTCACGGAGAATTTATAAGGTTTTCTCTGTATCTCTGTGGTTAGTCAAGCAATGCGCGCAACGACCGGACTCCGGCTGCAGGACCTTCGGGGTGCTTGAAGACAGCCGTCGCGGCGACGAAGGCCGTGGCGCCTGCCTCCTTCATCTTTGGCAGCGTCTCCATATCGATACCACCATCGACCTCCAACCAGGCAAAAGATCGCAACGCATCCAGCTTTTTGCGGATCTCCGATACTTTCCCAATCGTCTCCGGCATGAAGCTCTGCCCGGAGTAACCAGGGTGCACGCTCATCACGAGAACCAGGTCTGCCTCCCTCAAGGCGGGCTGGATCGCACCGACCGGCGTTTCCGGATTCAACACCGCGCCCGCCCGGCATCCAAGTGACTTGATTTGCTTCAAGGAGCCTACAATATCCGGACAAGTCTCCACATGAATCGTAAGCCCGCTCGCGCCGGCTTTTGCAAATGCTTCGGTGTAGCGCTCCGGCTTTTCGATCATCAAATGGACATCCAGAGGGAGTTTGGTAATACGGCGGCACGTCGCGACAATAAATGGTCCCATCGTGATGTTGGGCACGAAATGACCATCCATGACATCGATATGGATCCAATCTGCGCCGGCTGCTTCGACCGTGGCAATCTCTTCGCTGAGACGCGCGAAATCAGCGGAGAGGATCGATGGAGAAAGAACATACTTGTTCATCAACGGGGGTTATACAGGAAGAAGATATAGATCCAGAATGGGACCAGTCCACCAACAGTGATTAAAGCCAAAAAACCCAGCGCCACCGACGTCCAGTCAATATCTGGCGTGGAATAGTCTGTGGCAACGGGATAGGTCGTCTCTGGCGCAGACATGACCGGAGGCTGCATATGTGCCTGCGGATGAGTGTGTGTCGGTTGCGTTTCCGGTCGCTGGTAGGTGTTTGCCGCTTCCGGGGTCAGACTCAGGGAGGGCGGAGGCGGCACATCGCGCTGGGTCCCAAATCGCAGCAGGACGCGTCCCAGCTGATCCGCCGTGCGATAGCGCGCTGCAGGTTCCTTGGAAAGAACCTTCAACACGATCTGCTCTAGGGCAGACGGCAGGTCGGGGACATATTCGCTGGGCGGGATCGGCGCGGCTTCCAGATGCATGCGCGCCAGTTCCTCGCTCGTCGGCGCCGTAAAAGGAAGAGCACCCGTCAGCACTTCGTAGAGGACCACCCCCAGCGAGTACACATCCGATGCCGGAGAAGGCGCTTCACCGGTTGCCTGCTCGGGAGAGAAATACTGGGGCGAACCCCAGACCACGTCCGCGCGTTCATCGGGCATGATCGTGGAGAGGGCGCGCGCGATCCCAAAGTCGGTGACCTTGAGGCGGCCGTCCGGTGTGACGATCATGTTATGGGGCTTGATATCGCAGTGGACGAGCCCGGCGCGGTGGGCGTAGCCGATCCCGGCACAAGCCTGGACCATCAAGGGAATGGCCTCCTCCACAGAGTAACGGCCGCGTTGCCGGAGGATGGTCTTCAGATCCTTGCCCGGGATGTGCTCCATCACAATGAAGAGCTGCCCGTGGTCAAGCCCAAAGTCGTGGACCGTGACGATGTTGGGATGCGAGAGGTTTGCCGCGGCGCGCGCCTCCTGGCGAAAGCGCTGCTGGAAGGCGTTATCGTTCGAATAGTTCTCGTGCAGCACCTTGATCGCCACCGATCGCTCCAGCATCAGGTCCCGGGCACGGAACACGTCAGACATGCCGCCCGAGCCAAGGCGTTCGAGCAACTGGTAACGATTGTTGAGCAACATCCCTTCGTTCATTATTAAAAGATTATACCCTACCCCCTCCGCCGCTACGCGGCACCTCCCCCAAATACGACGATATTACGTTTGTTGTCAAAAGTAATTTCCATGTCGTATTTGGGAGACGCAAGGTGGGGGTCAGGGCGGGTTATAATCCTCCCATGCGAACTGCCGTGATCATCTACAATCCAACAGCAGGGCGTTTTTCGGTCAAGCCTTTTATCAAGTCTGCTGTGAAAGAGCTCGAATCCTCCGGATGGCAGGTGGATGCGGCAGAATCAAAAAGCGGCGAACACATTATCGAACTGGCAAAGCAGGCGACGGCAGAGAGGAAGGACGCCGTGTTCGCTGTCGGTGGAGACGGGACAATCGGCAACGTGGTTAATGGGTTAGCCGGATCCGAAACCGCCCTCGGGGTCCTGCCGGCAGGCACGGCGAACGTCTGGAGCATCGAGCTGGGGCTACAGCCGTTTGCATGGACGAGCCCCTGGGTCCTGCGAAGGAATGCATCCATCCTGGCAAACGCTCCCAGCTATCGGGTCGATGTAGGTTTGTGCAACCAGATCTCTTTCATGATGTGGGCCGGTATTGGGTTGGACGCCATGGCAATCCAATCGCTCGAGCCGCGCCTCCGGCTGGACAAATTCTTTGCCATGCCGGAGTACACCGCCTCCGCGATCTGGCATGCCGCCCAATGGAGTGGTTTGAAGATGCGCTTTTGGACAGACGAGCTGGAAGTGGAAGGTCATTTTATCCTTGCCGTGGCGACCAACATTCGGCATTATATGGGCGGTCTCTCGAACCTTTCACCGGATGCCTATATCGACGATGGGCTTCTCGATCTGTGGCTGTTTAGTGGGAACAATCTCGGTGATGCGTTACGTCATGCTTATGAGCTTTGGCGCGGCACACACCTCAATTCGGATGCTGCGCAGCGGATCCCATTCCGCAACCTGCGTGTGGAAGCCGACTCCGCCTACTGGATCCAGACGGATGGCGAAGCGCGCGGCTCGACCCAGCGGGCTGACATCAGCGTGCAAGCGCATGCACTCAATCTGTTGGTGCCGCCTGCCGGGATGGATCTGCTAAAATCTGTTTCTTTCTCTTAAGGGAATTAAATGAACGTTCGCGAACTCGTCAATAAATGGGTCATCCTCGGTGCCCTCGGGCTGGCTGGTGTGTTGCTTCTCATCACCGCGGCTGCGATTGGATTGACCTCCGCTCGCCAGGCATCGAACGTGGGATTTGTACCCGCCAACGTGACCGTCATCCCGGCGCCTACCGGCACATCCGGCGCGCCGCCCACACCAACCATTGATCCCTTCGCCTCGCCCACATCACCAGCCGGGATTGCGATCGGTAACTATGTACAGATCAATGGGACCGAAGGACAGGGGTTGCGAATTCGAGCAGAGCCTGGATTAGGCGGGGAGTTCCAATTCCTTGCCTATGATTCGGAGGTCTTTGTCGTTCAGGACGGCCCGCGGGAAGTGGACGGTTATGTATGGTGGTACCTCGTCGCACCGTATGATGAAACGCGCGTCGGCTGGGCCGCCGCGGACTTTTTAACGTATATTCCAGAGCCTGAGTAAACGGAGTCAACGTCTCCAGAGGTTGGAGTTCTTTGTAGCCCCAACGTCTGGAGACGTTGACTCCAGCGGAGCTTAACATGAACGAAAAACCAACTGGCATTACTGCCAACAAAAAGACCAGGGAATTCACGATCACGTGGAACGACAACCATACGAGCGTCTATCCATTTGAGTTGTTACGCGCGGCCTGTCCCTGCGCCTCCTGCCGCGGCGGGCACGAGAACATGAGGTCCGAGCCTGATGCCGAAGTATTCGATATCAAGCTGGGGGATACACCGTCCACGCGCATCACCAATGTGGTAGCAGTGGGATCATACGCCCTCACCATCGTCTGGGAGGATGGGCATGATTACGGCATCTACAACTGGCACTATCTGCGCGCCTTGTGTCCCTGCCCGGAGGATCGGGCGAAGTATGGAAAAGGAAAATAATAAAGAAGCGACTGAGAGATCAGTCGCTTCTTTTCATCGTGGAGTTGGCGTTCGCGTGGGGGTGCGGGTAGGTGTTCTTGTTGGTGTGCGCGTGGGCGTCCTCGATGGCGTCGGCGTCCGGGTCGGGGTGCCGGGACGAACGGTGGGAGTGCGCGAAGGCGTAGCGGTGGGCGTGGCGAGTGCCGCCAGCCGCTCCTCCGCTTCAGCGCGTATGTCAGCGCTCATTGCTTCTTCAGGGAGGTCCAGCAATAGCTGCCAGTGTTCCGCGGCGTCATTGAGTTCCTCACGCGCTTCGTATACCCTGGCACTCCAGTAGTAGGCAAGGGCTTTTTGCTCGTCTGTCTCGGCGAGAGATTTCACCCGGTCGAGGAGCAGCAGCGCATTCCCTTCTCTTCCCTGGAGCAAGTCCAGGCGGACGCGTGCGATGTTGACCTCGAATACATTCTGATAGAACAGCATCACGGTATCCAGATCGTCCTCTGCCTGTTCGGCATTCCCCAGTTCCACGTTCGAGAGGAAGCGGTAGAGATACGGCTCGCGCTGATTCCGGTTCAACGCGATGGCGTTGTTCATATTCTCGATCGTCTCTTCATATTCCTGGTTTTCAAAGTGCATCCTGCCCAGCAATACATAGGCAGCCGTATCGTCCTGACTATATTTCAGGTAAATCCCCAGAGCCTCCGCAGCTTCGGTCTCATTTCCCGCTTCCGCATGGATCTGGCCAAGCAACAGATACACGGGAAGGTAGGTCACATCCAATTGGTTTGCCTGCCGGGCGGCGCCAAGTGCAAGATCGAGCTCTCCTTCCTGGAGCCGCGCCTGCGCCAGATGGTAAAAGACTAGAGGCGAACCCGGCAGATGGCGGTTTGCCTGATCGAGGTCTTCGAGGGCGCCCGAAATATTGTCCTCTCGTAATTTGACGATGGCGCGTTCGAGATAGGCCTCGCCGAAATTCGGGTCGATACGGATGGCTTGATCCAGATCAGACAGGACATCCGCATTGGGATCGTCCCCCAATCTGGCGCGGGCAATACCTACATAGGGTGCGCCAAAGTTGGAATCCAGACTGATCGCCATCTGATATGCCGAGAGCGCCGCTCCGGAGTCCCTTTGGAAGCGATAGGCTTCGCCGATGTAATAGTAGGCGTCTGCGGCTTGCGGCTCCAGGCGGATGATATCCTGCATGGCACGAATGACCTCGGGCCAATCCCCTCTTTTATAGGCGGCCTCCACCACGCGATACATATCGCGCGTCTCTGGCGGGCGCGGCGTATTCACATAGAGCGCCGTTGGCGTATGAGGCACAGACAGCAGGTCCGAGAGCGGCGCCTGCGTGCCCGCTGCGGCGGGTTGGCCGGTGGCATTAAAGGAGGTGGGAGTTAATGTAAATGTGGGAGAAGGTCCGGGCGTGGAGGTCGGCGGTCGCGCGTTACGAATCGCACGCGCCTGGAGAAAGCCAAAGACCAGAGCGCCGATCAGCACAACACCCAGCGCAGCAAACCCACCCAGGCGGACAATCGGGCTGGCTTTGACCGCCGCCCAGCCTTTTGGCCTGGGCTTTTCATGAGCAAGCAGCAGCTTCTCTTCCCAGGCGCGCGGCCGGTTGACCGGGAACGGCTGGACAGTCTCATCCGCAGGCAGGGCCCCGTGCAGGATCAAGCCGCGTTTGGCAGCCACGTTTTGCGGATCCAGCTTGAACGCGGTTTGCAGGCAGTAGATGCGCTCCTTGGTGGTATCCACCGTGGCGCTCATCCACACCCAGTAGGTTGCATTGTTCTGATCGGTCTTGAGCAGACCCGTCAGCAATTCGCGGGCACGGTTCTTATTCCCCGCTCGCAGGGCCTCTACTGCTTCCTGGAAAACCGCATCGCTCTCAGCCATAGGTCGATTTTACCCTACTCGTGAAACTCCTCCACCTGGTAGGTGAGCACCTCAAAATGTTTGCGACGCCAGAGATCCGGTTCCACGCCCATCTTGTAACAAAGATTATCCAGGAACCCTGCGGGACTTGAGATCTTTTCCCAAACCTGTGGCAGGAAAGTTGCCCGATGATAGAAATCATCGCGCAGGATCACTCCATCCACGTGCGGGCGCAGTTTGGAGAGCAGGTCATTCGGATCCTTGTATTCCAGAGGGACAGGGCACGTCAGGCGCGAGATTTCGATCTGGATCCCGCTTAGTTCCTCTTCTTTTACCGGAGGGAAACGCGGGTCCTTCAGTGCCGCGGCAACGGCATGCAGGCGCACGTCTTCCGCCAGAGGCTGATAGGCTTCCAGCGCGCCGACGCAGCCACGCAGCTGTCCCTGCGAGGTGATCGTAACGAACGACGACCCTTCTTCGCGCAAAACCAAAGGCAGGGAAGATAGATCGAGAAGAGGTAATTCCTCCCCTCGCACACCGCGCTCCATGGCCTCACGCCCCAGGCGGAGCAGGATTTCTTGTTCTTCAATAGTGAGTTTTTCCTGCATATCTCTGCCCCTTTCTTCACTGCGAACCATTCCTTGTTCAGAAAGTGCCCTAGAGTGAAGGTCTTGTCAGCTTCCAATACTCGCGGTTGTGATAGACCAGCGGCTCGCCTTGTCCTTCACCGCGCGCGTCCAGGACTTCGGCGACAAAGAGGGTATTCTCGCCCACCGGCATCGAGCTGACCACTCGACAGTCGAAATAAGCCATCCCATCCTTGAAGACGGGCGAATCCAGGGAGACGGTTTCGGTTTGCAGACCGGCGAAACGATCGGTAATATTTGGCAGCTTTCCGGCAAAGCGATCCGAGAGGTCCTTCTGTGTCGCGGTCAAAATCGTGACGGAGAACATTCCAGATTTTACGACCAGTTCATGTGTATGAGTTAATTGTCGCAAGGCAACAGAGATCAGCGGAGGCTCCAACGAAATGGAGGTAAATGAATTAACGGTCATGCCATATTGCTGGTCTTCATAGATGGACGTGACGATCGCCACGCCCGTGGTCCAGGCCCGCATGGCATGCCGAAGTTTTTCGGGATCAAGAGGCATAAGATGATTTCTCCAGAAAATTTATCATAACGAGGAGGGGTAGGTGCGTCAAGTCAAAAAACAAAATCGGAAAGCATTGTGATCCCTGCTCGAGTTACGGATTTGTAACAGGAAATTCGCGGCTTCCTCCCTTGCAAGTTCATGCCTTAAAAGGTACTATTCGGATATACGATATGGAATCTGCGTCCCAGCCTCCACCCCGGCGTCGAAGGCGTTCGTTCCGGGCAGTGCAAACTGTTCTGGGCGTTGCCATCCTTCTGGCGACCCTCTTCACGGCGCTGCCTTCGCGTGGACTGGTGGGAGGCAACTTCTACGATCGATTAAGTGTCCTTCTCACCCCTCGCACAAACGAAGAAGCACCACAAGTGCCGTTTGCCCAGCAGGCGCCAGCGCAATTGCGGATTGGCATCGTCGCGGGACACTCCGGCAACGACTCCGGCGCGGTCTGCCTGGATGGGAACGGCAATGTCACGCTCACCGAAGCAGATATGAACCTGAAGATCGCCGCCATGGTCCAGGAGCAGTTGATTCAGGACGGATATCAGGTGGACTTGCTGCGCGAATACGACTCGCGTTTGAACGGATACCGCGCCCTGGCTGTCGTTTCCATCCATAACGATTCCTGTGAGTATGTCAACGATGAAGCAACCGGATTCAAAGTAGCGGCTGCGCTTAACACATATGATCTCAACCGCGCAAACCGGCTGACCGCCTGCCTGATAGATCGCTACCAGAGCATCACGGCGATGAGTTTTCACGCTGGCAGCATCACGGCGGACATGCGCGAATATCATTCCTTCCGGGAGATCGACACCAGTACGGTGGCGGCGATCATCGAGACCGGTTTTCTTAACCTCGACCGGGAGTTCCTCACCAAGCGAACCGACCTCGTTGCGCAGGGGGTTGTGGAAGGCATTTTGTGTTTTGCACGAAATGAAAACATCCAGCCCACGCCCATCTCGAATCTGACTCCATGAACGCCAGAGAGCATCGCCTCGCCATATTCCTTTGGCTGCTTATATCGTTCCTCAGCATTGGATTTGTCCTTTTCTTTTTTGTCACCTCCCCGGTCAGCGCATCCTATATATTTGGTCCCACACCCACAGCCACGCAGGAAAACCTGTGGGCATACGCCGACGTTCCCAAGCCGACGCGCGCAGTTCCAACGGCCCTCCCAACCATGACACCAGCTCCCGTGGACACAGCCATTCCACCTGTCACAGAGACACCTGCCGTCGTAGCCATGGAGCTCGTCGACGATACTGCGGTTCGCGTACAGAATCCCCAGGAACTAATGCCTGTACCTTCGACGGGCGGCGGGAAATATATCCTGGTGGATATTTCAGAACAACATATGTACGTCTATGAAGGCGATGCGCTTATTTATAGCTTCGTTGCTTCGACCGGCATCAACAACGCCACACGCGTCGGCACGTTCGCAGTGCAGAGCAAGATTCCCAATGCCTACGGCGCCACCTGGAATATCTGGATGCCGAACTGGCTCGGGATCTACTGGTCTGGCAGCCTGGAGAACGGAATCCATGCCCTGCCGATTCTGTCGAATGGCGCCACACTCTGGGAAGGGTATCTGGGAACTCCCGTTTCCTACGGCTGTGTGGTGCTTGGCACGTATGAGGCCCAGCTGTTATACGAGTGGGCGGAGATCGGCACACCGGTGGAAATTCAGTGGTAAGTTAGTACGCGCAGTCTGGTACGTTGGAATTATTTCTGTTTCATTAAAGGTGACCTTATGAACGATCAATTCATCGAAGCCCGTGAGCTCATTGGTAAAGCACGTGAGTCCTTGCGCCGCGGCGACAAGGCATCCGCACGGCAGATGGGCGAACGCGCCGCGCACCTCGCACCGGGCCTGGAGGATGTGTGGTTGGTGCTCACGGCCTCAGAGCCGGACCCGCAGGACGCTCTGGCGTACGCCCAAAAAGCCCTGGAGCTCAACCCGCAAAGCACGCGGGCGCGTCGAGCTGTGGAGTGGGCAACCGACCGGCGAAAGCAGGTGGAGGCGTTGAAAGTCCTCACTCCGGTTTCCCCGCTTCCTCGCCGAGCGGAAGTCCCGCTTGCACCGCCTGTGCATACCTACCAAACCGCGGTGGCAATGCCCGCGTTGAAGACCCAGGGAAGGAACTGGCTGCTGCCAGCTCTGTTGATCGGGGCCGGTATTTTGTTTCTTGGCTTTCTTGTCTTATTTGCAGTCACCAGCCCGGCGCTGGCCTCAATCGTGAGGGGCATCGATCTCTCTGCCCCCACACAGGAAAATCTCTGGGCGCAGGTGGATGTCGCCAAGCCGGAAGTCACGCCGATCGATGTCAGTGCGTTCGCGGTCCAGTCTGCAAATACACCTGTTCCAACACATCGTGCAACATCCACAAATGAGCCGACCAGCGAACCCACGGAAGCGCCCACAGAGGTTCCGGCGGTGTCATCCACGATCATCCCGGATGACACCGAACCGCAGGGTGTTGTGGCAATGGAGCGGGTGGAAGACACACCTACGAGCGAATACAAGCCGCCAAAACCTGAGGACGTCGTTGGAAACGGCGCTCGCTGGATCGACGTGGATCTCACCAACCAGATGGTGTACGCCTATGAAGGAGACACCGTTGTCAATTCATTTCTTGTGTCCACCGGTACCTGGCTCACACCCACCGTGACCGGCAGGCACAAGATCTATGTCAAGGTGCGCGTGCAGGATATGTCGGGACCCGGTTACCATCTGAAGGATGTGCCTTATGTGATGTTCTTCCACGGTGATTATGGATTACACGGCACCTACTGGCATAACAACTTTGGAACACCCATGAGCCGCGGTTGCGTCAATCTGACCATTGACGATGCCGCCTGGCTGTTCAGCTGGGCCTCGGTGGGAACTGTGGTCAACGTGCATTATTAGCAAGCCAGCCGCGGAGGCGCGGAGACTCAGAGAAAACTCTGTGCTCCATGTCTCCGTGGCAAATTAGTGAGATGAGCAAGACAATCATATCCCGACGAGATTTTCTCAGGCTAAGCAGTTACAGCTTGATGGGGATAGTTCTGCCTGAGTTGTCATCGTTTCTCCCCCAGCAGGATGAATTCGCAAATCTTCAGGCACGCATCATCAACCGCACCGTCTGGGCATTTGACGAGCCCAACGCCAATTCCAAACGCCTCAAAGTCTACTGGCATGACCTGGTCGTGCCGATCACGAATACGACCGTCAGCGAGGATGAAGACGCATACAACCGGGTCTGGTACCAGCTGGAGGAAGGTGGCTTCGCCTATTCGGGAGGCATCCAGCCGGTTCGCACGATTCTGAATCAGCCCCAGTCCATTCCGACGAGAGGCGCGTTGGGGGAGATCAGTGTGCCCTATACAGACGCCTATCTCGAACCGGATGCAAACGCGGAGTTCGTCTACCGTTTGTATTATGAGACGGTCCACTGGGTGGCAAGCGCGGTGGACGGGACAAACGGGAGCATCTGGTACCGCCTGCTGGACGACAAATTTGAGCGCTACTACTATGTCCCTGCGAAACATGTCCGCCTCGTTTCAGCCGAAGAGCTGACTCCGTTGTCTCCGCAGGTTCCCAGCGAGGACAAACGCGTCGAGGTACGCCTGAACGAGCAGCTGCTGCTGGCGTACGAGAACGGACGAGCCGTCTTCGCGACCCGCGTCTCCACAGGCGGCAAGCGCCTGAGCGGGACCTACACCACGCCTGTCGGAAATTTCATCACCTATCAT
>Ga0075429_100000944_pt1 | contig 23016 bp, 25 predicted proteins | sample RhiMetdeltSRZDD3_FD_75295 | JGI IMG/M metagenome (GOLD analysis project Ga0075429, IMG submission 75295) | Populus rhizosphere microbial communities from Tennessee, USA - Rhizosphere MetaG P. deltoides SRZDD3 | ecosystem: Host-associated > Plants > Roots > Rhizosphere > Soil | place: USA... | reverse complement strand
CTCGACCGACATTGACTGCGCGGCATGGCAGCAGTTTAACGCTACCCCGCTGCGGGCCGTCTCTACGAATTCTGCGGACACGGCATTTACGCTCACCACGAACTCGACCGCTACGGCGACCAATACGACGCTGCTCTCGAAGATCAACGTGCGCGCCATCGTGGACGGAATGAAGGGTCGCAACATCCCCTACTACAACGAAAGCGACTACTACTGCATCTCTCGGCCGGAGGCGTTACGGCTTCTCAAGTCAGATATCGAGGCCGTGCATCAGTACACCGAGACCGGGCTTGCGATGATAATGAATGGTGAAGTCGGGCGTTACTGGAACTGCCGTTTCGTCGAAGCGACGGTGGCTCCGGTAGGCGGGGCTGCGGATTCCACTACCTACGATCCGTTCACGGATACCGGGGATGCCTGGAACACCGTGGGTTCTGGCGACTGGGCGTTCTTCTTCGGAGAGGACACGCTGACGGAAGCTGTGCATACGGCAGAGGAGATACGCGCCAAGGTGGCTGATGACTACGGCCGCAGCAAGGGCATCGCTTGGTACTCTTTTGTGGGCTACGGTCTTGCTCACGGATTCGCGGGTGCCAACTCGGCGCAGGCGCGCATCGTGAAGTGGGATAGCGCGGTCTAGATTCAAGCGGGCCTTCCCCCGCGCAGTGGAGTTACGACCGAACGGGAGGCGTTCATGGTCGTTAAACATAACGGGGGCCTTCCTCCCCGCCTGAAGTGATGTTGGCTCGCAGGAGGCGCGGGCGGACGGAGAACATTTAATGGCTACCTATAGCGGCTCTTACGACGACGCAAACTATACCACCATCCGCCAGTCAGTTCACTCCGCGGCGACTACTACCGCAACGGCCAACCAGCCGGGGCTGACATTCCGTTCTCGCGTGGCCTGCGTGGTGACTCAGGTAACGGCGATTCTGGGCGGCACGGTATCGACCACGACGCTCATTATCACGTTGCTCTTTAACGGGTCGATTGCCGCGCTTCTCACGCTGGAGGAGTCGATTAACGAGTTCATCGGCACCTTCACGCTGGTCACGAACCGGACAATGACTAGCATGACAGACCGATTCGAGGTCGGCGTTGGCGCTGGCGCATCGGCACCGTACATCACGGTGGTTTACGAGTACAAGATTCTCCCCGGCACGACGTTCAGCCTCTACTCGGCGCTCGCATAACGGAATAGTCCCGCCCCTCAAGAGCGGGGGGCGGGATTGCTCGGAGTAACGCCCGGAGAGGAATATGCCTGACGACTCCAAGCCAGTTCAGGTAGTAGCCCAAGTCACGCGCCCAGTGGACGCTGGGGAACTGGACGCCTGGTATCGGGAGCATGGTCTGCAACCCGATAAAGACGGCATGTTTGCCGAGATGCCGTATGGTGCCGCACCGGTTTCGCGGGAGCACATCATCGAGCAGGTTGCCGCCAACGCTCTGCGGCATGACGTTCCGAACCTGCACCCGAGGGAGTACACCGACAAGATCATGGTCTACGTTGGTGGTGGGCCGACGCTCAGGGACCATCTCGATGAGGTAAAGCGCAAGTGCGAGGATGAGCGATACGACGTGTATACGTCGAACGCCACCTGTAAGTTTCTGCTCGCCAAGGGCATCAAGCCTAACTTTCACCTGATCCTCGATCCCACGGAGCGCAAGGTCAGGGATTTGGACTACGAGGAGGATGTGGCGCTCATCCTAGGGCTGCAATGCCATCCGGCGCTATTTGAGCGGGCGAAGGAAAAGGGCGTCAGCGTTCACAAGTTTTTGGCGGCATCGGTTACAGGCGAAAACGGGAAGTCGGATAAGCAAGCCGCTGCCGCAGCTCTTACGCGAGAAGACCCAAAGTTGATGGGCATTGGCGGCGGATCCATGTGCGGCACCCGCATGATCTACTTCGCGGAGGCTATGGGCTACAGACGGCTTGAGTATTATGGCTTCGATGGCTGCGTGGAGAAGAAGGGCGAAATCATCAAGTGCTATGCATATACCAAGCCGAGGGGGGAGAACATACTCGAAACCGAGGCTGGGAACGGGCGGAAGTTCTACACGACGATGAGCTTGGCCCGTCAGGGCGAGGAACTGGTGCTTCTCCTCGACCTGATGCCCGGCTTGGACGTGGAGATTTACGGCGACTCGCTCATGTCGAACCAGCTAGAACTCTACAAGCAGGCACGGAAGCCAGCCCTGTGGTGCATCACGCCGGAATACATCGCCCTGCAACACCAGATGCACGATGACTACGGCGATGACTACGGCAGGAGCGGTAACGACCACGCTCCACGAGTATTCATGGCGGCAGCGCAAGTGCTGAAGAAGGCGGGGCAATGCCGAGTGCTCGATTATGGGGCGGGCAAGGGTGTCCTCCAGAAAGCCATTCTTCAGGCGTTTCCGGAGGTGAATGGTATCACCTACCACGAGTATGACCCATGTGTGCCGGGAATAGATACGCCACCAGAGAGCGCCGAAGTGGTGTTCTGCGGTGACGTGATGGAGCACATCGAGCCCGAGTGCGTGGATACCGTGCTGCGGCACATTCGAGACCTGACGTTACAAGTCGCCATTTTCGTCATATCGCTACGACCGGCAGGAAAGACGCTTCCGGATGGGCGAAACGCTCATGTCAGCTTGCACGGGCCTGACTGGTGGAAGTCGTTTATCCACAAGTATTTCATCTGCGTGGAGAGCGTGCATGACCAGCAGAACCAGGAGTTGATCTGCGTGTGCATGCGGCTTCCGCCGCGCATGGTGCTGCATTGACTGAGCGCATCATCGCCTTCGCCTATGCTGACGCCATCCCGCGCCTGTCTCCAATCTATCGGGGCTTGGTGGAAGGGCTGTGCGAGAACATCCGGGCGGTGATGCCGGGGACGAAGATCGTTCATGTAACCGATGAGGCGACGAAGCCATTGCTGGGTCCTGACGAACGGTTGCATGTTGCCAGAGACATTCCGCTCATGACGTGGCATATGCGCGCCCACATGGAGGCGCAGGCGTTGGCAGATGAGGTTATGTTTACCGAGCCAGATGTGCGCTTCAAGTCTGACATCCTGCATGTTTTCGATGACGACGACTTCGATATTGCTGTCACAGCGCGCGAAGTGGATGCCAACTGGGACCTGAACGGCAAGCGGGTCATGCTATCTGACGTTGCCCCTTATACGCTGGGAACTACATTCTCAAGGTCTGCGGAGTTTTGGCGTGAGTGCGCGGAGCATTGCGCTACGCTGGGCGACCGTGAGCAGCACTGGCTGGGTGACATGCTCGCCCTGTCGGCGGTGATAGAGGCGAAACGCTACCGGGTCAAGGTGATTGATGGGAGAACCTACAATCACATTCCTTGCTCGCGGGAGGATTCCTGTGACGTTAAGGTACTGCACTATAAGGGGATGAGAAAGGATTTCCTGTTCCCGCAGGCGAGGGAGGCATGAATGGACCCCTATGCCACGCACCAGAGAGCGTTGCTGGAAACGGTGATGGCGACAACTGGGCCGGTGTTGGAGCTTGGCTGCGGCGACTACTCGACACCGTTGCTCTCTGCGATCTGCGAGAGCCAAGGAAGGCCATTCAAGGCGCAGGCATCAAATGCAGAGTGGGCATCCAGATTTCCAGGGGTGGAGGTGGTCGATTGGGAGACGTGGATAGCCCCCGAGGGGCGGTGGGGATTAGTGTTTCTGGATAACGAGGAACACACGCTTAAGCGGTACCGTCGCCTGGAGGTGCTGTCCCATATCACGGACACCATCGTGCTGCACGACGCCAACGTGAAGTCTCTCGTGACAATACCGGGATGGACGGTGCAGTTTTACACCCAGCACAAGCCGCATACGGCGGTGTTGAGGAAGGGGGCGTAGCGTGCGCCCAGACGATAACCTGACGCGCTTTGAGTTGGTGCCCTACTTCCACGGCAAGGTCCTGGACGTGAGCGAGGGTCGCTCGCGGGCGTTTCCGCACTTCGTGGGCCATATCGACTGCCAGCAGGACAAGCCGGAGAAGCTGGATTTTGCGACAGGCTCGTTCGACGGAGTTCTCTCGTCCTACTTCCTGCACCTCTGCCCCACGGACGAATGCGTGCGCATCATCACCGAATGGGCGCGCGTGGTGAAGCCGGGAGGGCACATCATGCTGCACCTGCCATTGAAACACGAGAAGGAGCTGTGGCCGGTTTCCTATGACTCGGTAGTTACGTTGATGAAGGCGCTGCCGGGCTGGGACATGGTGCAGTCATGGCGGCATCCGGAGGATAGTGCGGCGCTTTACGTATTCAAACTGGCGCCCAAGGGGCACGCCTTCTCATGGCAGAAGCCGCGCCCGGCGAAGACGTGCGGCGTCGTTCGCTACGGTGCTTTCGGTGACTGCATCCAAGCGTCCAGCATCCTGCCGTGGCTCAAGTCCGAGGGCTACCACATTACCTTCTACTGTTCGGACCACGGCTACCCGGTCATCGCCCACGACCCGCACATTGACCGCTTCGTGATTCAGGGTCGCGACGAGGTGCCCCCGCAGGTGCTGGGGGCATTCTGGGCGCACGAGAAGAAAAAGTACGACAAGTGGGTGAATCTATCAGGTTCCGTGGAAGGCGCGCTACTTGCTGCGGAGGGCTCGGCGGCATTCGATTGGCCGAATGAAGTGCGCGCCAAGTACATGGATGTCAACTATCTGGAGTTCACCCACGAAATCGCGCAGGTGCCACCGCCCTATCGCCCGAAGTTCTACGCCACCATGGAGGAGCGCGTCTGGGCGCGCAAGGAAGCGTGTAGCTTCGGGGCGAAGAACATCCTCTGGTCGCTCTCCGGTTCATCGGTGCATAAGCACTGGCCGCATCTGGATGCCATCATCGACCGCGTTATGTGGGAGATGCCGGATACGCACGTCGTCCTCGTTGGCGATGAGATGAGCCAAATTCTTGAGGATGGCTGGCAGAATTCGCCGCGCGTGCATTGCCGCTCCGGGGTGTGGTCTATCCGCGAGTCGATGGCGTTCGCCGCCGAGGCCGATCTGGTCATCGGCTGCGAAACCGGGCTCCTGAACGCCGCGGGCAGCATGGAGACGCCCAAGATCGTGATGCTCTCGCACAGCAGCGAGGAAATGCTCACTAAATACTGGACGAACGTCACGGCGCTACGCCAGAGCGGCGGCTGCCCGAAGCAGCCCTGCCGGCAGCTCCACATGAACCGCGACGACTGCCCGACCTACGAGGACGAGAGCATCAAGGCGTCGCTCTGCCAGTACCACATCAGCCACGAGGCGGTATGGCAGGCGCTCGTGCGGGTGCTGGGCGAGACGCAAAGGAAGGTGGCATAGAGTGGCGACATCCGGTAGCTGGGACTTCTCCCTCACCGCTTCGGCGGTCATACAGGCGGCCTTCGAGGACCTGGGCCTGGTGATTCCCGGTGGCACGGTGGCGAGCGCCAGTCAGACGATGGCACTGCGGCGGCTCAACATGCTCGCCAAGCAGTATCAGGGGCGCACGCAGGGCTGGCCCGGAATGCCGGTTCACACTCGGCAGCGCGTGACGCTCTTTCTGGCGAAGGGGCAGCAAACCTATCTCGTCGGACCGGCCTCCACCGACGCCCGCGCCACAACGCGCTACGGGCGAACCACGATTGATGCCGCCGAAGCCATCGGGCAAACAATTATCAGCGTAACCGCAACCACCGACACCACGACGGAGCCCGGCGTGTCCATCACGGCCACCGCCGCCGACATCATCGGGGTGGAGCAGAACGACGGAACGATATTCTGGAGCACCGTCAGCTCAATATCGGCTGGCGATACGATCACCATTAGCTCGGGGCTGGGGGTCGCAGCCGGTGTCGGTAACTACGTCTGGTGGTTCACCTCCCGCGCCCAGCGATTTCCCTACATCGAGTCGGCGGTGCTGAGGAACGCGAACTACAACGACACGCCGCTCGATGTCTTTGCGGAGCCTGCGCTGTATGACCGTGGTGTGGCCGACAAGTACGCCGATGGCACGCCTACCGCCATCCTGGTCGAGCCGCTGCGGCTTAACACGCGCGTGACCCTGGATACCCAGCCCACGGACGTGACCGACACCATCGTTTTGACCGTGCTCTATCCGGCCGAAGACTACGACGCCGTGACCGACGATATCGCGTTTCCGCAGGAGGCGCTGCGCTTCCTGTCGTGGGAACTCGCGTTTTCCCTGTCGCCGTGGGCTGGCCGCTGGACGCCCGCGATGGAACAAAACCGCAAGGAAGCCCGCGCCATGTATCTGAACCTCAATCCCGAGAATAGCGCGCTCTACTTCGCCGCTGGGGAGATCGCATGAACGGCATCCCGCTGGCTCCCAAGTGCGTCCGCTGCGGCAAGCGCGATCCCCGCGTGAACTATCTGGAAACCGACTACGGGCCGCTGTGCGAGGACCATTTATTGACCATGCCGCCACGACATCCGTGGTTCGGCGTAAGGGACTGGATGAGCGACGCGGAACGCACGCCCAGTCTGAACGGAGGCTGACATCGCCAATACCAAAATCAGTGCTCTAACCGCGCTTACCGGCGCGAACGTGGAGCGGGCGGCCGATGTGCTCGCCATCGTGGATACCAGCGTCACGACGACCAAAAAAATCACCGTAACGGAATTGCGTACCGCGCTGAGTTCCGTGGCTCAGGAAGTCTTGCAAGTCGTAGGCGCGACGGATTCCGGAGCTGCCACCACGAGCACGAGCCTTGCCAATGTCACCGGCTCGAACAAGAGCATCACGCCGCAGAGTTCGGCCAGCCACCTCTTGATACAGGTGCAGTTTCACGGAAACATCGGCGTATTAGTAGGAGGGAATACCGTCGGTTCGTTCCAGCTCTACGACGTGGATAACGCCGTGGTGATAGGCCAGCTCAACCAACTGAGCGCCGCAGCCGAGTTTAATGGCGTCAACGCCATTGCTCCGTGCGCGCTATTCGCCTACATCGCAAACACCGTCACCAGCGCGCGGGCGTTCCAACTGCAGGCCAAGACGAGCAACGCGTCTGCGCCGTGTTCGGCGTTGAGCCAAGTGTGGGCCATTACCGAAATCAAGGATTGAGCGATGAGCATACCTGAGAAACTCTCGAGCGCTTTCCCCGGCAAGCAGTGGCGCATCAGTCTGGAGGCGCCTACATACGCTAATTGGGAATGGCTGGACGGCGGACAGAAGCCATCACGGGCGGCGTTCGACGCGGCGCTCGCCGCCGTTGATCCACCGCCGCCCGATTTGGGCGAGGTAAACAACTTGGACAGGAGCATTAAGGCTCTGGCGTTGACGTTTGCTCAGATCACGGGCACGCCGGTTGCTACCGTTCGGACCATCTTCCGCCAGAAGTGGGACAGTTTGGGATAGGCGTATGCCTACTGCCCGCATCCCGCTTGTGGGTGTTCATAACCAGCGCGGCATCAATGCGCAGGCCGCGCTCACGGAGAATTTGGATCAGCGGTTTGTGAATACCACCTTCAGCGTCGTGACCAATCCCATAGTCGGGAAGTCCGCGGTCTACGTGGAGAAACGGCCGGGGTGGGTAACTTCCAGCCTGGTGTCCTCTGGGAATCCCTCCACAGGGCTACTGCGCACAGACTCGATCGGCTCGGTCGTCTCGGCCTTCGGTGACACCAACTCCACCATCTACGACGGGACGGTGAGCGTCGGGACGATTACTGGCCGGGCGCTGCACTTTTCAGAGGCGATCATCAGCGACGTCGGGCACATCCTGATTCGCAGCTCCGACGGCACGGGATGGTATTACACCGAGGACGCCAAGGATGTCACCGCCTACACCGCCGACGGCAACAACTCCACGACTATCACCGACATCAAGATCAGCGGGTCCAACAGCACTGCTGGGCTCTATCCGGGACAGTTGCTAGCGGCCGCCTCCAACATCGTGGCCGGCACGCGCATCGTCAGCGTCAACTCGGGGGCGTTTACCGCGGTGCTAGACACCGCAACGACGGGCGGGGCGTTCAACGACTTGGCGATTACCAAGGAGCCGATTGCCAAGATCACCGATGCCGACTTCCTCACGACCGGCACCCAGAAAAGCGCCTTTGTGGAGATGGACGGCTATGAGTTCTACGCCCATGAAGACGGTTACATCAGGCACAGCGATTTAAACAGCGTCACCGCCTGGAGCGCCGCGAGCAAGATAGCGGCCAATGCCAGCCCGGACAGTCTTATCGCCATCGCCCGGCAAATTAACGTGATTATGGGATTTGGCTCCAACTCCATTCAGGGGTTTCACAACGCGGGCAATGCTGCGGGGAGCGTCTTGACGCGCGTCCCGCAGCTATTCAAAAGCGTTGGCATTCAGGACCAGCGAAGCCTCGCGAAGCTCAAAGACGACATTTATTTCGTGACCTCTACCCGCTACGGCAACGCCCAGGTCATGCGGCTGCGGGGCTTTGATCTAACGCCGGTAAGCCCCTCGGTCATAGACAACATCTTGGGCACGCTATCGGCAACCGGCAACGACATCTACTTGTGCGGGTTTCAGTTGGGGGGATTTGACTACCTCTCGGTTTTCATTTCGATGGCCTCGGAAGGGCCGGACTCCCTTATCTTGCTGGAGAGTTCGGAGGAGATTCTGCTTGAGACCGGAGACAGCATCATCCTCGAGACAAACCCCTCGGTGACTTCATCGTTCGGGCGGCATCTCCTCTACAACGCAACGCTTAACATCTGGGCGGAATGGGACTCAAACATTTGCACGTTCATTTCCGGGCTGGGACAAAGCTCTACGAACCAGATCATCGCCACCAGTCGAGTGAATACCAGCGGGAAGATTTACGTCATCAACGCCGCGCAGGATCAGGTCTATACCGATGACGGATCCGCATACACCATGTCCATCAGGACCGCCCGCGTCAACCACGGGACGAGCAGGCGCAAGTTCGATACCGCCATAAGGCTGATCGGAGACATCCAGGAGGCCGGCACGGCGACGCTCTCGGTATGCGATGACGATAGCGGGACCTACACGACCATCGGCACCTTCGACCTGACGCAGCCCGCCCCGCGGGTCCACGGCGCAGGCTCGTACGAGGGCGGGCGCTCATACAAGATCGAGCATTCCTACAACGGCCCATTCCGGGCCGAAGCCATCGAGATCGACTACGAGATCGCGGCGTGAACGACCTCCAGGACAAACAACTTCACTTGGCGAGCTGGAGCTTCCAGGACATCGTTGGGCAACAACTGGAATGGACGCCCCGCAGACAGCCCCGCACGGTAACGGCATCTGGCAACGTCAATCCGCTGGATGATTTGATCCTGGTCGATTGCACGGCAGGAGCCGTCACCATGACGCTGGAAACGTGTGTTGGGTGTGATGGCCGCCAGCATATGTTCAAGAAGATCGATTCCAGCAGCAACGCCATGACCATCGATGGCGCCGGGGCTGAATTGATCGATACCGCAGCAAACGTCAGCACGACGGTTCAAGGCATCACCTTCTGGCTCAAGTCGCGCGGTGTTACGGGATGGGCGTCGGTCATTCTTCTACCGGGGACAGCCCCAGCGGCAGGGACCGTTACCAGCGTCGGCTTTACAGACACGAATGATGACACTCAGACCGCTTCCGGGGGGCCGATTACGACCTCCGGGACGCTGGACATAGCCGCCGTAGACGCCGGGTCCGACAAGATTGTCTTTTGGGACGATTCGGCGGGGAAGAAGGATTACCTGACTCCCGGAACAGGGTTGTCGATTTCCGGAACAACCATGACGGTTGTCATAACGGACACCAACGATGATACGCAAACCGCATCTGGTAACGATATTGCTGCGGCAGATGCGGGGTCGGATAAAGGGGTGTTCTGGGACGACTCCGCAGGAAAGAAGGACTATTTTACTCTTGCTGGTTCTCTAGGTTTCAGCGGGACGGTATTACAAGACTACCAATGGCTGCAGTTTGCGATCACCGATCAGACCACAGTGATAACCACGGGCACGGCAAAGTTCACCACACGATTTCCTGCTTGCACCGTTCTGGCTGTGCGGGCTTCGCTCAAAACAGCGTCGAGTTCCGGAACGCCAACCGTTGACATCAACGAGAGCGGAACAACGATCCTTTCCACCAAGTTGACGATTGACGCGAATGAGCTGACCTCTACGACCGCAGCGAGCGCGGCAGTGATCTCTGATGCCACGATAGCTGATGACGCCGAAATCACCTTTGACATAGATACGGCAGGAACCGGTGCCGTTGGATTGATTGTAACCATGCAGGTGCGGTGGACCTGATGTTCTACACGGTGAAAGCGTTTGATTCTAATCCCTGCGCAGGTCAGGTGAAAGCGTTGCTGCACATGAACGGCACCGATGCCAGCACGACGTTCACCGATGTCTTCGGGCACACCTGGACCGCTCATGGCAACGCCCAAATTGATACAGCTCAGAGCAAGTTTGGCGGGGCTAGTGGGCTATTCGATGGGTCCGGTGACTGGATTGATACGCCTGATTCAACTGACTGGACCATCGGCAGCGGGGACCTGACTATAGAGTTTTGGCTGATGGAAAATGCCTTAGGAGCACTCCAGTGGATTTGCGGTCAGGGAAATAATTTAAACAGCAATGCCACCAGCCCATTCGGGATGATAAAGAATGCAACCGATCAGATTGAGTGGCGACTGTCTGACGGTACATCGAGCTTCTCCGCATCGAATACTACCGTGCTAACCACGGGACAGTGGTATCACGTCGCCGGCGTGAAACAGGGTATCACCATGTATGTGTTTGTAGATGGCGTGAAGGGCTCAAATGCAACCGCACCAACAAGTCTGGTAGATAGTGCGTCCGTGTTTTCCATTGGGAGATGGGGCGCTGCGAACACGAACTATTTCAACGGCTGGGTTGATGATTTCAGGTTTTCTCGGTGCGCGCGTTACACCGCTAACTTCACTCCGCCAAGCGCAGAGCTGCCGGATACGGATGCTTAGGTGACAAAGGAAGAACCATGCCACTAATGGACACATCAGAAGGCACTCCGGGAGGGGAAACCCAGGAATTCACCGTCATCGGAAGCGGACCGCTGGCGGGCTGGCGGCTCGAGACGGACGCTACAGCCGTCGGGAACATGCGGCTCCTTCGTTCTCCCGATGGGACGAAAACCCTTTATGCCCGTCCCGGTGAGTTCGAGAGCGGCATTGAAGGCGCTCAGATCATTCCCGGCTTTGGCGCGGTGTTCTCGCCGGAGCAGGCTTCTGCGTTTGGGGCGAAGTATACAGCCGACAACAAGCTCTTCGGTTTCGTTCCTGATGACAGCCGGCTGCTCGTCGGTGGCGCTATGGGCATCGCGGGCGCAGGAATCGGGGCACATTCCGGACTATTTGGCGGAGGCGCTGGTGGAGCGGGCGATCTCAGTTACTTAAGCGACGCTGGATTCGAGTTCGGCTCCGGTGGCACTGACTTCCTCGGAAGCGGCCTTGCTGATGCGCCGTGGGGCATTAACCCTCAACCGAGCGACCTTACGGGGGCTTTTGACGTATCCGGCTCAGAAGGGGTGTTTCCGTATGAGTCTCCCGCGCTGTCTGAGGGTGGCGCAATGGATATGTATGGCTCCGTCAACTCTCCAACTGGGGCCGGTGGAGGCGGAACGATATTCCAACAGGGGATAGGAGGCGGTGGGATGCCCACTGGCACCGGCTCCGCCCTCAGTCGCTTTTTAAGCGGTGAGCCGACAGCGGCGGACTTGGCCTCGCTCCTCGGCTCCCTCGGCTCCACCGCGTTGGGCGTACTGGGCTCGAGCGCGCAGCAGGGCGCCTACCGCGACGTGGCGAATCAGTACCTAGGCATCGGCGCCCCCTACCGCGACAAGCTGCTGGCGAGCTACCAGCCGGGCTTCGACCTCCGGGCGGCGGACCCGCTGTATGCCGCAGCCTTGAGTCAATCTGCGGACGAGGCGGCGCGGGCGGTGTCGGCCAAGAGCGGCAACCCTTACGGCAATCCCGGCGCGATGGCCGAGATTCAGCAGGGGATTCTCGCCAAGACGGCATTTCCCTACCAGTCCAACTACCGCGGGCAGCTCGGCCAGTTCGGCGGCTTAGGACTCAACCAATCTGGTACTGCGAGCATGGCCGGGGCGGGGCAGGCGGGTGGGCTGTATGACGCGCTGGGGTCCGGATTGTCTGGTCTCACGCGGCTTATGCAACCATCCCTGGAGGACTTGCTACAACGCTATGGCGGTGGCTCGCAGGGCTATTCGCTCAACACTGGGGGCGGAATCTAATGGCACAGCGCTTGCCTCCGGGCATCCAAGGATACTTCGCGGGACAGGAGCTGGGTATGCGGCAGGACGCTGCTGGCCTGAACCAACTCCGCGGCATCTTGGGCATCCTCGCGGAGCAGGAGGCGCAGGCGGCGGCGCGGGAAATGCGCCCGCTCCAGATGGAGGCGCTACGCGGGCAGGTGGCGGACCGTCAGGGCTTGGCTCGCTACCGTGACGCGCAGATTGCCGACATGGAGCGCAAAGGCGTGATGGCCCAGCAGCAGCAGACCGCCCAAGGCGTGCTTGCCAACCTGCTTGCGACGGGCGGGTATCAGGGAACTGTTGCTGGTCCGACTACCGTTGCTCTGAGCGATGAAGAAGCCATCAGACGGGTACGGGAGGCGAGCGAGCAGGGGCGGGAGTTGGGTGCCAACGTCCCATCGCCCGGCTCCGTGCAGGGCCTCTCCGTGCTGGCCGATCCGCAGCGGGCGATACCGGAGCTGTTGAGGCAGCAGAGGCCGGAAAAGCCGCTGACGCCGCGTCAGATGGTCACACCGGTTGCTGGCGGGTATTTGGACGAGAACAGGCAGTTTGTCAGGACCGCGCCGGAGCCTCAACGCGTGGAGCGCCGTGATCCTCTGGTGCGCGTGATGGGGACGGATGGCAAGCCCAAGCTGGTGCGCGAGTCGGAAGCCGAGGGGATGCAGCCCGCCCCGATGCCTTCGGGCCGAGAAGATAACGAAATGATCCGGCGGACGCTTCAGTTCGGCACCGCGATGGAGAAGGCTGCTTTCCCGCAGTCATACGCCACGCTCGAAGAGGCTACATCGAAGATTGCTGCGGCCGGTGAGGAGGCCCTTAAGTTCCTGACTGGTCCGGGTGCGGCGCTGCCGGATAGAGCGGTCCCGAAGGAAGCTAGGGACGCGCGGCAGGCATTGCAGAGACTCCTGAATATTACCCTGAAGGACCGCAGCGGCGCAGCAGTGACCGTCCCGGAGTGGGAACGATTCAAGCAAGAGGCCGGGGTTGGCTTCTTCAAAGACCCCACCCAAATACCTGCATGGCTAGCGCAGGCCAAGACTATCTTGGACAAGCACTATGCGGGGGTAGCGGCGGGCTTCCCGCAGGATGTGCGTGATCGCTACTTTGAGGAATTGGGAAGGGTTGCGCCGTTCGGCAAAGCTGGCCCAACGGCGCCGCTTGGGGGCGGTGGCTGGAACGACGACAAGGAGCGTCGGTATCAGGAGCTTCTGAGGAAACGCGGTGGCACTTAACGAACAGGAAGAATTCGAGCTGCTCTCCCTTGAGCGGGAGAAGGCTGGCGCGGGCACGCGCAACCTGCCTCCGCCCACCCCTACGTTCACCCCCGGACCCGCGGGCTTCCGCAAATCGCTGCAGGAGGCCATCGCCGCCGATGTGTCGCCTACCGGTGCGGCGGTCGTCGGCGGGCTAGGGACCGCACTGGATCAATCGGCGCTCCGCCTCAAGCAGCTCATCTCCGGCCTCACTCCGCAGGAGCAGCAGCAGGTTCAGGTGAACCGCGAACTCTCCAGTACGCCACTCGGGTTTACTGGCGCAGCGGCAGGCAACCTGCTCGCCTTGGGTGGCCCGATAGCCGGAATTACACGGGCTGCGGCCCCGCAGCTCTCGCGCTTCCTCCCGGGTGTCGCGGCCCCGATTGGGGCGTCCGGGGTAACAAATGCGGGGGTGACGACCGCCACGAATCCCGTTCTGCCCGGCGAGTCCGAGGCGGCTAACACTGCCCTTGGCTTTGCTGGCGGTGTCGGCGGGGACCTAGTAGCGCGAGGGCTCGGAAGGATGGTGCATCCTATTCGGCAATCAGCGCCGGTGCGCGCTCTGTTGGGCGAGGGCATCGTCCCGACACCTGGGCAGGCGGCTGGCGCAACCAGCCTTCTCGGGCGCGTGGAACAGCGCCTGCAAAGCATCCCGATCATTGGCGACATCATCACGCACGGCAGAACGCGAGCGGTGAATGAACTCAATGAAGCCGCCATCAATCGGGCAGTGCCGGCCGGTCAACCGCGCATTCAGGGCATCGGGCGCGGAGCTATCGAGCAGGCCGATCAGGTCATTGCGGATGGCTATAACGATGTGCTGGGCAGGATCGGGACTGTCAGAGTTGACCCGAACATCCTAGGGCGGATGGGAACAGTAATTGCCGACCCAGATCTCGCGCTACCGCCAGCGGTTCAACAGCGCCTGCACGAGATAGTGCAAACGCAGATTACGGGGCGAGCTGGAGTTGGCGGACAGATGCAGGCGCAGATCGCGAAGCGCGCCGACGCCAATCTGGGGCAACTCGCCAGGACGTACGCCAGCTCCACCGATGCCGATCAGCGCATGATGGCCCGCGGGCTCCGGGAGATTCAAACCGCATGGCGCGACAACATTCGGCAACATGCCGCGCCTGAACTGCAGGCCGAGCTAGACGGGCTCAACCGTGCTTTTGCCAACTTCGTCCGGGTGGAGCGCGCGGCTGGCGCTTCAGGAGCGCGCGAGGGCGTGTTTAGCCCGGCGCAGCTACAAAGCGCCGTCAGGGCAACCGATACATCTGCTCGTAAAGGGCAATTTGCTCAGGGCCGCGCACTCATGCAGAACTTGAGTGATCCGGCAATGGCGACGCTGCCGCAGACCGTTCCCAACAGCGGAACAATAGACCGCGGCCTGTTGGCCATGTTGGCCGGCGGCGGGCTGGCTGGCGCTAATGAACATTACGGTGTTCTACCCGGATACGTATCCGCGGCGCTCGCCGCTCCGCTTCTATACAGCCGTCTCGGCTCGCGCTATGCAGTCGGCAATCTGCCGGGGCAGGGCATCTTGAGCCAATACATCCGGGATACCGCACCCTATACCGCACAAGTAGGTAGAGTGCTTGCCCAATGAACATCCTCGCGCAACTACAGGCGGCACAGGAAGCAACCAAACGATAAGGGTAGGCGAATGAGCGATGATCGAAAGCATGATGAGGTTGAGGCAACGCTTCCCGGCGGGACGAAACTGCGTGTTCGTGGCTATGACTTTCTGACGATTGCAGTTATTGCTTGGATGGCGGTCCAGTCTTACATCTCTTGGAGACATGCTGAGGACACCGAGAACACTTCACGCGTTCAGGCGGCGGTACTTGCGACGGTAGCCAAGGAGCAAAAAATACAAACAGAGGTTATTGCGAAGGAGCAGCGTTTCGCTACCTGCATCATCGCCACGAAGGAAGCCGACAGGGAAACTCAATACGGAAATCCTAATAGTTTTTGCAACAGAATGGCTCGATAACCAAAGGAGTGAACCATGAAGGTATTACTTGGATTGTTCTTGTTGACGTTGGCTCCGGCCGCGTTTGCGGCGATAAATATAAGCCTTGGCGGTCTGGTGGAGTTAGTTATCTATCTGATCGTCGCGGCAGTAGTTATCGGGATACTGATATGGCTGGTAGCAAAAGCCCCATTCATTCCTGACCCAGGAAAGCAGATCATCACCTACATCATTTACTTCATCGCGGCCCTTATCGTGATCGCGCTGCTGCTATCGTTTATCGGGATGCCGATAGTAAATATCAAATGAGGGGTGGTTACTGGCCGGACGCTACTCCGGCTAGGCTGATTGTCGGCTGTGACTCACCTTGTTCAGCCAGTTTAGGCATAGCACCTTGAAGATCGCCATTTATGCACAGTCAGCTTATGCCGTCGCCCGCTCTATCGGGCATGGCGAGTTCTCCAATTGGATTATTCGGGCAAACCCCGACTCTAAGAATCGGCGGCTATGGCAACCAGCGCCGGAATCGGTAGCCTTAAAACCAGCCCCGGCCATCCGAGGATGGGCCTGCCTTATTTTCCAACGAGACTCTGCCAACGCGTCGGGTTACGGTTCAAACGAGGCCGCACCTCTCCCGCAAGCTCTCCAAGGCGTCCATTTTCAACCGCGTGTCTGCTTTCCACGCCGCAGCAACCAATGAAATGATAGCATGAGTTTTGCTCCATTTGAGCACGTCTGGCGCGGCGCTATGTCGCTGCTTCCGACGCGGATGGATTCACCGAATGCAAAGGCGATGGTCTATGCCATTTGCTTGCAGGAATCACGTTTCGAGCACAGGCGGCAGATAAATGGACCAGCACGAGGCTTCCCGCAATTCGAGCTTGCCGGTATCCGTGGTGTTCTTCGCCACCCAGCAACGGAAGACTATATCCATCAGGCCCTAAACGCTCTGGTCTATGACTACGAGCCGCTGACGAGTTACACGGCGATAGAGCACAACGACATTCTTGCTTGTTGCTACGCGAGGCTTAATCTGTGGTGGCTACAAGACCCTTTACCAAACCAGATGGAGCCTGACGAGGCGTGGAGTCAGTACCTAGCAACATGGAGACCGGGTAAACCGCATCGGCAGTCCTGGGATGCTTTTTACAATCGGGCGTGGCAACTGGTATTGGAGAACACATGAAGCTCGCTATAGCGTTGCTGGGCTTGTTCTTGGGTGGCTGTTTGGGTCTTGGTGTAAACGATATGACAGCAGCACAGATCAGAGCCACCGAGGGGATGGCAACGTGTGTTGATGTGTACACGATGTATGGAAAAGGCCGTAGCGTCACCGTCCACGTAGACGCTGCAAAGCGCGGTATCGACGAGGACTACGAGCAGGTGATCGGCCCCGACTGCACCATCACCATCCGCGGAACGACGCGGACTCAAGCCGGGCCGAAAACGCAACCGCCAGCCGCTCGATCAGAAACGACGTCGACCACGACCACGACAACAAAGACCGTTCAGGAAAAGTGAGCGACCAGGATCTAGCGAATCACCCCTCGGTCATTCTTTACGATGACCTGACCGACCTCGCCACACTGCGCTCGCGTTATTGGGTTCAGCCGTGGCGAGACGGCCCGGGGGTGCTGGGACCTCTCCCATGGCCTGCCCGGTCGGTGGAGTTCGTACCCATCCCCGAGTACGGCCTGACCGCACTGCGGTGTACTGCCGGGGAATCTCCGCACATCCTGGACGCCTTCCGGTGGTGCCAGCCGGTCGATTCACCGCCGATGCGTGGCGCGCCGTGGAAGAGGCCCTATGTTGCGGGGCAGTCGTTGGGCTACGACGAGATGTACCTGCGCTACGTTGTGCGCGTGGATTCGAGGTGGAAGATGGGTGCGTGGCAGGCGATGAAGCTGCCGGGACTCACCGGGCGCTACGAGATGAGCCCGCCCTCCGGTCCTGCCGACACTCGGCCTACCCCTGCGGATTGGGCGTGCTGGGAGCATCGGATGGGGATTCCCGCTCCGAAGGAGGCAGCCAAGACCGGCGGGAGACTCCGGTTATTCGTCCGCATGAACGACGTAGATTGGCCCTTCGCTAACCACCCCTGGAACAACGTTGGCGCTCATCCGAACGATGAGCAGCCAGTCTGGACCGATGGTTATCTGGAGCTAGACCGCCTGCATTGCATAGAGCAGTACATAAAGTTGAATACTATCGCCCCAAGCGGAGAGCCGAACCGAAACGGCGTCGTTCAAGTTGATCTTGATGGACAGCGGGTGTTGAACGTAACCAATCGTCGAATTCGTGGGCTACCGCACGTTCAAATTCAGTGCCTTCCATACCTGATCGTCTATCACGGTGGAGTTGGTAGACCGACCGGACCATTCTATATAGACATCGCGGGCGTCGTCGTCTCCACGGAGCGCGTCGGCCCGCCGAAGCTGATCGCCGCACCCGAACCTCAACCACAACCGGAGAACGAAATGGCCACGATCGAGACCGTCATCACGAAGCAAACCGAGGCGCTGAACGAGGCATATGCGGTTGCCGGACAGCCGAGCGTTGCACAGCAGCTCGCCGACGCTACCGCTGCGCTCGCTACTGCAAACGCGAATATCGCAACGCTGAACACGAAATTGACCGATGCGATTTCGCTTGCACAGGCTGCAATCGCTGCCGACACTGTGGATGATGCGGCAGAAACGGCACGGTTCAACGCTCTGCTGGCGAAGCTTCAGTCTTGAATCATGGCTGATCCAAGCACCATAGTCGCCAAGCAGCAGGCGGTCGTCACTGAGGCCGAGGCTGTCGGCAACGTGCCGACCGTGGTCGCGAAAGCGCAGACGGCGCTCGCCGAGGCGCAGGCATTGGCTTCACCGCCACCGACGATCGTGGAGTCGCCTCTGAACGCAGCCTCGCCGCGCTGGAAGAAACAGTACGACGCGCAGCTCCGCGAATGGGTGTGGAACCCGGTCACGGGGCGCATCACGCGCGCCGGCGTGCTCCTGCCGTGGACCAAAAACGCCGGCATCAAGTATTACCAGCACTCGAACGGTATCCGGTACACGGCGTTGAAGTCGGACGCTTCCAAGTGGTATCGCATCAATCCGGACGACACGCTGGTCGACCTCGGCACCAACGAGCCGGGCGGCGCGGTGCCAATCCCGCCACCGGAGCTGGATGCCGGCGAGCTCTCGGTGTTTGTCCCGCAGCGCGACGCCGCCGGCAACGTGACGAACCGCGGCAGCATGACCCTGAACAAGTGGTACGAGATCGATGACACGAAGATGAACGTGAAGGTCGCGCCGCCGGCTGGCGCCCCACGGGGCGGTCTCGGAGCTGTGCTCAACAACTGGGGAAGCGGCGTCCAGGACAGAACCAAGAAGCAAATCCACCTCAAGGGAGGAGGACACGGCGACGAGTGCAACGGCTGGTATACCTTTGATGCCGCGAAGGACTTGTGGGAAACGCTCATCGCGCATCTGCCGCTTGGCACCGCGGAGAAGCAGTACCTGATCTGGGACCACGCCAACCGGCATCCCGACCACCCCCCGGGGGCGCTCGTGCCCATCGCCTGGGCGCCTGGTCAGTCGTGGGGCATGTGGCCGAATTGGAACGAGCTCCCGCTGCCTGGATCCGTGGACATGAGCACGACCCCGCCGACCGCACAGCCGAGCGGGCACGACTGCGAGTTTCACTGCTGGGACAAGATCACGGGAGTCGATTGGCTCCCCGGGGGCTTCCGCATTTTCTGCCCGCGCAAGACGTGGTACATGATCAACACCACGACGAAGGCGATGGAGAATCTGTGCAAAGCGGTGTGGCAACCAGGCGGCACGATCAGCGACACGAACTGGCAGGCATTCAAGGCTGACCCGGTCACGCGCAAAATCTACGGCGCGACTAGCTGGGGCGGAGACGCCAAGTTTCGCGAATACGATCCATCTGTCCCGCACACGGAGCCGTGGCAGGCGTGGATCGACCGCTCGGCCGGCATGTTCTACAGCTTCGGCCCGAACGACTGCTCCGCGATCGTCGGTCGCGAGTTCGTCCACTACGGCTGGTCCGGGACGATACAGGCGTTCCACATGGACGCTAAGACCTGGCGGAAGGTAATTCTCTCGCAAAAACCCACGGTCGCCATCGGCGGTGAATTCTCGATGATCGAGTCGCCGGATCCGGCCATCGCGATTCTCACGCAGAACAACGGCGTGCTGTGGGACGTGAACCTCCAGACCGGCCAAGTATTGCTGCACCCCACCGTCGGGCGCATCGAATATGGAACTATCGGCGCCAACGGGCTCTACGGGAAACTTCAATATGTCGAGTTCGAGGACGCGAAGCTCGCGGTCGCGATACCGAACGCCGGGGCGAACGTGCGGGTGATGCGGTTGGCCTGAAGAGCGCCTACCCGCTTAAAGTCGCTGACGTTTGCATTAGCGGCTATTAGGCGCTGCCCCGCGCCTGCCCCGCCTGTTGGCCTCACCCGGCCCCGCCTGCCCCTGCCTGCCCTATGACGGCCAGCGGGCCAGCGCAGGTCACGGGGGTCTACAATCCTTGGACCACCATACGGTAGATAACCGGTGGTTTATATCCAGAAACAGGCATTTACCCTACTTTCTCACCCGTTTACGTCCCCGCCTCAGCCCCGCCAAACGCGGCAGGGTAGCCACAGCCGCCCTCAAGTGATCATCCAACAGGTGGGCATAGTGCTTCGCCGTCACCGTTATCGTGGAGTGCCCCAGCAGGTCCTGGGCGGCCTTCAGGCTACCAGTGCGCTGGACTATCCACGAGCCGCACGTCCTCCTCAAGTCCCGGAACTGCAGCCAGTCCATCCCAGCAGCCATCCGCGCCGCCCGGAAGTCCCTGGATAGCTCGCTGTCGGTCAGCCCGAACGGGAACGCCTTGGGGTTGAGGCCCGCAGCCAAGGGGACGATGCGCGGTCGGCCGGTCTTGGTCTCCAAGAGCACGATGGCTCGCCCCCTGAAGCTCTCGGGCGTGACCTGCTGGAGCTCGGCTCTGCGTAACCCGGTCAGCGCCGCCCAGATGATCGCCTTGCGGGTACGCGGCCGCGCCGCGAGCATCAGGGCTTTGACTTGCTGCGGGGTGGCTTGCTGGCGGCGGGCGATTTCGCCGGGGAGAAGAGTGATACGGCTGGCGGCATCAGTATCCAGCCAAGCCCACCGGCGATGGGCAAGCCGCGCCACCCTTCGTAGGATAGCGAGCCGCCTGTTGATCGTGGCTGGCGTGAGTTTTTGCGCGAGCCCAGCGCTCTTGACCGCCTCCGCGACCTCCGCGACTTCATTCAGGTGCTTTCCTCTGACGTGCGGATACATGATCCGCACCTTGTTCTTGAGATCCACGTACGACTTGAGCGGCTTGGCGTCGGTTAGCAGCCATCGCTCTAGCGCTTCGTTGAGCGAGTAGCGCGGCGTTCGTCCAACGCGATGATCGTTGATGCGCCGGACGAGCGCGCGCTCGTATTCCTGGGCGTCTCGGTAATGCCTAAAAGTCTTGCTAGGCCGTCCGTAGGCGTGCTGAACCCTGACTTCCCAACCTCTCCCGTGGGGGCGGATCGGCATTGGTTCCGGTACTCCTCCCAGTCAGCTCGAGCTATTCTAACGCGGCCGCGAATGCGCGTTGTGACGAGCTTCCCGTCCCGGACTTCGCGCTTGATCGTGGAGACCGACACGCGCCCGAGTTGCGCGCATTCCTCGAACGTCAGAATGTCGGCCCGCTCGAGCGTCAGCGTCACTCGGGGCTCCGGGGCGGGGTCCGGGGTGGACGACCATGTTCTACGTCGCTCAATTCCGATGGCCGCACACCCATGCGCTTCGCTGCTTCCATCACGGACTCGTCTCTGGCTATCCGCTCGGCGCGTAACTTTTTCCCGACAGTGATGCGCGCAGCGTGCTCCTCGGTGATCGTACCGGCGTCGTTGCAGGTGTAGCACGGAATGTATTCGACGGAGCCGCGACCACCGTCCTTTCCGTAACGGCACACGAAGCCAACGCCGCCACGCCTACCATTGCAGTCGGAACAAACAACGCTCACGGCTTGCTCCCTTTCAGGGCGCGGATGGCGGCGGCAGCTTTTGATAACCCCCATGCGTAGATGTCGTAAGCATGTCCGTCCTCGATGTCTACCGGATGAGCCTCCATGTGCTCGCATTGCTTCGCCGCTTCCTCCAGCGCCTCCTCCCTTGCCTGCGCGAGGGCGGAGCGGAGGGAGGCGTTCTCGCGTTCGAGGGTGCGGGCGAAACCTAGGCGGGTCAGGTCAGTGCAGCCGTCGGTGTCTAGCCATTCTCGCTCAAAGGCATCTGTCCTCGGCGTATCGCTCATCCCCGCTCCTTCGCCGCGTCATAGTCCCGTAATGCCTGTCGAAGCCTGAATGCTTCCTGCGGCTGGCCAGATCGGGCTGTGAGCCAATTAGTCAGTGCCCGTGCGGCTTCAATGACACCCTCCGCTGCGAGCGCCCGCTCCCGCGCCTCTTTGAGCGCGGACTCGGCGGATTCGGCGCGGCAGATCTGACACGGATACTGAATCCAATTATCGGCTGTCAGCCATGAATGCCCCTTCTCGCATTCTTTTAATCGAATCGTGCAGGACTTCATCTGTTCCGGTAATTGCTCCCACAGCCCCTTCGCCCACTCCCGCAGGGCGTCGTAGTCGAACTTGCTCACCAACGGTATTTCGCGCCATTTGTTCTCCGGGGAACGCCAAATGGTCCATACTTTCGGATCCTCCGGCATCGCTTCGGGAGGGGCGGCGGCAGGGGCGCTCCCCGTAAGGCCGGAGTCTCCATTGCTTACTTGTTCCCCTGCTGCCGCTTTTGGTTGTGGTGCCGTCTCGGTCCTGCACTCCGCTGGTGAGCGAGCGCCGCAGCGGCAGTGCCATATACGCTCTGTCGTAACGTAATCTCCTTTCCTCGCCACGGTCATGGACTTCCCCTCGCACGGCTCACCGACCGCGAGGACTGGTGCTGTTATCGTGCTCGCCGCAATCAGCGCCTTCTTGAGTATGCCGCTGGGTGCCGCCACCGGGCGCTCGGTTGAGTCAGCACCAGAGTCAGCACCAGAGGGTGAAGCGTTGCCACCAGGCGCGGGACCGTCGCACTCCTGCGCGGCCTTGCATAGCTCGTGCCAATTAGCCGCAGACAATTTTTCATGAGGTATGCGCCCAGAGGTTTCTCGCACGAGAGTTACAAACGGTTCGACAGCTCTCCGTAGGCGCTCGACGCCCGGCGGCAGAATAGCGGGGCTTGGTGCCGCCACCGCAAGGCCAGCAGCATGACCCTCGTGAGAAGGCGCAAATGACTGTTCCTGCCCACCCTGCGGCGCGGCGTTCAGTGAGAGGATGAAGCGGGCCATCGAGCAAGCCATATCGGACAAAGGTGTGCGCTCACGACCTTGCGCTTCCTCAAATGCACCCAGCGTAATCCGACACAGCTTTATCAGTTCCTCCGGCACGCTCACCTCCCGGCTCGTAGGTTCGTAGGTGGCAGCGAAGATGTCGTGCTTGCATGGATAGAATTCTCCCTTCACGCC
>Ga0075429_100000943_pt1 | contig 23032 bp, 15 predicted proteins | sample RhiMetdeltSRZDD3_FD_75295 | JGI IMG/M metagenome (GOLD analysis project Ga0075429, IMG submission 75295) | Populus rhizosphere microbial communities from Tennessee, USA - Rhizosphere MetaG P. deltoides SRZDD3 | ecosystem: Host-associated > Plants > Roots > Rhizosphere > Soil | place: USA... | reverse complement strand
CCTTGGCCATCATCGTCTCGTAACCGGGCGTCGACTTGTCTTCCCCGCGGTTCGACCAGCTCTCGGCCTTCGCCCAGATCGAATACGTGACGTGATCCGTGAGATCGAAGAGCTTCCGCTTGTCGTTCTCGACCTTGATCCACTGCTGGTCGGCATATCTCAACTGGACGCCGTGGCCCACACGTCCCAGCGTGCGCGCCCCGGGCTTCAGGTTCACCCCGGTGCCGTGGGCGGCGTTGGCGGTCGCGTCCTGGTAGCCGTCGGCGTCGGAGCTGCCGTCCTCGGAGAGATGCCATACCCCGACGAAGCCGCTCGCAGTATCGAAGACGCCGGCCGAATCGCAGGCGGCCTCTGCCTTGTCGTTCCCCCAGTACAGGACGAACGACTGCGTCTTGTCGTTGCCCTTGACGTCGGCCTTGACCCACACTGCGCCCGACTTCGACGCGGGATCCCAGCTCTCGATCGCGCACGGCAGCAGAGTGCCATCCGGACGTGCGAACCGCAGATCGCGGCCGTCGGCGGCGGCTTGCGCGAAATCGAACGACGCACCGTCGAAGGTCAGCGCGAGTGGATAGGCCTTCACGTCGCCGGCGACGCCGGCACCGGCCGCCGTGGTGTCCAGGGTGAGCGGGCGCTCATAGCGCCATTTCGCGAATGGGTCAGCGGCCGCGACGGGCGCGGCCAGGGCCAGGAGGGCGAGACACGCGAGGCCCCTCATGCCACGGGCTCGCTGGCCGGCTTCGGTGACCGCGCTCTCTCCAGGCGCGCCTGCACTCCGGCCTGTAGAGCGGCGCGGGATCCCCACAGCAGCCCGAGGGCGCCGAGGACGACGAGGGCCTGCAGCCAGCCGAGCAGCGTCTGCGAGATCATCACGACGCGCGCGAACCGCAGCGTCTCGGTATCGAGCATCTCGCGGTTGAAGCCGCTGACGTGGACGCCGTTCGGCATGTCGAACTTCGCGGGCAGGCCCTGGTACACGACGCTGTCTTCGATCTCGACTTTCTTCGGCAGCTCCGCCGTGCTCGCGGGCACGGGCGCCTGGCGGTCGTACTCTCCCGACGGGTACGACGGAGACGACGAGACACGGGCGCGGGAGAGAGACGACAGGGAAATGACGACCAAGAAGAACAGCCCCACGCCGATCAACGCCAGTACGGCCAGGCCGGCCCCCAGCCGTCGCTGGCGGATCCACGGCCAGACGACGATGCCGCTGATCGCGATATCAGCGATGATCAGCGCGAAGAGGGCCCAGCCCCAGGCCAGACCGGCGAGCGTGAGCGCCACCGCCAGCACGACACGCCGGGTACGCGTGAGCCCCAGCGCCGCCAGCAGGCGCTCCGTCCAGAGGACGAAGAGCAGCCCCGCCATCACCATCGCGGCGTCGGGCGTCCAGACCTTGGCCTCCGACAGGAAGCTCTCGTAGATCGGGAACCAGTCGGCCGGATAACGCAGCACGACGTCGCCCCGCGTGGCGGGAACCGGCAGCCGCGGGAGGGACAGGCTCGCGAAGCCAAAGCCAGCGCGCCGCCAATAGTCCTGGCGATGCTGCACGACGAGCTCCTGCTTGCCTTGCGCGATGGGCAGCCACAAGTCGCCCTTGTCGTTCTTCGTGAGCAGCACCGGCTCGTTCTGCAGGCTCGCGAACGTCGGCTTTGCTTCCATCGGCACGCTCACGTCGGGCGCTCCCTGGTTGTCGATCGAGATGCGGCTCTCGCCCAGGGCCGGCCCTTCCGCCGACAAGAAGAAGGTGTGCATCACCTGGCCCACCGCGAAGCTCGTCGTGCGCAGCGCCTCCAGCTTCGTCACCTTCCAGACGACGCGCTCGCCGGAGGCCAGGATGAAGGCCTGCGCGCCGCGGTACTCCGTCGGGATGCCGACCTCCTGCGGGCTCACACGCTTCGGCTCCCCGACGATGACCGGGCGCAGGAGCGGATGGCTCTCGAGCAGGCAGTACTGCACGCTCGCCGCGATCGGCGGCTGAAAAGAGCTGCCGGACAGGCTGCCTGAGATCTTGATCGTGGTGTCACCCGGCGGCACGTCGAAGCGGTGGTGGCCGGACGGAAGGTCGTACGGTACAGGCGCGTCGACCTGCTGCACCTGCTCACCGGAGACCATCGCCACCTCGAACATCTGCCGCGAGCGGTTCGGGTTGTGGACCTCGATCTGGTACTGGAAACGCGTCTCGTCCGGGCGCAGCGTGATGCGGTAGCGGCCGGTGGCGCTCGGCGTCAGGGGCTGCCCCCCTTCGGTGGCAGCGGCCACCCGGCGCACCACCGAGAACTGCCGGCGTCCATCCTCGGCCTCGCTGCCGAGCACGAACTCGCCGTCGGCGATCGTCGACTCGACCCACAACACGAACGGGGTCGACCACATCTCGAGCCGATCGCTGCCGCGCGCCGCCAATCGGCACCGCACGCTGAAGCGGCCGGCGAGCGGCGTGAGGCGGAACGAGCCGCCGTCGCCCCGGGAGACGATGCCGTCTCCGTCGCAGCCGTAGACGACGATGCCGGCCGCGCCTTGCAACACGTCGATGGCCGGCAGCGTCCCCGCCGAGCGGCCCGCGAACACCACCTCGAGATCGCGGCCCTTGAAGCTGCCGCCCAGGCGCAGGGTGTCGACCACCGTCACCGACGCCCGCGCCTGCGCGCTCTTCAGGGCCTCGTATTCACCCAGGGGCACGCTGACGCGCGATCCGGCGCCGCTCGGCTCTTGCGACAGCGCCGCCGGGGCGAACGACGCCAGGACGGCAAGCATCCAGAGGCGTTTCACGCGGCCCTCCTTGTCTCGGGCCACGAGGACGTGCGGCCACGAGCGAGAGCCTACCACTCTACAGGCGGGGGGCCCGCTCTCGTCGCGCCGACGCGCGGTTCTGCCCCGGCAGGGGAACGCTGGCGCTTTCCACGCGGGGGGCGGGCAGGTGGGTTCCCTCGCGGGAGTACGCACGCACCGTGAAATAGCCGGGGCCACCGAGCGTGTGCCGGAGCACGTCTGTGATGCCGTAGCGCTCCAGGGACGCCAGGAACCTCTCCTCCATGCGCTGGATCTCCTGAGTGCGCTCGGGCTGCGACCAATGGATCCAGTCGATGCCGTCGACCCAGAAACAGAAGACGAACGGCTCTCCGGTGCGCGCGAGCCGTGCGAGGCGCGCTTCCATGCGGAGCGTCTTCTCCTCCCAGGAGGGGTCGCGCGAGTTGTCCATGGCCCACACGAGCCGGCCGTTCCGTGGGTCGCTCACGAGATCGAAGATGTCGAGCCGGCCGCCGGTGCGCAGCATGGCGTTGGGCGCGAGGTTTGGCTCGATCACGTAGAGATCGGGCACGTGCCGATGCTCGGCGAGGAAGCGCTCGTAGACGATCTGGTGGCGCTGCTCGTCGCGGTTCACCTGCGAGCGAACCTGTTCGTATGTCTTCGCCCCGCCCCAGAGGGCCACCCAGCACGTCACGCCGCCGATGCCGATGAGCGCGATCGGGCCGAGACGCCGGTACAGGGAATCGAAGAGGACGGCGAGCAGGACGAATGCCATGTAGACGAGCATCAGCGTCCGCCGGATGGCTTGTCCAGGGTCGGGAAGGACGATGGCCACGAAGAACAGGGCCAGGCCGGCGTAGACCATCCAGAAATACCAGGGCCCGCGGCGCAACGCGACGAGGGCGCCCAGGCCCACGAGAGCCACTTTCACCCAGATGTGGTCGGTGGGGAACGTGCCGGCGAGCAGCTCGGTGAAGTAGCGCCCGAGCGTGTCGGTCAGGTACGGCGGCGTGAACAGGTGCGACTGGACGGCGTCACCCCCCATGCGCGCTCCGACCACGTTCACATCGAGCTGACAGAGCAGCAGCGGACCCAGGCCGATGAGCATCGAAACGATGGCCAGGCGGATTCTCTGCTCGACGCGGGCCCATCCCTCCCGGAAGTCGGCGAGGGTGCGGACGACGAAGGCACCCATGAGCAGCGGGCCGACCACGTAGTTGGTGTCGTAGATGTTGTAGCTGAAGCCGACAGAGAGCCCGAAGAGCGCGGCCCAGGCCCGCTTGCGCTCCGGACCGCCCTCCTCGACGAGGTAGTTCCGGAGCAGGAGCAGATTGAGAAGGATGAAGGCGGGTGAGGTGACGTTGCGCGGGATGAAGTAGTTCTGCGGCCAATACAGGATCGGCGCCGCCATGAGGGCGGCGGAGAGCAGCAGAGCGATCCCGGTGTGCACGCGGAGCGAGCGCACGAAGAGATAGAAGGTCGCGATGCACGCCAGGTTGCACAGCGCATGCAGGCGCACCGGCAGCGACTCGTACTCCGGCCAGAAGAGGGCGAAGAAGGGAGCGAACAGGTAGAACATGAACGACTGCTTGCCCCAGCCGGAGTGGTTCACCCAGGGGCTGTAGAGGTTGTGACCGGAGGCGATCGACATGGTGTGGGTGGCGTTGTGCGCCATGTCGCCGGCCAGGAAGACGTCCTGCGGACCGTACAGGAAGAACCCGATTCCCCCGATGACGAGGAATCCGAGCCAGGCCGCGGGGCGGAATCGTGGGACGAGGCCGGGATTCGCCTTCACCCAGAACCGCAGCCACAAGGCGACCGCCGCGAGCCAGAAAACGAGGGCGAGATGACTGTAGACGAGGGCGAAGAGGGTTTGCCGCGGGTAGACGAAGGTGAACGTGGGATCGAACACGCTGTAGCCGATGGCCAGGGAGAGAACGTAAAGAACACTGCCGAAAACGAGGGCCAGCGGCTGATCGAGAAGGCGCTGCCGCGAGATCGAGAAGCGGATGTGGGCCCGGGCGTCGAACCCGAGCGACTCTTCGTCCGAGCGCCGGCGCAGCGCGGCGGATGTGCTCAGGTGGGCGAGCTCGGGCGCCTCGCCCTCACCCTCCCCGGTCGGGACTGGAGGCTCGGCTCTCGATATGGATGGCCAAATGCTCATGAATGCCGCGGGCGTCCTTTGACAGAGGTGTGCGGAGTGCCCGATCCGTTTCGCGTGGATGCCCGGGGCAGAAAAGCAGGAGACGTGCCAGTGTCAGATCAGTGAATGAACGCCGAAATTCGAGCGAGATAGGCCGACGGGCCGCCGCTCAGGTCTCAGAAAAGTGTCGTGCCTTGCGACGGCCGTCTCATTTTTCGATGCGACAGTGGATGCGAACGAGGGCCTCGTCGTCGGGGTTGTATTCGGGGTCGTCGGCGGTAAAGTTCTCCTCGGTTAAGAGCAGGTTGCGAATCTTGGAGAACGTCCAGAGCTTGCCGTAGCCGAGGGCGCCTGAGCGGCTCTCGCCGGCGATCTGCACGGCGCGGAGACTGTCCTGGCCCTTGCGGGTGGTGCCGTGGCAGTAGGGGTGCACGACACGGTGCAGGCCGTCGTAGTCGAACTCCACCACCACGCGGGTCCGGATGGCCTTGCAGACGAGCGTCTCGAATGTAAGGACCTTCATTTTCCCTGCCTCAATGAAAGTCACGGCTTCCCGCCGACTCCGGCGTGACGTGCAACCGAGGCGCCCACAACGTCTCGGCCACGAGATGAACGACACCGTCCTGTGCCTGGATTTTACCGCTGACCCCGAGAAATGACGCCGTCTTCGCCAGCACCGGAAACTGCTCGAAGACCTGCGCCCAGATCACGACGTTCACGAAGCCCGTCTCGTCCTCGAGCGTCATGAACGTCACCCCGGAGGCGGTGCCGGGACGCTGGCGGCAGATCACGATCCCGGCGTAGTCCGCGCGGCGGCCGTGGGGCAGGCCGGCGAGGGTGGCGGCATCGGGCAGCTTCTGCCCACGCAGGGCCTCGCGCAGCGGCGCCAGAGGGTGCGCCCGCGTGCTGTGGGAGGCCGCGCGGTAGTCCCAGGTGATCGTCTGGAATTCGTCGAGAGGCGGGAACGCCGGCATCTCCTCGGCAGTGTCGAGGGGCAGCGGGGCACGCGCCTCCTCCGCCACACGCGGCACGTCCCACAGCGCCGGGCGCCGGTCCGTCCCCAGTCCGGAGAACGCCCCCGCGCGGGCGAGGGCGGTGAGCGCGCCTTCGTCGAGGCCGGTGCGCCGCGCGAAGTCGTCGATGGAGGCAAAGGGCGCGTCCGCGCGGGCGGCGGCGATCCGCTCGCCGTCTTTCTTGCCGAGCGTCTTGATGAACCGCAATCCCATGCGGACCGAATCACCTTCCAGGCCGCAGTCCCAGCCGCTGCGCATCACGTCGGCCGGCCGCATGTCGACGCCGTGGCGCTTGGCGTCGTCGACGATGGTGGCGACCGAATAGAACCCCATCGGCTGCGCGTTCAGCAGCGAGCACGTGAACTCCGCCGGGTGGTGGCGGCGCAGGTACGACGAGGCGTAGCTGATGAGGGCGAAGCTGGCGGCATGGCTCTCGGGGAATCCGTACTCGCCGAAACCGCAGATCTGCTGGAACACGCGCTCGGCGAACTCCGGCGTGATGCCCTTCGCCTGCATGCGCGTGATGAGGCGCGCGCGGTGCTTCTCGATGCGGCCGGTGCGCCGCCAGGCGGCCATGTCGCGGCGGAGCTGGTCGGCCTCGCCGGGGGTGTAGTCGGCGGCCACCACCGCGATCCGCATGACCTGCTCCTGGAAGAGCGGCACCCCCAACGTCTTCTCCAGCACCGGCTTCAGGCACTCGTGGGGGTATGTGATGGGCTCCTCCCCCGCGCGCCGCCTTAGATAAGGATGGACCATGCCCCCGGTGATGGGCCCCGGACGGACGATGCTGACCTCGATCACGAGGTCGTAATACCTCCGCGGCCGCAGGCGCGGCAGCATCGACATCTGCGCGCGGCTCTCGATCTGAAAGACACCGACGGTGTCGCCCTTGCAGATCATGTCGTAGGTGGCGGGATCGTCTTGAGGGATCGTGTCCATCGAGAGCGACACACCGCGATGGCTCTGCAGGAGACGGAAGCAGAGATCGAGCTGCGTCAGCGCCCCGAGGCCCAACAGGTCGACCTTGAAGAGGCCGACGGACTCGACGTCGTCCTTGTCCCACTGGATGACGGTGCGGCCCGGCATGGTGGCGTTCTCGATGGGCACGAGGTCGTGCACGGGCTCGTGGCCGAGCAGGAAGCCGCCGGGATGGATCGACAGATGCCGCGGGAAGTTCAGGATCTCGCCGGCCAGGCGCACGAGGTGCTGGTGCAGCGGCGCCTCCGGATCGAGCCCGGCCTGGCGCAGCGCGTCGTCGTCGAACCCGCCGTAATACGCGAGCAGCTTGGCCACGCGGTCGAGCGCCGTCTCGGAGAGGCCCAGCGCCTTGCCCACGTCGCGCACCGCCGAGCGCGGCCGATAACGAACGACGTTGGCCACCATGGCCGCCCGCTCGCGTCCGTACTTCTCGTAGACGTGCTGGATCACCTCCTCGCGCCGCTCGTGCATGATGTCGAGGTCGATGTCGGGCGGCTCCGCGCGGTCCTTGGACAGGAAGCGCTCGAAGAGCAGGTCCATGCGCACGGGATCGACGGCGGTGATGCCGAGGCAGTAGCAGACCGCGGAGTTCGCCGCCGAGCCGCGGCCCTGGCAGAGGATCTCCTTCGACCGGCAGAACTCGACGATCTCGTACATCGTCAGGAAGTACCCGCCGTAGTCGAGCTCGTCGATCAAGGCCAGCTCGCGGTCGAGCTGCGCCTTGACGTCGGCGGAGACGGCGCCCCCGTAGCGGCGCTTCGCCCCCTCGTACGTGAGGTGGCGCAGCCAGGACGACGACGTCGCGCCTTCGGGCAGGCGCTCGGCCGGATAGCGGTAGCGGATCTGCTTCAGGTGGAAGGTGCAGCGTTCGGCGATCTCCTGCGTGCGCAGCACCGCTGCCGGATCGTCGGCGAAGAGCGCAGCAAAGGCCGGCGCGGCCAGGAGCGCGTGCTCGGCGTTGGGCTTGATGAGCCGCCCGGCCGTTTGCAAAGTGACGGTGTGGCGGATGCCGGTCAGCACGTCCTGCAGGTCGCGCCGCTCCGGCGTGTGATAGAGGACCTCGACGGCGGCCACGATCGGCAGACCGTACCGCCCGGCCCGCGCGCGCAGGCGCGCCTCCGGCGCGACCTCGGTGTCGCGGCGATGCCGCGCCGCCATCGCGTACAGCCGATCGCCGAAGGCGTCGCGCAGGCGGCCGGTGATGTCGTCCGGCTCGGCTTCCGCCACCAGCACGCTGCGATCGCCGCCCCACAGCGCCAGCAGGCCGCCGGAATGCGCGGCGACCTCGCTCCAGGTGGCCCGCGACTCGCCCTTCACCGAGCGCAGCCGGCCCTGGCTGAGCAGCCGGCAGAGGCTCGCGTAGCCGTCGCGGTCCTGACACAGGAGCACGAGAACGGAATCCTCGACAGTCACCTGGGCGCCGACGATCAGATGGACGCCCAGCTCCTGCGCCTTCTCGTGCGCACGCACGATGCCGTACACTCCATCGCGGTCGGTGACGGCGAGCGACGTGAGACCCAGCCGCCGCGTCTCCTCGACCAGCTCCTCGGGATGGCTGGCGCCCTCGAGGAACGAGCCGTTGCTCTTGCACCAGAGAGGAACGTACATGGCCGCGCTAACTCCGCCGTCTCCGGCCCTGGTCGAGATCGACCACGTGTCGAAGCACTTCGGCGCCAAGAAGGCCCTCACCGACATCAGCCTCGCCGTGCCCGCCGGCCAGATCTGCGGCCTCATCGGCCCCAACGGTGCCGGCAAGACCACGCTCTTCCGCCTGCTCATGGGCATCCTCAAGGCGAGCGAGGGCGCCCTCAAGATCGACGGCAGGGGCTGCTTCGAGGACCGCGTGGAGGCCAAACGCCTGGTCGGCTTCCTGCCCGACGAGCCCGTCTTCTACTCGTACCTTTCCGGCCGCGAGGTGCTGGAGCTGAGCGCGGGCATGCACGGCCTCGATGCGGGGGCGGCGGTGGGCGCCCTGATGCCGACCGCCGAGAGGCTCCAGCTCACGGACGCACTGGGCCTCTTTGCCGAGGACTATTCCCGCGGGATGAAGAAGAAACTCGGCCTGCTGCTCGCGCTGCTGCATCGGCCGAAGCTGCTCGTCCTCGACGAGCCCACGAACGGCCTCGACGTGGAAGCCACGCGCCTGTTCTACGAGCTGATGCTCGACGAATCGCGGCGCGGCACGACCATCCTCTTCTCGTCGCACCTCATGGACCAGGTGACGAAGCTCTGCACGCACGCCGCGATCCTCAGCGAAGGACGATTGGCGGCGGCCGGCGCCATCGACGAGCTTCGCGCGCGCCATGACGGACAGTCGCTGGAGGACGTTTTCCTGCTTCATACGCGGGCGAAGACCCGGTGAGAGAACCCGCGGGCGCCACGGACTTCTGGGCCACCGTCCGCCTGCTGCTGAGCTTCGCGCGGCGCCGCTCGAAGGGCCGGGCCGAGCACCAGCGGCGCCTGCTCGGCCACAAGGGACAAAGCGGCCTGGGCACCGGCCTGGGGACCTTCTTCGTCACCATCGTCGCCCTCTTCGTGCACGGTGCCGCCGCCGCCCTGCTGTACCAGGCCATGGGCGTGTCCCAACGCTTGAATGCCGAAGCCCGCGGGCAGCGGCTCGTTTCGGAGCGCTGCCTCGAGATCCTCGCGGAGGAGATCGCGCCTGGGAAAAGAACCGACATCTTGCGGGTGCGCCTCTACTGCCGCGAGGACAGGCGCGAGGGGACATACGACGAGCGCAACGCCCGCGTCGACGAGCTCATCGAACACTATCGCCGCCATGGCATGGCGGGCACGATGCGGGAGGACGACCGCCAATGGCCCCTCGCCCGCGGCTCGCTCTGGGCGGACCCCCTCGCCACCGTGCTCGGCTCGGTGGTCCTCGCCGTCTGGTTCCTGATGCTGGCGTTCCAGGGAGAAGGCGCCGACCTCGACCTGCAGCGGCGCCGGCACCCGATGTGGGAATGGCTGCTCAGCCATCCCGTCGAGCCGCGCGCCGTCTTCCTCGCCGAGATGGTGTCGCCGCTGGCGGCGAACCTGTTCCTGCTGACCGCGCCGGTGTTCTGGATCGGCGCCTTCTGGATGTCCTACGGCGATCCCTTGGCCGCCCTGCTGGCCGGGCTGGCCGCGGGCATCCCCCTCAGCGTCGCCGCCGGCTGCCTGAGCAAGACGGTGGAGATCGCGGCCCTGCTGCGGCTCGCTCCCCGTTCCCGCGGAGCCGTCCTCGGCCTTCTGTCGTGGGTGGGATACGCGTCGTACATGCTCATGCTCTTCACCGCGCTCTCTTCCCCGGTGGTCGTGGCCGTCTCGCGGTGGCTCGTGCCGCTGGCCGCCCTCGGTTCGTGGCCGCTCGTCGGGGGGGCCCTCGGCCTCTACGGAACACCGGCGGCGTGGAAAGGCGTCCTCGCCTGCTGGGCGGCGGCGGCGGTCTTGATCGCGGCGTGCGTCCAGCTCGCCGCGCGGGCCACCCGCCAGGGTCTGGCCGGCGGATTCGGCGACGTACCGGACGCCCCCCGGACGCTGTCGGCGGCGCAGCCTGCCTGGCTGCGGCGCGACCCGCTGTATCGCAAGGAGCTCCTGTGGCTCTGGCGCGACCGCGGCGCGCTCATCCAGGTGTTCCTGATCCCCCTGACGATCGCGGGTTTTCAGCTCTTCAACCTCCGCCACATGGTGATGAAGGCGACCCAGGGCTGGCATCTCATGTCCGGCGCCACCGTGATCTTCGGGAGCTACTTCCTGTGGGTGCTGGGTCCACGCTCGCTGCTGTCGGAGGGAGCCGCGCTGTGGATCCCGCTCACCTGGCCGCGCGGGCTCGAGGACCTGCTGCGGACCAAGGCGCGGCTGTGGTGGATGGCGTCGGGGGTGATCGTCGGCCCCCTGCTGCTCATCACCGCGATCCGCTTCCCCGGCGACGCGTGGAAGGTCGCGGTGGTCGCCCTCGCCTGGACCGCGTTCAGCCGCAGCCTGGCCGACAAGTCGGTCACCCTCGTCGGCACCCCGACGTCCTCGGGTGAAATGGAACCAGTGCCCAAGGGCCGTCAATGGGCGGCCTCCCTCGGCATGTTCACGTTCGGCGTCGGCATCCTGTCGCAGCAGTGGAGCCTCGCCTTCGCCGGCGTCGTCTATTCGTGGATGACCATGGCCGCCCTGTGGCAGAACTTCCGGGCGCGGCTGCCGTACCTCTTCGATCCCTGGTCCGAGACGCTGCCGACACCGCCGACGCTCATGCACGCGATGGTGGCCATCAGCGCCATGATCGAAGCGGGCGCCTTCGTCCTCGCGCTGGTCGTGGCATTCGTCGGACCGGAGTCGGCAGCATCCGCGCGCGCCGTGACCTATGCCTTCGTCGCCGCCGCCACCGGCATCGCCGTGAGCTGGTGGCTGGCCGGGCGCGACGTGCGCCCGGCCTCTCTCTGGCGATGGGACGACTCCGCGAGCGTGCGGCGCGCCCTGCTGGGATCGGCGGCCGCCCTCGCGATGGGCCTCACCCTGGGCGCGTTCGCCATCGGCTATTCGTGGCTCGCGCAGCGGGTCCCGGGATGGGAACAAGCCTTCGAAGCCTCTCGCCGGATGCTCGCCGACTCGTCGACTCGCCGCTGGCTCGCGGTGATGGCCGTCGGCGTCGCACCGCTGGCCGAGGAGTTCCTGTTCCGCGGCCTGCTCTTCCGCGCCCTCGATCGCGAGTGGGGCGGCTGGGCGGCCATCGGGGGCAGCGCCTGCTTCTTCGCGATCTATCACCCGCCCCTGGCGTGGATCCCGGTGGGATTGCTGGGCGCGGCGTGCGCCATCCTCTTCAAACGCAGCGGCCATCTGATCCCCTGCGTCCTGCTGCACATGACGTACAACGCCGTGGTAGTCTGGGCGACATAGCCGCCACCGCAATCCATAGATGTGACAACATTCAATGCATGCGTACCACTTTGAACATCGCCGATGACGTGCTGCTGGCCGCAAAAAAGCGCGCCCGTCGCGAGAAGCGCACCATTGGCGAGGTTCTATCGGACTTCGCAAGGTGCGGCTTGACGCGCTCCCAAGCGGACGCGGGCGCGGCCACGAGATCAGAGCCCTCCTGCTTTTATGGGTTCGCACCACTGGCTCCTCGCGGGAACGCAGTTTCCAACGCACTCATCGATCGATTGCGCGAACAGACACTGGACTGAGCCGCTCATTCGACCCTCCCCTCCAGGAAAAACCGCCGGCGTCTCTTGTCGTAGTAGATCCACAGCATCTCGCCGCGGCTCATTCGGGCGAAGTAGTACTCGCGATGGGCGGCCGCCCGGCGCGTCCACCATCCGCCGGAGACCACGTACGGACCGGCGAGGTTTTCGACGCGGCCGTGCTCGAGGCCGCGCAGCAGCCAGCCGTCCGGCTCGTGGCGCGGGCGCGGGGGCAGCGCGATCGGCGCGTGATAGATCCGCCGCACGAGCGGGCGCGGGGAGACGTCGCGCGGCTGCGGCATCCGATTCGGCAACACATCCATCCGCTCCCACGCGAAGCGCGCGGCGGGCAGATGCCCTTCGCGCGACGCGGCGCGCACGACGGCGTCGTCGCCGAGCTCCGCCCGCAAACGCGCGAAGGCCCGATGCGCGGCCTCGGGATCGCGGCGCGAGACGCGGAACATCTCGACCTGCCCCGCCGCCACCCGCACGCCTTCCGCGGACAGGCGCAGCTCGACGACACCGGACGTGAGCCGCAGCGTCTCCAGACGCAGGCGCACGAGGCCGAGGATCTGCACGCCGTCCAAGGTGGCGGCGGCCGGGCGCAGCGACTCCGTGTACTCGGTGTGGTTGTCGAGGATGAGATGCATCGTCAGTGCGACCAGCGCCTCCGACCGCCGCGCGAGCTGGGCGAGGAGCGAGTCGAGCAGCTGCTTGATCAGGAACAGCAGCCGCTGCGCGTCGCCGTCGGGAGCTTCCAGCTCCGCCTCGCGGGCGTGGGGCTCGACGTGCGGCACCGGCTGCAGCGGCGCCCACGCCTTCCCCGCCGCCAGGCAGTGCAGCCGATACGCGGCTTCGCCGTAACGTCGGCGCAAACCACCCGCGGGCAGGCCGAGGAAATCGCCGGCCGTCTTCATCCCGAGCGCCGCCAGGCGATCGCGCAGCGCGGGATCGATGTCGAGGCGCTTGAGGGGCACGCGGCGCATGGCCGCGTCCTCGTCGGCGGCGCTTTCGAACACCTTCACGCCGCGCCCCCACTTCGCCACCGCGTACGTGCCGAAGCGGCTGAAGCCGACGACGACTGTCGCTTCGAGCCCCGCCGCCTCGAGCGCGGCCGCGACCTTACGCCCCCACGCCAGCAGCGACGGGTGCAGGCGATCGAGCCCGCCGGCATCGATCCAGAACACGCCGGGCGAGGACGCATCCGGCTCCACCTCGGGAGAGAAGCGGCGGAGCAGCGCCGTGATCTCGTGAACGCTGCGCTCCACGTGCACCGAGGCGATCGTCCCCGCGCGGAGGTCTTTCGCCAGGCCGAGGGCGCCGGCGAACTTCTGGCCGGGCAGGACGCCGCCGCGCCGCGCCGCCTCGTTCACGTACAGCAGCTCCGCCTGCGGCCGATCCTCGGCGACCACCGCCGCCGCGTGCGCGCGCCAGCCGGGGTTCTGCCTCAGCAGGAGCTGCAGCGGCAGGACCGGCACGTCAACGCAGGCCATCCGGTCCACGGCACACCTCGCGATACGTCCCGCCCGGACCCTGGCGCTTGTCCTTGAGGATGGCGATCTCGATCTCGCCGCGGCCATCGTCTCGCCACGTGCGCCGTGCTTCCACGCGCAGCGACACCAGCGAGCTGAGCGACGCTGCCGGCGCCGCCTTCTCGGTGAGGATCACGACGGCGGTGTCGTGTTTCTGCGCGAGGCCCATGAGGCGCGTGAGCAGCGGTGCGGCCAGATCGCCCTTGCCGAGATCGATCACCACCAGGCCGAAGCCGCCCGAGCGCACGAGCTGATCGGCGGCGCGGCCGGCCGCGCGCCCCTCCGCGACGCGCACGACGGCCAGGACCTCGAGATCGACACCGGCGGCCGCCGCATCGGGCGGAAAGAACGTACTCTCCCGCCGCTGGATCCAAGCGGCGGTTTCGCCTTTGCGCTGGGCCTCGAGGACGAGGCCGAAGGCGGCGGTCAGCGGCGCGGCGGCGCCGCTCCCCGAGATCTCCACGATGCGGCCCGAGAGCCGCGCGAGATCCCAGGCCTCGCGCGCGGGAACGGCCGCGGACACGAGTTCCGACGCTCGCCGGGGAAGGGGGGAGCTCATGGACCTCCACCCACTATAGCGAATAAAAGGCGAAAGTCTACTCGGGGAGCCCCACGGCCTGGACGAGGGCCTGGAAGCGGGCGTCCGCACGCAGGGGATCGAGGATGGGCTGCGTCTTCAAGCCGAGGACGAACGGCGAGCGCTCCTTCACCGCCTCCTCGAGCGCGGCCATCGCCGCCTCGAGATCCCCCAGGCCGAGATGGACGAGGGCGCGATTGTGGGCGGTGGCGCGGCCCTCGCTCGATTCCTTCCGAAGGCGGCCCAGCTCCTCCTGCCCGCGCGCCTTCTGCCCGGCGCGCGCGTAGAAGTAGCCGAGGTACGCCGCGTAATCCGTATTGCGCCGGTCGGGCGGGACGCGCTCGGCGGCGGCGATCGCGCCGGCGCCATCCCCTTTCACCGAGAGGATCCGCGCCAGCGTCAGGTGCGCCGCCGGCACCTGTGGGTCGAGCTCGATGGCCTGCCGCGCGGAGGCCTCCGCCTCGCCATACCGGCGCGCGAACAGATACACGACGGCGAGGCTGCGGTGCATGGTCGACGAGAGCGGATCGAGATCGAGGGCGCGGCGCGCCTCGGGCAGCGCTTCCCCGTGGCGGCCCAGGGTCGAGAGGAAACTCGCGTACCACTGCCGCGCGGTGGCGTAACCGGGGTTGAGCTCGATGGCGCGGCGGAAGCTCGACTCCGCTCCCGCCCAGTCCCACCCCGCGCGAAAACGCATCCAGGCCAGGGACGTGTGCGCCTCCGCCAACGTGCCGTCGAGCTCCACCGCACGGCGGGCGGCGGCGCTGGCCTTCTTCAGCCCGTCCCGCGACGCGCCTTCGTAGGCGCCCAGGAAGCTGTAGGTGTCGGCGAGGCCCGCGTATGCCTCCGCATAGCCGGGATCGGCGGCCACCGCCTGCTCGAAGAAACGCAGCGCGCTCTCGAAGCCGCCCTGCGTGCGCTGATTCCAGGCGTAGCGCCCGCGCAGGTACGCGATGTACGCGTCGGGATCGAGCGCGCGCCTCCGTTCCAGCCGCGCCTGCGACGCCGGCGTCAGGGCGACGTTCACCGCGCGGGCGATCCGGCCCGCGACCTCCGTCTGCAGGTTGAAGATGCCCTTGATCTGGCGATCGTACGTCTCCGCCCAGACGTGCTGGTCGCTGCCGGCGTCGACGAGCTGGGCGATGACGCGCACGCGGTTGCCATCGCGGACCACGGAGCCCTCCACCACCCAGGAGACGCGCAGCTCGCGGGCGATGTCAGGGAGCGGCTTGTGCGCGCCCTTGAACTGCATGGCGGACGTCCGCGAGATCACGCGCAGGGTGTCGATCTTGGCCAGGCTGGCGATCAGCTCCTCCGTCATGCCGTCGGCGAAGTATTCCTGCTTCGGATCGCCGGAGAGGTTCTGCAGCGGCAACACGGCGATGGACACGCCGGTGGCCTGGGTGGAGGCCGTGGGTGACGCGGACGGCGCCGCCGGCGAGGGCACTGCCGGCGCCGGTGGGATCATCCGGCGCGCCAGCATCAGGCCGAGCGCGACCGTGGCCAGGGCGCCGACGATCTGGGCCACGATGCGCCCGATGAACGAGATCCAAGCGGCGCGGAGCTTGTCCTTCTTCTTCTGCTGCTCCTGCTTGTCGTCCTCGAACGGCGGAACGGCGTCGATCATGCGCGTGAGCCGGACCAAGCCTACTCCAGAGCGCTCACCCGTACACGCGGATGGCGGTGGCCTTGATCGAGAGCCACACGCGCCGTCCCGGCTTCACCTCGAGCGACGCCCCCGCCTCCCGCGTGAGCTCGGCGACGACGAGGGCGCCGGCGTCGACTGTCACCCGCAGGCGATCGGGCAGCGGCAGCACCTCGCGTACCGTGCCCCCGAAGACGTTCTGCGGGGACCCCGGCGACCGCTCGGCGGAGACGACCACCTCGCTCGGCGCGAACGCCAGGAACGACGGGCCGCGGCGGTCGTCGGCCAGCACATGGAAGACCAGCGCGCCCGCGCGCGCCTCCTTGAGGCCGCGCCCCGCCGCCAGCTCCGCGCGGTAGACGTTGACTCCCGCCAGCTCGGCCACGACCTCTGTGCGCGGATGTTCGAGCAGATCGTCGCGGGTTCCCGTCTGCACCACGCGCCCGTGATCGAGGACGGCGATGCGGTCGCCCAGGGTGAGCGCGTCGATCGGATCGTGGGTCACGAGGACGGTGGGCAGTCCGACTTCGTCGAGGAACGACCGCAGCTCGATACGCACGTTCGCGCGGGTGTGCACGTCGAGGGAAGCGAACGGCTCGTCGAGGAGGAGCACCTGCGGGTCCGAAGCCAGGGCGCGGGCGAGAGCCACGCGCTGCCGCTGGCCGCCGGAGAGCTCCGTCACCGGGCGCGCGGCCACCTCGCCCAGGCCGAGACGGTCGAGCCACCGCTGCGCGGCCGCTTCCGACTCCGCGCGGGTGCGCCCGCGGGCGCGCGGGCCGTAGGCGACGTTGCCGAGGACGCGGAGGTGCGGGAACAGCGCGTACTCCTGGAACATGAAACCGACACGGCGGCCCTCCGGCGTGCGGTCGATGCCGGCGGCGGTGTCGCACCACACGTCGGCGCCGCAGGTGACGCGCGCGCGGGCCGCGCGCCGCAGCCCGGCGATGAGAGCGAGGCAGGTGCTCTTCCCCGCCGCGCTCGGTCCGACGAGCACGAGCGTCTCCCGCGGCGCCACTTCGAAGGCGGCCTCCAGGTGGAAGTCGCCGAGGTCGGCCGTCGCGTCGAAAGCGAGGCCGCCCTCAGGCAACCGGCGCTCCCCGGCCCGCGCCGAGACGCTTCGCGCCGAGGAGCGCGCCGATGGCCAGGATCAGCGACAGCATCGAGATGGCCGCCGCCGCCTCTAGGTCGCTCTCGAGGGCCGTCATCACCGCCAGCGTCAGCGTCTGCGTGCGCCCTGGAAAGTTGCCGGCGAACATGATGGTGGCGCCGAACTCCGACAGCGCCCGCGCCCAGGCGAGGACGACACCCGATAGCAGAGCCGGCCGCGCCAGCGGCACCGTCACCGTGACGAAGACGTGGGCGGGCGACGCCCCCAGCGTGCGGGCGGCGTCCTCGAGCCGGCGGTCGACGGCTTCGAAGCCGGCGCGGGCCGACTTCACGAAGAACGGGCTCGCGATGAAGACCTGCGCCATCACCACCGCCACGGTGGTGAAGCCGATCTGGATGCCGAGAACGTCGAGATGGCGGCCGAGCAGCCCGCGGCGGCCGAAGGCGAGCAGCAGGGCGACGCCGCCGACCACGGGCGGGATCGTGATCGGCAGGTCGACGAGGGTGTCGAGGATGTCTCGGCCACGGAAGCGTCCGCGCGCAAGCAGGTACGCGAGAGGTGTGCCGAGGAGGACGCAGAGCGCGGTAGCGATGATTGTCGTGCGCAGGGTGAGGGCCAGCGCCCGCAGCGCCATCGGCGAGGCCAGTTGCGCGGCGAGCTCACCGGGCGGCACCGCCACCACCAGCGACGCCAGCGGCACGGCCAGGAACACGATGAGAATCGACGACGCGGCCCAGAGGCCACGCGACGACTCGGCGCGCGCGAGGCCGCTCACGGGTCGGCGGGGTCCGCGGCGCCGCGGAACCCGTGTTTGCGGAGGAGGGCCTGGGCTTCGTCACCGAGGACGAACCCAACGAACGCTCGGGCCCGAGCCGCGGCGCGGCTTCTCTCCACCACCGCGATCGGGTACTCGGCGGAGACGTTCAGCTCCTCGGGGATGGCGACCGCCTTCACCGCCGGGGCAGTGAGGACGTCGGTCTCGTAGACGAGCCCCGCGTCCGCCTCACCCAGCGCCACCTTCGACAACACCAGGCGCACGTTCGGCTCCTCGCTCACGATGTTGGCCTGCACCCGCGAGCGGTAGTCGTCGCCGTAGTGTCCCGATCCCGCCAGGCGGGCCAGGACCTGCAGGGTGTACAAGCCGGCGGGAACGGCGGGCCCCGCCACCACGACCTTCAGGCCGGGCTTGGCCAGATCGCGCACGTCGTGGACCTTCGGCTCGTTCGCCGGCACCGCCACCACCAGCGTGTTGCGGGCGAAGACGTCGTAGCGCGTGATCGTCCCCGCCTGGCGCAGCGCATCGGCCTGCACGAGGTCGGCGGAGGCGAAGACGTCGGCAGGGGCGCCGTGCTCGATCTGCGTGCGCAGGACCTGGCTGCCGGCGAAGCTGATCTCCAGCGGCGTTCCCGGATGCGCTTTCTCGAAGGCGCCGGCGATCTCGCCGAACGCCTCCGTCAGCGACACCGCGGCGAACACGCGCAGCGGCTCCTCGGCGGGGGCGGCGGCGCCCAGGAGCAGCCCGACGGCGAGGAGGGCGGATCGGGCCATGGCGGTGGTCAGCGGAACAGCATCACTTCCGTCGATTTGATGACGGCAGTGGCCTCCACGCCGCGCTTCAAGCCGAGCCGGTCCGCCGACCGGCGCGTGATCACCGACGTGATCTCCTGCCCGTCGCCGAGGCGCAGCACGATCTCGCACAACACGCCGTCCCCGCGCACGGCCACCACCTCGCCGCGGATCTGGTTGCGCGCGCTCAGCCCCTCGAGCCCGCCCCCGCGCGGCCGCCGCGGCGCCTCCGCGGCCGAGTCACCGGCGGCCTCCGCCCCCAGGAACTTGCGCAGTGCGGCCACGTCCTTGGGACCGTACGTGCGCCAGCCGCGCCGGTCGCGCTTCGGGGCCGCGATGAGACCGTCGCGTTCCCACAGATACAGGCTCTTGGGCGAGACACCGAGGAGCTGGCAGACCGCCGTCCGGGTCATGGACCCATTGTACCCAGTCTGACCGGGTAAGGGGTCAGCGCACCTTGTCGATGGCGGCGCGGACGTTGATGCGCCGGAAGCTCATCCCGTTGCGGGGGTCGGTGATGGAGGCCCCGGTATCCTTGAGGGCCTGCTCCACCTGATCGGGCCCCGCCCCTGGATTCGCCGACATCAGCAGCACACCCGCACCGGCCGCGGCCGGACAGGCCTGGGACGTGCCGACGAACGTGATGGAGCCGCCGTTGACGCCCGACGACGTGCTGGGCGCCCCCGGCGCCAGCAGATCCATGGCCGGCGAGGCGTTCGAGAAACAGGCGACACGGTCGGCCGACGTGGTCGAGTCCGTGCAGCCGAGGGTGATGCTGCCCGCCTCTCCGTCGTAAACCGCACCGACGGCGACGGCGGCGGCGATGCAGCCGGGCACGGCGATCTGCGACGCGTTGCCGGAGTTGCCGCTCGACGCGAACGTGATCGTGCCGCGGGCGCGCAGCGCGTTGATCGCGGAAGCGAAGCCGGTGGTGAAGGCGGCGGCGCTGTCGCAGGTGCCGGGGAACAGGTTCGACAACCCCAGGCTCAGGTTGACGACCTTCACCTCCGGCCGGCTGCGCAGCACGTAGTCGAGGGCCGACACGATGCTCGAGCTCGCGCCGCTGCCCGAGCGATCGAGGACCTTGACGGCGACGATCGTCGCCTCCGGGGCCATCCCGCGCGGCGCGGACACTCCCCCGCCGGCGATGATGCCGGCCACGTTCGTACCGTGGCCGTTGTCGTCCTCCGCGGATCCCGGCCCCGTCCTCTCGGCGGCGCCGCCGGGACAGCAGTTGCCGCCGCCGCTCACGCAGAAGCAGGCCTGGTCGATGATGCGCCCGGAGAAGTCGGGATGGTCGGTGTCGATGCCGGTGTCGAGAACGGCGACAGTCACCCCGCGGCCCGTCACTCCCATCGCCTGCACCTCGTCGGCATGCACGAGGGGCACCGCCTCCGCCATGTGCGCCGCCGCCGGCGTATCGAGATCGATGAGCGTCACGTCGGGGTCGGACAGCAGCCGCTCGAGGCCGGAAGTGGTGATCCAGCCGGCCATGCCCGGCACCAGGCCCCACCGGTGCGTGGCCTCGAAATCGCCAGGGCGCAAGTCGCGGAGGATGGCGGTGCGGAGATCGTGGATCTGCCCCATCCGCAGCGCGAGCTGCGACGCCGGCGCTTCCGGCTCGCGAAACGCCACGACCACCCGGACGCGGGGCGCTTCCAACAGGGCCTCACGTACCCCCGGACCGACGCGCGCCCCGCTCGCCTGCCCGCGCGGCGAGCCCAGGAGCCCCAGCGCCGCCGCCATCACCGACACCACCGCCGTGCGTACCTTCATGGGCGCCTCCGGGCTAGAACAGGACGGCGGTCTGGAGGCGCAGCTCGGTGTCCGTGCGGTCCCGGGACTCGTCCTCGATGCGGCGCACGTCACCCTGGATCTTGAGCAGGTGCTTCCGTATGAAGTAGCTCGCCGCGCCGCCGATCTCGGTGCGGTCGTTGTTCGCGATGGCGTCGGAGGGGTCGTACCACGCGTAGCGGCCGGCGAGCTCGAGCTTGTGGCGGATCACGAAGAGGCCGACCTGGGCATGGAAGCCCGGAGAATCGAACGCCGGGTTCGTCTCCGGCTCACGGTGGCGGGCGAAGTATTCGGCGAAGGCGGAAACCCCCTTCCACTTGAACGCGACGTCGGCGCCCCAGATCGTGGTGGACAGATCGTCGGCGTTGGTCGAATCGTGCTGGTCGTTCCATTCGAACTGGCCGGCGATGGCGAGCAGCGGACGGCCCTTGCTCTCGAAGTCGCTCTCGCTGTACTTGAACTGTCCGAAGGGCATGAACATCACGCGGGCGTCGTACTGGTACTTGTCGTTCTCGTTGTTGATGCGGCTGGCGGGGTTGCCGTTGAAGATGCCGGCCTTGTACTCGAGCTTGTCGCCCAGCAGGCCCGAGAGCTCGACGCCGACGTCGCGCCCGTGGGTGAACTCACCCGACAGGATGTCGCGGTCGACGAACTGCATCTTGCTCGACGTCGTGTGCTCCTGGCGGCCGAAGGGCACCTTGAACTGGCCGAAGCTGACGACAGCCGTTCCCTTGTGGGAGAAGTCGTAGCCGATGACGAGGTCCTCGAGGGGCGTCTGGGTGCTGGCGCCCGGCTCCGGGCCTGCCCAGCTGAGCTGCAGCTCGTAGGTGAGGTCCTTGCTCCAGAGCCAGCCCGTCAGCTCCGTCTTGGCGCGCCGGATGCGGAAGGAGCCGCGGTCACCGGAGGGAGGTGCGGAGGGGACGAGGCCGCCGCTCCCGCCGCCCGTCGTCTCCCCCGGCATCTCCTGCGTCCAGCGGAACTGGATGCGGTTCGAGATCACGAGAGACCCGTCGTCGAACTCGAAGACTGTCTTTCCGTCCTCGCGGCGGAACGCCGGCTTGCCCGCGTCTTTGTCTTTATCCTTGTCGGGCGCGGGCGCGGCGGCCGCCGCCGCGAACGCGGGAGACATCGAGCCGAGCCAAAGGGACGCGAGCGCGCCCCACATCCACCGTGCCCTCATCTCGCCTCCAGGCGGCCGGGAGCGGCCACGACAGGAACTCACGACGGGGTACGAGAACGAGCGACGGAGATTCTTGTACGCCAGTTCGGTGCCTAGAGCAAATCACGCCGCGCGCGGGGGCGGCGGCGGGTCGGTGTAGTGGTCGCGCGCCGTACTGACGCGGCGCAGGCGCTCGCAGAGGACGTGGAGGACGCCGCGGACGATCTCGATGTTGGCCTCCATCAGCTCGAGGAAGGCCTCGCGATCGAGGCGCAGCAGGCGCGTATCGACCTCGGCGGCGACGGAGGCCAGGCGCGGCTCGGGATCGAGCAGGGCCAGCTCGCCGAAGATGTCGCGTTCGGCGAGCTCGGTGATGAAGTGATCGCCGTCGTACACCCGCACGCGGCCGTCCACGATGATGTACATGCTGTCGCCGACCTCGCCCTTGTCGAAGACGACGCCGTCCTTGCGGACGTCGACCTCCTCCACGATGCTCGCCACGTCGGAGAGGATCTCGTCCGGCGCGCCGGCGAACATGTGAACCGACTTCAGGATGATCACCTTCTCGATCGTCAGCATCTCCGTCCTCCTGGCCGTCCCCAGCGTGTGCGCCACACTCGCCAGCGTCCACGACGCGAGCCTTCCCGGCGGCTGCTGCAGCAGCTCGGACAGGCGCTCCTCCGGCGGCGCTTCCGGCTGCGGGTAGAGCGCCTTCATCCTTTCGATGCGCTGGTCGAGCGACAGCTCCTCGAAGAGCGGCATCAACCGATCGCGCCACGCGCCCAGCGTCACGTCGAGCATCTCCACCGCGTACGCGCGCCGGTCGCGGCTCTCGTGGGCGAGGTTGTCGGCGGCACGGCGGATCGCGCTCGCATCCAGGATGAACGAGAGCAGGAGCAGGATGCGCTCCTGCCCCGCCCGCATCTCGCGGCCGAGCGCCTGGCGGACGAGGGCGGTGTCGTTGCCCGCGCGCAGGTCGCGCTGGACGGCCAGCTTCCAGGCGGCGTCCCGGGTCTCGGTCTCGAGCACGCTCTCCACGCGCCGGGCGGCCTCGCCTTCCGCCCGGTAGTGGCACGCGCCGAGGGCGACCAGCACCTCGTAGCGCACGCGCGCCTCGGGGAATCGCAGGCGCTCCTCCAGACGCGCGATGGCGTCCGGCCCTCCGATGCGTCCCCACACGCGGACGATCTGCGCCCGCACGGCCGCGCTGCGGGTCTTCCAGAAGGCGGCCTCGAGATCGTCGATGGCGGCGGCACCGCCGTGGCCGAGAGCGGCGGCGGCGGCGCCCGCGAACGCTCGATGCGCGAGGCTCTCGGCGACGGCCGGCCACAGCTCGGGCGCGCGCAGCCGGCCGGCGGCGGCCAGCGCGGCGCGGCGCACGGCGGGGTCAGGATCCGGGAGCAGCGGCCACAGATGTCGATGCAACCGCGCCTGTCCCGCCTCACCCACGACCTGCGCCGCCCACAGCCGTGATCCGACTTCGGCCGCGCGCACGAGCGACTCGACCCGCGCCTCCGCCTCCGGCACGCCGGCCTCGAGCAGGCCGATGGTCGCGGCGCGCCGCAGGTCCTCTCGCTCGTCGTCGAGGAAATGGAAAAGGCTGCGCGCGGCCT
>Ga0075429_100000939_pt1 | contig 23055 bp, 20 predicted proteins | sample RhiMetdeltSRZDD3_FD_75295 | JGI IMG/M metagenome (GOLD analysis project Ga0075429, IMG submission 75295) | Populus rhizosphere microbial communities from Tennessee, USA - Rhizosphere MetaG P. deltoides SRZDD3 | ecosystem: Host-associated > Plants > Roots > Rhizosphere > Soil | place: USA... | reverse complement strand
CCCGTCCGCCATGAGCTTCGGGCTCACCGGCTCGAGCTTCGTCTTGGGCGGCGGCGCCCAGGCGGCGCGCTCCAGGGCTTCCTGCACTTCCTTCGCTTTGAACTCGGCGGTGTCGTCCGCGCGCTTCTTCCGGGGAGGGGCGGCGGGGTCGGGCGGCGTCGGCAGCGTCCCCGGCGCATGCGTCATGCGGTCTTCGATGCGCCGCACCATCACCTGGGCGCCGGCCTGGCGGTACTGGTAGATGGCGTCCTGGAAGCGCTGCAGGCGCTCGTAGATCGAGCCGAGGTAGAAGTGGATCTTGGGATTGTCGGAGGCCAGTTGCAGCGCCTTCAGGAAGGCGGGCTCCGCTTCCTCGAGACGTCCGAGCTTGAGATAGATGAGGCCGAGGTTGTAGTAGAGGGTGTGGGCCTCCGGGCTCTCCGCGAGCAGCTTGCGGTAGACCTCCTCCGCGCGGCCCAGCTTCTCGGTCTTGAAATAGACGATGCCGAGCAGGTTCAGGACCTGCGGATCGCGCGGTTTGAGGAGGTACGCCTCCTCCAACTCCTTCTCCGACTCCGGATACTTGCGCTGATCGAACAGCTCCTTGCCCTTGGTGAAATGCGCCAGGAAGAGGCCCTGGTCGGATCGGCTGGGGCTGCCGGACATGGATGTCGCGGGCGCTAGTCGATGAGCCGGATCATCGTGTAGAGAGTACCGTCCGGCGGCGGGACATGGGCGACGTGCAGCACACCGCCCCCGTCGCGATATTTGTAGTAGGTGCGTGGCTTGAGCACCGGCCTGGCGGTGGTGCGGGGGACCGCAGCCGGCGCGCGCGTCCCGCGCGTGGCGCGGAGCGCCGGGTTCGACGGCGCATAGGCCGTCGCCGGGACTGGATCCGCGGTGCCGCGCGGGGCCTTGGCCCAATAGTTGCCGCCGCCGAGCAGCGCCTGGATCTTGCGCACGTAACCTTGCGTTTCCTTGTACGGAGGGATGCCCTTGTAGCGCAGCACCGCGTTCTCGCCGGCGTTGTAGCCGGCCACGGCCAACGCGACGTTGCCACCGAACAGGTCGAGCAGCACGCGCAGGTACTGGACGCCGCCGAAGATGTTCTGGCGCGGGTCGAAGGCGTTCAGGACGCCGAATCGCCGCGCCGTGAACGGCATGAGCTGCATCAGGCCCTGGGCACCCTTCGACGAGACGGCCAGGTGATCGAACTCGGATTCGACGGCGATGACGGCCTTCACCAGATCGGCGCCCACACCGAACACGGAGGCGGCATCGCGGATGTCGCCATCGTACATGCCGCTGTAAGCGATGCGGCGGAAACCACGAGAGTGGATGAGGGTGCCCTTGCCGTACGCCAGTCGGAAGCCGGGCTCGTCGGGGACGTTCGTGGCCTCGATGACGCCGTTGGCGTTCCGGCGCGTGTAGATCTGCGCCTCGCCGACGCTGGCGGCGGCCAGGGCCATGGTCGCGGCAAGGACGATGGCACCGCGCCTCTGGCCGAATCGGCGGTCGGGTCCCGCGTGGGGCAGACCCTCGACTCGCCGGTCGGCGTTACGCACCCGCCATCTCCTTCAGGACCTGGCGCGCCTTCGTCCGCATCGCGTCGACGTCGCCCGCCTCGACGCCGCCGCCCTGGGCGAAGTCGGGCCGGCCACCGCCGCGCAGGCCGAGCCGTTTCATGATCTCGGGCGCCGGCGTCTTCGAGGTCATCGAGGACGAGGCGGCGGCGATGACGGACACCCCGCTGTCATCGATGGCCGTCGAGACGAGGACGAACGAGCGGTCCTTGTTCTCGTTCCGGAAGTTGTCGACGACCTCGGCGTGGGCCTTGCGGTTGAGCCCGTCGAACCTGGGCGTCCAGAACTTCACCCCGCCGACCTCCTCGGAATCGTCCGCCACGGCGGCGCCGCCGCCGGTGGCGAGCTTCATCTTCAGCTTGTCGATTTCGCGCTGCTGGGCCTTGAGTTGTTCCCGCAGCTTAGCGTACTCATCGACGAGCCCCCGGCGGTCCACTTTGGCCGATTGCTCCAGCTCCTCGAGGATCGTCTGGTCGGCGCGGGCGCGCTGCAGGGCCGATTCGCCGGTGAGCGCCTCGACGCGCCGCGTTCCGGCGGCCACGCCCTGCTCGACGGTGAGGAGGAACAGGCCGATCTGCCCGGTCTCGTGGACGTGGGTGCCGCCGCAGAACTCCTTTGAGAACCCGGGGACCTCGACGACGCGTACCTGTTCGCCGTACTTGTCGCCGAAGAACGCCAGCGCGCCCGAGTTGAGCGCCTCCTCGCGGCCCATGACTTTCGTGTGAACGGTCGCGTCACGGAGGATCTGGGCGTTCACCACGTTCTCGATGTGCTGCTGCTCGCGAGGATTCACCGAGGTGTAGTGGGTGAAGTCGAACCGCAAGCGGTCGGGGGCCACGAGGCTGCCCGACTGCTTGACGTGGGGGCCCAGCGTCTCGCGCAGCGCTGCGTTCAGAAGGTGCGTACCGGTGTGGTTGCGCATGGTGGCGGCGCGGTGATGGGCGTCGACCTCGGCACGGACCTTCATCCCGGGCTCGAAGCCCCCGCTCGTGACCTTGACGTGATGTGAGTAGAGGCCCGGCAGCGGGAGCTTGCTGTCGACGACCTCGGCCGCGCTGCCGTTCGACGAGATCACGCCGTGGTCGCCGACCTGGCCGCCCGACTCCCCGTAGAACGGCGTCTGGTCGAGGATGACCTCGCCCTCGTCGCCGCGCTCCAGGCGCTTCACGATGGCGCCCTTCTTGAGGACGGCCAGCACGCGGGCCTCTTCGACGAGGAGCGTGTCGTAGCCGCGAAAGGCCGTCTTTCCCTTCTCCAGCAGCTCCATGTACACGGGGTCGCCGTGTACGGCCTCCATCTTCGAGGCCTGCCGCGCCCGCTCGCGCTGCTTCTCGAGCTCGCGCTCGAAACCCTCGTGGTCGACCTTGAGGCCGCGGTCGCTGGCCAGCTCCTCGAGGAAGTCGAGGGGCAGGCCGTAGGTGTCGTACAGGAAGAACGCGTCGGCGCCGCCGATCGACTGGCCGCCGCCCTTCTTGACCACGTCTTCGAAGACGCCGAACGCCTGCTTGAGGGTCGCCCCGAAGCGCTCCTCTTCGGCGAGGATCACGGCGGACGTCGCCCGCTGCTGGGTGAGCAGCTCGGGGTACGCGCCCGACATCCGCTCGACCACGGCGCCGATGAGCTGGTGCAGGAACGGCTCCTCGATCCCGAGCTTCTTCCCGTGGCGCATCGCCCGGCGCATGATCTTGCGCAGGACGTAGCCCCGGCCTTCGTTGCCGGGCATCACGCCGTCGCCGATCAGGAACGTCATCGCCCGCAGGTGGTCCGCCACCACCTTCAAGGACGTGTCCTCGTCGGGGCTCTTCCCGTAGGTCTTGCCCGCGCGTTTGGCGATCGTCTCCAGGATCGGGATGAAGAGATCCGTGTCGAAGTTCGAGCGCTTGCCCTGGACCACGGCCGTCACGCGCTCCAGACCCATGCCGGTGTCGATGCACGGCGCGGGCAGGGGAGTGAGGTTCCCCGCCGCGTCGCGGTTGTACTGCATGAACACCAGGTTCCAGATCTCGAGCCAGCGGTCGCACTCGCACTCGACACCCAAGCATTTGCGGCCGGCCTTCTCCTCGACGCACGGCAGGTCGTCGCCCTGGAAGAAGTGGATCTCCGAGCACGGCCCGCAGGGGCCGGTGTCGCCCATCGCCCAGAAGTTGTCCTTGGATCCAAGCTCGAGGATGCGGTCGGCCGGCACGTGGACCTTCCAGAACGTGTGGGCGTCGGCGTCACGGGGGACCTTGCCCTCGCCCTTGAAGATCGTGACCTTCAGACGGTCCTTGGGCAGGCCGAGGTCGCGGGTCAAGAACACCCAGCCGTAGCCGATGGCCTCGCGCTTGAAGTAGTCGCCGAACGAGAAGTTGCCGAGCATCTCGAAGAACGTGTGGTGGCGGGCGGTGAAGCCGACGTTCTCGAGGTCGTTGTGTTTGCCGCCGGCACGGACGCACTTCTGGGACGAGGCGGCGCGGGTGTAGTCGCGCTTCTCCTTGCCCAGGAACGTGTCCTTGAACTGGTTCATGCCGGCGTTGGCGAACAGCAGCGTGGGATCGCTCTCGGGAACGAGCGGCGAGCTGCGGACCACACGGTGGCCCTGGCCCTCGAAATATTTCAGGAATGCGGAACGGATTTCATCGGCTGTTTTCATGGTTCCTAGTCGTCGTCTTGGACGGCCTCCAAGCCTTCCAGTATCGCACCCTGCTTCGGCCACAACGACTGCAGCCGATCGTGGACGAGGGCGGCGGGGAAGCCACGCCGCATCAGGAAGGCCCACAGGCGCTTCATGCGGGTCTCCGGCTCCACCTTCGCGTGGAGCTTCCAGTACTTCCGCGCGACGGCGTCCAGGGCTTCCTTTTCGGTGCCGTCGGTGGCGGCCTGCTTCAGGGCACGGTCGACCACCTCGCCCTTGACGCCGCGCACGCGCAGGCCGTGGCGGATGAGGGCACGGCCATGCCCGCGTCCGGCGAGCCGGCTGCGGGTGTAGCGCTCCGCGTACGTCTTGTCGTCGAGATAGCGGGAGGCCTTCACGCGCTCGAGGGCGGCGGCGATGTCCTCTTCGGAATGTCCCTCGTCGGCGAGGGCGGAGCGCAGCTCGTGCTCGGAATGATCGCGGCGCGCGAGCCGGCGCAGCGCCGATGCGAAGGCGCTTCGGCTCGGAGTGCGGGCCTCAGCTGCCCTCCGCAATCCCGGCACGGCTTACTCCATATCGAAGGACTGCATCGTCTTCTCCATCTCCTCGGCGGCGAGGTCGGAGGTCGACTGGATGCCCTGGATCTTCAGCTTGAACTCGTCGGGGTTCGACGCGCGGCGCAGCGCCTCGTCGTAGGTGATGAGCTCTTTCTTGTACAGCTGGAAGATCGACTGGTCGAAGGTCTGCATCCCGTACTGCGACACGCCGGCGGCGATCGCCTCGTGGATGAGCTTCGTCTTGTCCTTGTTGATGATGCAGTCGCGGATGAACGGGGTCGTGATCATCACCTCGACGGCGGGCACGCGGCCGTGTCCGTCGGCGCGCGGCACGAGGCGCATGGAGATGACGGCCTTCAGCACGCCCGACAGCTGCAGGCGGATCTGCTTCTGCTGGTGGGGCGGGAAGACCGAGATGATGCGGTTGATCGTTTCCGTGGCGTCCAGGGTGTGCAGCGTGGAGAGCACGAGGTGGCCGGTTTCGGCGGCGGTGATGGCCGTCTCGATCGTCTCGTAGTCGCGCATTTCACCGACGAGGATGACGTCGGGGTCCTGGCGCAGGGCAGAGCGGAGCGCGGCCGCGAACGAGCGGGTGTCGACTTCCACCTCGCGCTGGTTGACGATCGACTTCTTGTCGCGGTGGAGGAACTCGATCGGGTCCTCGATCGTGATGATGTGCTCCGTCCGCTGCGAGTTGATGTAGTCGATCATGGCCGCGAGCGACGTCGACTTGCCCGAGCCGGTGGTCCCCGTGCAGAGGATCAGGCCGCGCTGCTCGTTCGAGATCTTCTCCATGACGACGGGCAGGCCCAGCTCCCGGATGGTCATGATCTTGACCGGGATGACGCGCAGGACGAGACCGACGGTGCCGCGCTGCTGGAAGACGTTGCAGCGGAACCGGCCGAGACCGGGCACCGAGTACGCGATGTCGATCTCGAGGTTCTCCTTGAACTTCTGCTTCTGGCGGTTGCTCATGATGGAAAACGCCATGGCGATGGTGTCTTCCTGCATGAGGCGCTTGGTCTCGACGAGCGGGATCAGCTCGCCGTTGATGCGGAGGACGGGGTGGGAGCCGACCTTCAGGTGGAGGTCGGACGCCTTCCGCTCCGAGGCGATCTTGAGAAGGTCGTTAATATGCATCGTCGCGCTCTCCTCGCTCCGTCGTTAACGCTTCGGACCGGCGGCCGCGCCGACTCCCTTTTTCACCCACGTCAGCCAGCCGTGCTCGTCGGGCACGCGGCATTCGACCACGTCGAAAAATGCGTTCTGCAGCTTCTCGGTGATGGGCCCGCGGGCGCCGCGGCCGATCACGATCTTGTCCACCGATCGGATTGGCGAGACCTCGGCGGCGGTGCCGGTGAAGAACAGCTCGTCGACCAGGTAGAGCATCTCGCGCGGCACGCGCTCTTCCTTCACAGGGATCCCGAGGCGGCGCGCCAAGGCGATCACGGTGTCGCGCGTGATGCCCGGCAGCACCGAGCAGGCGAGCGGCGGCGTGATGAGCGTGCCGTTCTTGATGAGGAAGATGTTCTCGCCGCTGCCTTCGGAGACGTAGCCCTCGGTGTCGAGGGCGATGCCTTCCGTGTAGCCGCCCATCATCGCTTCCATCTTGATGAGCTGCGAGTTCATGTAGTTCGCGGCGACCTTGGCCATGGCGGGCAGCGTATTGGGCGCGATGCGCGACCACGAGCTCACGCAGACGTCGACGCCCTTCTCGAGGGCCTCGGGCCCGAGGTATTTGCCCCACTCCCACACCATCACGCAGCAGTCGACGGGGCAGTTCATCGGGTTCACGCCCAGCTGTCCGTAGCCGCGGTAGATCAGCGGGCGGATGTAGCAGGCGTCGAGCTTGTTGGCCTCGATGGTGTCGAGGATCGCCTTCTTGAAGTCGTCCTTCGAGAGGGCCGGCTCCATGCGGTAGATCTTCGCGGAGTTGAAGAGGCGGTCGATGTGCTCGTCGAGGCGGAAGACGGCGGAGCCTTCCGGCGTCTTGTAGCACCGGATTCCTTCGAAGGCCGAGGAGCCGTAGTGGACGACGTGGGCGCCGATGTGGATCGTGGCTTCGTCCCAGGGGACGAGCTTTCCGTTCATCCAGATCTTGTCGGATTTCGGAAGAGACATCGGCAGGCTCCTGTCTACCCGTGGCCTCAGGCGGAGATGATTCTAGACTTCGGCCTCGGGAGTGTCAACGAGCCGGCTAGGGGAAATGCCTGAGGTCAGGGGATTTAGCGGCGTGACGCTCAACCCTCGGCGTGCCGAAGGATCTCGAACGTGGGAAGCGATTTGAGCCTTCCGTCGAATGTCACCGTGGCGCTGCACCCAGCGCGCTCGGCCCGCCGGCCGATCAGGCAGTCCGCGAAATCCGCCTTGCTCGCCCGAAAGTCTTCGAGTGCCAGCCACACGGACTCGGGATCCCCGACCTCGAGCTGCTCCGTCGAGAGGATCCTCTCGATGACCTCCGCAACCTCCTCGCGCGCGTAGTCATACGACGCGCGCAGCACCCAGACGAGCTCGCACAGCACGACGGGATCGATGTGGGCCGGGGAGCCCGTCGAGAGGCTGTCGAAGAAGGCGAGCGCGCTGCGGTATTGGGCGTCGTCGTCCTGGACCAGGAGGCGGACGAGCACGTTGGCATCGACGGCTTTCATCGTGGCTTGCGGAACAGCCGCGCGACGCCGGCGTCCATGTCCTTGATCGACACGCGCTTGCGCCGCGGCCGGTGCAGCATCCCCGCGAGGTCGGCGATGGTCGTCTTCGCCGGCTTCAGTACGACCTCGCCGTCGCTGCGCATGACGAACGTGAGGCGGTCGCCCGAGCGCAGCTTGAGGCGCTCCCGCACTTCCTTGGGAATCGTGATCTGGCCTTTGCTGGTGAGAGTGGCGGTGGGCATCCTTACGACTCTCTGATCTCCTTACCAAGTGTAAGGCAGCGGCGAGGCGATATCCAGATGGGTGAGGTGGATCTCTCGCCCGCTATTGCTTGGGCGGAGCTTCCCGCCAAATGAGCGGCAGCAGCTCGTGCCCGTACGTAGCATCCACTGTCGGGTTGCACGCACCTACCACGGGCAGGTCTCCCCCTTCGAGGAAAACCAGATAGCGCCGGCCTGCTTCGAAATGGAGACTGACGCACGGGTCCTTCGGACTCGACCGGATCACGATGCGTTTTGTCGCCGGGATGTTGCCCTGAAATGCATGCTCTACCTGCAGGGTCACGAGCCAATGCTCGGGTGGAAAGAGACTCTCGATCGCGCTGCCGATGGCGTGGCCGCGGCTCGGCGCCGCCGTGGGTGTCGGGGTGGGGCCGGGCGTAGGCGTCGGCGTGGGGTCGGGCACGATCTCGATGGCCACCACGCGGCCGATGAATGCGACGGGGAACTCTCGGAGAACGCCGCGCGCGTACTCGGGCGTTCCCACGACGCCACCGAATCCGCGGCACATGCATGCGTCGACCGCGAGTGGGAGAATAAGCAGGAGGCAGGTGGCGGCGAGGACGCGCAGGGGGGCGCTCACTGCGATTCGCCGCAGAACGGACACGAATTCGACCGGGCGTGGAGCGGCTTCCGGCAGTTCCAGCAGAACGTCGATTTCGGAACCTCGCGCGCCTTCAGCCGCCGCCGGATGTCTTCCATCTCGGTGGCGTTGTGATCGATCTCGCCGGCGGTGGCGAGGTCGTCGATGAGCTCGGCGGCGCGCTGGTAGCGCTCGGTGACCTCGGGGGCCAGCGACTTCATGATGATGTCGGAGATCTCGCGGGGGATCCTGTTGTTCCGCAGGTTCGGCGGCGTGAGGCGGCCCTGGGCCACGAGCTTCTCGAGCTGGGCCGGGTTCGGGCTGAAGTACGGGAGCGACCCCGTCAGCATCTGGTACAGCATCACGCCGACCGAGTAGATATCCGAGGCCAGCACCGCACGCCCCTTGAACTGCTCGGGAGCCATGTACGGCGGGCTCCCGATGACAGTGGTCGCGTGCGATTTCTCGAGGAGGCGGGAGGTGCCGAAGTCGGCCACCTTCAAGACGCCGCTCTCCGAGACGAGCACGTTGGCGGGCCGCAGGTCGCGATGGAGGATGGACGCCTCGTGCGCGTGATCGACGCCTTTCAGGATCTGCAGCGCGTATGTCACCGCGCGCGGGAGGTCGAGGGACTTCTCGCGATCGAGGACCGCCTCGAGGCTCTCGCCCTTGATGTACTCCATCACGATGAAGAAGCAGCCGTCGACGCGCTCCGCGGTCATGATGCCGACGATGTTGGGATGATCGAGGGCGGCGAGCAGGCGAGGCTCCTGCAGCAGATCGTCGGCGCCGCCGTTCTGCCGGTGGGGCACCTTGATCGCGACCTTCTTGTCGATCCACGTGTCGCGCGCGAGAAAGACGGTGCCGAATCCGCCGGAGCCGAGGTTCGCGAGGATCTGGTATTTACCGACGACCTGCCCCAGGAGGAACATTCGAGCCGCTGAAGTATATCGGCCGCCTCGCCCTCGGGGGACCGACGTTTCTTGGGCACGGCTGACTTTTACTTGACATGAGCCCCTAATGAGAGGGTATTATGTCGAAGGTGAGCCGGGGCGTTCGCCGCGGCCAGCCGGACGCAACCTCGGGGGCTCCACTCGAGCCCGACTCAGAGCCGAAACGCAACGGAGGCGCAAACGAAAACCAGCAGGTGCGGAGAACACAGAGAACCGCGCATCAGGATGACGGGAGCGTGGCCGGCAGCGAGCTTCCCCCCCACAAGACGCCCGCGCTCCTTCAACGAGTCGGTTCTCTGTGTCCTCGGCCCCTGCGGTCAAGGAATGCCGGCAAAGGCAAGCAGGCCGGGAAGAGCTTCTCCCCTGAGCTTCACCGGGACTTCACACCTCGGACGCAACTCGATCGCTCTTCGCGACCTGCGTGCCTCTGCCGTCAGTCCTTGAGATCGCCCGCCAATAGCTGAATCGCCGTCACCGCCGCGATGGCGGCGGTCTCCGCCCTGAGAATCCGCGGGCCGAGGCGTGCGCGCACGAAGCCGGCGGCGTCCAGACGCTCGAGCTCGGTGGGCTCCCAGCCGCCCGCCGGCCCCACCAGGCACAACGCGCCGTCGCCGCGCGGCCACTCGGCCGGCGGCGCTCCCGAGCCATCCTCGGCCAGCACCAGCCGCGCCCCCTCGAACGGACGTTGGAGCAGCACGGACAGGACCACCGTGGCTTCCACGGGAGGAACGACGGCGCGGCCGCACTGCTCGGCGGCGCCGCTCGCCACCTTGTCCCATCGCTCCTGGCGCGACCCGTGGAGGGCCGGCCGGCCGGCGGCGTCCGTCCTTGCGGTGACCACAGGCCAGATCGCCGCCACGCCGAGCTCGGTGGCCTTCTGGATCACGAGCTCCATCCGATCGCCCTTGAGGGGTGGCAATGCGAGGACGATGCGGGTGGGGGATTCCGCGCGCGCGGCGACGGGCCCGGAGAGGCGCACGAGCACGCGCTTGCGCGAGACCTCTTCGAGGATGCCCTCGAACTCGTGGCCCACGCCGTCGAACAGGCGGACTTCGCTCCCGTCGCGCAGACGGAGGACCTCGCGGGCGTGATGCGCGGAGTGGTCGGGCAGATCGACTCGCGCCCCCGGCGCGGCCTCGGGGACGTGGAAGCGGTGCTTGGCGCTCACGATCGTTCCAGTATGAGCGAGCCCCACTCGCCGCTCACGCGGTCGCGGGCGATGGGGAAGCCGGAGTAGGCGGATCGCACGGCCGCTCGCTCATCGGCCAGGAGGCCGGCGAGGATCAGCCGGCCTGGAGTGGCGGGCAGCACGGACAGCTCGGCGGCGCGCTCGATGAGCAGCGGGGCGGTGATGTTGGCCACCACGGTATCGAAGCGGCCCGGTGTGAAGGGCCGGCCGCCGTCGGCGCGGACGATGTGGACGGCGGTGCCGTTCTGACGCGCGTGCTCGCGCGCGGATTCGATCGATTCCGGATCGTTGTCGCCCGCCACCACGCTCCGCGCGCCCAGCATGCGGGCGGCGATGGCCAGGATGCCCGACCCCGTGCCGACGTCGAGCACGCGGCCGAGCGTGGCTCGCGCCGCCGTTTCTTCGAGCGCCTGCAGGCACAACGCGGTGCTCTCGTGGGTGCCCGTTCCGAACGCGCGTCCCGGATCGACGATCAGGCGCCGGTGTCCCGGCGGCGGCGGGGCGCCGGCGTCCCACACCGGTGTGATCCAGAAGCCGCCGACGCCAAACGCCCGGAAGTTCTCACGGAAGCGCGCGACCCAGTCGACGTCGGGGATGGCCGCGGGCTCGATGGTCGCGCCCGGCAGCGCCTGTCGCAGCTCGTCGAGGCCGATCCCGTCGTCCTCGAAGTAGGCGACGAGCTCCGCCCCTCGCTCTTCGATCCCGAGCGTCCCTGCTTCCCAGAGGACGGCGACGGCTGTCTCGTTCTCCGTTGGCGCCACTTTGATGAGAACTGCTCTCATGGCCGTTCTTTGTGGCCCTTCGTGCCCTTTGTGCCTTTGTGGTTATTGCGGCGAGGCCGATCTAACCGAGCAGATCTTTCAGCCGACTCTTCACCGACCGGCCCTTGTCCTGAGCGGCGGGGTCCTCGGGCAACGTCTTCGCGAGCTGCTCGATGAGCCTCTTCTGCTCGGACGAAAGGCGGGTGGGCACCACCACGCGGACGGTGACGTGCAGATCGCCGCGGCCCTTGTGGCCGAGATGCGGGACGCCCTTGTTCTTGAGCTTGAAGCTCGTGCCGGTCTGGGTGCCTTCGGGGATGCTCAGCTTCGCCGGCTCGTCCTCGGGGCCCGGCGTCGGCACCTCGACGGATCCGCCGAGCGAGGCTTGCGCGAAGCTGATCGGCATCTCGCAGTGGAGGTCGGAGCCTTCGCGGTGGAAGAACTCGTGATCCTGGACGCCGATGACCACGTAGAGGTCTCCGGGGGGGCCGCCCGCCGCTCCCGGCTCGCCTTCGCCCGTGATGCGGAGCTGGCTGCCCGTGTCGACGCCCGGCGGGATGGGGACCTTGAGCTTGCGCTCGATCGGTACGACGCCCTGGCCTTCGCACGTCGGGCAAGGGGACGTCACGATCTTGCCCGCCCCGCGGCATCGGCCGCACGTGCGGGCGACGCTGAAGAATCCCTGCTGGTACGTGACCTGTCCGGCCCCGCGGCAGTTCGGGCAGGTCGATGGCTGTGTACCGGGGGAGCTGCCCGAGCCTTTGCACGAGCCGCAGCTCTGCGTGCGCGGGATCTGGATCTGCGTCTCCGTGCCGAACGCGGCTTCTTCGAACGTCAGCTCGAGGTTGTAGCGGAGGTCGCTGCCGCGCCGCGGCCCGCCGCGTGCTCGGCGCCCGAAAAGATCGCCGAAGCCGAAGAAGTCGCCGAGGATGTCGCCGAAGTCCGCGAAGATCGTGGGGTCGAAGCCCGCGCCTCCGGCCCCCGAGACGCCGGCATGGCCGTAGGCATCGTAGCGTTGCCGCTTGTCGGAGTCGGCGAGGATCCCATAGGCCTCGGCCGCCTCCTTGAACTTCTCCTCGGCTTCCTTGTTGCCGGGGTTGCGGTCGGGATGGAACTTGAGGGCGAGCCTCCGATAGGCGGACTTGATCTCCTGATCGGTCGCGGTCCGCTCGACGCCGAGGATCTCGTAGTAATCAGCAGGCATCAGTCACAGTCCACCGCAAGAAACCACAAAGACACAAAGGAAACAAAGATCACAAAGAAAAGAGTATAGCGTCCCCACTTCTCTTTGTGTCCTTTGTTGTCTTTGTGTCTTTGTGGTTCTTTTCGGTCAGGGGCGCAGCATGGCTTGGCCGATGAGGCTCGCGGCCTTCTCGAGCTCGGTCAGGCGGTCCTTCAGCTCCGGCAGCTCCGTCTCCGGCGTGGCCTTCTTGGCGCGCTCCATGGCGGCGATGATGCGCTCCTGCTCGTCGCTCGTGAGCTTGCCTTCGAGGGCCTGCACCGACCGCATGGTGTTGGCCACGAGGCCCTCGAGCTGGCGGATGATCGCGTCCTGCTCCTTGCGGACCTTTTCGGCCTGGTCGCGCTTCTGCGTATCGCTGACCAGGCGGTTGAGCTCGGACTGGCTGAGGCCGCCGGAGGGATGGATGACAGTCGACTGGCTGCGCCCCGTCGCCTGGTCCTGCGCGGACACGGAGACGATGCCGTTGGCGTCGATCTCGAACGTGACCTCGATCTGCGGCACACCCTTGGGGGCAGCGGGGATGTTGGTCAGCTCGAACCGGGCCAGGCTCTTGTTGTAGGCGGCCATGTCGGACTCGCCCTGCAGGATGTGGAGCTCGACCTTCGTCTGGTTGTCGGCGACGGTGGTGAAGATGCGGCTCTTGCGCGTGGGGATCGTGCTGTTGCGCTCGATGATCGGCGTGAACGTGCCGTCCTTGGTTTCGATACCCATCGTGTGCGGGGTGACGTCGAGGAGGACGAGGTCCTTGACCTCGCCGGCCAGGATGCCGGTCTGGATGGCGGCACCCATGGCGATCCCCTCGTCGGGGTTCACCGCGCGGTTGGGCTCGCGCTTGAAGACGCGGCGGACGATGTCGCTGACGCGCGGGGCGCGGGTCTGGCCGCCGACGAGGAGGACCTCGTCGATCTGCTCCGCCTTCAAGCCGGCGTCGGACAGCGCGCGCTCGCAGGGCGGCACCGTGCGCTCGAGCAGCTCGTTCGTCAGCTCCTCGTACTTCTGCCGCGTGAGGACCGTGTTGAGGTGCTTCGGACCGGAGGCGTCGGCGGAGATGAACGGCAGCACGATCTCCGTCTGCGCCGAGGTCGATAGCTCGCACTTGGCTTTCTCGGCCGCTTCCTTCAGGCGCTGGAGGGCCATGCGGTCGTTGCGCAGGTCGATGCCGCTGTCCTTCATGAAGTCCTGGATCAGCATGTCGATGATGCGCTGGTCGAAGTCTTCACCACCCAGGTAGGTGTCGCCGCCGGTGGAGCGCACCTGGAAGAGGCCTTCCGACAGCTCGAGGATCGAGATGTCGAACGTGCCGCCGCCCAGGTCGTAGACGGCCACGAAGCCGCTCTTCTGCGTCTTGAGGCCGTAGGCGAGCGCAGCCGCCGTCGGCTCGTTCAGGATGCGCGAGACCTTGAGGCCGGCGATGAGGCCGGCGTCCTTGGTGGCCTGGCGCTGCGGATCGTTGAAGTAGGCGGGGACGGTGATGATCGCTTCCTCGACCGTTTCGCCGATGTAGTCCTCGGCGGCCGCCTTCAGCTTCTGCAGCACGAAGGCGGAGATCTCCGGCGGGGAATAGACCTTGTCCTCGACCTGGATGTGTACGTCGCCGTTCTGCGACGGCGCCAGTTGGTAGGGGAGAAGCTTGCGCGCGGACTCGACCTCGGGCGATTCGAACTTCCGCCCGATGAGGCGCTTCACCGCGAAGACCGTGTTCTTCGGGTTGGTGAGGGCCTGGCGTTTGGCGATCTGGCCGACGAGCCGCTCGCCTTTGGCCGTGAACCCGACGATGGACGGAGTGGTGCGCGCTCCCTCCTGGTTGGGGATGACTTGGGGGGCGCCGCCCTCCATGACCGCCACGCAGGAGTTCGTCGTCCCGAGATCGATGCCTATTACCTTTGCCACTCTAGACCCCGAGGACGCTCAGTATAGCTGCGCCCTGCTGTCAGTGCGCGGACTCTTCTGACGAATCGTCTCCGTCGGCTTCCTTGGCGACTTTCACCAGGGCCGGCCGCAGCAGCCGGTCCTTGAGGAAGTATCCCTTCCGAAACGTCTCGACGATCGTGCCCTCGGCGACGCCGGGCACTTCTTCGTGCATCAACGCCTGGTGGATCTGCGGGTCGAACTTTTCGCCGGTCGGGTCCTTGATGATGACGCCCTGGCTCTCGAGGTATGCGGTCAGGTTTCTGTAGATGAGCTCCACGCCGTTGCGCAAGGACGAATCGTCACCTGAGGGCGGCGCCTGCAGGGCGCGCTCGAAGTTGTCGATGGTCGGCAGCAGGCCGGAGAGGATCTGCGCGCGGGCATCGACGGTGGCCTGTTCCTTGTCGCGGTCGACGCGCTTTCTGTAGTTCTCGAACTCCGCGCGGCGGCGCAGGACCTGGTCCCGGAGCTCGTCGCGCTCGCGGCGGAGCATGTCGATCTGCTGCGCGGCCGGGATCTCGACGGCCTCGACCCCGGTGGCTTCGTCCCGTGGCTCGCCGTTTCCCGGCTTCGTCTCGTCGTCTTTGGTGTCGTCCGCTTCCAATACTGGTTCCTCTTGATGTCGTTTCATTGGGTGTCTGCCAGCGCCTTCCCGATGGAACGCGCCATGTGATCCACGATCGAGACGATCCGCGGGTACTCCATCCGCGTCGAACCCAGCACGCCCAGGCCCCAGCCCACCTCGCCGCCCACCGGGCAGCCGGTGGCGACGACGGAGACGCTGTGGAGGTCGGGATGCGGGTTCTCGTGGCCGATGAGGATGCGGATCCCCTCGCCGTGCATGCATTCGTTCAGGATCTTGACCAGCCGCCCCTTTTCCTCGAACGTCTTGAAGAGGGCACGCATCTTCTCGATGTCTTCGAACTCGGGGCGGCCGACGATGTTGGACGCGCCGTCCAGGTAGACGGACGCGCCCTCTTCTTCTTCCGACGTGAACGCCTGATCGGCGACGGCGATCACACGCTTGAGCAGCGAGTCGTAGAGCGCCTTCTCCTCGCGCATCATCTCGATGAGCCGCGCGCGGATGGCCAGCAGGTGGAGGCCGGTGAAATGCGCGTTCAGGTAGTTCGCACACGCCTGCAGCTCTTCCTGGGTGAGCGGCTCCTCGACCTCGATCACGCGGTGGGTGACCATGCCCGTCCGGGACACCATCACCACCAGGATGCGCGGCGGGCCGAGCCGGACGAGGTCGATGTGCATGAACGCGCTGCGGGCGATGTCGGGGGCCAGCACGAAGCCGATGTTGCGGCTGAGGCGCGACAGGATGTGCGAGGCGTTCTCGAGCACCTGGCCGGGGGAGCCGGCACGCAGGCCGGCGTCGATGGCGGCGGCGTCGCCCGGGGCCAGCGGCTCTTCGCTCATGAGGCTGTTGACGTAGAAGCGGTAGCCCTCGTCGGTGGGCATCCGGCCCGCGCTCGTGTGCGGGTGGTCGAGGTAACCGGCGCGCTCCAGGTCCGCCATGATCGCGCGGATCGTGGCGGGCGACATCGAGCGATTGAGCACACGACAGACGCTCTCCGAGCCTACCGGCTCGCCGGTGGCGATGTGGAGCTGAATGACGGACTTCAGGACGCCCTTGCTCCGCTCGTCCAGTGCCTGGGTGAGAGTGCTCGTCGTCATGCTTGGTATGGGCTCACGCCCTTGGGACTCTTCGACTTCGGGGCAAATTATAGCCGCCTGCCCCGGGGCCGGCAAGGAGGACCGCTTTACGCGTGTGCCGGTCGACGCAGCGCACCGAGGAACTCCTCCACCGGCCGTGTGTTGAGCACGTCTTCCCGGCGCAGCCAGCCGCGCCGGGCCTGACCCACCCCATATACGAGGTTATCAAATGCGGTGGTGGCATGGCTGTCCGTCGAGATCACGAACCGCACCCCCTTCTGGGCGGCGGTCCGGATCATCGGATCCGGCGCGTCCAGCCGGTCCGGTTGGCAGTTGATCTCCAGGGCGATGCCTCTTTCCGCGGCCGATGCTGTCACTCGCTCGATGTCGACCTGGACCGGGTCGCGCTTCAAGAGGAGGCGGCCCAGCGGGTGCCCCCATATCTTCATGTAAGGGTTCTCGAAGGCCCGCAGCACGCGGTCGGTCACGACGTCCGGCTCCATGTCGAACCGCGAGTGGAGCGAGGCGACGACCACGTCGAGCTGGGCCAGGACCTCGTCGGCCATGTCGAGGCGGCCGTCGGGGAGGATGCAGACCTCGATGCCGGCCAGCAGGCGGATGTCGGGGAATCGCGCCTGCGCGGCGCGGATGCGGGCGATGTGCTCGAGGCAGCGCGCCTCGTCCATGCCCGTACCCCGCTTGGGCGAGGGGATGGCGCGGCTGTGATCGGTGATCGCGATGTACTCGAGGCCGCGCTTCTGCGCCGCCGCGATCATGTCGTCCAGGGTGTCGCGGCCGTCGCTCTCCTGCGTGTGGACGTGCAGGTCGCCCTTGACGTCCCCGCGCTCGACGAGGCGCGGCAGCGTGCGGGCCTCCGCCGCCTCGATCTCGCCCCGGCCTTCGCGCAGCTCCGGAGGCACCCAGGCCAGGCCGAGGGCCTCGTAGATGTCCTCCTCGCGGACGCCGGCGCGTGAGGCACCGCCTTCGACTTCGAACAGTCCGTACTCGTTGAGCTTCAGGCCGCGCTTGACCGCCCGCTCGCGCAGGGCGACGTTGTGCGTCTTGGAGCCGGTGAAGTACTGCAGGGCCGCCCCGAGCTGCTCCGCCGTCGAGAAGCGCAGGTCGACCTGCAGCCCCGAGGTCAGCACGACGCTGCATTTCGCCCCGCCGCCGACCAGGATCTCCTTCACGTCGGCGTGGGTGGTGAAGGCACGGGCCAGCGCCTCCGGATCGCCGCCCACCGCGATGAGGTCGAGATCGCCGATCGACTCGCGCTGGCGGCGGAAGGATCCGGCCACCTCCACTCGCGCGGCGCCGGTGTCGAGCAGGAGCTGCTTCAGCTTCGTGGCGGCGTCGGCCACGACCGGCAGCAGGAAGCGCGTCTGGGTCTGCCGGCGCTCCTCGATGCCCTTCAGGATTCGCGCCTCCTTCTTTTCCTTCATGCCGGGCAGCGTCTTGAACCGGCCGTCCCGGATCGCCGCCTCGAGGTCGGCGATCGACTTCACGCCGAGCTTCGTCCAGACGAGGTTCACGCCGCGCGGGCCGAGCCCCGGCAGCTTCAACAGCTCGAGCAGGCCCTCCGGCACCTCGGCCAGAAGCTCCCGGTGGTAGGCGCAGCTCCCGCTGCCCACGAGCTCCTGGACCTTCTGCTCCATCGAAGTGCCGATGCCGGGGAGGTGCTTGATGCTCTCGCTACGCCGGATGCGCGAGGCCAGATCCTCGCCTGCGGCCTCGATCGTCTCTGCGGCCACGCGATACGACCGGATGCGGAAGGAGTTCTCGCCCTTGATCTCCAGGATGTCGGCGATCTCGTGCAGGCATCGCGCGATCGTCCGATTGTCCATGGGGCGATTATGGGGTCAGGTCTGTTGTTTGTTGTCTACGGCGGCGTAAACAGCAAACAACAGACCTGACCCCGCCCGGTGCCCCCTCGTTGTACCCTCGCCCCATGAACGTACGCTTGACGGCATACGCCCTCCTGGCGGTCGCGCTCTCTTCCGCGGGTTGCATGAGCACCAACAGCGGGACGGGGGGCGGGCCCAGCCGCGCCGAGATCGTGGTTCGCTTTTCCGGCGATCCGCTGAACAGCACTGCGAACGGGGGTGCCGACGGCGGCGCCTATCCGCGGATGGTGCAGTTCGACCTGCTCGTCAGCGAGCTCAACGGCGTTGGCGCCAACATGATCAACCAGACGCTCGTGACCTCGCCGGACTCCGGCGCGATCAAGGTCCTGGCCGCGACTCCCAGCGCGACGATCCCCGCCGGCGGGTCGCTGACCATCCCCATGACGCTGATGTTCTCGAAGTTTCCCAGCGGTGGCCTCAACCTCGCGCTGACGGTGAACGCCATCGACGTGGCCGGCAACATCGTCACCGGCATCGGCACCGCCCGCGTGAACTAGGCCGACGGGCCTTGCCGGTCCCCCACAGCGGCGCTATTCTCACGCGCGCTGTAGCCATGGGTGCTGATGACCTGCCCGTCGTGTTTCGCCGAGAACGCCGCCTCCGCCACTCGCTGCACGCAGTGTGGCGCCGACTTCGCCGAGCGCACGGCTGTAGTGGTGGCCGCCTACCTCTCTCCCGGCTCGCTCTTCGCCGGACGCTACGAGATCCGACGCCAGATCGGCTTCGGCGGCATGGGAACGGTGTACCTCGCCCGAGACCGCACGCTGGACGAGGTCGTCGCCATCAAGGTCCTCCGGCCCGACTTCGCCGCCAACCCGGCGATGGCCGCGCGTTTCAAATCTGAGATCAAGCTCGCGCGCAAGGTGCGCCATCGAAACGTGGGGGCCATCCACGACTTCGGCGAGGACCGCGGCCTGCTGTACATCTCGATGGAGCTCATCCAGGGGGTCGACCTCAAGCAGTTGCTCGCGAGCCGTGGGCGCTTCGCTCCCGACGAGGCGTACGAGCTGTCCATCCAGATCGCAGAGGGCCTGCAGGCGGTCCACGACGCCGGCGTCATCCACCGCGACCTGAAGACGCCGAACATCATGCGCGACGAGAGAGGCGTGGCGCGGCTCATGGACTTCGGCATCGCGAAGGAACACGGCCGGGCGGGCGCGACCGTCACGGGCACCATCGTGGGCACGCCCGAATACATGAGCCCGGAGCAGGGCCAGGGAAAGAAGGTCGACTTCCGGACGGACGTGTATTCGTTCGGCATCGTCATCCATGAGCTCTTCAGCGGTGACGTTCCTTTCCGTGCCGACACGCCGATTGCGACGATCCTGAGACAGATCCAGGAGCCGCCGACCCTCGAAGGCCCGGGCGCCCCCGATCTCCCCGCCGCTCTGGTCCCGGTGTTGCGGCGATGTCTGGCCAAGGACCCGAGCCAGCGCTACGCGACGGCGCGGGACGTCGCGGAAGCCCTGCACCGGGCGCGCTCGGGCTCCCTGGAGTCGCAACCGTCATCGACCAACGGGCCGGCCGCGCCGACGATCACCGTCACGCCACCCGTGCGCCGCTACCGGCTCGTCGTCGCCGTGCCCTCGTTCCTCGTGCTCCTCGGCCTGGCCGTCGCGGTTGGTGTGTGGTCGCGCCGCGCGGCGCCGCCGCCGACGACGCTCTCACCTTCGCCTTCGCTGGCCCCGCACGTCGAAACGTCGCTACCCACACCCGTGGCCTCGCATCCGTCCCCGTCCCCGGCGGCGACTCGCCACGCCGCCCTCGTCAAGCCGGCCCCCGCGCGTTCACCGGCTCCCATGGCACCCTCGGCGGTGGAACCCGGCAGCGGCTTTCTGCATATCGTCGCCGTGCCTTGGGCCGACGTGCTCGTCGACGACCAGATGGTTGGGACGACTCCTCTCGACAAGACCTCGTTGAAAGCGGGACCCCACCGCGTCACCCTGCGGTATCCGACGTATGAGAGTGTGGAGCGCACAGTTGTGATCCGTCCTGGTGAGACAGCGAAGATCCGCTTCGACTTCCGAAGCGAAGGCACGCCGAAGCCCTGACGCGGGGCGAGCCTCAGTAGGAGACGGTCAGGGTGAAGGAGGCGGTGCCGTTGGATGTGAGCTCATCGTGCGCGACCGCCAGGTCGTAGCTCTTCGGCGTCACCGGGATGGACAGTCGTACTTCGCGGTCGGCGATGCGTGAGCTCAGGCCGACGACCTTTCCGTTGTCGTAGACGATGATGACCAGCACGGCACCGGTGCCAGTCCATGTCACCTTTGCGTCGAGAGTCCCTGCCTTGGAGACCACGACGGGAAAGTTCCGCGCGTGCTGCTCGACGGTGACGGTGCTGCTGAACGTCTCCGTGCTCCGGCCGTCGGTCGACGGTGCCTCAGAGCTGCCTCCCGAGGCGAGCAGGGCCACGCCCGCTCCGGTGACGCCGATCCCGGCGCCGATCAAGATGCCCGTGCCCACCCCACCCTTCTTTCCTGCTTTCCCAGACTCGAGCCGGGCCGCCTCGAAGATCTCGATCACCTTCGGGGCGAAGTCTTGCGGGCTCAGGGAGAGGTCGTGTACCTGGGCGATGGCCTCGATGAACTTGGACTTGGCCGCCGCCTCGCTGCCCTTGCCCAGGTAGGCGATTCCCAAATACAGGTAGGCCTGCGACAGTTCACGGACCCTGGCGCGATCCGTCGCCAGCCGGCGGGCCACGTTGTCGAGGGAGAAGATCGCCTCGCCATAGCTGCCCTCTTGAACGAGCTTGATGCCCTTGACGAGCTCGGGATCGAGGACGGGTGGCGCGGCGGAGGCGGAGGCGCAGAAGAACGCCGACGCGATGACGAGCGCAAAAAGTCGCATCACACACCCCACTGATGAGAGCCCGGCCATTATTGCGTCCGACGTATCGCAACTGTCAAGGAATCAACTACTCTGCGTCTCTCGGGCTCCTCGACGAGTGCTATGCGACGGTGGCGGGGAAGTACAGCGTGAGCCGCGTGCCCTTGCCGACCACGCTCTGCAGGTGGACCTCGCCGCCGTGCTCCTCGACGATGCGGCGCGTGATGGTCATGCCGAGGCCGAGCCCGGTGCGCTTGCCGTGGCTGAAGAACGGCTCGAAGACTTTGGCCACGACCTCGGGCGGGATGCCGCGGCCGGTGTCGGCCAGGGCCAGCTCCACGCGGCCGTCGACGGTCCGGCTCTCCACGGTCAAGGTGCCGCCCTTGTCCATCGACTCCATCGCGTTGTTCGCGATGTTGAGAAGGGCGCGCTTCATCCTGTCGATGTCGATGACGAGCGGCCCGTCGTAGTCGAGGCGGGTCTCCAGGGTGATGCCGCGCTCCTGCAGCTCGCCGGCGATCCAGCGGCGCAGGTGGTTGACGAGATCGGGCACGGCGATGCGCGCGGGCTTGAGCGGCGTGCGCCGGCCGCGTGAGTAGTCGAGGAGCTCCTCGATCATGGCGCTCATGCGGTCCGCCTCTTCGACGATGAGGTTGGCGTACTGGCCGCGCCGTTCGTCGGTGAGGGACGGGTCGCCGACCATGCTGCCGTAGCCCTTGATCAGGGTCATCGGGTTGCGGAAGTCGTGGACGATCGAGCTGATCATCTTGCCGATGGCGGAGAGCCGCTCCGACTCCACCCGCGCGGCGAGGAGCTCGATGCGGTGGAAGCTCGCGCCGGCCTGCATGGCCAGGATCTTGAACAGGTCGACGGTGTCGGGGGCCACGCTCAAGGCCTCGGGGACGAAGATCCAGCCGTAGAACGTCTCGCCGTGGCGGATGGCGACGGCGCGGCCGAGGCCGGGAACGTCCGAGACGTCTTCGGCGGGGGTGGTGCGGCACTCGGCCAGGCGGGCTTCGAGCGCCTGCTTGACCCCGGGGAAGACAGGAGAGTGCGGCGCGCCCGCCCACCTCGTGTCCGCGCCCAACTGGGCCAGGACGATCACCTCGTCGCTGCCGAGGAGCTCGGCCGCCGCCTCGCCGACCAGCGCGACCACCCGGCCCACGTCCTCCGCGAACGCGAGGTCGATGCCGATGCGGTGGAGCCCGTGCAGGTCGCGGCTCTTGCGCTCGAGGCGCTCGTTGTACAGCGCCATGTCGGCGCGCAGGCGGTATTGCGTGCGCAGCTTCTCGACCTCGAGGATGAGGTCCTCGGATTGCCACGGCTTCTCGATATAGCGGTTGAGTCCGGCGTGGTTGATCGCGTAGATGGCCGACTCGAGCCCGGCCTCGCCGGTGAGGAGGATCTTCATGATCTCCGGCCAGCGCTGGTGCACGGCCTCCAGGAAGCGGTCGCCTTTCATGCCGGGCATCACCTGGTCGCAGATGACGAGCTCCACGCGGTCGCCGGCCGCGTGCAGCTCGGCGATGAGGGCCAGCGCCTCGTCGGCGGACTGCGCGCACTCGATCCGGCACGTCTCCGCCAGCCGTCGGCTGAGCAGCGCGGAAAGCTGGGAAAGGACGGCCGTCTCGTCGTCGACGCAGAGGATGTAGCTCGTCATGCGTGTTTGGCCATCAGCGTCGGCTGGAGCGGCAGGAGCACCTCGAAGGTCGTACGTCCCGGCTGGGAATCCACCCGGATCTCGCCCTCATGCCTCTCCACGATCTGCTGCGAGATGCTGAGGCCGAGGCCGGAGCCTTCGCCCTGGCCCTTGGTGGTGAAGAACGGGTCGAAGATGCGGTTCACGTTCTCCTTCGGGATGCCGGGCCCGGTGTCGGTGATGCGCACGCCGATGCCGTGCTCGCCGCGGCGATACGTCTCGATGAGGATCTTGCCCATGCCCTTCATGGCCTGGACGGCGTTGTGGATGATGTTCGTCCACACCTGGTTGAGCTCGTCGCTGCTGCAGATGATCGGCGGCAGCTTGCCGTAGCGGCGCTCCACCACCACACCGTACTTGATCTGGTTGCGCAGCAGGGTGAGGGCGGTCTCCAGGCCCTCGTGGATGTCCGCCTCCGCCATGTCCGCCTGGTCGAGGTGCGAGTAGCCCTTGCGCGCCTTCTCGGTGCGGGCGTAGCTCTTGAGCGCCTTCACCATGCGGGAGATGGTATCCGTCGACATACGGATGTCCTGCACGGCCACCGCCAGGTGGCCGACGTTCTCGAGGAAGCCGAGGCACAACATCGAGGACACGCTGGCCTCCTCGCGCGAGGCCTCGATGAAGGCCACCACGTCGTCGCCCAGCCCCAATCGCGCGAATGTCACGGCCAG
>Ga0075429_100000938_pt1 | contig 23068 bp, 17 predicted proteins | sample RhiMetdeltSRZDD3_FD_75295 | JGI IMG/M metagenome (GOLD analysis project Ga0075429, IMG submission 75295) | Populus rhizosphere microbial communities from Tennessee, USA - Rhizosphere MetaG P. deltoides SRZDD3 | ecosystem: Host-associated > Plants > Roots > Rhizosphere > Soil | place: USA... | reverse complement strand
GGCCTGTCCTGAGCTTGTCGAAGGGCCTGTCCTGAGCTTGTCGAAGGGCCTGTCCTGAGCTTGTCGAAGGGCCTGTCCTGAGCTTGTCGAAGGGCCTGTCCTGAGCTTGTCGAAGGGTGCTTCGCTCCGTCGGCTCAGGCGGTGACGGGGACGGTGACCGAGCGGCGGTCGCGGCGGTAGAAGGCGAGCTTGTCGGCGTCGAGCTGCACGCCGAGGCCGGGCTGCTGCGGAACCTGCAGCTCGAAGTCGCGGTAGTCGGGGCGCTGCACGACGACATCGTCCTTCAGCAGCAGCGGGCCGAACAGCTCGGTGCCCCAGGCGAGCTGGGGGCTGGCGGCGAAGGCGTGCGCCGCCGCCACGCTGCCGATGCTGCCCTCGAGCAGCGTGCCGCCGTAGATGCCCACGCCGGCCGCGTCGGCCACGGCGGCGGCGCGAAGCGTCGGCCACAGGCCGCCGGCCTGCGATACCTTGAGCGCATAGACGTCGGCCGCGCCGTCGCGCGCCAGGTCGAAGGCGTCGACCGCGTCGTGCACCGCCTCGTCGGCCATGATGGCGACGTCGAAGCGTGCGGCGAGCCGGGCCAGCGCGCGCCGGTTGCGGCGCGGCACGGGCTGCTCGACCAGGGCGACGCCGGCCGCTTCCAGCGCGGCGATGCCCCGCACCGCCGTCGGCTCGTCCCACGCCTGGTTGACGTCGACGGTCAGCATCACGTCGTCGCCCACTCCGGCGCGGATCGCCTGCACGTGCGCGATGTCCGCGGCCAGCTCGCGGCTGCCGACCTTGAGCTTGAAGACGCGGTGGCGCCGCGCCTCGATCAGGGCGAGCGCCTCCTCGACGTCGCGCGCGGCGTTGCCGCTGGCGAGCGTCCACAGCACCGGCAGCGCGTCGCGCACGGCGCCGCCGAGCAGCGCGTGCACCGGCAGGCCGAGCCGCTTGCCGTGGGCGTCGAGCAGGGCGATCTCGATCGCCGCCTTGGCGAACGAGTTGCCCTGCACCGCGGCGCCGACGCGCCGCATCGCGACGGCAATGCGCGTCGCGTCCGCGTCCAGCAGCAGGGGCGCGATGTAGTCGTCGACGGCGCTCTTGATGCCCTCGGGGCTCTGCTCGGAATAGGCGAGGCCGCCGATGGTGGTCGCCTCGCCGATGCCGACCACGCCGTCGCTGCACTCGACGCGCACGATCGCCAGCGTCTGGCGCATCATGGTCGTCATCGCGAGCTTGTGGGCGCGGATCGTGGGCAGGTCCACCAGGACGGCGTCGATCGATGCGATGCTTGGGTTCGAGTTCATGACCCGCATGGTCGTTGCGCCGGAGCGCGGCGTCCAATATCGTGTGGGTCCGCTGGCATACCCAGGAGGTATGGAGATGGAACTGCGGCACCTGCGCTACTTCGCCGCCGTGGCGCGCGAGCTGAGCTTCAGCCGCGCCGCCGAGCAGCTGCACATCGCCCAGCCGCCGCTCAGCCGGCAGATCCGCCAGCTCGAGGACGAGCTCGGCGCCGAGCTGCTGGACCGCAGCGCGCGCCCGCTGCGCCTGACGCCCGCCGGCCAGTTCCTGCAGATGCAGGCGCAAAAGATGCTGGACAGCGTCGCGGAGATGCGCGCCGCCACGGCACGCATCGCCCACGGCCAGCGCGCCTGGTTCGGCATCGGCTTCGTGCCCTCGACGCTCTACGGCCCGCTGCCCCGGGTGATCCGGCGCTTCCGGGAGGCGCAGCCCGCGGTCGAGGTCAGCCTGTCCGAGCTCACGACGGTGCAGCAGATCGAGGCGCTCAAGGCCGGCCGCATCGACGTGGGCTTCGGCCGGCTGAGCTTCGAGGACGAGCGCATCGCCGGCGACGTGATCCGCGAGGAGGCCGTCGTGGCCGCGCTGCCGGCGAGCCATCGCCTCGCCCGCCACAAGCGGCTGGCGCTGGCCGCGCTCGCGCCGGAGCCCCTGCTGCTGTACCCCGCCAAGCCGCGGCCGAGCTACGCCGACCAGGTGCTGCGGATGTTCCAGTCGCGCGGGCTGCATCCGACCATCGCGCTGGAAGCCAACGAGATGCAGACCGCCATCGGCCTCATCGTGGCCGGCATCGGCTATGCGCTGGTGCCGGAATCGGTCCAGGCGCTGCACCGCCCCGGCATCGTCTACCTGCCGCTGAGCGATGCGAAGATCACCACGCCCGTGATCATGAACCGCCGGGCCGGCGACGAGTCGGCGCTGCTGGCGCAGTTTCGCGAGATGGTGGCGGACGCCTCGCGCGAGCGCGACGCCGAGATCGCCGCGAAGACCGCGCCGCGGACGGTGCGGCCACGCCGCACGGGCCCGGCCGCGGCCTGACGGCGCGCACTCGTTCGGACACGTGGCTCTCGGCCGTTCCGTGCCGGTGGCGAGCCGGCTGGATCCGCCGGGTGCCAGCGTGCGCGATCCACCGGGCAGCGCAAATGACTTTGGACGGCCCGCGCCGGCGCGCGCGCATGCCAGAGTCGGCTCCCTCCACCGGCTCGCGAAACACCATGGGCGGCGCATCCCTTCCCGGCCCTCTCGACGGCCCGCAACGCGGCAGCCAATGGATCGACGACGGCACCCTGTCGCGATCGCGCACGCCGCCGCCGGGCCCGGTGCGCACGCGCGAGGCGCCGGCGCCCGACGCCGCGGCCGACGATGCGCGCTACTGGTACAGCCCCGCCTACAAGGTCGCGGTGGACGTGCCCTTCGCCGTCGCACCCGGCATGACGTGGGATGCGTTCTGGCGCCTCGTCTACGACAACGCCAACGCGGCGCTGCAGAAGCAGGCCGACCTCATGCTCGAAAGCGGCCGGATCTCCGCGGCCGAGGCGCGCCAGCTGGTGGACGGCCGCAACGAGCTGCTGCTGCGCATCCGCCGGCGCCTGAGCCCCTTCGGCGAGCTGTATTCCGAGATCCTCAAGCCGGCCCGCAGCCTGAAATCCTTCGAGGAGTTCATGGCGCACAAGGGCACCATCGAAGGCGTGCTGCGCAGCGTGGGCAAGACGCGCGCGGTGGTGGACCGCATCGGCGTCGTGTCGCGCGTCGCCGGCCCGGCGAGCATCGTGCTGGAGATCACGCTCACCGCCGTCGTGATCCAGCAGGCGGCGCCGGAGCAGCGCAACCGGGTGGCCGCGCGCGAGATCGGCGGCGCGGCGGGCAGCGTCGCGGGCGGGCTGGCCGGCATGTGGGCGGGCTGCGCCGGCGCCGCGTCGCTCGCCTCGCCCACGCTGGTCGTGCCCCTGTGGGGCGAGGTGTCCACCGGGGGCGCCTGCCTCGTGGGCGGCCTGCTGGGCGGGCTGGGCGTGGGATGGTTCGGGCGCCAGCTCGGCGCGGCCGCCGGCGAAGGCGCCTACGACGCCTCCACGCAGATGTCGGACTTCCGCTGGGTCATGCCGTGACGGGCGCCCCGCGACGCGCGCAGAATCCGCCCGTGTTCCGCTGGCTCAACGACAAGATCCTGCAGGCGATCGATCGCCGCCGCGACGCGAGCGCCATCGTGCGCGTGCGCCTGCAGGGCGACCGGCTCGCATTCGAGGACCGCCTCGGCCACCGGCGCGAGCTGGGGCTGGCCGACATCCGCCGCGTGGTGGCGGTGCGCGCCGAGGCGTATGCCGGCGACGAGACCCTGCTGCTGCTGCAGGCGCCGGACGACGCCGTCATCCCGGTCGCCGCCTCGTGCGACGGCTGGAACGAACTGCGCGACGCGCTCGATCGCCTGCCCGGCGTGGTGCCCTCCGCCCGGTGGCACGCGCGGCTGCTCGGCGCGGCGGTGGGCGAGCCGCTGGAGGTCTGGCCCGCGCCCGACGCAGCGGCCGGGACGGCGGCGCCGCGCTGACCGGCGGCGGCACTGCACCGCACCGCACCGCACCGCACCGCACCGCACCGGCACCGGCACCGGCACCGGCACCGGCACCCGACGAGTCTTCCCGCCGTGACGGGCCGAAGTGACCAAGAGCCGCGGAATCCTATCGCCACGCCGGTGGCTCACGCCATGAGCCTCTCGCGGCCCACCATGGGCCGACCGCCACTCCCGGGAGCCTGCATGAAATCGCTCACCGCGGCCACGCCGTCCGCCGGCCTGGAGCCGCTCTACCTGCACCTGTCGGTCACCGACCCCGACACCGTGGCCGCGCTGGCCGAGGCTCCCGAGGGCCGCGACCGGCAGGAGCTGGCGCTCACCGCCCTGAAGATCGGCATCCTCTCGCTCAAGGCCGCGCGCGGCACGGTGGACGGCGCCGCCATCCGGCACGAAGGCGACCGCCTGCTCGGCACGCTCGAGGAGCGGCTGGCCAAGCACCGCGAACTGCTGGACGAGACCCTGGGCGGTGCGCTGCGCACCTACTTCGACCCGGCCAGCGGCGCGTTCAACGAGCGCGTGCAGCGCCTGCTGCGGCACGACGGCGAGCTGGCCACGGTCATCGGCTCGCAGGTGGAGGCCGCGCGGCGCACGCTGGACGAGCTGCTCGCGCAGCACCTGGGCGATGCGAGCCCGCTGCGCACGCTGCTCGCCGCCGACGAGTCGAACGCGTTCATCGCGTCGCTGCGCGCGCAGGTGTCGCAGGCGCTCGCCGTGCAGGCCGAGGCGATCGTGCAGGAGTTCTCGCTGGACCGCCGCGACAGCGCGCTGTCGCGGCTGGTGGGCGAGCTCAGGTCACGCCACGGGGACCTGGAGCGCGCGCTGGGCGAGCGCGTGTCGTCGGTGGTGGGCGAGTTCTCGCTGGACAACCCCCAATCGGCGCTGTCGCGGCTGGTCGGCCGGGTCGAGGCCGCCCAGGGGCAGATCAGCGCGCAGTTCTCGCTCGACAACCCCGAGTCCGGGCTCACGCGAATCGTCGCGCGGCTGGACCGCTTCGAGCGCGAGCATCACGAGCGCGCGCGCGACTTCGAAGCGCGCGTGTCCACGCTCCTCGAGCGGCTCGCCACCCGGCGCGACGAATCCCGTCGCTCCACGCTGCACGGCAACGACTTCGAGGCCCGCGTCGGGGATTTCCTGCAGTCGCAATGCCTGCCGGCGGGCGACGTGCTGGAGGCGGTCGGCACCCTGCCCGGCGTGATCTCGCGCTGCAAGACGGGCGACTACGTCGTCACGCTCGGGCCGGACGCCGCCGGCGCGGGCGCGTCCATCGTCGTGGAAGCCAAGGCGAGCGCCGCCTGTTCGCTCAAGTCCACGCTGGCGGAGGCCGACGAGGCGCGGCGCAACCGCGCGGCCTCGGTGTGCCTGTTCGTCCACGCCGCGCGCACCGCGCCGGCGGCGCTTCCGGAGCTGTCGCGCTACGGCGCCGACGTGGTCGTGGTGTGGGAAGAGGACGACGCGACGACCGACGTGCGGCTGCGCGCCGGCCTGCTGCTGGCCCGCGCGCTCGCGGTGCGCGTCGCGCGCCACGACGCCGAGGAAGCGGCGAGTCTCGCCGACATGGACGAAGCGGTCGAAGCCATCCGCAAGCAGGTCGCGGGCTTCGAGGAGATCCGCACGTCGGCCACCACCATCGTGAACGGCGGCAACCGCATCCTGGAGCGCGCCCGCCTCATGGAGGAACGCATCGGCCAGCGGCTGCTGCTGCTGGCCAGCCATGTCGGGCGCCTGCAGCAGGCGGACGGCGGCGCCGGCTGAAGCCCGCGGCGCGCTCGCAGGTCGCGTCTGCACGCGGTGCTCGGTGCAGCGCTCGGGCGCGGCTCCGGCGCCCGTGCGAATGCGCGCGCTCAGAACGCGAACTTGAAGCCTGCGGTCACCAGCCGCGGGCGCTCGGTGCGCATCTGCCGGCCGTACGACACGTCGAGGAACACCTTCTCGGGCACCAGCGTCGCGCGCAGCGCGACGTTCCACCACGGCGATTCGCGGTCGTCGCCGAACAGCTCGGCCATCGGCGCCAGCGTGATGCCGCCCACGCCGAAGCCTTCGTGCTCCACCGCCGTGCCCCACGTGGTGCTGACCAGCTGCGACACGACCTGCTGCGCATGGCCGAGGTTGAGATGCACGACGGCCGGCCCCGCCGGCAGGCTCGCCACCAGGTTCAGGCCCTTGTGGTCGGCGTGCCAGTCGTCGTCGCCCGACACGCGCACCGCGCTCAGCGCCCACGCCAGCGTCACGGCCGCGGGGTTCTCGCCCTGGCCGCGCCACAGCCCCGTCTTGCCGCCCACCTGCGCCGAGCGCGCCGTCTCGCCGGCCTCGCGGGTGCGGGCGAGCGACACGCCCACCTGGCTGCGCCAGCCGATGCCGCAGCCCAGCCCGAGCGAGCGCTCGCGCGAGGTTTCGCCGCCGCTCGTGAGCCGCAGCGCCGCGCCTTCCACCTCGCAGCTCGCACGGTCGAGGACGCCGGCGTCCTCGGTCTGCAAGGGCCGGCCCGCATGAGCCGGCGTGGCGAGCATGAGCGCGGCCACGCCGGCTGCCAGGGTGTGTTTCGGGTGCATGTGCTTCGAGTCCTCCGTCGATGGGCCCCCCGGGAACGGGGCGCCGGCGACGACCGCCCCGCGGCCGTCATCCTTTCTATCGGCGGCGCGCGACGCCTCGTGAAGGGGGCGCACGTGGCGCAATCGTGGGACGCGCATTGACCCAGCACAAGAAGCCCGCGGCTCGTGGAATCGCGACCGCATCCGGCGACACACCGCGAGCCCCGACGCCTTGCCCTTGCAGCGGCTGCCGTACGCAGCGAAGCCCTGCATCACGGTGCGGCCGAGCGCCGCCGCCGTCGAGAACATCGGAAACCCGTCGGCGGCCGGCTCAGGCGGTGGTCGTGTCCACGGTGCGAGACGCTGCGCGCCGCGCACGTGCCCTTTGTCACGCGATGCGCACGCGCGCCGGCCCGCGCGCCCTCGCGCGAGGCATGATCGACGCGCCGGCGACACACGCCGCTGCCTGCCCATGCGAAACATCTATCTCGTCCGCCACGGCGAATCCGTGGCCAACCTCGACCGCGCGATCTACGGCACCACGCCGGACCATGCCATCGGCCTCTCGCCGCGCGGCCACGACCAGGCCGTCGCCGCCGGCGAAGCGCTCGCCGAGCTGCTGGCCGACCAGGCCCACGAGCCGGTGCGCATCTGGACCAGCCCGTACCTGCGCACGCGCCAGACCGCCTCGCACATCGAGGCCGCGCTCGAGGGCCGCTTCGCGCGGCTGGACAAGCGCGAACACATCAACCTGTGCGAGCAGCAGTTCGGCCTGTTCGACGGCGTGCCCGACGCCGAGCTGCCGCAGCGCTTCCCCGACGAGCACCGCCACTACACCCTCGCGGCCAGCTACGAGGGCAAGTTCTGGGCGCGCATGCCGCTCGGCGAGAGCCGCTTCGACGTCGCCGTGCGCGTGCACCAGGCGTTCGGCACGTTCCACCGCGACGCCGAGCGCCGCGGCATCCGCAACATCGTCGTGGTGTGCCACGGGGTGACGCTGCGCGCGTTCGCGATGCAGTGGCTGCACCTGCCGTACGAGTGGTTCGAGAAGCAGCCGAACCCCGGCAACTGCGACATCCTGCACATCGACCGGCACAACGACGGCCGGTACGTGTTCGAGGACGGGCGGCTGGTGAATGCGCCGCGGCCGGTCGGCGAGCCGGCCGAGCCCACGGTGGCGGTGCCCGCGGCGCGCCGCGGGCACATCCGCTACGAGGGCGCCGGCAAGGCGCACGCGGCGGATTCGCGCTGGTCGGCGGCGGTCTGAGCCGACGGAGCGACCGCACCTGCGAAGCTGTGCCGCGGAGTCGGCTCACTCAGAGCCGAGCCGACCGCTCGCAGGCGAATCGTTCACAGGCTCTGAAGCGGCGCCGGACCTCGCGACAATGCGGCGATGGACATCGCCGCCCTCCAATCCCGCCTGCGCCAGTTCGCCGACGCGCGCGACTGGCATCGCTATCACACGCCGAAGAACATCGCCATGGCGCTGGTCGTCGAGGCCGCCGAGCTGGTCGAGGTGCTCCAGTGGATGACGCCCCAGGAGTCGGCGTCGCTGGATGCGGCCGCGAAGGAGCGCGCGGCGGACGAGGTGGCGGACGTGCTGCTGTACTTGCTGCTGTTCGCGGAGAAGACGGGGATCGACGTCGAGGCGGCGGTGCAGCGCAAGCTCGCCAAGAACGAGCTCAAGCACCCGCCGCCGTGACGGCGGCGGGGGGTCACAGCGTGCTCACGAGGTGCCCGCCGTCGACCGGAATGACCGTGCCGGTCATGTAGGACGAGGCATCGGAGGCGAGCAGCAGCAGCGGCCCGTCGAGCTCGCCGAGCTGGCCGACGCGCTGCTGCGGCACGCGCGCGACGATGGCGCGGCCCAGCTCCGAGCGCAGCAGTTCGCGGTTCATGTCGGTCTCGAAGTAGCCCGGCGCGATCGCGTTGACCCGGATGCCGTGCTCGGCCCACTCGAGAGCGAGCGCGCGCGTCAGGTGCGCGACCGCCGCCTTGGTGGCCGCGTAGGCCGCCACCTGGGCGCGCACGCGCAGGCCGAGGATGGAGGCGATGTTGACGATGGAGCCGCGCTCGCCCGCGCGCACCATCTCGCGCGCGGCCTCGCGCGCCACGCGGAACACGCCCGAGAGGTTGACGTCGACGACGTCGTTCCAGTCGTCCTCGGACACGTCCAGGCTGGCCCCGCGCGCCACCGTGCCGGCGTTGTTCACGACGATGCCGGCCACGCCGAGGTCGTCGCGCGCCTTCGCCACGGCATCGCGCACGCCCTGCGCGTCGGTGACGTCGATCGCGTAGGCGCGCACGTCGCCCGGGCGCGCCACCGCTTCGCCGATCTCCGCGGCCATGCGCAGCCCGAGGTCGATGCGGCGCCCCGCCAGCGCCACCTTCGCCCCGTGCGCGGCGAGCACGCGCGCGAAATGCAGGCCCAGGCCGGTGAACGCACCGGTGACGAAGGCCGTGCGCCCACGGAGGTCGAATGCGGTCATTTGCTCTCGTCGGAGAGTCGCGGCAGCGCAGTCTACTGCGCATGGGAGAGAGCGATGCGTCTGAACCGACGCCGGCTGACCCCAGGTCGCGCGGAGTAACACGCAGCGCGACCTCCCTTGCGAGGAGGATCCGGCTTTGCCGGTCCTCCTCGCACTGATCAAACACCACTGAAGAATTGCGTCAGCAATTCTTCAGTGACATTGCGCCAGCAATTCTTCAGTGAATCCCCTAGAACGCCACCTTCACCTCCGCGTACGACGCCGAGTTCCTGCGCAAGCGGCCGTAGTACGTGTCGTCGCCACCGCGGAACCGGTCCAGCCCGAGCGTGAGCTTGAGCTGGTCGTTGATGGCATAACGCACCCGCCCCTGCCAGACCTGGTCGCCGCGCGTCGCCGAGACCACCGACACCAGCTCGGCTTCCAGCGTGTCGTTGAGCCACCGGTTCGAGACGCGCAGGCTCAGCCCGTGCTCCTCGCGGTGGCGCTGGTTGGCGGTGAGCGCGCTTTGCACCGCCACCGCCTGCAGCAGCGCATCGGGGATCGCCCCCGGGTCGGTGAAGCCGCTCACGCGGCGCAGGTAGACCTGCACGTTGAGGTACAGGCCGTTGTCGAAGGTGCGGTCGACGCCGGCCACGCCGTAGAAGAACGGCTTCTTCACGAGCGGCCGCTGCAGCGCGTCGTGGCGGGTCCAGGTGTAGGCGGCTTCGGCGCGCAGGCCCCAGCGGCCGGCCACGGTGGCGACGTCGGCGCCCAGCACGCGGATCGGGTGGTTGCGCAGCACCAGGTCGATGCCGCCGGGCCCGGCGCCCAGCAGCTCGAGGTCGGGGTTGGGATCGAGGCCGTCGTAGACCGAGACGGAGCCTTCCACCGGCGTGCCCGTGCGCTCCAGCTTGAGCGCGCCGCCGTCGCGCTCCGGCACGTCGCGCCGGATGCGCGCGCCCGGCGTCACCGGCACCGGAAACACGTTGGAGCGGAAGCGCGGCAGCCACGCCGCGGTGAGCACGGTGTCGCCCGCGTGCACCGCCATGCGTGCGCCGACGGTGCCCAGGCGCTGGTCGCCGTTCTCGGGCGTGAGCAGCGTGAAGTCGCGCGGGCTCAGGTTGTCGGTGGGGTTGAGCTCGTCGGCGCGGCCCCAGGCGATGATCTGCTGGCCGAGGCGCAGGTCGATGCTGCCGGTGCGCACGTCGACGTAGGCCTCGCGCAGCCGGGCCCGCGCACGCCCGCGGTCGTTGCGCGACCAGCCCTCCACGGCCAGCGTGGCGCGCTCGCCCAGCTTCGGCGCCGCGCGCAGCCACGCCGCGGCGGAGCCGATATCGCGGCGGTCGTCGAGATCGCGCGTCGAGCTCCAGGCGGCGCCGCGCAGCGACCCGCTGACGTTGAGCCGCTCGCGCCAGCCGGGCGCACCGCCTTCGGACGCGGCCGCCGCATCGCCGCCCATCGCGGCCGCCGCGTCGCCGCCCTTCAGGGCCGCTGTGCCGCCGCCCATCGCGGCCGCCGCGCCGGCGTCCTGCGCACACGCCGCCGCGCCCGCGGCCAGCAGGCACGCGCCCAGGGCGATCGCCGGCGGCCAGCGTCGCATCACTCGCTTTCCATGGTGCGGGGCGTGAACACGTCGTCCTTCACCTGCTGGTTGACCTTGAAGTTGTCGATGCGGATGACGGTGCGGTGGCCGGTCTGCACGTTGCTGGCCTCCATCCGCATGGCCTGCCATTTTCCGCGCTCGGCATCGACCATCTTCAGGTCCCCGAAGACGATCTGCTTCAGCGGCTGCCCGGCAATGTCCAGCAATTCGGACTTCAGGGTCATCAGGTTGTCCTTGCGGATCCAGTCGGTGCGCTGGGCGTACCCGGTGTCCGTCTTCACGGTGTCGCTCCGGGGCTTCGCCTCCACCACGTACACCGGCGCGCCGTCCAGCACGTCCTCGCGCACGAGGCGGTACGTCCAGTCGGACACCTTGTACCCGATCACGTCGGCGTAGGAGAAGTCGGTGCCGGCGAAGCTGTCCTTCTTGTTGCTCGCGACCAGCCGGCGCACCTTCTTCAGCGCCGGCAGGTAGACCCAGATGTCGTCGTCGGCGGCGGCGTGCTCGACCATCAGCGTCACGGTGCCCTTCACGTCGGCGGGGGCGACGAAGCGCGTGAGGCGCATGTTGTCGGTGCCGTTGGGCTGCAGCTTGGTGGTGCTCGCGGTCTTGCGAACGCGCTCCTGCCCGGACTTGTTGACCAGCGTGAACGTGGCGTCGGACACCGAGTCGGCCACCTTGAACACGGTGGCGTTCTTCTCCATGAGCTGCTGCACGTCGACGGTCGTGGCGCGCGCGTCGGTGGCGTGCAGGACGGCGCCGGCGGCAAGCACGAGGCCGAGGGCGGTGGCGGTGAGCGACGGGGACTTCCTCATGACGGGTTCTCCAAGGATGAAGCGGGGACGCAGGGACAGGACCAGGGCCGGGATCAGCAGCAGCGCGGCCAGCGCGCTCACCAGCATCGCCACGCCGATCAGCAGCGCGAGCCACTGGTGGATGTGGAAGCCGAAGGACAGCAGCAGCGCGCCGTAGCCGGCCGACACCGCCATCGCGACGAACAGGATCGCCTTGCCGGCCGTGGCCAGCACGCGCTGCACCGCGGCGACGGGCTCGCAGCCCGCCGCGAGTTCCTCGCGGATGCGGTAGATGAGGTAGATCGCGTAGTCGGCGCCGATGCCCACCGCCATGGCCGAGATCAGCGACGTGGACACGTTGAGCGGGATGCCGGCCCAGCCGATGAGGCCGAAGGTGGCGGCCACCGCGATCGCCAGCGGCAGCAGCACCAGCCCGGCGGCGGCCAGCGAGCGGAACAGCAGCGCCGACACGAGGAACACCACCGCCGCGATCTGCGCGATGTTGAGGATCTTGCCGTGCACCATCACCTCGTTGAGCGCCGCGCCCTCGGCCAGGCCGCCGCCGATCGAGACGGTCGTGCCGGGGGGAAAGCGGTCGGCGACGAACTCGCGGGTGCGCCGCACCAGCGTCTCGAACTCGGCGCTGCTGTCGGAGCGGAGGTAGACGGTGACGTTGGCCAGGCGGTAGCCGTAGTCGACCACCGTGTCGAAGTCGCCGGGCTCGCCCGACATCGCGTAGAGCAGCAGGTACTGCGAGATCAGCTCGCGGCTGTCCGGGATGCGGAACTCGGCCGGGTCGTCCTCGTTCATCGCCTGGTGCATGCGCTTGACGAAATCGGCGATCGACAGCGTCTTGCCCACGTGCGGCTGCGACTCGACGAAGCGCTGCAGGTCGTCGATCGCCTGCAGCGCGGCGGGCTCCTTCATCGCGTCCTCGCTCGCGCCCTTGACCAGCATGAAGATGGTGTTGGTGCCGCCGAGCCGGGCGTTGAGCGCGCGGTCGTCGCGCATCAGCTCGAGGTCGCGCGCGAAGTAGCTCTTCATCGAGTTGTCGACCGTGACGTTGGCGATGCCGCCGGCGCACAGCGCCACGAACGCGGCGGTGGCGGCGTAGAGCGTGCGGCGCCGGGGGCCGGTCACGATGCGCGTGATCCAGCCGATGATCCCGTCCCACATCCCGCGGCGCGCGCGCTCGCTCGCGTCCAGCACGCGCGGCGGCGCGAGCACCGAGCGCAGCGCGGGGATGAAGGTCATCTCCAGCACCACGGTGGCGGCGATGCCGATGCCGGTGAAGATGCCGAAGGTGCGCACCGTGCTGATCTCGAACACCACGAGCGAGAAGAAGCCGAGCACCGCCACCGTGCCCGCGGCCAGCATGACCGGGCCCACGCGAACCAGCGCGCGCACCACCGCCATGTCGTTGGCGATGTGCGGCAGCAGGTCGCGGTTGCGGCCGAGCACCTGGTACTCGTCGCAGTAGCGCTTGAGCATCTGCACCGCATGCCCGGTGGCGACGGCGAGGATGAGGATCGGCGTGGTGGCGTTGAACACGTCCATCGGGATGCCGGCCGCGCCCATCACGCCCACGCCCCACACCACCGCGAGCAGGCCGGTGACCAGCGGCAGGATCAGGCCCTGGCGCGAGCGGAACGCCTCGAACATCACCAGGCCGAGGATGAGGATCGCCACCGGCAGCAGGATGCCCATGCGTTCCGAATAGGTCTCGATCGCCGCGAGGAACGCCGGCGCGCCGCCCACGTTGATCTCCACCGTGGCGTCGCGCTCGCGCTGCACGATGGGCGCCACCTTGTCCATGATGGCGCGGTAGCCCGTGGGATCCTCCTTGAACTCCACGATGATCGAGGTGGTGCGCCCGTCCTTCGAGACCAGCGCATCGGCATAGGCGGGGTTGCGCTCCACCGCGCGGCGCAACGCGGCCAGCGCGCGCGCGTCGGCCGGCACCGTGCCCATGAGCGGCCGCACCGCCAGGCCCTCGGGCGTGCCGGCGATGTCCTTGGCGCGGCGCGCGGCCAGGCTGAGCACGCTGCTCCTGATGACGCCCGGGGTCTGCAGCAGCCCCTGCGTGATGCGGTCCACCTTGGCGAGCACCGCCGGCTGGTACACGTCGCCCTGCTTCGGCGTGACGCCGACGACCACGATGTACTTGGAGCCGAACACCTCGGCCACCTCGAGCCCGGTGGCGATGTACGGGTGCGACTGCGGCAGCATCGTCTTCGGGTCGATGACGATGCGCAGGTGCTGCGCCTGCCAGGCGGCCGCCGCGGTGATCAGCAGCGACGCGGCGATGACGAGCCAGCGGAAACGGATGATGAGTTCGACATACCTTTTCATGATCGATCCTGGAGAGCGCCCTGGAGCGCGAACAGCGAGCAGGCGAATGCGGCGAGGGCGATGGCGGTGCGCGCCCAGTGCCAGCGCGCCCAGCGCGCGAGCGCTTCGCCCAGCGCCTCGGGCGGCACCGCGCGGCGCGCGAATGCCTCGTTGGCGCCCTTGAAGAACAGCGGATAGCAGGCGAGCAGCGCGAGGGCCAGCAGCGCGGCCGCGATCGAGACGCCGCGGCCCGTCGCGCCGGCGATCGCGGCGAGCGCCGCCGCGGCCACCGCCGCCAGCGGCGCCGCGATCGTGAGCGGCGCGTAGAAGCGGTAGAGCCGCGGCCCGTACACGGGATGGAGCGCGTAGAACTGCTGCGCCGTCAGCGTGCGCCAGTACGGCACCAGCAGCGCGCCTTCGGCGAGCAGCGCGCCGGCCAGCAGGCCGAGGCCGGCGGCGGCCAGCCAGCGGGCGGCTTCCCAGGCAGCGAGCACGACGGGCTCCATGGTCCCCGGTCCGGCGGGATCAGCCGTTCGAGCCCACGCGGCGCGCGAGCGCGGCGGCGCGGCCGTCGAGCAGGTGGCCGATCAGGAACAGCACGCTGCCGATGGCGCACAGCACGACCGCCTTGCCGAGCGTGTCGACCGAGGCCTCGACGTTGCGGTACAGCGTCGTGCCGACCACCAGCACCACGAACATCGCGATGGCCATGCGCATGCGCTCCAGCGGGATCGGCGGGTCGAACTTCGGCCGGTGGTCGGTGCGCGCCAGCGGCGAGGCCGACAGGTAGTCGGGGTTGCCGAACACCGCGGCCAGCTTGGCCTTCAGGCCGGGGCGCCGCGCCGCCTCGGCGAACACCGCGGCCAGCGTGGTGATCTGCGCCTTCACCGGGTTCAGCGTGCGCGTGAGCTGGCGCACGCCGAACACGGGCGCCTCGCTGCGCGCGGCGAAGGTGCCGAACAGCTTGTCCCAGACGATGAACACGCCGGCGAAGTTCTTGTCCACGTAGCAGGTGTTGCGGCAATGGTGGATCTCGTGGTGGTGCGGCGTGTTGAACACGCGGCCCAGCAGGCGCATCTCCGGCAGGTACGACGTGTGGATGCCGAACTGGTACAGGTTGTGCGCCGCGAACACGAGGAAGAACGCGCCGGGCGTGAAGCCGAACAGGGCGAACGGCAGGTAGACCCAGATGATGGTGAACTCCTGCATCACCGAGCGGCGCAGCGCCACCGTCAGGTTGAACTCCTCCACCTCGTGGTGCACGACATGGCCGGCCCACAGGAACGCCGAGCGGTGGCTCAGCCGGTGGAAGAAGTAGAAGACCAGGTCCACGAGCACGATCAGCAGCACGAACACCCACCACGTGTCCTCGATGGAGGCGACGCGGAAGTTGTCGTGCAGCCAGACGTAGAGCGCGAGGAACAGGCCCTTGGAGATGAAGCCCGTGACCTGCTCGAAGATGCCGCAGCTGATGTTGCTGAGCGCGCCGTTGACGCGGTAGTTGCGCACCTTCTGGCGCAGGTCGTGGATGAACTCCACGACCACGCAGCCGATCATGAGCGGGATGCCCAGCGCGATGATGTCGGGATACATGGCGTCGTCCTCCTTCAGCCGGCGAGGCGTTCAGCCGAATCGGCCACGTGGCGCGCGAGCTGCGCGGCGAGCTCGGGGTCCTGCATGATCGACCAGTGGTCGCCGTTCAGCGTCACCGCGGCGAGCTGCCGGCTGTCGACGAGCCGCGACCAGCCGTCCAGGTAGTCGTCGAAGCGGCTGCCGCTCGCGCGCACCAGCACCGTGTGGGTGGGCTGGATGCGCCGCGGCCGGAAGCCGCGCGCGTTGAACAGGTTCGAGATGGCCACCTTGCTGTGGCGCTCCATGTCGTCGTCCGGCTCGTTCGACCCGCGCTGCCCGGCGTAGCCGAGGAAGCGGTAGAACTGCTGGCGCGCCGGCTCGTCGTCGCGGCACACGAAGCCGAAGCGCCGCCCGAAGCGCGAGAGCAGGCTCTTCAGCTTGGTCTCCTCGTACAGGTCGTCCAGCGTCAGCACCTCGTGCTCGGCGATGAAGTCCTCGAAGTCCTTCGGCACGTTGGGCGCCTCGGCGTCGATCGAGATGAACAGCCCTACCTCGTCGCCTTCGCGGATCAGCTCCTGCGCGACGTGGAACGCGACGGACACCCCGTACGACCAGCCGCCCAGCAGGTACGGGCCCTGCGGCTGCACCTCGCGGATCAGCTTGACGTAGGTGGCGACCATCTCGTCGGCCGTCTCGAAGTGCCGCTGCTCGTCCTTGAAGCCGTTGGCCTCCAGCCCGTATACGGTGATGTCCAGGCCGTGCTGCTCGTGCAGCGTGCGCTTGAGGTTCTTCACCAGCGGGTAGAACGACGCCAGGTGGCCGCCCAGCCCGTGCACCATGAACAGCGGCCGCGCGACGCCCTGCGGCTTGTCCTGGCGCACGAGCTCGGGGAAGCGGATGAGGTTGGACGGCAGGCTGGCGCCGGTCTCGCGGGTCACGTGGGCCAGCAGCCGGGCGACGGTGGGATGCTCGTAGACCGCGCCGATGCCGATGCGGCAGCCGAACTGCGCGTTCACTTCCTTGACGAGCGACATCACGACCAGCGAGTGCCCGCCGAGGTCGACGAAGTCGTCGTTCAGGCCCACGCCGCTCACGCCGAGCACCGACTCCCACACGCGCGCCATCTTGATCTCCGGCAGCGTGGTGGGCGTGGCGAAATCGGCATGCTCGCTCGCCGTCACCGGCAGGACCTCCAGCGCGCGGCGGTCGACCTTGCCGTTCGGGTTCATCGGGATCGCCGGCAGCGGCACGAGCATGTTCGGGATCATGTAGCTCGGCAGCCGGTCCTCCAGCCAGGCACGCAGTTCGCCGCCGGCCACGCCCTGCTCGTGCACGGCGTAGTACGCGACGATCTTCTTGCGCGTGTCCACGTCCTTGACCACCACGGCGGTCTCGGCCACGCCCGGATGCGCGGCGATCGCGCCCTCGATCGCGCCCAGCTCGATGCGGTAGCCGCGCACCTTGACCTGGTGGTCGGCGCGGCCCAGGAACTCGATGTCGCCGTCGGGCAGCCAGCGCACGATGTCGCCGGACTTGTAGAACGTCTCGCCGGGGCGGAACGGGTTCGGCAGGAAGGCCGCGCGGTTCGCCTGCGGCCGGTTCAGGTAGCCGCGCGTCACGCCGGCGCCGGCGATGTAGAGCTCGCCCACGAAGCCGACCGGCACCGGGTTGAGCTGCGCGTCGAGCACGTGCACCTGCGTGTTGAGGATCGGCTTGCCGATCGTCATGCGCATCACCGGCTCGGTGAAGGTGGCCAGCGTGGCGGTGACCGTGGTCTCGGTCGGCCCGTAGGTGTTGACCAGCGGGATGCCGGGGTTCTTCAGGCGCCACATGTTGTAGCGCACCACGTCCGCCGCCTCGCCGCCGATGCCCACCAGCCGCACGCCGAGCTCGCTCACGCTCAGGTCGGACAGCGCATGCCAGTAGGCGGTGGAGAGCTTCAGCACCGTGACCCGCTCGGCGGCGATCACCGACTTCAGCCGCTCGACGTCGTTCAGCTCGCCCTTGTCCACCAGCACCAGCGTGGCGCCGCTGAACAGGGTCGGGAAGACCTCCTCGATGAAGGAATCGAAGTTGACCGTCGAGAACTGCAGCATGCGGTCGTCGGCGCGCATGCCGAAGGCCTGGACGATGCTCAGGTTGTGGTTCATCACGCTGCGGTGCTCGACCATCACGCCCTTCGGCTTGCCGGTGCTGCCCGAGGTGTAGATCACGTAGGCCAGGTCGGTGGCGCAGGTGCCGAGGCGCGGCGACACGTCGTCGCGCGACGCGTCGCGCAGCGACTCCACCGCGAGCTGCTTGTCGGCGTGGCGCGCGAGCTGCGCGCCCGAGGGCTCGTCCACCACGATGAGGCGCGCGCCGCAGTCCTCGATCATCACGTCGAGGCTCGCCACCGGGTAGGTGGGGTCGAGCGGCACGTACGCGCAGCCGGCCTTGAAGATGCCGAGGATGGCGGCGATCAGCGCGGGCGAGCGGTTCACCGACAGGCCGATCAGCTCGCCGGGCCGGGCGCCGCGCGCCAGCAGGCCATGGGCGATGCGGTTGGCCGCGCGGTCCAGCTCGCGGTACGTGGTGGACGCGCCCCGGTGGCGCAGCGCCACCGCCGCCGGCGCAGCCAGCGCCTGCTGCTCGAAGCGCCGGTGCAGGCACTCGTCGCGCGGCACCGGGGCGTCGGTGGCGTTCCACGCCGCGATGCTGCGCAGGTCGTCGCTGAACAGGCCGCGGCGCGGCGTGGGCAGCGCGTCCTTGCGCACCAGGAACTGCACGGTCTTCTCGAACCAGCCGTCGATGAACCGGCGCTCCATGCGCGCCAGCACCTCGGGGTCGCAGTCGCGCCGGAAGTTGCGGCTGTCGTAGAACGACTCGGGCTTGGGCGTCGGATCCTCGAACAGGCGGATCACGAGCGAGCGGTACGACTTGCAGTGCTCGTCCCACTGCTCCACCGGGAACTTCTTCAGCCGGTCGACGAACTCGGCGCGGCTCACCTCGCGCAGGTCGTATCCCATGGTGCGCAGCATCACCGCGATGCGCTTCATGTCGATCGATTCCTTCGACTGGCTCGTCACGTTGTAGTTGCCGTTGGCGCACTTGCCGGGCAGCGAGGCCATGGCGTCGGCCATCAGGTCCACCGGCACCACGTCGTGCAGGTAGTTGCCCTGCGGGTACACGCCCAGCGTCAGCAGCATGCGCAGCATGATGTTGAAGCCGTCGTTCATCTTCGTGACGCCGGTGGCGAGGTGGCCGCCCACCCAGACCAGGCGGTACACGTTGCACACGATGCCGTCGGCGCGCGCCAGGCGGCACATCTCCTCGCTCGCGTACTTGCTGATGTCGTAGCCGAAGTAGCGGTTGATGTCCGCGACATCGATGCGGTCGTCCTCCTCGAACACCGCCTTGTCGTCCTTCAGCGGCGAGAACGTGCTGGTGCTGGTGTAGTGGAACTCCTTGCGCCGGCCGGTGCGCGCCAGCTCGAGCAGGCTGCGCGTGCCGTCGACGTTGATCTGGCGGATGCCCTCGTAGGGCAGCCAGTTGTTCACGTGCGAGCCGATGTGGAAGATGCGGTCCACCTCCACCGCGAGCCGCGCCCAGGTGGCGTCGTCGATGCCGACGTGCCGCTTGCTCAGGTCCCCGTTGACCAGCGTGACGCGCTGCATGTCGATGTCGGCGCGCATGCCGAAGTAGTCCACCGCCTGCTGGAAGCGCTGGTCCATCGTGGCCTGGTCCTTGCCGCGCACCAGCAGCACGAAGCGGTCGTCGCTGCGCTTCAACATCGAGCGCAGGAAGTGCAGACCGAAGAAGCCGAGCGCGCCGGTGACCAGGCTCACGCCGGTGCGGCCCTGCAGCCGCTCGTCGAGCTGCATCGGCGGCAGGTGGATGTCTTCCTCCACCTTCGGGAACTCGTACTCGCCGGTGCGGTACAGGTAGCCGCTGATCGTCGGGTAGCGGAACAGCAGCTCCATGCTGGTCTCGAGCTGGTTCGCGAGCTCGAGCATGGTGAGCGAGGAGCCGCCCAGCTCGAAGAAGTTGTCGTGCACGCCCACCTGCGCGAGCGGCACGTCGAGGATGCCGCTCCAGATCCGCGCCAGCTCGAGCTCGGCGGTGGTCGCCGGCGCCACGAACGTGGACCGCGCGGCGCCGCAGGGCGCGGTGGCGGCGCTGGCCGCGTCGAGCAGCGGGGTCAGCTCGCCTTCGAGCAGCATCTTGCGCGTGAGCCGCCGCTGCACCTTGCCGCTGGTGGTCATCGGCAGCTCCTTCGGCCGGATGAGCACGACGCGGTCGAGCGGCAGCTGGTGGTCGGAATAGACGGCGGTGCGCATGTCGGCGACCAGCTTGTCCATCTCCGCCTTGTCGGTGACCATCGAGCCGGCCACGACGGTGAGCCGCTCCTTGCCGCCCTCCTCGGTGGAGAAGGCGGCGGCGCAGCCGGGTCGCAGGCCGCGCAGCGTGGACAGGCTCCACTCGATGTCCTCGGCGTGGTAGTTGCGGCCGTTGACGATCACGATGTCCTTGATGCGGCCGGTGATGTGCAGCCGGCCGTCGCGGAAGAAGCCGGTGTCGCCGGTGCGCATGTAGTGGCGCGCGTCGCCGTGGATCTGCGCCTGGAAGGTCTGGCGGTTGGCTTCGGGCTGGTTCCAGTAGCCGTTCGACACGCTCGGCCCGTGCACCCACACCTCGCCCTCGCCGCCGTCGGCCGCTTCGCGGCAGGTCGACGGATCGACCACCTTCACGGTGTCCCACGGGGCGCAGCGGCCGGCGGGCATGTAGTCGGTCTCGGCGTCGGCGGCGAGCGGCTGGTCGCGGCGCGTGCCCGACACGATCAGCGTCGCCTCGGCCAGCCCGTACACCGCCATGTGCGATTGCGGCGGCAGCCCGCACGCGGCGAACTTGCGCGTGAAGCGTTCCACCGTCTCGCGGCGCACCGGCTCGGCGCCGTTGAAGGCGGTGGTCCAGCACGACAGGTCGAGGCCCTGCAGGTCCTCCGGGGCGATCTTCGCGGCGCACAGGTCGTAGGCGAAGTTCGGGCCGCCGCTCAGCGTGGCGCGGTACTTGTGGATCGCGCGCAGCCAGCGCAGCGGCTTCTGCATGAAGTGCAGCGGCGACATGAACACCAGCGGCACGCCCAGGTACAGCGGATGCAGCGCCTTGCCGATCAGTCCCATGTCGTGGATGAGCGGCAGCCAGCCGACGACGACGCTCTTCGCGGAGCTCTGGTACAGCTCCTGGATCGTGCGCTGGTTGGCCATCAGGTTGGCGTGGCTCACCATCACGCCCTTCGGCGTGCCGGTGGAGCCCGACGTGTACTGCAGGAAGGCGACGTGCCGCGGCTCGATCGACTGCTCGACGAACGCCGCCTCCAGGCCGGCGTCGACATGGTCGGTGTCGATGCACGGGATCGCGCCCAGCGGCGTGCCGGCGGCGAGCCGCTGGAGCTTGTCGATGATGGCCCCGGTGGAGAGCACCGCGCAGACGTCGCAGTCGGCGGCGATGGCGGCCAGGCGGCGCGCCATCTTCGGGTTGGTGGGCGGGTACACGAGCACCGCCGTGGCGCCCGCATACAGGCTGCCGAAGAAGGAGACGAGGAACTCGAGGCCCTGCGGGTACATCAGCAGCACGCGGCTGCCGTGGGCCTGCGGGTTGCGCTGCTGCAGCGCGGCCGCGCAGCAGCGCGCGCGGCGGTCGAGCTCGGCGTACGTGATGGGCAGCTCGCGGTCCTCGCCGTCTTCGAGGAAGACGTAGGCGAGGCGGTCGGGCGTGTCCGCCGCCCGCCGCTTCAGGATCTGGACCAGCGTCGTCGCGAGCGCAGCGTCAAGGGTGTCGAATGTCATGGGGAACCTCTGGAGCACGGGGGGTGGGAAAGGAAGGGCACGGGCGGCCGCAGGGAACGGGGCGCACCGCGGGGGGCGGGGCGCGCACGGGCCGCACGACGGCGCGCTCCATCGCGTCGCCGGCCAGGGTGGGCCGGCGGCGCAGGTCGTAGATGGCGAGGCGGCGGGCGGGCAGCGGCGCGGCGCCGATGCGCAGCGGCCCGCCGGTGGCGACGGCGAGCGCGTAGCCGCCGTGGACGTCCGCGAAGGCCACCGTCCAGGCGGCGCGGTCGTGCTGCAGCCCGGGCGCCCGGGCGATCACCTCGCCCGGGGCGCGCAGGCCGTCCGGCACGGCGACGCGCGTCAGGTCGCGGCCGATGCCGGCGCCGCACGCCTTCAGCACGGCCTCCTTGACCGTCCACAGCGTGACGAACGCCGTGGCGCGCTCGGCGGGCCCGAGGCGCGCATGCCACGCGCGCTCGGGCGCGGCGAGGGCGAGCGCGGCGAGTCCGTCGACGTCGAGGTCGGCGCGGTGGCGCTCCACGTCGACGCCCACGTCCCAGCCGCGCGCCACCGCGACGGCGACGAGGCCGTGCGTGTGCGAGAGGCTGAAGCGCAGGCGCGCACCCTGCGGCTGCTGGGCGCGGGCGATCTCGGGGCGGCCGCGCACGCCGGTGTCGAACTGCCACGCGGCCGGCGCGTGCGGGCCGTACAGGCTCAGCACCTGGCGCAGGAACACGTGCGACGCGAGGTACAGCTCGCTGTCGCGCTCGAAGCGGAAGCGCGCCATGCGCGCGTGCTCGGCGAGCGAGAGCTCGTCGCGCAGGCGGTGGCCGTCCTCGGCGAGCGCCTCGGGCGCGGCCAGCCACACCTCCACCGAGCGGTCGAGCAGCGCGCCGCGCGGGCCGAGCGGGCAAAGCCGGTCCCACGCGCCCGGCGGGCGCGATGCCTGGGCGGTGGACATCATGGCCGGTCGCTGTCGGGCAGCAGCGTGTCGCGCCACTGCCGCAACGGGAGCTCGTTCACGCGGAACCACAGGCACGCCAGGCCGTATCCCAGGGCGACCAGCACGACCACGGCGAGGATGGCGAGGAACTCGGCCAGGCCCAGCGGACGCGCATCGCGCGCCGCGGCGGCGTCGCGCAGCCCGTCGGGCAGCCGGGGGGCGGGCAGCGGCATGGTCGCCTCCATGCGTCAGGCGGCGCGCCGCTCGTCGGGCGCGGCGGAGGCGTGGCCGGCGGGCAGCGTGTCCGGCGGCTGCGCGCGCCGGGTGCGGCGCAGGCCGGCGCTCAGCTGGGAGATCAGCTCGGAGGCGGAACAGACGATGTCGCTCGCCTCGAAGCCGGCGTTGACCATCTCGCGATAGAGCGAGCGCGCCACCAGCCGGCCGATGCCCTCGCGCTGCGCCACCGCGTCGCGCAGCGCGGCGCCGCGCGACGCGTCGGGCGACTGCAGCAGCGCCACCTGCGCGAAGCGCGAGTGCAGCAGCTTGTGCATGCGCGCCCGGTGCACGGCCTGGCCGACCATCTGCGCGACCAGGCGCAGGGCGGCGAGGTGCTCGGCGTCGAAGGGCAACGCGTCCGGCGCGTCGACCACCTGGATCATGCCGATCGCGTCATTGCCGATCGAGACGGACGCCGTCGCCAGGGCGCAGGCGTCGCCGGCCGGCACGACGGCGTCCCGGCTGCCGTAGCGGCGCATGCCGCCGGACTCGATGTCGCAGAACACGATGGCGCAGCCGCGGGCGTCGAGCAGCGACGCGACGCCTTCGGCGACGCGCGGCCACCGGCCCTCGAGATCGGCCGTGCGATCCATCAGGCGGGCCAGCTCGAGCAGGCGGGCGGCGTCGCGGCACGCGGCGCGGCGGGAGCGGGACACGGTGGCGGCGTGCTCCACGGTGCCCTGGTTGTTGTCGACTGCAGCAATCACGGTTCGCATCCCCATTCCAGTCAGGCTTCGGAATGGCGCGAATGATGTTGTCGCAGGTCAAACGAGGCGAGACCTAGCGCATGGGGACACACGCTGGGGGGAGGCGTGTCCTGTCTCGTGCGTGTGCTGCGTAGCGCGAGAACGCGGCGGGCACACCCGCAAGGGGGAGGCTGCGGCGACGCGGGGCGG
>Ga0075429_100000934_pt1 | contig 23138 bp, 20 predicted proteins | sample RhiMetdeltSRZDD3_FD_75295 | JGI IMG/M metagenome (GOLD analysis project Ga0075429, IMG submission 75295) | Populus rhizosphere microbial communities from Tennessee, USA - Rhizosphere MetaG P. deltoides SRZDD3 | ecosystem: Host-associated > Plants > Roots > Rhizosphere > Soil | place: USA... | reverse complement strand
CGGAAGCGGCCGGCCCGGACCTCCTCCTCGAGGTTGCGGTTGGTGGCGGCGATGATCCGGACGTCGACCTTGAGCGGCTTCGACGAGCCGACCCGGCGCACCTCGCGGTTCTCGAGCGCGCGCAGCAGCTTGGGCTGGAGGTCGAGCGGCAGCTCGCCGAGCTCGTCGAGGAACAGGGTGCCGCCGTCGGCGAGCTCGAACAGGCCCTGCCGGGTCATGACGGCGCCGGTGAAGCTGCCCTTCTCGTGGCCGAACAGCTCGCTCTCGATCAGGTTGGGCGGCACCGCGCCGCAGTCGAAGACCACCAGCTCGCCCTTGGCCCGCGGCGACAGCGAGTGGATGGTCTGGGCCACGACCTCCTTGCCGGTGCCGGTCTCGCCCTCGATGACGACCGTGGTCGCGGTCGGCGCGATCTTCTCGATGATGGCGTAGATCTCGCGCATCCGCGCGTTGGCGCCGACGATGCCGCCGCAGCGATCGCTGCGCGACGGGACGATCGGCACCTCCTCCTCGCGCGCGTTGAAGCGGAGCTGGCTCTGGCCGACCGCGATGGTGCAGCCCGGCTTGAGGAACGCCTCGCGGACCCGGACCTTGTTGACGAAGGTGCCGTTGGTCGAGCGCAGATCGCACAGGACGTAGCCGGTGTCCTCCTGGACGATCCGGCAGTGGTAGCGCGACACGGTGTCGTCGTGGAGGACGATGTCGTTGTCGTCCATCGAGCCGATCCGGACCTCCTCCTTGTCGAACGTCCACTCCTGGCCGGGGTCGTCGATCGAGTTGAGCGAGCAGCGCCGCAGGTGCAGCGTGGCGCCGCGATCGAGGTACGCGACCTTGGTGGGCGGGACGAAGTCGGGAAACTTCTTCATGGGCGCGGTCCGGGCCGCCCCATCTTATCAGCCTCGCCGGGTCGGGCCGGCGCGCCGCGCCGGAATCGCCTTGACGCCGCCGGCAGCCGGGGCAGGATGCCCTGTCCGCATGCCGCTCGCGCCCGCCCCCGTCGACGATGACGACGACGATCTCGACGACGACGAAGACGTCGTCGCCGACGACGAGGTCGCGCCGGCCGCCGCCGGCGATCGGCGCGCGGCCGAGGCGGCGCTGCTCTACGGCCACCTGCGCGGGGTCGATCTGGGGCTCGATGCCCACCTCCACGCCGACGGCTCGCCGCGCATCGTCGAGCGCCGCTTCGTCGTCGCCGACGAGCTCGCCGGGCACCGCCTCGACCACTACCTGAAGCGGATGATCCCGCGGCTGTCGCGGACGCGCATCCAGGCCATCGTGCGCACCCAGCTGCGCCGCGACGGCGACGACCGGCCGCCCAAGCCGAGCTCGCCGGTGGCCGCCGGCGAGACCTACGTCATCCGGCGCGCGGCGCGGCCGGAGCCGCCCTGCCCGCGCACCTTCGCCGTGCTCCACGACGACGACGACGTCCTCGTCATCGACAAGCCGGCCGGCCTGCCGGTCCACGCCTCGGCGAAGTTCTACTTCAACACGCTGACCCGGGTCCTCTCCGAGCGCTTCCCGGGCGCGCGGCTGCAGATCTGCCACCGCCTCGACCGCGAGACCTCGGGGGCGCTCGTGATCGCCCGCAGCCCCGAGGCCGCCGCCGTGGTGAAGGGCGCCTTCGCCGCCAAGCAGGTCGCCAAGGCGTACCTCGCGATCGTCCACGGCCAGCCGCCCTGGCCCGACGAGAGTAGCGACGACGGCCCGGCCCACGTCATCGACCTGCCGCTGCGGCTGTCGACCGAGCGCGATCCGACCCGGGTGCCGGGCGTGCGCATGATCGCCGGCGCCGGCGGCCTGCCGTCGGTGACCCGGGTCCGCGTCGTCGAGCGCGCCGGCGCCCTCGCGCTCGTGCGCTGCATCCCGGTGACCGGGCGCCAGCACCAGATCCGGGCTCACCTCGCCGCCGCCGGCTTCCCGATCGCCGGCGACAAGCTCTACGCCCACGGCGACGAGGCGTTCATGCGCTTCTGCGATACCGGCCTCACCCCGGACCTGGTGCGGCTCTTTGGCCTGCCGCGTCAAGCCCTGCACGCGGCCCGGGTCCGCTTCCCGCACCCACGCTATTCCAAGCAGATCCAGGTGGATAGCCCGATACCTGAAGAGCTCTTCGATTTTCTTCGCCGCGGAGGGGCCCGGGTATGCTAGTTGGTCTTACCAACTTCAGCCCCCCTCGCCCACGCTTCAAGGAGCCGCAGTCATGGCGTTCGATGTGAAGGCCTATCTCGCCCAGTACAAGGAAGACCACCAGCACCCGGTCAACCGCGCCCTCCACACCGTCGGCATCCCGACGATCGTCGCCTCGCTGGCGGTGATGCCGTTCAACCCGATCCTCGGCGCCTCGATGTTCGTGTTCGGCTGGATCCTCCAGTTCGTCGGCCACGCCTTCGAGGGCAAGGCCCCGAGCTTCTTCCGCGACCCGAAGTTCATCCTGATCGGCGCGATGTGGTTCAAGGAGAAGGTCCTCGGCAAGACCGCCGCGGAGCCGGCTCCGGCGAACTGACTTCGTTGGGGCGCGCCGGCGCCCGCGCCGTGCTACATGCCTGGCGTGGCGAAGGACCGCGCCGCCCCGTTCTCGCGCAAGCACCGCCGGTACTGGCTGCCGGTGACCGGCGGCATGCTCCTCATCGGCGCGATCAACCTCGTGCTCGGCTTCTCGATCTGGGAAGGCGAGCCCAAGCCGCCCGAGCCGATCATCTTCGACGTGCCGAAGGTGAACCTCGAGATGGCGCACCTGGCGCCGACGCCGGTGGACGCCGGCGTCGACGCGGCGGCGGCCGCGGCCGTGGCGCCGGCTACTGCCACACCACGTTGAACGGCAGCCGCGCCTGCGGCGAGTCGGGCTGCGCCCACACCGAGCCGGGGATGGCGTCGGCGATCGCGGCGCCGCCGGGCAGGTCGCGCAGGCTCAGGGCCGGCGCCTGCGCCTTCATGAAGTCGCCGAGCAGGAGGTTCAAGAAGCCGACCGCCGGGCTCGGCAGCTGGATCAGGCGGACCGGCTCGTCGGCGCCGACCCCCATCTGCTGCTTGGCGTAGGCGAGGGTGTCGACCAGGCCGCCGAAGCGATCGACCAGCTTCTGCTGCTTGCCCTGGACCCCGGACCAGACCCGGCCGCGGCCGACGGCGTCGACGGCGGTCTCGCTCATGCCGCGGCCCTCGGCGACGGCGGCGACGAAGCGGCCGTAGAAGTAGCGGATCCGCTCGCGCAGGTGAGCGCGCTCCTCGTCGGTGTACGGCCGGAAGAAGCTCTCCATGTCGGCGCGGCGGCCGCGGCGGAAGGTCTCGGCGGTGATGCCGAGCTTGCCGAGCAGGCCCGAGAAGTCGAACTTGCCGTAGAAGATGCCGATCGAGCCGGTGATGGTCATCCGGTCGGCGAAGATGGTGTCGCAGCCGGCGGCGACGAAGTAGCCGCCCGAGGCGGCGAGGTCGCCCATCGAGCACACGATCGGCTTGACGCCGCGGGTCTTGAAGACCTCGCGCGCCATCAGCTCCGACGCCAGCGCGCTGCCGCCGGGCGAGTCGATGCGCAGGATGATGGCGCCGACGTCGGGATCGGCGCGGGCGGCGGCGATCGCCTCGGCGATGGTCTCGCCGCCGACCAGGTGGCGGCCGAGGAACGGGATCGTCATCGACTTGCCATCGATGATGTCGCCGTCGATATAGATGACGGCGACCGCCGCCGGGCTCCACTGCGCCGGCCGCTCGTCGGGCGCGTCCTCGATCGGGTACAGCGTGCCGAGCTCCTTGGCGATCAGCTCGGCGACCTGGTCGGGATCGGCGACGGCGTCGACCAGCCGGCGGTCGCGGGCGAGGTCGCCGGAGGTGAACGGGCCGGCGTCGATCAGCGCCTCGACGGTGGCGCGGTCGAGGTGGCGGCCCTGGGCGATGCCGTCGACGAAGTCGCCCCACAGGCTGTCGTACAGCTCGTTGCGCATGCGCAGCGCCGGCTCGCTGGGGCCGGTCGCTGTGTACGCCTCGGGCGCGCTCTTGTACTCGGCGATCTTCTCGAACTGGGCCTGGACCCCGAGCTTGTCGAAGGCGCCCTTGTAGTAGAGCGTGGTGCCGGCGAAGCCGGCCAGGCGGACGCCGCCGGCCGGATCGACGTAGATCTTGTCGGCGGCGGTGGCGACCCAGTAGTCGCGGCCGGTGCCGGCGACCATGTACGCGAAGACCTTCTTGCCGGCGGCGCGGACGCGGAGCAGGCCGTTGCGGATCTCCTCGAGGGTGCCCCAGCCGGCGTCGACGCCGTCGATGGCGACCACCACCGCCTTGGCCGCCGGGTCGCGCTCGATCGCGCGCAGCTTGACGACGATGTCGGTGAGCTCGCGCGGGTCGACCGCGCTGGTGAGATCGATGCGCTCGATCCGGTCGGGGCGGCCCTGCACCGCCGGCACCTCCTCGGCCGACAGCCGCGCGATCAGGGTGCCGCCGCCGAGGTGGCGGTGGCGCTGGTCGTCGAGGATGCCGCTGCCGAAGGCGGCCACGCCGATGGCGCCGAACGAGACCTCGAGGCCGGCGCTGACCCGGAGGTCGCGCTCGTGGAACGTGCGGGTGTCGGCGCCGACCGCCTCGACCGCGCGCAGGGCGCGGCTCTCGCCGACCGCGTGCAGGTAGACGCCGCGCGCGACCTTGAGCGACGCCCGCAGCCAGCCGTCCGGGTTGGCGTCGACCTCGCCGACACGGCCGCCGAGGCCGAGGTCGAGGCGATCGGTGCCGAACGGGCGGCCGGTCAGCTCGAGCTCGTAGCGGCGCTGGACCTCGGTGGCGCCGACGTCGGGGGCGCCGACGTCGCGGACGACGGCGCCGGCGGCGAGCCAGTTGCCGAGCCGCATCGACAGGCCGACGTCGAAGGTGTCGAGGCCGCCGAGGGCGCTGTCGTCGAAGAAGTGGTGCCAGGCGACGCCGAAGGAGGCGGCGCGGCCGAGCCCGATCGACTGGGCGTAGGTGAAGCGCACCGGCGAGCCGGGATCCGGGATCAGGCGCGCCCGCGGCGGCGCCAGCACCTCGAGGCCAACGCCGTACGAGACCTTGGGCAGGAGGCCGCCGAAGAGCGACGACGCCAGGAAGGCGGCGAAGCCGCTGCCGCCGCTGGTCGCGACGTCCTCGTCGGAGAGATCGAGGGCGAGGGTCAGGTGCGGACCGCGCAGGAACTGCAGCCCCGACGGGTTGACGCTGACCGCGCGCGCGTCCTGCTCGCCGGCCATCGGCGTCGCCGGCAGGTAGACGCCGGAGGTCGGCTCGTCCTGGTAGCGGCGATCGACGGTGGGCTGGGCGGCGGCGAGACGGGGCGAGGCGGTGGCGGCGAGCGCGACCAGGGCGGCGCAGACTGCGGCGCGGCGATGGACCATGCGCGTACCGTAACCCGAACCGGTCGGCTTGGCCCCGGCGCCGGTCGCGCCCCGTGGGGCGTCCGCCCCTCGGGCAACCTCGGATCGGTCGGCGGGCTATACTGGAGCGGTGTCGACCGCCCACCTCCTCGACCGCCATCCGCTGCTGTCGCGCATGACCGCGCCGCAGATCGAGCGGATCGCGGCCGCCGGCGAGCTCGAGCAGTTCCACCCCGGCGAGGAGATCGTGTCCGAGGGCAGCCTCGGCGACGCCCTGTACCTGGTCCTGACCGGCCAGGTCGAGGTCTCCAAGCACGGCCACCCGCTGGCCAGCCTGACCCCGGGCGAGTTCTTCGGCGAGATGTCGCTGGTCGAGCCGGCGCCGCGGTCGGCGACGGTGCTGGCGGTCGAGGAGTCGTTCGTCTTCCGCCTGCCCTACTTCGCCCTGCAGAACCTGCTCGAGCAGGACCCGATCGCCTTCAACGCGGTCCTGGTCCAGGTGGTGAAGACGCTGAGCGAGCGCCTGCGCCGGGCCAACCAGACGCTGTCGTCGGTCGGCGAGCTGGCGGACTGGCTGGCCGGGTCGCTGGTCTAGCGTTCGCCCAGCATGACATCGTAGGCGGCCTCGGCGGCCGGGCTCATGTGGACGATCAGGAGCGCCACGCCGCGGCGCGGCTGGATCTCCTTGCGCACGACGTCGACCCGGCCCGCGGCGTGGCTCGACGGGCCGTGGATCGTCACCTCGAGGCGGGCGCCGAGGGCGAGGCTGTCGGGGTCGTCGACGGCGACGAAGACGCCGCGGCGGCCGGCCTCGAGGACGTCGCCGCGGCGTCCGTCGGGGAGCGCGCAGGTCATCCCCTTGACCGGGCCTCGGACCTCGGTCCGGCGCTCGATCTCCTCTTCGGTGAAGCTCGGCGGGCGCAGGAAATCCGACATGGCGGCCGAGTATCCCAGAGTCGGCGCGCGATCGCGTAGGATTGCGCGCGATGTCGTCGCGCCCGGGTCTGACCCCCGCCACGATTCGGCGGGCCGCCGGGCTCGCGCTCGCGCTCGCCCTCGTGCTCGCCGCCGGCTGCGGCGCCGCCGGAAACGGAGCGCCGGTCTCGCTGGTGCTGAACGCGGTGGACGGCGGCGATCTCGCCCTGACCACCCACCGCGGCAAGGTGGTCGTGCTGCACCTGTTCACGACCTGGTCGCTCGACGCCAACCGCGACCTGCCGCAGCTCGAGGAGGCGGCCCGCCGGGACGACACCGTCGTGATCGGCGTCATCCTCGACCTCGAAGGCTTCCGGGTGGCGCTGCCGTGGCGGAAGGTGGCCCAGGTCCACTACGCGCTGGCGCTGGCCGGCGACGAGCTGCGCGAGGGCCGGACCTCGCTCGGCAAGATCGACGTGGTGCCGACCACGGTCGTGCTCGACCGTGCCGGCCGGCCGGTGGCGCGCGTGACGCGGCCGCTCGCCGACGGCGAATTGGCTCGCCTGGTCCGGCAGGCGGCGTCGTCCCGATGATAAGGTGAGCGCCGTGCGCTTCGCCGGGTGTCTCGTGCTGTCGTGTCTCGTCGCCGCCGCATCCGCGCGCGCGCACGCCGACAATGACACGGGCGACACCTACGCGATCGTGAGCATCCAGATCGCCGGCGACGCCGACCCGGCGCTGCGCGGGCAGATCGAGAGCGCGATCCTGCGCGGCCTGCGCAAGGCGAAGATGAACGGCGTCGCGCAGAGCGAGGTCCAGCAGGCGACCCGCGGCAAGCCGGAGCTGGCCGGCTGCGTCACCACCGCCTGCCTCGACAAGATCGGCGCCATCGTCGGCGCCAACCAGTTCCTGTCGGCGCGGGTCGAGACCCGCGGCGCCGCCTTCACCGTCCTGCTCGAGGTGCTCGGCTCGGATCGCGGCGCCCGGGCGCGGCGCGAGGCGTCGTGCCCGGTGTGCACCCTGACCGAGCTCGCCGAGCTCATCTCCGAGCGCACCCGCGAGCTGGTCAGCGATCAGGAGACCGAGTCGATCGAGCTCGCGGTCACGTCGCGGCCGGCCGGCGCCGAGATCTTCGTCTCCGAGGGCGCCGGCAAGCCGCCGCGCTCGCTCGGCCGCGCCCCGCTCAAGGCGTCGCTGCCGGCCGGCAGCTACATCGTCGAGGCCCGGCTCGACGGCCACGTCGCCGCGCGCCAGAGCGTGCGCGTCGGCGACAGCGGCGAGTCGCAGGCGCTCGAGCTGGTCCTGCTCCCCGAGGGGGGCAGCGCCGGCCCGTACAAGTGGGCGAAGTGGGGCGCCGCCGGCGGCGCCGCGGCCGCCCTCGCCGCCGGCACGACCCTGCTCATCCTCGACGGCAACGGCACCTGCGACGTCGCCGGCCGCGACAACTGCCCGCGCATCTACGCCACCGCCGGCGCCGGCGTCGCCGCCCTCATCGGCGGCATCGTCCTCGGCGGCGCCAGCGGCTGGATGTTCTGGCGCGAGGGCAACGCCGAGGGCGGCGCCCACGCGGCGATCCGGCCCACCGGCACCGGCGCCGAGCTGACGATCGCCTTCTAGCCTCGATCTACGGTCCGGCCAGCCGGGTCAGCGCGGTGCGCGCGGTCTGCCGCACGGCGGGGTCCGGATCGGCCAGCGCCGCCCGGTAGCGCGCGCGCGCCGCCTCGCGATCGCCGGCGCGCGTCTCGAGGCCGCCGAGCAGGATCGCGGCCCGGCCGGCGCGCATCGAGCGCGGGTACCGGGCCAGAAAATCGGCCAGCGCCGCCCGCGCCGGCCCGCTCTTCCCCGCGCGCGCCAGCGCCACGCCGCGCCAGTAGCGCGCGTCCTCGGCGAGCGGCGCGTCGTCGGCGGCGATCGCCGCCTCGAAGCGGCCCGCGGCGGCGGCGAAGTCGCCCCGGCGGTACGCGGTCCACCCCTCGGCGAAGGCGCGCTCCGTCGCCGTGGCCGGTTCCGGTTCCGGTTCCGTCTCCGTCTCCGTCTCCGTCTCCGCCTCCGTCTCCGCCTCCGTCTCCGCCTCCGTCTCCGTCTCCGTCCCCGTCGGGCTCTGTCCCTTGCCCTTGCCCTTGCCCTTGCCCTTGCCCTTCTGGGTCTCCGCCGGCTCGAGCGCCTGCGCCGGCTCCACCACCTCCACCCCGCCCTCCCTCATCCACCGCTCCCCGCCCGCCACCCGCGCCACCACCGATCCCTCCACCCGCACCTCCACCAGACCGTGGTGCACCTCGACCGCCACCAGCCGGTCCTGCTCGACGGTCACGTCGAAGCCGGTGCCTCTCACCTCGACCTCGCCGTCCCCCGCCACCACCCGGAAGCGCTCGCCCCGCGCCAGCTTCGCGACCTCGACCCGGACCCGGCCGCCGCGCAGCCGCACGACCTCGTCGGCGACCCCGGCGACCTCGCGCCGCGTGTGGACGAAGTCCGCCGCCGCCGAGGCCTGCACGATCGCGCGCCGCTCCGGCGGCGCCGCCGGCGCCGCGGCCACGACCGGGGCCGGCCGCGCCACGCCGTGCCCCGACGGCCACCGAGCGATCACAATCGCCGCCGCCGCCGCGGCCACGACCACCGCGCCGGCGGCGATCCATCGCCCCGGGCGCCGCCGCGGCAGCACCGGCGTCGCGCTGGCCCGCGCCAGCACCGCGTCGCGGATCCGCGAAGCTCGATCGAGCGCCGGCTCGGGCCCCGGCAGCTCGCGGGCGAGCTCGACCAGCTCGCGATCCGCCGCCAGCCGCCTCACGGCGCACCTCCGTCGAGAGCGGCCCGCAGCGCCTTGCGCGCGTCGTGGAGGCGGCGCCACAGCGTCCCCTCGCGGAGGCCGAGCGCCCGCGCCGCCTCGACGCCGGGGACCTCCTCGAGGTCGCACATCACGAAGGCGACCCGCAGGTCGTGGGGCAGCGCCGCCAGCGCCTCGCCGAGGCGCCGCGTCAGCTGGCGGCGGATCGCGGCGTCGTCGGGGGCGCGCTCGAGGGCGGGGGGCGCGGCCGCCAGCGAGGTCATCGCGGCGCGGCGCCGGACCTCGCCGCGCACGTGGCGGCGGACCAGATTGGCGGCGATGCCGAGGAGCCAGGTCCGGACCGCGCTGCCGCCGCGGTAGCGCGCGGCGCCGCGCCAGACCTCGACGAAGGTGGTCTGCACCAGGTCGTCGGCGTCGGCGTCGGCGGCGAGGCGCGCGACGAAGCGAAAGACCGCGCGGTGGTGGCGGTCGAACAGGAGGCCGAGGGCGCCGGGCTCGCCGACCGCGCAGGCGGCGATCAGCGCCTCGTCGGACATCGCGTCGGGCGAGGGATCGGGGCGGCGCAGGGGCACCAGCAGACCTCGGGGTTCACGGCCGCGGCTCATCGCAGCTCTCCGAAGCGAAGGCCGATCGCGGCGGTCCACCACCGCGACGGCTCGCCGGGCAGATCGAGCATCGGAAGCGGCGGCGGCGGCGGCGCGCCGGATGGATCGTCCTGCCCGCTCGTCTGACCCGGGCGGTGCGGCGCCGTGTGCGCGCCCGGCGCCAGCTGCGCGGCGAGCTGGACGTCGAGGTAGACGGCGCTCGCCAGCGGGATCGCGACCGAAACGCCCGCCTCGAGGCGCGGCGCCACCGTCGTCGTCGCGAAGCCGTCGCCGATGTACAGCGGTCCGCCGCAGCCGACCGGGATGTCGACGGTGCCGTCGGGGGCGATGGACGGCGGGGACGGCGGGGGCGGCAGCGCGCCGTTCGACCCGGGGCCGCCGGGGTTGCTGCCCCCGCACTCCTCGCCCTCGTGGCGGCCCGTGTGGACCCAGCCGACGCCGGCGCCGACCGTCGGCGACACGCGCGCGCCGGCCAGCGCCAGCGGCACCGCCAGCGTCGCCACCAGGTCGGTCGAGCGCCGATCGGCGAGGGTGAGCCCGCCGTTGTTCGTCCAGCCGTCGTCGCCGAGCCGCCGCGCGCGCCCGCCGACGCAGACCGCGCCGACGCGAGCGCAGGCGTCGACGCGCCAGCCGCTCCAGCGACTGCCGTCGTCGCCGGCGGCGCCGTCGAGGCCGGCGGACAGCGTGCCCCACCGCGCCGGCGACACCGGCGCGGCGCGCGCCGCGATCACGGCACCGGCCGCCGGGACCGGCGCCGGCGCGATCATCGCCGGCGTGAGCGGCCGCGGCGCCGGCAGGAGCGACACCGCCAGCGCGTCGTCGTCGCCGGCGGCCCAGCTCGCGATCCACGCCGCCGCGGTCGCCGCGTCGCTCACCACGCGGCCCTCGATGCGGCCGCCGGCGCGCACGGTCACCGCGACCCGCGCACCGTCGCGGTGCACCGCGACGTGCACCGCCGGGCACGCGTCCTCGGCCTCGGCGGCGACCACGCCGGTGCGCGCCAGCTCCTCGGCGACGGCGGCGGCGAGGTCGCCGTCGCCCGCGAGGTCGGCGCTCGGCGCGCAGCGGACGTCGGCGGCGGCCGATCGCCCAGCGCCGAGCACCACCAGCAATGCGGCCGCCGCCGCTCTCACGTCAGGACCTCTCCTCGTCGCAGCCGAAGTCGGGCACCGGTAGCTCGGGGACCGCGCCATCGATCTCGATGCAGATGCCGGTCACCGGGTCGCAGTACGGCTCGCCCGGGGTGGGCCAGCAGGTCGGCTCGTCAGGCGGGCAGTCCGGCGTCGGCCACGGCGGCTCACAGTCGGGATCCACGGTGCCGTCAGGCTTCACGCCGCACGGATCCTCGCACAGCGACGGATCGAGCGCGCACGGATCGCACGGGGGTGGCGGGCAGCCCGGGTCGCCCGGGTTGGAGCCGCCATCGTCATCGCCCGGGTCGCCGGGGTCGCCGGGGACCGGGACCGGGATCGGATCGGTCGGATCACAGCCGGGCGGAGGAGGAGGCGGCGGCGGCTCGTCGCAGCCGGGGAACGGCGGAGGCGGAGGCGACGGCACAGGATCGTCGCAACCGGAGCCGTTCGGGTCGCACGGCGGGGGCGGCGGCACCGGGACCGGAATCGGCTCGCAGCCGCCGCCGTTGTCGTCGCCGGGGCCGGTGCCACCGCCGGAGCCGTGGCTCTGGCCGCTCCCGTGCTCGCCGCCGACCTGGCCCATGTCGAACGGATCGACCGGCTTGCAGACGTCGAAGCGCGACAGTCCGCGCGCGCCAGCGGGGCCGGTCACCAGCGGCCGCTCGCCGGCGCGGGTGACGACCTCGATCCGGTAGTGGAGGCCGCGCGGCACCGCGAGCTCGAACGAGCGATCGGCGGCGAGGGTTGCGGAGGCGGCGACGGCGCCATCCTGCGTCACCACGCGGACGCCGAGGACGGTGCTGTCGAAGCGCTGCGGATCGATGCGACCGCGCAGCGTCTGGGTCGCGGTGTGGGGATCGTCGGGAGCGGCGCAGGCCGCGAGGGCCAGCGCCGCTCCGAGGCACGCGCAGGCGAGTAGTGATCGGGACATCGGGGGTTTCCTCCAGGGTGCAGACGTGTCGCGCGCGCACCCTTCAGTGCCCGCACGGCCCCGACCCTTCGGACCCCCGGTCGCTTTTCTACAGCCCGCCCAGCTTGCGGCGGACTTCCTCGGCGGCGCCCTTGGCCTCGGCGTCGTTCGGGTTCCGCTTGAGGACCGCCTCGTAGAAGCCGAGCGCCTTGGCCAGGTCGCCCTTCTTGTAGTAGGCGTGGCCGAGCAGCGTCCGCGCCGGATCGCCGGCGCCGGCCTTGAGCGCCTGCTGCGCCAGCCGGATCGCGCTGTCGATGTCCTTGGTCTCCCACGCGACCTTGGCCATGCCGAGCAGGCCCTGGCCCCGGTAGTACTTGCCGTCAGAGACGCGGGCGTACGCGTCGCGCGCCTTGCCCCAGTCCATGTCGGAGACGTAGCCGCGCGCCTCGCCCATCAGCTGCTGGGCCTCCTTTTCGCTGCGCGGGATCCCCTCGACCTTGGCCGGCTTCTTGTCGGCGCGCTCCTTGTCCTTATCCTTATCCTTGTCCTTGTCACGGCGATCGCGCTTGTCGTCGCGGCGATCGTGGCGGTCGTTGCGCGGCTCGGGGCGCGGGTCGCGCGCCTCGGGCTTGCTGTCGATCGGCTTGCCGTCCTCGACGGGCGGCTTGGCGTCGTTCGCCCCGGCCGGCGGCGAAGTCTCCACCGGCTTGGCGGGAGTCGGCTCCGCCCCGGGCGGCGGCGTCGGGGCCGCGCCGCGGGTCCGCTCGCCATCTCCTGGGAGCGCAGCCGGCACCGTCACGCTCAGCGCCGCCTGCTCGCGGGCCTTGCGGCTCGCGCGCTCGCCGGCGGCGACGTACAGCACGACGCCGACGCCGCCGAAGAGCAGCGCGGCGAGGACGATCCAGCCGAGCACGCTGGCGCCGGAGCGGCGCACCGGCACCGACGCCGACGGCAGCGGATCGACCACCGCCGTCGCCGTCGAGAAGTCGCCCTCGAAGGTCATCCCGTCGGGCGCGACCATGCGGCCGCTGATGCGCGCCGACGGCGCCAGGCTCCCCGACGGCGGCGTGTTCACCGGCGCCACCGCGGGCGGGGTCAGCCCCGCCGCCGGCGAGCTCGCCGGGCGCTGGACGACGCCGGTGTCGTAGGTGCGCACCGCCAGCCCCGGGTTCAGGTGCGCCACCAGGTTGGCGTCGGTCGACATGCCGAGGATCTGCGCCACCGCGGCGCCGCGCCCGGCCAGGCACTTCGTGATCTCGTACTCGAACGCCTCCATCGACGGCGGCCGGTCGTCCGGGTTGCGCGCCATCGCCCGCATGACGAGCTGGCTGACCGCGTCCGGGATGTTCGAGCGCAGCGAGATCGGCGGCACCGGATCCAGCGTCGCCTTCTTGGTCAGGATCTCCATGAAGTTGTCGCCCTGGTAGGGCGGCACTCCGGTCAGCATCTCGTAGACGATGGCGCCCAGCGCGTAGACGTCGCAGCGCTCGTCGGCCTGGCGGCCGGCGGCCTGCTCCGGCGCCATGTACTCGGGCGTGCCCATCGCCATGCCCGGGCTGGTCAGGCGGCGGTCGCGCGCCGCCTCGGCCTCGGTGGTCTTGGCGATGCCGAAGTCGAGGACCTTCACGAAGTCGGCGGAGCCGTCGCGGATCGTGAGGAAGACGTTCTCGGGCTTGAGGTCGCGGTGGATGATGCCGGTGGCGTGGGCGGCGGCCAGCGCCCGGCAGATCATGGTCGCGATGCGCAGCGCGCGCTGCAGGTCGAGGGCGCCCTCGCGCTCGATCACCGAGCCGAGCTCGACGCCCTCGAGGTACTCCATCACGAAGAAGACGGAGCCGTCGCTGGTGGTGCCCGAGTCGGTGACGTCGACGATGTGCGGGTGGCCGATCTTCGACGCCGCCCGCGCCTCGCGGCGGAAGCGCTCGACCAGGTCGGGCATCCGGCTGTAGCTCGGGTGCAGGACCTTGATCGCGACCCGCTTGCCGATCTCGACGTGCTCGGCCAGGTAGACCTTGCCCATGCCGCCCTCGCCGATCAGCTCGGAGACGCGGTAGCGACCGTCGATGACCTGGCCGAGGATGCTGGCGCTGTCGTTGGTGTCGGCCTCCATGTCGGGGCGCGGCGCCAGCGCCTCGGCGGTGGCGAGCCGGCCGCTGGACGACGGCGGCGGCATCGTGCGGCCGCCCGGCCCCGGCGCCGGCACGTCGACGGCGCGGCCGCCGGAGGCGCGGCGATCGTTGGGCTTCCGGCGATCGATGCCGTTCTCGCCGCGGTCCGACGCCCGGCGCCCGACCGATCCGGGCGTGCGCACCGCCGGCGGCGCCGAGAGGCCGGGCTCGGCGAGGCGGAAGTCTCCCGACCGCTCGAACATCTGGCGGAGCTCGTCGCTGGGCGGCAGCGTCATCGCGCGCCGGCGCAGGTTCGACAGCATCATGTCGCGCTCGGCGCGATCGCGAGCGATGTCGTCGGCGAACAGGTCCTGGATGAAGGTCGACATCCGGGAGCTGTCGGTGGTCGGCGCGTTGGCGGCCAGCCACGTCTGCAGCGCCTTCTGCATCTCGTCGCAGTTCGGGTAGCGCTCGTCGCGGCCGGAGGCGAGGCTGCGCACGCAGATCTCGTCGAGCTCCGGCGGCACGCGCGGCGCGCGCTTCGACGGCCGCAACACCTCCGGATTTCTCGCGCGCGTGAGCAAATCCTGAGGCTGCTCCTTGCCGGGCGGGAAGAGCTGGCGCCCGGTGAGCAGCTCCCAGAGCACGATGCCCGCCGCGTACTGGTCGGAGCGCCCGTCCAGCTTCTCGCCGCGGGCCTGCTCCGGTGACATGTACGCGACCTTGCCGTAGATGATGCCGGGCGCGGTCTTCTCGAGCTTCAGGGTGGAGGACGCCAGCCCGAAGTCGGTCAGCTTCACCTCGCCGGTGTACGAGATGAGGATGTTCGGCGGGGAGATGTCGCGATGGACCAGCTCGAGATCCGGGAAGGCGTGGGCGTAGGCCAGGCCGCGGCAGAGCTCCTTGACGATGTAGACCGCGACGTCGATCGGGAACGCCACCTGCTTTTTTGCGCAGCGGTTCCAGAGCGCGCGCAGGTCGCGGCCCTCCACGAAATCCATGGCCAGGAACAGCTCGCCGTCGACCTGGCCGGCGTCGAAGACCGGGATCAGGTTGCCGTGGGACAGCTTGACGACGACCTTCGCCTCATCCCGGAACCGGGCGATGTACTCGGCGTCCGCGAGGTGCGGGAGGACGGTCTTGATGACCATCAGCCGCTCCAGGCCCCGATCGCCGGTCACGGCCAGATAGAGCGCACCCATCCCGCCCTGGGCCAGGGGGCCCAAGAGGTGATACTTCCCAAACTTCCTTGGGTATTTGTCCCAGCTCGGCTCGTTCCCCGGCATTGGCGTCGGGCCCCCAAGCCCGGGGACCGGCTCGAGACTACCACGGCGTTTCGCCCCGAACCAATTGAGGGATCTTGCGACCTGGCCAGAAAGCTGGCGTTAGCGCCGGGGGGCGCTTCCTGCCGCTCTGCGGGTCGGCGCGGCGTTTACAGGTGCGACGCTGGCCGCATAAGATGCGTCACCGACGCCGCTGGGCCCAGAGGCGCCGGGTGAGTGGAGCTGCGACATGGCAGGCGAGCGTGTCCTCGTCATCGACGATAGCCCAACCATTGCAAAGGTCGTTCAGCTCGTCCTGACCAAGGCAGGGCTCGAGGTGCGCACGGCGGGCGATGGCGAGGCGGGGCTGGAGGCGGCGCGCCAGCAGCCTCCGGATTTGATCCTGCTCGACTTCGTCATGCCGCGCATGAACGGCTATCAGTTCTGCCGGGAGCTGATGGCGGACGCCCGCCTGAAGGACATCCCGGTCGTCCTCATGAGCGCCAAGGGCGACCAGGTGGGCGAGCGGTTCGTCAAGGTGATGGGCATCGTCGACTACATCACCAAGCCGTTCTCGCCCGAGGCGATCACGGCGGTGGTCCAGCACACGATCGACAAGTACGGCCGCCGCCGCGGCGAGGTCTCGCGGCCGATCCTCTCCGCCGGCGAGGAGGTCGCCGCCGGCCAGGCGGCGGAGGCGCGCGGCGCGGCGCTGTCGGAGGTGCGCGATCGGATCGCCGAGGTGGTCGGCGCCCGGGTGGCCGCGCTGGTCGCCCTCGCCGACGCCGCCCACGAGAACGGCAGCGCCCACGGCCAGGTGCCGACCGATCACACCGCGATCACCGAGGCGGCGCGGGCCGCCCTCGACGACGACATCCTGGGCGCCATCCTCGCCGCGGTCGATCCGGCGCTGTTCGGCGACGACGCCCCCGGCCTGCGCGGCGACCTGCGGGTGGTCCCGCTCGCCGAGGTGCTGCAGCTCCTCGACGTCCAGGAGCAGTCCGGAGTCCTGAGCGTCCACCGCACCGGCGCCGACGTCGAGATCTACTTCCGGCGCGGCCGCATCGAGCTGGCGATCGCCACCGGCGTCCCCGAGGAGTTCCTGCTCGGCCGCTTCATCGTCGACGCCGAGCTGATGACCCGCGCCGAGTTCGACCGCTTCCTCGAGTCGCGGCAGCCGGGGGCCAAGCTGATCGGCGGCCAGCTGGTGAAGCTCGGCCACCTGACCGACGCCGACCTCAAGACCTGCCTCGGCCGCCAGACCAGCGAGCTGGTCTACGAGGTGCTGCGCTGGCGCTTCGGCAGCTTCCGCTTCGCCGCCGGCCGCGAGCTGCCGGCGCCCGCCATCGAGGCCAGCCTCGAGCTCGACGTCGAGGCGATCCTGATGGAGGGGTTCCGCCGCGTCGACGAGTGGCACCTCATCGAGCGGGCGATCGACGACTTCGACCTGGTCTTCCTGCGCAACGAGGACGCGGTGGCGCAGATGGGGCGCGGCCGGCTGACCCGCGAGGAGCTGTCGATCCTCGAGCTGGTCAACGGCAAGAACAGCGTCAAGGACATCATCCGCAAGTCGCGGATGGGCTCCTTCGAGGTGTCGAAGATGCTGTACCGGCTGCTCAGCATCAAGCTGATCCGCCGGCGCGTCATGCCGGTCGCCGTCTAGTCAGCTCGACAGCAGTTCCTCCGCGATCTTCTTCACCAGGCCGGCGTCGGCGCGGTCGCCGAACTGCTTCTTGATGGCGCCGACGATGCGGCCGGCCATCTTGGGATCCTTCTGCGGCAGCTGGGCGACCGCGGTGGCGACCGCGTCGCGCAGCTCGGCCTCGCTCAGCTGCTGGGGCAGGAGGCCGGCGCACCACTTGATCTCGAAGTCGAGGTCCGCGATCTGCTCCTTGATCTTGTCGGAGGAGCCGGCGGCCTCGAACTCGGACCGCGCCTTCTCCATGCTCTTCTTGTAGGCGGAGATGACGTCGAGGACGAGGGCGTCGTCGACGACGCCGGTGAAGCCCTTGGCGGTGCGCCGCTCCGTGACCCTGGTGTTGATCATCCGGATCAGGTTCGCGGTCCTGAGGTCCTTGGCCCTGATGGCCGCCGTGAGCTTCGCGCGCAGGTCCTCTTCGAGGGACATGCCGCCCATGTACCACGGGCGGCGCGCGGTCGCACCGCCGGGGATCCGCTAGCTCCCGCTAGCTCTCGAGCCCGGCGAACAGGCGCGACTGCGCTCCCGGCACCGCGCGCGGGCGGTGCTTGCCCCGCCGCGTGCGCCGGTGCGGCTCGCGCGGCACCGCCGACACCACCGGCGCCTCGAGCTGGAAGCCGTCGCCGGCGGCGACCGGCGCCGACCCCTCGCCTTCGGCGATCGGCGCCATCACCACGGCGCTGTCGGCCTGGCCGTCGGCGAGCGCCTCGGCGTGGACCTCGACCTCGAGGCTCGCGCCCGGCTCGGCGCTGCGCAGCGCCACCCGGGTGAAGGCAACAGTGACCGCGTCGGCGAGATCGTCGGCGCTGGTGAGCGCCGCCGGCAGCGAGACCGCGAGCTCGCGGCGACCGAGCGCCATCGCCAGCCGGAGCCGCAACTCCGCCGCGGCGCGGCCGCGCCCGGCCAGGCGAGCGGCGACCCGCCCGGCGACCAGGCCGATCGCGGCGCCGAGCCCGACGCCGCCGTCGAGCTCGACCCGCTCGACCACCGGCCCGGCCGGGACGAACGCAGCGAGGCAGGCGCCGCCGTCGCCGCGGGCCAGCGCCTGGAGATCCGCGTCCCACGGCCGGCTCACCGACGGCGGCGGCAGCGCCGCGAACTCGCCGAGGGTGCGAACGCCGACCACCTCGAGGACGTGGCGCACCTCGGCCGGGATGGACAGGAGCGACAGCGGCATCGGCGCCAGGAAGGCGGCCGAGCCGCCGCGCGGGACGCTGACGACCGCCTCGTCGTCCCCGGTCTGGCCCGCGGGCGCCGACGCCGCGACCCAGGCGGTGAAGCGATCGTCGGCGATGCCGACCCGGCCGCGCAGGCCGATCGCCGCCAGCACCTCGCGGGCGCGGGCGCCGAAGGTGGCGCCGCGGCACCGGCCGGGCACCGCCGCGTACACCGCGTGGTGGGCGCCGCCGGCGGCGCCGATCTCGACCTGCTCGGCCACCGCCAGGAGCGACTCCGCCACGGCGCGAGCGGCGGCGCGCTCGGCCGCCGGGTCCGCCGGCACCACGATCAGATCCGCCGCGATGGCGCGCGCCGCGGCCACCGACATCCCGGTGCGGACGCCCAGCCCCCACGCCGCGCGCGAGCATGCGACCACCGTCGGACCGGCCGAGCCTGCCGACATCTGCCCTGCCGACATTTGATAGACCGCGACGGGCGCGCCGATCGCGGCCCTGTGCGGCGCCCCCCGCAGGTAGACCTGGAGCGGGAACGACGGGAGGTGGATACAAGCGATGCGCATGCTTGACGTGTACATCACTGGTCTGATGTTCAGGTCCGGATCAATCCTCCCACGGATGGCGTCGAACGTGGCCCGTCAATTCGTAATTTGCTGAAACGACTGGATTATGATCCGCGCATGGAAGGCTTCCGACGCGGCTCCGAGTCGATCAGCCCGACGGCGCACTACACCGGCTACGTCTGGTTCGCCAACGGCATGTCGCACCCCGCGTTCGCCACGAACGAGGGTCGCCTCCTCTATCACGCGCTGCGACCGGCCAACCTCGCCGCGCGCGCTGTCGGTGGACCGTCCCTCGAAGGCCTCCTGATCGCGCGCCACCGCGTGATCGACCACCTGCTCGAGACCGAGATCGCCGCCGGCCGCGTCGGGCAGGTCCTCGAGATCGCCGCCGGCCTGTCGCCCCGCGGCTGGCGCTTCGCCCAGCGCCACGGCAATCGCCTCCTTTATGTGGAGGCGGACCTGCGCGGCATGGTCGCCCGCAAGCGGGAGGTCCTGGCGGCCGCCGGCGCCGGCTCCGACCACCACCGCGTGGTCGAGATCGACGCGCTCGCCGACGACGGCCCGCACAGCCTGGAGGCGGTCGCCGCCGCCCTCGATCCCGGCCGCGGCCTGGCGATCGTGACCGAGGGGCTGCTCGCCTATTACGACGCCGCCATCGTCGTGGAGATGTGGCGGCGCTTCGCCAGCGTGCTCGCCGGCTTCACCCGGGGGGTCTACCTCGCCGAGCTGTACCTGGCCGACGACAACCGCAACCCGCTCATCCACGCCTTCAAGAAGATGCTGTCCACCTTCGTGCGCGGCGAGGTCCACCTCGACTTCGCCGACGCCGGCGAGGCGCAGCGCGCGCTGGTCAACGCCGGCTTCCCGGACGCCGCCCTGCACCGGCCGAGCGCGATGGCCGGCACGGTCGGGCCGATCGAGGAGGCCGGCGCCCGCCACGTGCGGGTCATCGAGGCCCGGCCGGCGCGGACCTGACCGGCGGCGCCCCATGGGGCGGCGCCGCCGCGCTGGTGAGTCTGGCTACGAAAGTCGGTATCGCTTGACCGGCCGATCGCGCCACCTAAAATCCGGCGCAAAATGGCCTTCTCTCCGCAGCTGTTCGAGAACTGGTATGTCGCCTGCGAGTCGAGCGCGCTCGGCAAGAAGCCGCTCGCCGTCACGATCCTCGACACCCCGCTCGCGCTGTTCCGCGACGGCGACGGCCGCGCCGCCGCCCTGCTCGACCGCTGCCCGCACCGGATGATCCCGCTGTCGCGCGGGCGGATCACCGACGGCCGCCTCGCCTGCGCCTACCACGGCTGGCAGTTCGACGGCGCCGGCACCTGCGCCGCGGTCCCCGGCCTGTGCGGCGAGCCGCGCGACGAGCGCCGCAACGCGCGCGCCTTCCCGGTCATCGAGCAGCAGGGCTACGTCTGGGTCTACGCGGCGCAGGGCGAGCCGAGCACGTGCGAGCCGTACCGGATCCCGCTGGTCGACGAGACCGGCTACACCAGCTTCCGCTGGACGGTCGACGCGAAGACGTCGCTCCTCAACGCGATCGAGAACGTCTTCGACCCGGCCCACACCCACTTCGTCCACGCCGGCCTGATCCGCACCAACGGCAAGCGCAAGCCGGTCAACGTGCGGGTCCGGCGCAGCGCCGACCGGGTCGAGGCCGAGTACCTCGACGAGGGCCAGCAGCAGGGCCTCATCATGCAGCTGTTCGGCGGCGGCATCGAGACCAGCATCAGCCGCTTCCTGCCGCCGTCGATCGCGCAGATCGAGTTCCGCCGCAAGGGCGGCGTCCAGCTGCTGATCAACCTGCTCATGACGCCGGCGACCGAGACGTCGACCCGCGTCTTCGCCCAGGCGATCGGCGCCGCGCCGCGCGGCCTCGGCACCCTCGCCAAGCTCGTCCTGAAGCCGCTCTTCGTCCTGGCGTCGTACCAGGACCAGCGGATGATGGAGCTGCAGGGCGCCAACATCGCCCGCTTCGGCGGCCGCGAGCACTTCGCCCACAGCGAGCTCGATCACCTGCGCCGCCACGTCGCCTTCCTGATCAAGGGACGGACGCCGGGCCAGGCCGAGGAGATCGAGGAGAAGGTCGTCCGCTTCGAGATCTGACGACTGGCCTAGAGCTCGTACTTCTCGAGCAGCGTCACGAACACCCGCTCGAGCAGCTGCTGCAGGCCGGCCCACGGCGCCCGCCGCAGCGGCGACAGGTGGTCGTAGAGCACGGCGTTGTACTCGAGGTGCGGCCACGCCCCGCGCGAGCGCTTGAACTCGGCGGCGCCGGCGCTCTGGTGGAGGACCACGCCGCGCTTCTCGGCCTCGAACTGCTGCGCGGTCATGAGGATCCGGTACAGGCCGGCCTTGACCGGGAGGCTGGTGTCGTAGCCGAACAGCGGCGTGGTCATGAAGCCGTTGCGCAGGAAGTAGCCCAGGATGCCGTTGAGGCGGCCGTCCTGGCGCACGCCCATGAGGTGCAGGGTGCGGCTCTGGTGGGTGTGCGCGACCCACGCCTCGGTGAAGTTGGGGTTGTGGGTCGAGTACTTGTCGAGGTAGAGCGCGTTGTACAGCTCGACGATGCGCGGGTAGTCGGCCGGCGTGATCTGGTCGTGATCGACGACGTCGGCGGCGACCTCCTTGTACAGCTTGAGGTCGCGCTTCCAGCTCCGGTTCTGCTTCACGCGCGGGTCGCCGCGCTCGACGATGTAGACCTGACGGCCGGCGAGGAGCTGGTAGCGGTTGCGGCGCAGCGCCCAGACCAGGTCCGGGTTGGAGTGATCGTCGACGGAGCGGAAGCAGATGGCGTGATCGGGGTAGCGCGCGCGCAGCTGGTCGGTGATGGCGTCGACCGCCGGGGCGACGCCGCCGGCGTACAGGTTGGTCGACAGGAACCAGTTGTTGACCATGACGGTGCGGTTGATCCGCGCCGCCTTGAGCAGGCCGCCCAGCGTGTCGATCATCACCGCCAGCGCGCGCTCGAGGCGGGGATTCTTGAGCGTGCGCAGCTCCTCGCGCGCGTACGAGATGTAGTGGGTGAACGGCGAGCAGACGTACGAGTTGTCGTACTCGGCGTCGTTGACCGTGACCGGCAGGACGACGTCGCCCGCCACGACGACCATCGTCTCGGTCTTGACGTTGCCGACGTAGCGGGTCGCGCCCTGGGAGATGATCGGCGTCAGGTAGGTGCGCGCGTAGCGGCCGTCGTCGGTGTCGGGCCAGACCAGCGACGACAGGTTGCTCGCGTCGTAGAGCTGGGCGGTGGCGGTCATACTTCCCCGTTCCACTCGATGTCGGCGGTCGACGCCTCGAGGATGGTGGTGCCGTTCTTGCGCGCGTCCTTCCACAAGGACGCCATCGACTGCAGCTGGCGCACGTGCGGCCGGTGGTTGATCGGATCGCCGACCGCGTCGCGGGCGGTGCGGACGGTCCGCCACCACTCCTTGGCGCGCGCCAGCGAATTCACCGTCGGCAGGCCGTATACGCACAGCGCGATGGCGCTGACCATCGCCAGCCGTCCCTCGGGCGGCTTGACCGGCTCGCCGATGGCGTCGGGATCGACGAAGGCGACCTCGAGGCCGTCGCCCGGCTCGAACAGGTGGACGCCGCTGGTCGCCCGCGGGTTGCACTCGAGGGCGTACGGGCGACCGTCGGGGCCGACGATGAAGTCGAGGGCGAGCTGGCCGGTGAAGCCGCGCGCCTTGACGAAGTCGCGCACCCAGCGCTCGATCGCCGGCTGCTCGACCGCCTGGAACGACACGCCGGCGCCGACGCCGGCGGTGAAGGCGTGATCGTACACGCAGTGCGCCTTGAGCTTGCCGGCGACGGCGAAGCCGTAGGAGCAGTACTCCGGGCCGCGGATCCGGCGCTGCACCAGCCACGGATGGACGGCGTCGATCGGCAGCTTCGCGATCCGCTGCTCGTCGCCGGGCGAGCCGTCGGCGAAGACGACGTTGACCGCGAAGCGCGAGTAGGCCGGCTTGAGCACGCAGGCGCCGAGCGCGCGCGCCGCCGCCACCGCCTCATCGGGGCTGCGCGCCAGCATCGTCTTCGGCACCGGGAGGCCGAGGCGCTCGGCCTCCTGGTTGAACGTCCACTTGTTGTGGATCGGCCGCAGGGTCTCGATCGGCTCGACCGGCAGCCGGCAGCTCGCTGGCAGGTGCGCCCGCGCCCGCGACACGTGGAAGATCTCCTCGCAGGTGGGGATCAGGAGGTCGATGGCCTGCTCGCGGGCGATGGCGCCGAGGGCGCGGCCGTAGGCCTCGACGTCGCGATTCGGCATCGGGACGCGAAAGTGGCGCTCGATGGCCCGGCACGACTGGCTCAGGTTCGGCTCGCGGCTCTCGGCCATGAAGACCGTGTGGCCGGCGGCGCGGAACAGGCGGGCCAGGTCGAGGGCGACCGGCGCGCGGCCGCCGGTGAGCAGGACGCGCTGGGCTGACACCGGTGTGGTGTCGCGACGGACGGCAGGCTGCATTTCGAACCGGAGTCTCTACAGGGCGCGAGTGGCGGATGCAAGCCATTCGTCTGTCCCGCCCGGACATGGGGAGTCGCGCGCGGAAGCGCCGCGGCTGCGGGAGGTGGCTACTCGAGGAGCCAGGCCGGGCCGGGCCCGGCCGGCCGGCGCCGCCGTGACGCCAAACTCGTTTCGAATCGGCGTCGCAGCGC
>Ga0075429_100000932_pt1 | contig 23170 bp, 20 predicted proteins | sample RhiMetdeltSRZDD3_FD_75295 | JGI IMG/M metagenome (GOLD analysis project Ga0075429, IMG submission 75295) | Populus rhizosphere microbial communities from Tennessee, USA - Rhizosphere MetaG P. deltoides SRZDD3 | ecosystem: Host-associated > Plants > Roots > Rhizosphere > Soil | place: USA... | reverse complement strand
CGTACGATCCGCCGTAACGCTCCGAAGACCAGGGCGCCGCCGATCACCGCCGCCGCCCCACCCCAATAGGTCTGGCCCCACCTGAGAAGAATTCCTGGGTGCAGTACGGCGAGAAACCCGCCCAGCAGCGCCCAGCGCGACGGCAGCCAGGCCTGAAGCATCCAGCAGATCGCGGCGCATGCCAATGCGATGCTGATCCACAGACCCACTATCGGATGACCGCCAAGCACCTGCCCTGCCGCTAGGATCAACCCCTGAGCCGGCGGATACTTCGACTGGTAAGTTGGCTGGTGATTGATGTGAAAGCTCTCGAAGTGGACCCATAAAGGATGGGTGGGATTGGTGAGCCGGCCGCGCGCAAATGTATCAGCGGCGAGTAGATAACTGAACTCATCGTGGATACGGGGCTCAGGTATGCGCACGAGCAGTGAGACCCCCATGCTACTAAGTAGCGCCACAAGACTCACAAGAGCCACCGACAACCCCCGCTTTTGCGCGATCACGCCGAGCCCTCGCCATGCGGAGCTGAACAACTTGGAGCCAAGACGTGGAGTGTGGAGGGCGATTGCTATCATCAACGCGAAGAGAGCCGCATTTAGAGTGTGCAGCGTTTGGTTACGAACTGAAGGACTCGCTCGCTCATTAAGAGGCTCTATTGCAGCAAGCAAGCATCAATTTGCCCAGGAGCAATACCAATCGGTTTGAAACAGTGCAGCAACCGAAATTATGTCAGGACTTAATGGCAACATGATTATGTCAAGGTATGGAGCCTGACAATGAAGGAGCAGAACCAACTAGACGTTATACAGAGGGTCTTTAGAAGTGAGCTGCCGATGGCAGAGGCGGCACTGGTGCTACCGGTTTCCGAGCGCCACAGCCATACGACTGCCGACAGGTATTATCCTAAGGGTCATGCAGCGCAATCGAAGCCGCCTCCTGTAATAGCAGGCCTACGGAGGAGACTGAAAGAGATGTAGTCAAGCTGGCGCGAGAGAAGTACCGGGAGAGTTTAGGGACTACCATCGGATGGAGAAGGTTGAGGGAGAAAAACGGATTTGCCATCTTCCTTTTGCGACACAATTGTTTCCTGGACAACGTGACCCATAGCACCGATGGACTGCAGAGCAATGCCTTCCCTAGCTAGGCACGTACAGCCGATCAGAATATTGGTAAGCATGGTTATTCCGTGCGTTCCAATCGCGTATCCCAATGCTTCGCTCTTATCTGGGACCCATACCGAGAGCGCCAGCACGGCGAGGTAATGATACACCCCAATAAAGCCAGGGGAGGAGGGTATTGCCGAACCCAGGTTGGTGACTGTAAGCACGAAGAACCCAGCGTACCAGGGGGCGTGTAGCTGAAAGGCTGCTATATAGGATATTGTCGCTGTCCCGGCTATAGCCCAGGCCAACATCGACAAGCACAGTACCAACCCTAGTTGTCGTCCGTCTCGTAATGTTCCCAGCCCTCCGGCGAAGCGCTCCACCAGCATGGCTAGCCGTTCCGGCAGGCTACCTGGTGCAAAACCGGACAACCTGCCCACCCACCCAAGGACACGATTTCCACTTCGAGCCAGAAAAAGCAGAGCACCCAGCGCCACTAGTCCCGCACCGGCAAGGGTCATCATACCAGCGCGGACAGCCGGTGGAATGTCCATAATAAGAGAGACGCCTAAGGCCAGCATTAAGATCGTGAGCACGTCCAGAGTCCGCTCCAGCACCACGCTGCCAAAGACGAGGCTGGCGCTGATCCGATACCGCTTCCCCAGGAGCACCGCTCTGGCCACCTCACCCATACGCAGAGGGAAAACGGTATTTGCTAGGTGGCCGATCATGATGTACGAAAAGGTATCCTTCACCGGGAGTTCGGCAGTGCTGGAAAGAAGCACCCGCCAGCGGAAGGCAAAAGTCACAAGAGTCGCCACGGCCGCTCCAATACCCAGAGATGCCAATACCCAATTAGCGTCTCGAAGTGTGGCCGCTGTCCGCGCCCAGTCCACTTGCTGTAAAGCCAGAGTCAGAAAGACCGCGCTGCTCAGCACGCCCACGCAAAACTTTCGTCCCGTCCACCAATGTTTCATCTTGAGGTTAAGCGTATAGCGCAGGCCAATGCTTTGTTTTATAGCGGGAAAGACATTGCTGATGAGCTTAATCATCACGTCTAGCCTCCGCGGTTAGACTTGAGCTTCAGATCAGTAAATCAGAAATCGTTTGGGTTGTGTTCAACCAATAGCCGATGAAGGAAGCACGGCACGAACGTTTAGAAGGAAGTTCATAGTTTAGAAACTCCTTCTATAGGGGTTACCTGATCGAGACTGAAAAGAACTTGTGTACTTTTGGAACCGCAGTTGAACAAGAGGTCAATGACAGATAGTCCCGGAATAAAACCCTCTCCGAGCTGAAGATAAACAGGATGGTTGAACTGTACATATTCAAGCCTTATTCCGGCCGATGCAAATGCTTGATCATCGTTGTAATCCCGGGCCGCTTGTCCTGAGACATAGGTCTTAGCCCCAAGGTACTGGCATATCCTTAGATTTCTTTCACTTCCTGATCCAAGCGCCCGTTTAAGCTCTTCTGGGAATTCACTGGTTCGAACCATTGGGGTTTTAATTCCTAACAGGCCAGCGACTTCCTCTATGGCTTCAAGATTTAACTCTACCAGTGTCTGCCATCTCGTTTTCAAAAATGGTTTTAGCCATCCAGCGACTTCGGACCAAAATGCAGCCTTAGAATACGAATTCTTTATAATATTCCATTGCCGTATCCCCCAATCTTGGGACTGATCAGGAGAAAGATCCACGATCGGGACTTCTTTCTTGCCCACGGGGACAGTCACCCAGCGAATGCCTTGAGGCGTCCGGATACGGACTCTATGGGTTACGCCTGATTTGGTGAAGGAACAGTCGTCTAGTATGACGAACAAGTCAACTTGCTCCATCTTATAGAAGTAGCCGCACCAAGGAAGGTAATTAGGCTGATGAATGGCGATTCTCATATACCGTTTCGACCCTCATTGGGGTCAAGGCACTGCCAATCTCCTGAATTAATACCTCGGCTTCCGCGTCCGTGAGCGCGGGATAGGTCGGAAAGGTCAATACCTTTTCGGAAAGGCGGCAAGCATTGGGGTATTCCACTGGGTCTTTGTCGGTTAAGAACTCTACTTCGGTACCGAAAGGCACCTGCCTCTTCTGCAACTCGCCAATCGACTTCTCGCGTCGGGCCGTTGTAAGCCTTAGTCCGAAGCGATAGAAGACCGCCCCCTCAACTTGATGGTGCAGAGACAAGCTGCGGGGATAACCAACCGATTCAAGCTTTTCCAGATAGCGACCGGCAATCATCCGCCGACGTTCCAGAAAATGCGGCAGTTTCACGAGTTGAGTTCGCCCGAGTGCCGCATGCAGATTTTGTAGCTTATAGTTGTAGCGCAACGAGCTGTCTGCCTTTCCCCTGTAATAGCGAAGGTCTCTCACTCTTTCGAGGAAATCAGCGGAATGGCTCACTACCATTCCACCATCCGCAGTCGTAATCATCTTGGTTGCGTAAAAAGAAAAGATAGATGCAAATCCAATGGACCCGAGAGGGCGACCGCGCAAACTCGCTCCTAACGCCTGAGCGCAGTCCTCTATAACGGGTACTCCAAGTGCATTTAAAGCATATACATCCGAAGGGATACCGGTATGATGCGGCGCAATGATTGCACGTGTATTCCGCGTTCTCTTGCCGGAAACAGAGTCAACGGATAAGTTGAAATCAACTTTGTTCGTGTCAGCAAAAACTGGCTTTGCCCCGACGGCTAGTACCGCGTTCCTGATTGCAGGGCAAGTTGAAATACAGGGAACAATCACTTCATCTCCGGGACCGACATTGAGAGCAATGAGGCAAAGGTGCAACGCGGCAAATCCTGAACTCACCGCTACAGCTTTTTTACAGCCTACGAAAGCAGCGAATTCGGTCTCAAACGAAGTGATCTCATCCCCATCCGCAATCGCACCCGAGGCCAGCACCATTTGGATTGCCTGGTTGTCGGCCTCATCGATGTAGGGTCGACCGTTGGGAATTACCGTTTCTTGGAGAACTGTTTCTGCCATTCTTCTACGCTCATCAGCACTCGAGCAGGAGATCCTAAGGCTAGTTTCCCGGCTGGAATATTATTGTTGACTACGGTACCAGCGCCAATGACGGACTCTTGTCCGATGACGCATCCGTTACTGACGATTGCTCCCGGGCCAATAAACACACCTCGTTCGATCTTAACGAGTCCCGCAGTATGCACGCCGGCTGAAATAAATACGTGGTCTCCTATTTCATTATCATGATCGATCGTGCTTCCCGTAGAGACCATAACGTTCTCGCCAAGCTTGGTTCCCGTATGTATAACGGCATGAGGTCCGAGGAATAAGCCCGGTCCACACATAGCTGTTGGCGAGACGAAAGCTGTCGGGTGGACCACTTCGATCATTTTGATCCCTAAGTTTCGAGCCTCCTGATAAATTTCCATTCGACGATGGCGCAGTGAGAGATTCCCCAATCCTAAAGCTGCACTGTCTACTCGACCCGTGTCTTTTAATTCTCGTAAGAGAGATAAACTCCCTAAGATCCGCAGTCCGCTTCGAAAAGTGTTATGTAATCCGCTGTTGTCATCTAACATTCCAACGACCTCGCACTCGTTTCGAAGTCCGAGAATCTCAGTGACCACGTGACTATGATATCCAGCACATAATATGATTGTTCGTCTTTTACTCATTGTCCTTCTTTTGTAAACGCAACCCGCTCGTCATGTTCTTTCCCACCTGGATGGCTGCGCCACACGCAGCGTACTTCATTGAAAAATGCGTCATGCTCTCTCATCGCCCGTTCGCGCATAATTTCGAAACGTGCCATCCTGTCCGCATCGGTCCTGTCTGCCCATTGTTCTGCATGGATCAACAGGTAGAGGCGTTTCGGACGAGGTTCGCGCCAACACGGACTTAACCCGCCGGCTCTCCAAGCTCCGCAACTGTCGCTAATGTAAAGGGTGTTCTGAAATAAGCTTTCGTCGTACGCGTTATTATATTTTACGGCTGTGTTAAATGGATCGCCTTGCTTTGCAATCGATGGGTTATGTCTCGCGATTGAAGCCACGCGCCTCGAGCAGATCTCCTGGAGGATTTGTATATGTCGATCGAGCAATGCGAGGTTTTCTTCAAGAGATGCTCCGTCTCCAGGGTAAAGAAGACCGTCATAATGAAAGCCAATCTCGTGACCCATCTCCGCTATGGTGCTGACTATTTTGGCATATCTGGGGTGAAACGGATTGTAGGAGAGGTGCAGGCCGACAAAGTATGTAGAGCGAATCCCGACGGAGTTTTCTATTTCGGCCATCGGCAGGGCTAAGGTCGGGGAAATGTCGATATCGTGACGAAGAATAAGGGAATCTGGCTTAAAGGGTTTCGCGAACGCGTCGCATAAACGAATGATTTGCCAGCGACCATTCAACGCCTCAATGAGTTCCTGGTAGCTTCGCAGCGTAAAATCCGGGTAACTCAGATTCATATTATCCCGGTGTCCGAAGGTCCTTGCCGGTTCACGATGTGTGAGAAAGGCACGTTCGATGGAGCTTTAGGGGGACACTTCTTGCACAAGGTTAAGCAGCGAATCTACAGATTCAATGTCGACATCTAGCTGATCCGTCAGTCTAGTTCCCGCAGTACATGTTGGATCAATCATAAATGTCCGCACAATAAGATTCGAATACTTTCGACGCAGATTCAAACCCAAGCCGCGATCAGCCTCTGAATTTCCAACCACCCAACACTCGCCATAGCTGAAGTCTGGACTCAAGCCCTTGAACACAGCTTCGCACACCCGTGGATCAGGCTTAAAGAAGTTCATATCATCACGTGTAATAACCATGTCGATTAGGCGAGTCCACGTGTTCTCTCGAGTAAGACGTACCCATAAGGCCAAACTATTGTGGGTAACAAGTGCTAGTTTTCGAAACTTCAATTTAAACGTGCCGAGTACGGCATCTATTCGGCACACAGAACAGTAACGACATGCGAGTTCAATCTCATCAAAATTCTTAAGGATATCGACCCTGAGGCTACTCCCTAGCGAGGTTTGTGAAATTCTCTGTAATTCTGGCAGGAGCGGCTTTAGAGTGGTGGGGACGCCATGAAATGTGAGATAGGATGCCCAGGATGAACGGCACCTTTCGAAATCGTCTGTGTTAATCCTCAGGTCGATCAAAGTGCCATCTAAATCAAATATCGCCACCTCGTTCATGCTCTGACCAACCAGGGCTACGTCAAGAGACCATCTCTGTGGTAAAAGCCGCTCCAATATCTCATGATGCGCGTGCCATACTCTATCGAAAATCGACTCGGAGCTTCCCTCCCCAGGGCTAATTCCAAGGCGACCGCGGGCATGTTTACCCCGGCCTGAACCGTGAGCCCAATGGTGCCAGGTATTCTCGGATTCACTTCCATGAGACAAGGAACATTCTGGCTATTCCTGCGAACTTGTACATTGCTGGTATAACTGAGATTCAATTGCCGTACCACGGCTTGGGCCAATCTTCCTACGTCGGGGTCATCGACGACCTCGGCATGCAAAGCTAGTCCACCAGTAATGGCGTATCGCTTCCTCACCACGGACACGAGGGTCTCACCCTTCCAACTAAGAACATCAATGCTGTATTCATCCCCCGGCAGGTATTCACACAAAATCCCGCTGTTCCATCCCATATGAGCCAGAGTCTGGGAAAGTTCTTCAGCAGACATATGGGGAGGACCACTCGGTCGGTGAATCGCTTCGAATATCGATCCTCCCTTTCGAATGATAGCTAGTCCTCTCGCAGCGGTACTACGGGATAATTTGAAGACGACTGGCAGTTCGGGATAACCCAGCTCCTGCAAGGCTATATTGAGCGAGGATGGCTCATGGAGGGGCATATAAGCTGCCACCCGGATTCCAACCCGTCGACACAGCTCATAAAGCTTGAGCTTATCGTTAGCTGTTGACACTGAACGCAGATCGCTAACCACCACACGGATACCATTTCCTTCAAAGAAACGGCGATGAGCAGCAAAATATTCTTGATCAAACGTTGACAGCGGATAAATCACAGAGCATTTCTCTTCTCTGAGAATCTTCATCAGTTCTTCTAAGAAACCTGAACTATCGCGTTCCGGTACCAAGTAGCCCTTATCCGCCAAGTAAAGGCCATACGCATCTGGCCTGATATCGCACCCAATGATCGTGATGGTTTCCCCATAGAAGGCCTTTAGCGCGGCATGAACCGCCACAAAACCATCGTTTCCGACGGAAGTGCATAAACAACGTAGGCGATTGTCTTTCGGTACCGTCGCCGTGGTCATTGGATTTTCTCTTCTCACTGCAGCCGGTTGTCTCTCAGACTTCGCCATTGACTATAGATGTCCTGGATACATACCGAACGACCGTCAGCGGCGAGATGCGCGACCACTTCTTCAAATAATGCACACGTGCCTTCTCCTGTTTGAATATAAGTATCCAAGACGTGAGGGGACGCTTCGGATATTTTCGGCATCCGCTGCTTGAGACTTTGGTAAATTTCAATATCCGCAGAATTGAGATAGATGTGGATCGGGTGAAAGGCAAATATCTTGAGTCCTTTGCCGACGCCCAAGTGTGGTGCCAGATGCCAACAGGGGATATTCCGTTCCATTTCAAAATCATCGGCCCAAAAGTAAGGAATACGCAATAATATGCGTCTGCGACACACCCATTCAACCGGACGGATGTGCGGCGTACCTGGCAAAAACAAAGATACATCGGTCGTGATAGTGCTTTGAGCCAAGATCTGTCGTAACAACAAAGTGGACTGGAAAAGCATATGGGTCCGAACGCTAGACGCTTGCGGCACTAGAGTCATGCAATGGTCGAGGACCGCATCAGGCGTATTACCATGTGTCGACCCAGACAAAAAGTTTGGATGGATGCCGAGTTCAAAGAGATCGGGATACTGCTTCAGCCGTGCGATAGCCGGGCTCATGTGGGTTACAAACCATGTAGCCCGAACCTGGCGCGAGATCAGCTGCTCGGCTACGAAGTCAATCGTAAAGTCCGGTGCCCAGTCAATATCGATCGTCAAAACAAGGTCATCCATCGTCTATTCGTCTCTTGCCGCCGCTCGAAATGTTTTCGCTCGATCTTAGGTCTACCAAGCTAACGTCTAAGCCGAATAGAGCCATTTCTTTCCGCCTGAAGTCCAGGAAAGCCGGCTTGCCGTTTTCCAAGGTAACAGCGTAGCGCAAAAACCTGCCTCAGACTGTCGCAGATTGTGGCAAGATTCTTAACCTTTGATTTCCCGCTCATTCGTGGCCGCATTTCTGTCGGTGCGCTCACGATTTCGTATCCGCCCCTGGACGCTCGAATGATCAATTCCATTACCACCGTCCAGCCCCGTCCCCTAGATCTCAGCTCGAGCTGGCTCAGCAGCGTTCGTTTGAGCATAAACACACCCTGAAACTTGGGGAACGAACCAAACAGCAACCAGAAGAGCATTCTTTCAGCCTTGGAGAGACTCTTGGCCAGAAGAGAGGCATTCCGGCGAGGCAAGTAACCCAGCACCATATCCGATTTATCCATCAAAGGCGTGAATTCTTTGATGGTGGCTGCAGGAATCTCCCCATCGGCAGCGAAGAAGGTGATAAGGTCGCGCTGGGCGAGAGCAAATCCAGTTCTGTAGGCCTCCCCCAAGCCCTTGTTAATTGTATGGTGGCTGACTCGTATCCGTAGATTTTCGCTTGCCAGCCTGTCAGCAATTGCTCCCGTGTCGTCCGTGCTGCCATCGTCCACAATAATCACTTCATAATCCCGTCCGAGTGTTTGCAGGACTGAATCTATCTCGTGAACAACAGCCTCCAAACTTTTTTCTTCGTTGAAGGCAAGAATAACCACTGATAAGCTTAAGGCCACAATTTGCCCTCGTTTCGTTTTCTCAAAATAATTTATTTACCGCCGGAGAGCTTATTCTGAACTAACAATGCGATGCTCTCTACACTTTGCATCTTCGCAATCTCCTCCGGGGAGAACTGAACGTCAAACGCCCCCTCCAGGCCCAGGACTAGGTTAAGATGATGTAACGAGTCCCAGTTCTCGATCGTATCAGGGGATGACGTGGGGAGGACTTGCTGAACTGGGATGTCCAAGAGATCAGAGGCGATACGCCGAATGCGTTCCAAAATAGGTTGCGTCATCGGGTCATTCCCTCCTCCAAAACACGGCAGGTAATCCACTCGGGAGTGCGGGTCCAGCCATTGCTTAGATCCAACTCCCAGAGAGAGCCCTTTTCGCGTTCTCCGATCACTTTGAAGCCGTGAAATTCGTAGAAATCTTTGACCAGGTCATTCTTCTTCGTTGGCAGATACCAGCCTCGTAGGTAACGAGCGCCTCTATGAAGCGCCTCCGCTGCCACGTGGCCAAGGAAGGCGGTTTCAACGGTTCGGCCAACGACGCGGCAACTCATCAGGAAAGAGTCGATCTCACAGAAATCCCCATCGAACCTTGCGATCGCGACGCCTACCAGACCATTGTCACCAAAACGATCCCGAGCCCGCAACGAGTATACCCGCCAATCAGTGCTAGCAGTCATCTCAGCAATTTGCTGTTCCGTATAACGTCGAGTGGTGAGATTGAACTGATTGGTCTTCTGGGTTAGTTGTCCCACCCGGGTCAGCGTCTGAGGCGTCACGGAAGCAATTTCTATTTCCATTTGCAATGACCGGTAGAAATCCTCCAGAGACGCCGTGCCGCCTCTCAATTCGGTACGCTGGCGCTCTTCGGCGTAGTAGCGTCCGCGTTCGCGATCCTCGTCCGATAAGGTCAGGCGCTCAAAGAAAGGACTGTTACGCAGCGCTTCGGCGTAACCCATGGGATCTTGCGGCAGGTCAATGACAGCGACGGGCAATTGGCTTCGAACCCACTCGCGCTCAACTGGGTTGTCGTCCAAGAGGGCTAGGGCGTCAACGCCGATGTTGAGCTCACTGGCAATCTCACGCAGATTTTGCACTTTATCGTTCCAGTTGATCCGCAGAGCCGCGAAGTGGTGCGGACGCAATAGCATACCGGGATGCCCTTCGAGCGCCTCCATCGCATCCGGCAGGTTGTTTTTGCTGCACACGGCCAAGATGATGCCCCGCTGATAGAGATCAAGGAGCGCCCGCTGCAACGACTGGTAGGCAGCACCTGGATACTCGGGACCGACCTGGATCCCACTCATACCATCCTCGCCGATAATTCCGCCCCATAGCGTATTGTCCAGATCAGCGACCAGCGCTTTGCATACCTCGCCCGCCAGAGGATGGATGAAGCGCAGCCACTCCTTCGCCATGTGACTGAGGCAGTCAGCGGCAATCGGCAAACGCGCGGTCAACCACTTGGCTTCGTCGTGCCAGCGCAAACGCCCATGAAGTGCAATCAGCGCATCATAGTCGAGGATGTAGACACCCGGATATTCGCGGGCGAGGCTACGCATGCCCTCATTGACGCGACGAAGCACCTCGACCTGGCTCAGTTCACCCTGGGCATCTAGGATACCCGCCGAGGAGCGGAGGGGCATTTCTAGACCATGTATAATAAGGTGAGCTTTGCTGTAGCAGCGAAATGTCTTGACCCAGTCGGACAAATCTTTTCGAATTCTGTCAATTAGCCTTTCGATCTCTTCAGACGACAACTCGGTGAAGCGGTACCAAAGGTCCGGTAGCAAGTCCCGTGTCTGAATAGCGAGGATCACCGCGTCCGGCTTGAACTGGTAGAGATTACTATGGGGGTTAAGGATCTCTTGGGCATAGCCGTTAAAATCGCCGACTTGCACGACGAGATTTATCCCGCTCGCAAAAGCCGCCGCCCGCAATAACGGTACAACAGGCTCCACAGTGAAGGAGCGAAGCAAAGCCAAACGATACGGCGTCATAGACAACTCTGAACTCATCCGCTCATAGCGCGAAACAATGTAAGCGGCATTGGCCATAACAGGTTGTTGATGCCAAAGGTCAGCCAACATGGCGGAAGCCTTTCCCCATTGGCCTAGTTGAAGCAATTCATCAATCAGCTCGCGCGAATCCCTATCTGACCCCATGGCGTTACCTCCACGCTGATATAATTAACCCGATGCCTGCTCCCAATCATTCTTCCAGAAGTTCAACAAGCAGTCTCTGTCGGGTGTATACCCACGCAATGCGCCGGCCCTGGAAAGCAACTGCAGGCACCGGGGGACGTACTATCAGCGCCCCTAGCGCTCTCACACGTGCAAGTTCTCCCTCGAGATTTTTTGTCAGATAGCAGATGTGATGCATCCCCCCTCCACGCTTCAGAAATGATGCCACCGGTGAGGTCTCACTGGTTGGCTCAACCAACTCGATGGCGGCTTCGGCCGGTTGTCCCCCTGAAAGGAAGATGACCCGCGCCTCTTGTAGCGGATCAATGAATGGCCCGCTGACGACTCGTAGGTTAAGAGTTGTCTCATAGGATGAGACCTCCGCATCAATTGAAGCTAGGACAATCCCAACGTGATGCGTCACGTGCGTCCTGTCTCCCTTTCCCAGAGATCGTATTCATTAAAACTCACTCATGAACTCGATCTTTTAACAGGCGAGCTGGATTACCCACTACAGTCGAATTTGGCCCTACGTCGGAAAACACTGCGGCGCCCAGTCCAACACATGACCAGGGGCCAACCTTTGCTTTCTGGAGAATCGTTGCATTAGCGCCAATATAGCAACCCTCACGTATGCACACGCCTCCTGCGAGCACTGCGTTTGGCGCAATGACTACGTAATCATCAACGATACAATCGTGGCCTATGTGCGAACCAAATAGCACAAGAACATGGCTTCCTATTCGTGTATTTGTTGTGATGATACAATTCTGCAAAACAATGGTGCCAGGCCCGACCTCCGTATATCTGGACAATTTTGCCGTGGGATGAATGATGGTCGCAAACCGATTAGCATCAAGAGAAAGCCGATCCAACACCCTCTTCGTGAGCCTGAGGTCACGGTGATTCCCTAAGACAAGAACAAAATAGCAGGTAGGATAGTCCGCTGCTGTACTTATCGAACCCAGGACAGGATAGCCATTGTACTCTCTTGCATGTTTTTGAGGGTCATCATCGAGAAAGCCTAGAAGGTTCCACTTTCGGCCCAAGCTGTTGATATCCTCTATGGCCTCAGCCACTTCTCTCCCGGTTCCTGCAGCCCCGACTATGATTACATCTTTGACCATTCGCATATCCGCATCTCATTTTGTAAGCTTGGTTGCAAAATTCGCTCTTAAGCTCTGGCAACCGCGCGACCACTTGTAAGCGCCAGAGTGAGGCTCATCATGCTGCTAGACTCCTGCGGTACCACCAGGTGGTGTGTAACAAACCTTCTTCCAGGTCCACCTTGGGTTCATATCCTAGAAGCTGTCTGGCCTTGTCGATATTGGGTATGCGTAGTTCTACATCGGTATAGGACGCATCTACGAAGACCATTCTGGATCGCGATCCACTCAAACGGATAATTTGTCGGGCAAGGTCATAGATGGTACACACGCTGCGTGGATTGCCGATATTGAACGCCTGCCCGATGGCTTCCGGTTTTTCTAAACATAGTAGGATACTATCGACAATATCGTCGACATAACACCAGGCTCGGATCTGACTCCCGTCATTGTGAATCTCTAAATCTTCATGTCTCAACGCTCTGACCACAAAGGTGTGGACCGCACCCCGGCCAACCTGCCCGGGCCCATAGATATTGAAGGGGCGGATAGAGAGGGTTGGGAGCCCATACTGCTTGTAGTAATTGTGGGCGAGGTGTTCGGTAGCGAGCTTGCTGACAGCGTAGGTCCAGCGGGCTTCACCGACGGCGCCCAGCGACGTGACATCACCCTCGCGTACCTTGTAGGCGTAGGCACCGAAAACCTCGCTCGTCGAGAAGTCAATAAATCGCTGGATCTTCGATTCTTTGAGCGCGGCTTCGAGCACGTTGTACGTGCCAATGAGACTCACTTGCATGGTAGTCACCGGCATCTCGAGCACGGTTCCGACCCCCGCAATGGCTGCCAGGTGTACTACGATCTGACTGCCCTTTATTGCTGCAGCCACCTGCGCGGCGTTCAACACATCGTCTTGAACGAATTGCACATTCGGATGGACTAATAATCTCGTCCCCGCGATCGCGTTACGATGAAGATTATCGTAGATGACAATTTGATTTTGATCGACAAGCCTTTCAGCTAGTTTCGTACCGATAAAGCCTGCGCCACCAGTAATGAATATTTTTTTACCGGCAATTTCCATGACTCTTTCCCCCTACATATGCCTATAGGTTAGCTTTTCTAAGTGGATTGAAGCGGTGCAACCTCGACCAATTCGAGACGAATAGGTGGAAGCATTGCTGGCCCCGGGAAAGGCTCATCCTCCAGGCAATCTAGGCACCGCAATACGCCTGGCTCAACTTCTCGATAGCGCCAACCCGCTTCCGGACAAATCATCACGCCGTCACGATCTGGGTTCTGTAAGCGATGCCCATGGCGGCTCATCCACCCCTTTTGCAGGGCGGGCACACCTACCATGAGCGCGTAATCGGGCACGTTTCCTCGAACGACAGCGCCAGCGCCGATAAATGCGTAGCGGCCGATGGTGGATCCGCAAACGATAGTGGCATTGGCTCCAATGGTAGCACCGCGCCGCACCAAGGTGCGTTCATAGACGTCATGACGGTTGATCTCAGAGCGAGGGTTTGTGACATTAGTAAAAACGCACGAGGGCCCACAAAAGACTCCGGTCTCGATTTCCACGCCGGTATAAAGCGATACATTGTTCTGGATCTTGACATTGTCGCCGATAATCACGCCGGGGGCGACGTGGACATTTTGGCCGAGAACGCAATTCTTGCCGATACGTGCCCCGGCCATGATGTGACTGAAGTGCCAGATTTTCGTGGCTGGACCAATCTCGCACGGTTGATCGACGACTACAGTGGAATGGCTATAGTATGGTTCCAGTGAGCCATCGGTTCCATTCAGAAGCACCGGCTGCCCCCGCTCCAAAGAATGTTGACAGGCTTTGAGTACTCGCAGCACCTGCCATCCTTCGTCGCCGTCGGTCAGTGGCTTAGCGCGGGAATTCACGCAACTTAGAAAATGTTGGCATTCCAAACGTAATGGCTCGGTGGGCTCGATATCAACTGACATCGCGGTGCCCTTCTTGGGTGTTGGTATGTGGTTGCGCCACTCAATTTGATGAGGATAGAGCAACAACTTTTCCTCGAGAGGCGCCATGTCGTCGAAGACCGCCATCTTTCGATCGCCCACGACGATTAATCGTTGATCCTTATAGGGATGCAGCCAACTCACAAAGATGTGTGCGCGCAACCCACTGCGAAACTCCAGCATGCTGATTGTCACGTCAGCAATGCTGTCGTTTAAGTAGTTGCCACCCCGGCATACAACGGTTTGGGGCCTCTCGCCGGCTAAAGTCAGGATGACCGAGATGTCGTGCGGCGCAAAACTCCACAGGATGTTCTCCTCCTGGCGAATTTTTCCCAGGTTAAGTCGGTTGGAGTAGATGTAGTAGACCCTCCCCAGTTCGCCAGCGTCGACCAGCTCTAGCAGCCGCACCAAGGCCGGATGATATCGCAGCAGGTGACCTACCATGAGGACGCGATCTCTTTCCGCTGCCAGCGCCACGAGTTCAGCTGCCTGATGCTCCTCGAGGCAAAGCGGCTTTTCGACAAAGACGTCTTTGCCTGCTAACAACGCCTCTCTCGCCATGGTGTAGTGCGTCGCTGCTGGGGTGACGACGGCGACAGCATGAATCCCTGGATCCTGAAGAATGGGATCCATGTGCAGGTGTTTGGGCACATCAGGATAACTATCGTCGAAGCGGGCAAGACTAGCAGGATCTTTGTCACAAATCGCACGCAGCGCTCCCAATTCGTAAAAATTCCGCACCAGATTCTTACCCCAATAGCCAGCACCGATAATGGCAACGGCAGGGACAGATTCCTTCATGTCAACACTCCTTAAAGAAGCGGTGGGCGCGTCTTAATGAATTAAGCAATTGCCAACGCGGGAAGACGCGTAGAGGCGTAGGTACCGATATCCTGTGTTGTCGTTTAGAGAGAGAAGAGCATCCTATTTAGAAGTCGCGCGGATGAACTCCGGATGGACCTGCGGGGGCGCAAAGATTGTGATCTCCGGATTCAAACTACCGATACGAGGCGCGATCCAGAGCGGGGCCGTATGAAAGCGGGCAATGCGGTGGTATCCGAGTTTCTCTTCGCGCAAGTGATTGAAGAATTTCTTCGTCGGCTCCGAATGATTCAGCAGTGGGTCTCCCAATTGCCAGTCGGGATTTCGCCGCCCGGTCAAGCCGGCGTCACCTCCGCTACTTAACACAACAACTTCTGGTCCCCGCTCGAGAAACAGCTCAACCGTTCGTTTCTCCAATGGCACAGTGGAAACCTGTAGGTCAGGACTGAAACGCGGCAGACGCTTCGGTGGCTGGTAAATTTCCACGCGTCCACCCGGAAGCACATTGGCTCGCAACCAAGCTTCCGCGTCGTAGCGTGGGTCGTTTATTAACAGGTGGTCGATCTCGATCCCCGGCAGTAGCGCCAATCCCATGCCGGCCAGGATGCCAGCCGTGGCCACTTGGCGGGCGCGGACGTTCCGCAGGCGCTGAATTCGATTGAGAAGGGCACCGCCAATAGCCCCACCCAAGATGATCAGGCAAAACAGCAAGGGCATGGTGTAGTGTGCCGATACGGCTCCGAGAGTCCGGAGTGAGATCAGGTAGTAGCCGACACCTAGCAGGAGTGGGATTGCGGCTTGACGTGGATGGCGCCAAAGAGTCCACACCACCCCTGCCAGACAAAGTATGATAACCGGCACGGTTAAGGCATGGGTCACCATGTCCGCCCAATCGAGCAGATTGTCGATCTCAGCGCCGAAAGAGAATACCGCCGGATTTCGCAAAACGAGCGGATCGTACCTCTCGCTGATTTCTTCTGGCAGGACGCCGAGCAAGAAACGCCACCGGTTGACGAACCCAGCAGGGTTCCGCCAGAGATTTCCAATCAGAACCGTTACGGCCATGAATCCCATACCCGCAACCGCAATCTGTTTCATTGCTACATGCCATTCCAGGGCCCTTGCCGACCGGCTTCGTAGAAACCAAACCAGCGGCACCACGATTAACATCCCGATACTTTGCTCCTTCGTGAATAATGCCATGCCAGCCGCAATTCCGCATAACGCAGCGGCGCGGTTCGAGTTCTGGTCGGCCCAGGCGAGTGTCGCCGCGACTGTAAGCACGAGCCAGAATAACAAAGGCATGTCAGCGTTTGCCGTGTGGGCATAGTAGACCAGTGGGTACGTCCCGGTGGCGAGCACAGCTGCGACTAGCCCAGCCGAAGTTCCGAATAAGGTCGATGCGATAACATAAATCAAACCCACCACGGTAACCCCCATGATGGCGCTGACAAGACGCGCGAGAAGCGGTAGGCCGGTGAGAGCGCGGTCTGGATCGCGAAAGCCATAGGGATAGGTAGAGGTTGGTCCGTGAAACTCTCCGGTCAGACGCAGCCATGCAAGGTAAGGTATTTGGACGGTTGAGAGTACAATAGGATGACCCAATGGATATTTGCGATTGAACCAACCCGAGTTCCACGGTTCGTCCAAAAATGCGCGCTTAGTAACCGCCATCGCAGCTACCGGATTGAACGAGTCTACTGGCCATTCGTCGTTCTTGTTGGGTATTCCCCATCCAATGCCGATTGTATTGATGGATAAACTGACAAGGAGAATAATAATCAACCACCGATGGCTGAAATTTGGCGGAGAGATGCTCATAATCATATTTAAAGACGAATCTCAGCTAAAAGAGTTTTTGGGCAGCCGTTCAAGCCCGATCCGAAATCTTGTTCACAGATAGAGCCGTCTGAACGGCCGCGGAGAGGCCGATCTGATTAGGAATCCTTTTCTGCGGTTTCCGAGACGGGCGATTTGGGCCGGGCAGGAGGGATGAGGCGGATCCTCATCTTGTGAAAACAACTTGCCAGCAAAGGGATGGCAAAAAAGAGAGGTATAAACCCAAAGAGCCATCGAACCTCAGGCAAATTCTCAACCCCGAGTTGTTTCGGGTATCGTTAACTCGCCGATCCACCTTTCTCCTTTGCCATGTTTCGAGCCGGACGAGACTAACGTTTACTCAGTGGCCTCGATCAGGCATCCTGGTCGTACCGCTCTCCTTGTCTAGCCGGCGTCACGCTGCGTATATGTAGCGGATGGATTTTGCTTGTGTCTCGACCCATCAGGCAATAGCCCTCCCTTTGCTTGATTCCTCATCAACAGCAATTTGTTCCAAGACTGCAGTGATCAAGCTATGGGCAACCTCATCCTGGTCTGCGTCGGTCATCTGATGGAAAAGCGGCAAGATAACAGCGTGGTCCTGCGCGTTCTCACTCTCGCTCAAGCGCACACAACTGCCAGACCGGCATTCGCACGTGCCGGGACCAGCACCACATGACCACGGTTCTCGCTTATAGGCCATTTCACGATGCGCACACATAACTGCCCGTCGGGTGGCTATGCCCGCAGTAAGCATCTCTTGCATGATGTGACGCTGGTCGCATCGATCCGGTAAGCGCACACAGAAGCTCTGCCAGTTGCTTCTAGCCCATGGCGGTTCCTCAGGCAGCCTGAGCGCCGGAGCATCTGCGAGCAGTTTTCTGTACCGCCCCGCCAGCGCCCGCCGCCGTTCTATGATTTTAGGCAAACGTTTGAGTTGTTCTCGTCCAATAGCCGCTTGGATGTCGGTCATGCGGTAGTTGTAGCCCACTACTGGGTACGACTCGAAGATGATCTCTTTCGCTTCGTGGCGCGCGGTGTCCGCCACACTCATGCCCTGATGCCGCCAAAGACGAAACTGGCTGTCCCATTCGCTTTTAGATGTGGTAATCATTCCGCCGTCGCCAGTGCTGATGACCTTTCGCGGGTGGAACGAAAAACAGGCGATGTCGCCATGCGGCTTGCCGATCTTTTCCCATTTGCCATCACAGAAAATCTCGCTGCCGATGGCACAGGCCGCGTCCTCAACTACGGGCAGGTTATGTTCGCGTCCAATCTTCAAGATCTCGCTTAAGTTGCATGGCATACCCATTTGATGGACACAGAGGATAGCGCGCGTGCGTTCGCTGATTACCTCTTCGATCAGCTCCGGATTCATGTTGAAGGTGCCAGACTTGACGTCGACAAAGACCGGAACAGCTCCGCAGTACCTCACGCTGTTGGCCGTGGCTATAAAGGAATGGCTGACAGTAATCACCTCATCTCCCTGCCTCACGCCGACAGCCAAAAGGGCCAGATGCAAGGCAGTCGTACAGCTAGAGGCGGCGCATGCGTACTTCGCTCCCACGAAGGCTGCAAACTCGTCTTCAAATGCGGCTACTTCCGGTCCCTGGGTAACCCAACCAGAAAGGATAGCACGCCTAGCCGCCTCAGCCTCCTGTTCTCCCATCCATGGTCTGGCGATCGGAATGAAACGTCTCTTGTCAAACACCTCGCCTGCCCCCCGTGATTTCCCAGTTGTGCACTGTCACTCGCTGTAATTGTACCATTTCAGTCACCAGCGTCGCCAAACCTCCAGACCAGATTGTGTCGCAACTGGCCGTTCAGTTGAATTACAATTGCGAGACCGATGCCGATCAAGCTCCAGAAAAAGACTTGGATGGTTAGGTTATAAAAAGTATTCATCCCGTTCATAGAGACCAGGAAGCCCAGGACGGACGATATAATGGCCCACAAGATAGTCTTTAGCCGTTCATCTTTTGCCCTGTCATAAGCCCCCTTCATAGCCCACACGCTAGAAAAAATGAGCCACATCATAATAAGCCACCCCGCGATTCCATGTTCCAGCATCAAAGTCAAATGCATATTATTAATCAATCCCTTGTCTCTTTGATCCGCCTCGCCATCCTGAGGTTCTGTGATGGGGTTAGGAAGCGCCAATGGTCCTAAACCAAGCAGCCACGCCTGGGCCGGCAATGTCTCAATGATATCCGTCCTGTCCGTGATCCATTCAGCCAAATCACCGCGAATCCCGGGTGGAGAGAAGCGAGGGATTCCCAGCGAGACTAGAAACAGAAGAAAAAGGAGAAAGATCATAAAGAAGGAAAAGGCGTGACTGAGACGACGATACAGAAAGAGTGTACCTGTGACCATGAGGGCCAAAAGCCCGAGACGGCTCTGAGTGAAAAAGATCCCGATAAAAGAGATTGTCGTAGACACTAGCCAGAAATCACGTTCTCTCTGGCTGCGCGCACGTATCACTTCCGAGAGCAGCAAAGGGATGCCAAGAACGAGATATACCGCCAGCACCTTAGGGTTTCCTGGTATGGAAGAAGCCCTTACATAACTCTCTAGAAGTCTTTCCGGCGATAAAGAGGAAGCCAAGGCCATAGTGTAATTGACAATGAAGATTTGGAAGAGACCGAGCAAGGATAGCAAAACCGAGGTCAACGCAACGACTCGAACCATCAGAGTGATGAATGCCGTCGTTCCCACGCTATTTACAATCATGAAAGAAACCAAAAAGCCGGTCACGACATAGTACGTCGCACCCTGAGCGACGCCGGAGGGATCCTGCGAGAAAAGAGCCAGGCCCATGCTGAGAGCGATGAATGAAAGAATGGGGAGGTTGAGCGGCGATTGAAAGAGAGATATTTGGGCGGGCCCATTTTTCAGGAAAATCCAACAGCATAGAAGCAGAATGAATAGATGAATGAGACTGACGTTTATTCCGAACAAGGAAAAGTACAACAAAGGCTGTAAGCTGGGAGGGATAAATGAGACAAAGAGGAAAAGGAATAGAACGAAGAACCCTCTGCTGAGCCAGCGGTTGAGAATCTTGGCGAATGTCAGAAGAACGAGCTTAAGATCGAGCAAAAGAGACCTATTCTTGAGATAGATTCGATCGTAACGCAGCTTGTTCCTGGGTGAGGTGTAATAGCCACCTCGAAGCTGGGCAATTCCGGTTATGCCTGGGCACGCGAGAAAACGGGACGCGTAATGGGGGATCTCGTCCTTAAACCGCTCTAGGAAGACGGGGCGAATAGGCCTAGGACCTGCCAGGCGCATTTCACCTCGGATCACATTAATGAGCTGGGGAAGCTCGTCCAGTTTACTGCGTTTTAAAAACCTTCCGATCTTGGTCTGATACAGGATCCGGTCCTCTTTACTAAGCAATCGCGCCCCGATTTTTTCCTCCGTCTTGGGGACAAGCGTCCTAAACTTATAGATCCGGAAGATTTGCTCCCGGATCCCAACACGCTCTCCCCGGTAGAATACTGGTCCCCTGTCAGTGAGTTTGACTAGAATAGCGATGAGTAGAATGACTGGGAATAGAAGCACAAGTCCCATCAGACTGAACAAGGCCTGGATAAGCCACGAGAGGGTTTCAAACCGAGAGACCGGTGCGATATCGGGTCCGGTCGGGGGCCAGTAAACCTTCTCGGCTTCAGTCGCAGCCCCCAACTTGCCTAAAGCAGATGTGCTATGGTTCATGGCACGTAAATGACGGGTGACCGCAAAGAAGTCAGTTATAGGTGGCTAACTTCTCGCACTGTGACGGGTCTTCAAAGCGTGTGGAAAGGATTCGATTCGACCTTTTCGGCTTCTGCCAACATCTATGACGATAGCCGGCCGGACGAAGGGGATAAGGATGCGCTTGAAGTTTTAAATTGGCACGCTCAGTGTTCGGCGTCGGCGGGCTCCGCATTCGCCTCGACTACTGATTTGACAATGTCCAGTAGGCGCCGACCAAAGCGTTCGGCAGCTGTCATGACGGAATCCTGATAAACAATCTGACCTCCAACAAGGGTGAGGACGACCTGGATTTTACTTATCTCGGCCTCAGGAACCGTCATATAGTCCCGATCCAAGACTATAAGGTCAGCCCACTTTCTCGGCTCGATAGAACCTATGACATTCTCCTTTAGGACATACTCTGCTGCCCAGCGGGTAAACATCTTCAGGGCTGTTACTCTCTCGATCTTCTCGCTTAGATTCCAGGACTTCCCTGCGGTCTTCCGGGTGAGCAAGAGCTGGATATAATAGAAGGCATTCTTGCTTGGTTTGAGCTCCGTATCCAATTCCATAACGGTTTTAATGCCAGCGTCGGTCAGGCTCTTTACCGGTACGTTCCACTTCAAATACTCTTCGCCGTAGTCGCGTAGGATGCGAGGCGCGTCGAGTTCTATATATACTGGCGCGCAACTTACAATGATGCCTAACCTCTTGATCCGCGCATACTGATCCCGGCGCGGATTCATCAGACAATGATCGACCGCATGCCTTTTTGCCTGGATCTCATGCGGCTTGAAGCCGGCCTCTTTGCTCGCCTTCTCAATGGCATCCATGAGATGATCCAAGGCTAGATCTCCGGCAACATGCAATCCGGTTATTCGATTACCGGATCGGACTATGGTCTCTATTCCGACCCTTTTGAAATCGCCTGGCTTCGCGAGGCATTCCTCTCTCTCCTTAATAGCCTCGCGCGTCTTAACCGATGTGCACAGGTTAGGATAACTCCCATCGATGGTTGCCGGGCTGGCACCAATGAGCCAAAGAAAATCACTACCATGGCCCTGCTTGGCAGCCAGGGGCTCGTAAACGGCAGCGGGATTAGGAAGCGATGCGAATCCTAAAGCATGAGTGTAACCAAACCGCACGGGGAGTTTCCCTTCCCGATCAAGCTCAGCGAGGGCCTCCAAGGCTTGGAGAGGCTGAATACTTGATGACCAGGTTGTGATGCCGTACTTTGCGAGATCGAGCAGAGCCTGGTAATAGGCATCCCTAAGGATCCGCCTTTTCCCTTGCATGATTAGATCTGTCTGAATAAGTCTCACTACCTCCTGCCGAAAACGACCAGTGAGCTTACCCTCTTTATCAACCAGACCTGGAAGCCGGAGCAGTTCACTGTCAAACCCATACCTTTTCCTCAGAGCTTCAAGACCCTTTGAAGTTGTTAATCCCCTCGTCCCTTGAAGGATCAATACCAACCTTCCGCTCGCCACCCTATCCAGGTCTCGATAACTATGCTTCCGCCAGAAATCGTAAGCGATCTCATTCGACTCTAGCCGGGCTATAACCCACTCATCTGGATTCGCCTTTTCGGCAATAGCTTTAATGCCGTCGAGGAACTCTTGAAAACTATCCCCGTTAACGACGTTTTCTTGCAGCTCTGGTACGGATCGTGAAGCATACCTCTTGAGGCTGTGGTAGAGGGTTTGGTTATGAGTATCGATGAGGCCCGGGAGGACTGTTTTGCCTTTAAGGTCGATCTTGATTGTCTCAGCACCGGCGAACCTGAGAATCTCTTTGTCTTTTCCAACAGCTAAAAATTTTCCTTCCTTGACAGCGACCGCCTGAGCTACGGTAAAGCGCTCATCAACAGTTACAATCTTGCCGTTGTGCAAGATAAGATCCGCATAACGAATCATTTCCGGCGACAGGGTCTGTGCGGGAGCATCGCTTGAAAGCAAGGCGAGGAGTATGAGAAGAAAAGCTATCTTCTTGAAGCGCATTGGCATTTTAAAAATTGCTTCCCTTCCTTCAGCTAGCTAAGCTGCGCTAAAATTAAGTCGCGCGGTTTTCAGACCCTGTCTCGTAAACGACCTTAGCTCACTAGAAAAGCGAAAAGACCTTCGCCTTACCGGAGGCGGAGAAATTACGTCAGATTCCTAACTCAGGGGAGAACAGAGTCATGCTTATCAAAAAAAGAGAGATGAATGCTGTCCCTGTATATTGAATGCGGTAACAGTGGTCGCCGTTATCGGATAAAGGCTTACTCCGCGCGACAGCTGAAATGTGGAAAACTACGACAATTGAAATTGGGACTGCCAAAGAGGAAAAAAACTGCTAGCGGTTCAACGTCCCAGATCGACCGCCACCTTTAGCGGTCGTCGCATGACCTTATTAGGTGCTTCATGCGGTGACCCTTCGAATTGATATCCAAAAAATTGGATATCTCGGGAGTATCTTTCCGCGATGAGGTTTTTAGTCTCTTCAGTGTAGTACTCGCTGTAATGCTTATGTTGCGATTTGTTAACATGCGGAAGCGGTAGGCTCTCCAGCCGTAGCGCCTTAAATACCTTGCT